>ENA-UOOK01000469-UOOK01000469.1-fermentation-metagenome-genome-assembly--contig:-NODE-469-length-53091-cov-55.198846_pt1 | contig 53091 bp, 51 predicted proteins | sample MGYA00245777_ERZ724023 | MGnify/ENA primary metagenome ERZ724023 (study PRJEB28704, sample SAMN03018312) | fermentation metagenome | biome: anthropogenic terrestrial biome; feature: soil; material... | reverse complement strand
GTTATCCTACGGGACTGTGGATCCCGCGACTCGGGTTCGAATCTCGGCCCCGGCCTTATTATTATCCATTTACTTGTTTTATAAGCTGTTATCCTTGGTTATGGTCTTGTTTTATAATTTTATCAATCCCAAAATAACTCTCATCCTATAAAAATCCATTTTATAAGTAAGGTTCACCTTTTATAACGTATTAACCCTTTTTTTCAGAGATTCATTTTTCAGAGATTTATCATTGAAACAGCAGCCTTTTATGAAATTTCAGGCAAACCATCCCCTCTTTAGTTCTTTGATCCAAATTTTGCCAGTCCACTGAAATTTTTTTAGAAAGTTACTTATAACAGCTTCATAAACATTGAAGCAGAGGGTGATACCATGATAAAAATGGAAAGATGTTGTGGTTCATTAAGATGTGATGTTATTCAGGAAGGCACTAAAATAGGACATATGGAAGGGGTTAATTTAACACAGTGGTTTGTTAAAAACAGGTACCATTACACTGGAAACTTTTCAAGGTTCATAACACTGGATCCCGGTAACAGCCATTCCGGCATAACTGTAGACATAGCATTTCGTGATAAACCTTTTCTCATTAAAAATGCCAGGGTTGAATGGATGAGAAGTCCTATGAGAAACGGCACATTCCATGCTGAAAAAATAGAGAACTATGAATTTTGATATTATTGAGGAATAAATTTTTTTAATCTACTTTCATTATTCATTCATCACATCAACTATCGTCAAGTTATATAATATATAAAATAAACTATGATTAAATTGAATCCTTGTTTTGGATTTTCGGCTGATTACCATGAGTAAAACTGGATCGAAGGAAGAGAGAGACCTTGTGAAGATGTTGTGGAATGCTGGTTTTGCAGCCATGAGGGCCCCTGCATCTGGGGGTGCAACTAAAAAACCTTTACCTGATGTTCTTGCGGGCAACGGTAAAATCTATCTGGCTATTGAAGTCAAATCATCCTCTAAAGACTGGATATATATTGATTATCCCAAGATAAATGGTCTGCTCCAGTTTTCAGGAACCTTCGGTGCCGATCCCTACATTGGGGTCAAGTTCAACTACATGAAGTGGCGTTTTGTAAAACCTGAAGACCTTAAAAAGACTAAAAATGGAAATTATAGGGTAGATAGAGATTTGATACTTGATAAGGGCCTTGAACTGGATGAAATTACCGGGAAGGATAAACAGGTCAAGTTCGTGTGATCATTATATAGGTTAACAGTTCATATTAGTTACAGGAAAACCTTGAGGGGGTGTCCAGATGGATAAAAAAATCGCAGCAGTGGTTTTAGTGATCTTTTTCTGTTTAGTTGCACTGGCAGCATCCATTACATTCAAAAGCACGACCCAACTCAACATTTCAAACAGCACCCAGAACAACCTCAGCAACACGTCAAACGTGAAAGTTTCTGGAGTTCGTGTGGCTGCAACCCAAACAGGACCTTCAACAGCCATTAAAGGCGAAAATATAACCGTAAATTACAACATCACTAACAAAGGCGGCGAGCCTGCTTACAATGTTAAGGCCCAGTCACAAAACTTTGATAAAAACCTTGGAACTTTAAAAGCCGGTGCAACCAGAAATTTTCAGTACACCATACACATACCCACAGACCAGGAAGTTCAGGAGGATTTCGGAGCTAACTCCACAGTTTCAAACCCATTCTTCATAGGGGGATTCTCTGTGAGTTACACTGATTCTGCAGGTTCAAGTTACTCGCTGAACTCAAACGATCTGGAGATAAAACTGGTTTAAAGTAAAAAATTAAAGTAAAAAAAGGGTTTAGAGATAAAAAAAATCTGAATTCAAGTTTTTTTAACTTTTTATGGGCATGAAGAAATTTTATTTTTTTGTACTCGTTGTATTTTTTTTAAAGTTAATTTCTTAATTTTTATATTAATATACAATCCAATTTTCATGATCTATTTTATTCATTTAATCTGTTTCACCGCAGCACCCTCTTTTCGGGTTTCATCCTTCTTGTAGGCGGTGACTGCAGCGTAAGTTACTCCAAGAATCAGGGGGCCTATTATGAATCCCACGACACCCATAACAAGGGGTCCGCAGAGGAATCCCAGGAGAAATATTAGTGGATGGATGTCTGCGTATCTTCCTGCAAGTTTTGGCCTTATGTACATGTCTATGAGGCTCAAGGCCACTCCAAGAATCAGCACCTCAATTCCTCTGATGTAGTTTCCAAAGAAGATATCGTAGAGTGCAAGGACCAGAATTGTTGGCCAGTGCCCTATAATGGGTATGAGCTGGAAGAATCCTGTTAAAACACCTAAAAACAATGGAAATGGATATCCAAGACCTGCAAATCCAAGACCTGCTATGGTACCTGTGATGACTGCTGTGAAGAAATGTCCAACAAATATGCTCTTTAAAACCCTGTCTATTTCCTCAAAAAGTGTGTTGAAATAGCCTTTACGGTTTTCAGGTATGATGTAAACCACATATTCCCATAGTTTATCACCGTCCCTTGCAAAGTAGAAGGTTGAAGCAAAGAATATGAAGAGTGCAAGAGCAATAACCGGTACAGACTCCAATATCTTAATGAGATACTCTGTAACGTTTTTAAGGATATCTGCAGCTGCTGCACTGATGGAGTTGATGATGGAAGATATGTAGGGTGATCCCTCAGGCAGGTACTGTTTAACCAGAGGATAGTTCTGGATGCTGCTGGTGCTCAAACTGTTTATATCAACACTGCTCAAACTGTTTACAACTGCAGGGGTTGCCTGGATGAGGGTGGTAACAAAAAGAGCCAGAACAGCTATTAAAGGTATGAGAACAAGCACCATGGCTATGAAAACTGCAAGGGATCTGAACTTCATGTAGGGCTCCATTCTGGTAAAAAGGGGCCTGATAAGGTAGGCAACAATGGCACCCAGAATCACCATGTCAAGCATTGGAAACAGTACAAAGAGGGACAGGAGAAGAAGCAGGACAATGATGAAAACTGTTGATGTTAAAGTTCCTTTTACTCCATAACGCATTAATATCACTATTTTAAAGTTTTATAAAAAAGCATGGCCCCATGGGGTTTCTATCAACATTCTTCCAATTTTTTTTGTAAAAATCCAAGTTCCATTCAATAATCCAACTTCCATTCAATTAGTTTAGTTGAAAATATCCTTCATACTTAAAAAATACTTTACCTTGAAGAAATTACTTTACTTGAAACTAAACTTAAATTAATTCTTCAATACCTTTTTATTAAAGTTTCATGCTGAAATGGATAAACCTTCCTTCGCTCTTATTGGTTTTTAGGTGCATTGTATGTTATGTGTGTTGTTTTGTTTATTCAGTTTACTTGGTTTATGAAATGTGAATTGGAAGGAATTTGACGTATTATGTTGAGGTATACCTCTTGAAATACCCCCAAATATTATTATAATATTGTTTTAAACCTGTGTATATGGTGTAATCGTCTGTGAAATACTGTTACTGGCTTTTTGCAGTATGTTTTAAGTTTTTGTTCTGTATTAATTTTTTTTGAAGGAAGAGGGTTCCTTTTCAACGCTTAGAATGGTGTTTTCTTGTTTCTCTCTTTCCGTTATGTGACTTATTGGTGGTTTGTCTTAATGTTCCATGTGCCTTTTCCTCTTATGTTTAAGGCCTCTGTGTCATGGATTCTTTTTTAAACCTTTATCGCCTGAAGATTGGTACATTTCATCTATTTCTATTTATTCCAGATAAAACAGGGTCTTTCATGTTTTTCTCGGGATATTCCTTAAATTCTTCGGATAACCTGTCAATACTCTCCCATCTATGACCTAATTCTTTTGACAACTGATTTACACTTTTTTTATTCCTGATTTAATATTTATATAAAACTTTAACTATTATTATAAAACATTTTCACCTGAAGATAAGTGTTTATTGACGAATATTTGTTTCAGAGAAATCTGTGAAGTTATCTACCACATTCATATACAAAGAATAAACGCCTAACTCTATTTATTATAAAACATAACCACACTTATAAAATATTATAAGACCCTCATTCAGGACAATAAACCCCACCAGGCCATCTTATACATCTAAAAAAAATTCAAAACCTTCTCATCATCCAGAATAAACAACTCCAACACCAAATCACCCTTCACTACCTAAAAAACATAACACCACATACTAATTTAAACCTTTACACCAAAAAACAGACAAAAGCGTTGTTTTATATAACTAACAGACGTGTGGACGAAAAATAAGGTGACCTACGGGTGAGCATAGTACAGTTTAACGAAGAATGAACCTTAGAAGAATTAGCCTTTAATTCCTCTGTAGAGAACAAATATTGCCTGAAATCACCTAATTCCAGCATGAAAATAATCAACATGAAAAAAAAGGAATAAAATAGAATAATACAAAGTTTAGAAGTTTATTCTCTTTGTACATTATATAAATATTGATAGAAAAGGTATAAATCTCATTTTTACTTAAAAAGCTTTCTAATTACCTTTCAAATAAGTACTTATTTACATTTCAAAATGAATATAATTATTACTGTGGGACAGAATTATGGGATAAAAATAGAGGAGGTGAGGTAATGGAAACTGCAAAAATGAGCGGCGGTACGATGTTGGTGCTCGGTATCATCATTGCAATCATCATCGTGTTACTTCCGGCCTTTATATACATATATGCCTGGATAGCAGCAATACTGCTCATTATCGGCGGCCTTGTTACAATGTTATCAGGAAGATAACCCTAAAAACTTTAAACCTTCTTCTTTTTTTTAACAGTTAAATAGATTAACCAATTTTTTTGCTATGCCCTTGTTGTTATACATTTTTAGATCGGATATTATACGAATTTAAATTATACCTATTCGAATTACTTAAAATTAGGATTGATCTATTACTTTAAACCAAGGCAAACTGTAGCCAAATGTATAGGTACATTTTGCAGTAACAGGTAAATACGAATCAAAATACGTTCTACCATCAACTTCAGAAAACGATCCCGGTAGTTTTTTAACGATTTAAACTGCAAAAAGTAATACAAATCCTAGAGATCCTGGATAAATTATATCTTCTATAAGAAACATAAGCAAGCGTTGTAATAATTAAATCAATTCCTCAGCGAAATATTAGAGGAGATAACATGACTGATGAAGATAGATTATCCCAAGTAAAAGAAAGGGCCATTGACGCATTGAACCATCATAACGGCGTCTACATTGAAAAAAGGTTATATAAAGTTTTAAGAAAGGAATTTTCTGATTTATCACGCAAAGAATTTCAGGAAGTTGTGGATTCACTGCTGGAAGGGGAGTACGTTTTAGAACACGAGCTTATAAAACGTTTACCCAACAAACAGTCAAAAGAACTGGTTAAACAGTATGCTACAGGTTCAATGCCTAAAAAAAATGTTTCTGGTGGCCTGAAGATCCCGAACAAACGGGACATTTAAGTTATCCAAACCTTTTTTTCTTTATTTTTGTGCATTTCCATCCCAATTAGGTTAGATTTGGATGTAAAATGGGAAAAATTATAATATAGAACTTATTTTCATATATAAGTTAAAGGAAGTGAAAAATATGAACCTGTCTAAAGAAATGATCGCATGGAAACCAATCATAATCGGAGTAGTTATTGCTCTACTGCTCTACCTCTTATCAAGTGAAAGCTTAACTTTCATTGCATTCCTGCTTGCAGGAATAGCCGTTGGTTACATGTTGGAGGAAAAATATTAAATGGAATAATTAACGGAGCAATTTTCGGTGTTATAGGTGCAATCGCAGCCTTTGTAATACTCCTGATCATGCTGGTCAGTGGAGGTGTAACATCTTACATAAGTTACTTTATAGTTACGCTTTTAATTTATCTGGTTGCTGAAATAGTCCTGGGAACCGTTGGTGGAGCCCTTGGATCCTTGATAAAAGCAGAATCCAGCATTGACCGTGAAGAAGAGGAAGAAGAGGAAAAAAGTGAATAAAACAGGGGATTTACTCCCTGATTTTGCTTCTATTTTTTTATTAACCTTTAAATTTTTATTAATCGTTTTAAAATTGTACACCCTAAAAAAGAAAGATGGGTTTAAACTGTTAAGGTCTGTTTGTATATTGCATTGGAATCATCTCCTCCAGATAGTGAAGAATCAAAGATTAAAACATCAACCTTTGCAGGTGTTCCCTTATCACTGATATATGATGATCCATCAACTTTCAGGGTTTGTCCAGCTTTAACATTGTTGATGTTCCATACCATTGGATCTTTTTCAATTACAGCACCGCTGGAATCGTACCATGTTAAGGCCATCTCAAGGTAGTCCATATCACTATTAGGGATTATTTCTCCTGTTACATCATAATCTCCATATCCACCGCTCGTTACTTTTAAATTTTTAACAGTTATATCATCTGATTGCGGCGTTGGAGATGCAGGTGAATTATTAGATGGAGAATTACTTGTATTTGCAACTGTTGCCGTGGTCTTATCCGGCGCCATCATCCCAGATATTCCAGCTATCAATAGAAGGCCTACACAGCAAAGACCAATGATACTCAAAGCCTTAACACCTGAGCCCTGTCCATTCCACCATCCATTTAATCCGCTGGAACTACCAGATTTTCCAGATACACTCACATGGGTCAGATCAGTTCCACAGCTTTCACAGAACTTAGCAGCATCTGAATTTTCTTTTCCACATTCTGGGCAAATTTTTACCATTTTTTTAGTCTCCTGAGCTTTTCAAAGTAAACATGTTGTTTACTTTCTAAGTAGTGCCAGTAGGCCTGCCAAGCCTAATAAAACAGCTCCAGGTATTCCAAATAGTGATATGCTGATTAAAAGCCAGACGGCACTTATTATTAATATAATACCTCCCCATTTGGGGTTTTTGAGCACGTATGCTGCTCCTGCTATTCCAACTATTGATGCCAATATTGCGCTTGCACCCAAACCTGCAACTTCTGATGCAAATATTCCAAAAAGCACAGCAAATATTCCACCTAACAAACCAAAAATTCCACCCAATATTCCAACAATAACCTCCACAGTCCTTGATATTTCTTTCTCTTCGTTAACATCATTTGAATTGAAAGGTTTTCCACATTTAGAACAGAAAGTTGAACCTGGTTCATTTTCTGCTCCACATTCAGTACAGTACAATTTTTCCATTGTTTTCCTCCTGGGTTTTCACCACAATTTTTTTTAGAGGTTTTTACTTATTATTTGAAGCTTACACATCATGGAGAGAATATGTAGTCTTCAGTTATAAGTTAAAAACCTCTGCAAACTCTATTTTTCATCATGTTAATTATAATTTTCAAATATAACATGATGGATAATATCATCATGTATACATAAAATATGGCCATGTATATATTTCTTTCTGTTTAAGCCAGATCAAAAGGTTTATATGGCGCTCATTATTTTTTTTTGATTTAGATAAAGGATTGTTCAGCAAAATAAAGAAATATAAATCGTTATTTTTCCAAATATTCAATTAAAAACTGACAAAAATTAGCAGGAAGATTAATAAAACATTGAGCCATTACTTCAATTTTTAAGTTTTTAATGAACAGTTTTATAATAATAGTAAAATGTTATGTTTTAAATTTAATAATTAATAGTTACTATCATATTGTTCAATTTTTTAAATCAATTTAAACAAACAATTGGTGTACATGAAAAAATTGATACAGATAAAAAAAAGTAATGTTCCGTAGTTAAATTTTAAAATCAACGCAAAAAAATAGTTAGAAAGTAAAAAAAACAGATCAATCCTCATTATGTATCAAAGTTTCAAGACGTTTAATAGCCCCATATTTATCCTTTTTTTCAAGTTTTGCCTCTTGAAGTGATTCTTCAAGGGTTCTGATGGAGTGGTCGTAGACTTCACGGTCAACAGGATATGGGTAGCCGTCTTTTCCGCCATGGGTGAAGCTGTACTTCACGGGATCCTTCCAGCTGGGCTCGGATCCGTAGACAAGGTCGGATATCAGGGCAAGGGCGCGTATCTTCTTGGGCCCCATTCCCCTAAGCGATATGAGCTCCTCGTAGTTTGAGGGCTGAATCTCCCATGCACTCTTTAGAACCTCAAATTCTCTGTCTGACAGGTCCATGTCAAGAACGGGGTGGTGTCTCGGCATCTTGAACTCATTGAAGTAGGCGTCAAGATTGGTCTGGGACTTTTCAATGGGTTTTCGGTCCCTGAAGTATTTTTTAAGGTGTTCTGGGTTGTCGCATATAAGATCAACACTTACATCCCGTGTTTCACCGCTTTCGTGGGCTGTCATGTCCAGAGCATTTGTTTCTGGTTTGTCGCAGCATATTCCCTGGTGGGGTTCGTCCACAAGGTCAGACACTGATTCTGAAAGCCAGTGGTACCTGCGGGCGTAGCGCGTTTCTTCGTTCATTCCCTGCTGCACCACGGACCATCCACCCTTTTCTGTCAAGATAAATGAGTGATGGTATAGCTGATATCCGTCCTGAACACAAGAGTTGTCGATCTTTGCTGAGATCTTGCTTGCATGGACCATCTCATCAATGGTTGCACTTGAAAGTGAGAAAATATCACCGGCCTTTTCAATATCTGATGGGGTGTTTCTTGAGGCTTTACCTTTACCACCTGCAACCATGATGCCGTGCTCCTCAGGTTTGATGGCCATTTTAAGTGCTCCACAGGTGGTTGTGGTGGTGCCTGATGAGTGCCAGTCAAAGCCTAAAACGCATGCAAATGCCTGGAACCAGTAAGGGTCCGATATTCTCCTTAAAAACTCCTGTGGGTCGTACTCGTAGAGCATCACATCTACAATACCCTTTGTAAGCTTGACCATTCTGGTAAATAGCCATCTGGGTGCTTTTCCCCCGTGAAGCGGAAGGTTTGCAACACCTCTTCTTGCCTGCATCTCCATCAAAGCCTTTTCTATTTAAAATTTAACAGTAGTATCTTTGAAGTTTCCCCTAAAAGTATCTTTTTTAGGTTACAAATTTTTTTTAAACAAATTTTTTTTTAAATTTACAGATTATTCAGATAAATTACTTTTATTAGATTAATCTAAAATTAAAATCTTATAAATTAAAATCTTATAAATTAAAATCTTATAAATTAAAATCTTATAAATTAAATTTCAGATAAAAAAAACTCAAATAACTTAGATCAAGAAAAAAAACAGTTATCCACAACCTCATACACGAATTACATCAACATGACCTCATGGTACCTGAATGACTTCAAATACCTGAAAAATCATCTCGAGTACCTTTCAATGGTTTCGTCCAGTTCCTTAAGGATTTCTTCATTGCCCTTTGGCTTGTAGGAAGACTTTATTTTTTCATGGTAAACTTCAAGGTTCTGTAGAAATTCTTCAAGATCCTTTTTTTCGACTTCTTCACAGAACTTTCCATACCCAAGTTTCTCCAGATAGATTGCGTTGAGTATCTGCTCGAACTGTTTTTTCACAGGTACGCTGAGAATTGGTTTTTGAAGGTACAGTGCCTCTGTCATGAGCGAAAAGCCGCCGTTGGTTATAACTGCCCTGCAGGATGCAAGATCCCTGTAAAACTCGTCTTCATTGAAGTTTTTGAACTGGAGATTTCCATCCATTTTCTCCTCGTTGAATCCGTACACAATGAAACGTTCGTCAAGAGTTTTCAGGAGGTTAAGAAGCTGCTTGTTGGATGTGCTCGTCTGGTAAACCAGAATATGATCCCCACGGCTTGGTTTGAGGTTTAAAATATCCTCACGCAGTATTGGGGAGAATATCTTTGCTTTTTCAGGATTTTTAACTGGTAACTTGAAAAAGCTCGTGATGAGGTACCTCTTGGGTGATGTTGTGAAGGCATAGGCAACTCCCTCTGCTTTTATATAGTCGTTTCTGTACTTTTTGGGAACTTCGAACTCACACTGTGTTAACATGCTTATGTTGTCCAGGCTTATGAGGGGTATCCTTGTGAACTTGCTCAGGAGGTTGGCGTAGAACTCGAAATCTGAAACTATAATGTGGGGCTTAAACTCCTTAACAACATTGTTCATAAGTCTTAAGTTGTGTTTAAGGTCTCCAGGTAGCCTTTTCATCCCTTTTATAAAGGTTTTGGTGTTGCTGACCTTGTTGTTTTCATAAACAGTGTTGAAACCACCTATTTTGTAGACCTTATCATATTTCCCTGACATGTACTTGTAGGCTCTGTCGCTTGCAAACACGACCAGATCGTTTTCCTTGATCAGATGATTTATCACAACACTGCTTCGGGTTGCATGTCCCATCCCCTCACCACAGAGAGCGTAAAGTATCCTTTTTCTCTCGGGCTTTCCCTTCTCAGGAAGGGCTGTTAAATCAGAGTAATCAAAATCGTAGTCAAGGTCCTTTGCCGTTACCTTTCTGCCTGAAAACTGGTATATGGTGCTTTTAGCGTATTTAAGTGCAATATTCTTTCTTCCCTCTTTTTCAAGTCTTCTTATGGACACGAAAAGCTGAGGTTCCCTTAAAACCTTGAATGAACTTATCTTAGCAATCCTTTCAATGTAATCTGTGTCCTCACCAAAGTCTATGTTCTCATCAAATCCTCCAACCTTTTCATGGAGCTCTTTGCGTGTTAATATCCCGTAACATCCCGCACCGTGCGGTTTTATTGATTCAACACTTTTCATGAAGAAGTTCGCAAAATCATGGGATATCTTATCTATTAAACTGTCGCTTAAGGGTGTTATCTGGGTGATGGCAATGCCCAATTCGTTGTCTGTAAACTCTGTAATGGCAGATTCAAGGTATCCATCTGTGAGCATAACATCAGAATCCAGGAAAAGAAGGTATTCTCCTTCAGCTGCAGCTGCTCCATTGTTCCTGCCTACAGCTGGTATTCCACCTTCAACCAGTTTACATCCGCAGGATTCTGCTATCTCTCTGGTTTCATCCTGTGAGTTTGCATCTGCCACCACTACTTCATAGTCCTGAAAGTTCTGATCCTTTATGCTTTTCAGTAACTTTGGCAGGTAACGTTCCTCATTGTAAGTTGGAATAATAATACTAAGTTTCATCTTCTCAATCCTGGTTTAAGTGTAATGTTTTGTGGGATAATAAATATAATGTTAGTAAAAAAAATTTGTTAAAGAACTGATTGTAACTTTCTGTGCAAATTAACTACCCTTAAAAGAACCTTATATGTAGGAGAAAATATTCCAGGACACGAAAAATCCTCCGCATCTATCCTTAAGCTTATCTGAAAGACCGCTGAATATCTCCTTATCGGTCATATTCGTCTGGATTCTGTAGACTGTTTTGGTGTTTGTACTCTCAATTATCGTTGCATTGTAACCTGTCAAGTCGATTGGTGCCGTCTGCTCCACCACAGTCACATCGTGGTACTGGGAGTTTGAGCCTACAAGTTCAACTGCAAAACCTGCAAATATTATCAACAGCACTATACATGCGGGTTTTACAAGGTTTTTCAGTGAAAATGGTTTTTTTGCAAAGTAAACAACCAGAAGACCTGCAAGTCCTATAACTCCCGGCTGTGAGAACATTCCACCGTCAACCATACTTATAAGGCAGAGTGTGAGTGCAAACACAATTATCAACTTGTGAATGTCCTTCCTGCCGTTTAGTGACAGAGCTCCAAGGATGTAGACAAGCGGGAATGTTACAACAACAAGAAGGGGGAGGGGATACACGAACGGGACAAGTGAAACACCAGTATGTATGGAGGATGGGACTTTAATTCCCAGGATGCTTATGGTGTATCCTATAACCGATTTGAAGACGTGGGTATGGGTGATGCTGGTGGAACTCTCTCCATTGTTCACTGCCAAAAATGTTGTGAAGGGAGAAGCACCATAACTGACCCTTAACCAGAGCTCAATGATTATTCCTGCAATGTAGGTTAAAAGTATAAGCGTTATGGTCCACTTTAAATACTTCCTTTCGTCCAAGTTTTTTATAAACGATGAGTTTTTTATTCTGCTCGTGGTTAAAATGGAGTTAACAACAAGCAGGCTGCCCATTAAAACAAATAGAAGCACGGCTTTACCATCGGAAGAACCTGATAGAAGCGGCCATAAAACCAGCATCAGGATCTTGTCAAGGGCTCCAATCTTAAAAAACAGGAGTCCCATAAAAATCATTACAATCCCAATTAAACCTGCACGATCCAACTTCAACTGAAAAACTCCATAAGAATTAATTTTTTAATATATTCCCAATCAAATTATCCTTTTAAAGAATATAACTGAATTAAAACCTGTTATTCTAGATGTACCCTCTTAAAATATCGATTAAAATTACAGCAATGAATTTTTCTCTTATTTAACTTGAAAGATACGCCTATTAAATCCTTCTCATGACTCGAAAAAATATTTTTCCTGAAAAAAATTTAAAAATAAAATTCAAAGGTTGAAAACCATTTTTTTTTTAACAGGTTAATGTTACGAAACCTCAAGCATCCTCTTTATGGCTTTTCTTGCCCTGCCAACCAGTTTTTCATCAACGGTTACAACAAATTCCTCGTTTAAAAGGGAATTTCTGATTTTCTCCAGGGTGTGGAGCTTCATGGTCTGGCAGATGGCATCACTCAGCGCCGGGATAATTGTTTTACCCGGATTTTCACGCCTTAACCTTGTTATCATATCCACTTCTGTTCCTATTATAAATGTGTCCTTTGGAGATGCAGCCACGTAATGAACCATTCCGCCTGTGCTTAACACATGATCTGCAAATTTTTGAACCTCTGGATCGCATTCCGGATGGACCAGTATCTCTGCATCGGGATATTTCTCCCTTAAAAAGTACAGATCTCCAATGTTGAACATTTTATGTACATAGCAGTGACCCTCTTCAGGCACAGGTATTATCTCCTTGTCAACGTGCTGCTGAACGTAGGATGCAAGGTTCATGTCCGGTCCGAAGAGCACCTGATCCTCATCAAGGCTCTGAACAACCTTAACTGCATTTGCAGATGTGCAGAGTATGTCTGCCTCTGCCTTTGCCTCTGCAAGGGTGTTAACGTAGAGTACAACTGCAGCATCAGGGTGCCTCTTTTTTGCCTGTCTGAGTTCTTCTGCAGGGAGCATGTTGGCCATTGGGCACTCTGCAGTTTTATCTGGAATAATCACCTTTTTGTCCGGGTTGAGTATTGCTGCAGTTTCGGCCATGAAGTCCACACCACAGAAAACAATGAGGTCTGAGTCCTTGATCTGCGACGCCTTTATGCATAGCTCCAGAGAATCACCTATAAAATCTGCAATTTCCTGTATATCGCCTGTTTGATAATTATGAACCAGTAAAGTGGCATTTTTTTCTTCTTTAAGTTTTACAATTTCTTTCTGGAGATCATTGAACATTTTAATCGCCTAAAACCATTTTATAATGACTAGCTTACTTTAAATGTGAGTCGATATTGAAAATTAAGTATCCCAATGAAGATAGTATATTAAATAATCCTTGTTTATTTATTTTGTGTACTCCTTCAAATATTCATGGAATTACATTATGTAAAAATATGTGTAAATGTTTTTGTGATCTGTACAGTTCTATAAATCTTCTTTTATGGAATTTTCAACTTCAGCACCGTCGAGTGCATGTTTACATGGACAGTTCCCTGATGATGGCATTTTCCTTATTGATTCAACTATTAGATTCCTTAGATCTTTCCTCTTGTTTTCCACAATATCAAATACTTCATCTATGGTTAGTTTGCCGGGTGCTATGGACGTTGCATAGTTTGATACCGTGCAGATGCTTGCATAACATATTTCAAGCTCCCTTGCAAGCACGGCCTCGGGCAAACCAGTCATTCCAACAACTGTGCCCCCTAACTTCTGGAACATCCTAACCTCAGCCGGTGTTTCAAAACGTGGACCCTCTGTGCACACATAAACTCCTCTATCCACAACATCACCTGAAGATATAATGGCTTTTCTTAGATCAGGACAATATGGCTCTGTTACGTCTATGTGAACTGTTTTTTTGTCGTAGAATGTGAACTTACGCATCCTGGTGAAGTCCATGAAGTCGTCTGGAATCAGGAAGTCTCCTGGCTTCACGTTAATATCCAGGGATCCAACGGAGTTGGTTGCAATTATCCTGTCAACACCCACCTTCTTCATGGCATAAATGTTTGCACGGTAATTTATTCTGTGTGGGGGATTTGCATGGCCTGCCGCATGTCTGGGCATGAAGGCCATCTCAGTTCCATGCAGTTTGAAAAGTGATATCTCTGGTGATTCACCGTAAGGCGTTTCAACAACTTTTTTCTGAACATCTTCAGCCATTTCAACTATATCATAAATTCCTGTGCCGCCCATTATTCCTATCATGTCTTAACCTGCCATTATTACTTTCATTTCAATTGTTAGGTTTTATCAACTTATTTTCATTTTATTGATTGTCTGTTGCAACTAAAAGCCTTTATCAATTTAATTTATCAATTTAAAAATGGTTCTACTGGAGATCAACTTTTTAAATATGTTGAACTTTTTAAATATGTTGAACTTGTGTTGATCTTGATCCTTTAAAAATTAGTTTCATTAGAAATCTATTTTATTAAAATCCTTATCAATTTTTTCATAACCATATGAATCCCTTAAAATTTACTCTAAGTTGAAATAAAAATAAATAAAAAAAGAACGATCTAAAAGTAAAAAAGAACGATCTGAAAGGTCAAAGATTAGAAGGACAACTTTAAACTCTTATTTCTATTTTTAACATTAATTGCTTTTATCCTTTAACCCTATGATTGCTTGACTCCATGATTGTTTTTATTAACCCTATGATTTTTTTCCTATCCTTTTGCAACGGCAATTGGAAGCATTTTACCCACGAGTTTTGAAATACCCGCTTTGTGTGCAATCTCAACCACCTTATCAACGTCCTTGTAGGCTCCGGGTGCTTCTTCTGCAACCACAGGCATGGAATTTGCCTTCACAAGTATTCCTTTGCTTTCTAAGAGTTTTTTAACTTCTTCACCGCGGTATTCCCTTTTAGCCCCTGCTCTGCTCATCCTGCGTCCTGCACCGTGGGCTGTAGAGCCGAAGGTTTCTTCCATTGCAGTTTCAGTTCCATGAAGGACGTAGGATGCTGTTCCCATGGTTCCGGGCAGGAGGACGGGCTGTCCAATCTTCCTGTACTTCCCTGGAATTTCGCTTCTTCCAGGTCCAAATGCCCTTGTTGCTCCCTTTCTGTGGACGTAGACTTCCATGTCCCTTCCTTTTATGTTGTGGATTTCCTTTTTTGCAATGTTGTGGGCCACATCGTATACTATTCCCATGTTCATGTCCTCTGCATCGCGTTTGAATACATGTTCAAAGGATTCTCTGACCCAGTGCAGTATCATCTGTCTGTTGGTCCATGCGTAGTTGGCTGCTGCTGCCATTGCCTGGAAGTAATCCTGGGCTTCCTGTGAATCAACTGGTGCACATGCAAGCTGACGGTCCGGCAGATTTATACTGTACTTTTTGTAGGCCTTGTCCATGGTTCTGAGGTAGTCCGAGCATATCTGGTGTCCGCATCCCCTGGAACCCGTGTGTATCATGACCGTTATCTGACCTTCTTCCAGTCCGTAGGCCTTTGCAACGTTCTCATCAAATATCTTGTCCATTTTCTGTATTTCGAGGAAGTGGTTTCCAGAACCCAATGAGCCGAGCTGAGGTATTCCCCTCTTTTTAGCTTTTTCGCTGACCTTTTCAGAGTTTGCATCCTCCATTTTACCGTTCTCTTCAAGGTACTCCAGGTCTGATTCCCAGCCGTAGCCGTTTTCAACAGCCCACCTGGCACCGTTACTGAGAACATCATCTATTTCTCCCTCTTTAAGCCTTATTTTTCCTTTGCTTCCAACTCCGGACGGTACATTTTTGAATATGGTGTTTAAAAGCTCTTTGATCTTGGGTTTGATGTCTTCCTCTGTGAGGTTAGTCCGGATAAGTCTTACTCCACAATTTATGTCAAATCCAACACCTCCAGGGCTTATTACTCCGTTCAGGGCGCTGAATGCTGCCACTCCACCTATGCTGAAACCGTATCCAAAGTGGATGTCCGGAAGGCCAATTGAAAACTTCTGGATGCCTGGAAGGCATGCAACGTTTGAAACCTGGTCCAGAGCTCCCTTTTCAACTGTTTTTATCTCTTCATCATCCAGGTAAACCCTTCCTGGAACCCTCATCCCATCTTTGTAGCTCGTTGGAATCTCCCATACACAGTCTCTTATCTTCTTTAAGTTCACGTCTTCAACCATAAAATTACTCTCCAGAACAAAATATTTACTAAAAGTTCTTGGTAGCTCAATTCATAAACAATGTATATTAATTTTAAAAAATTTTGGTTTTAAAAAATTTTTAAAAGATTTAAAGATAAAATTTGCTTTGTAACTCACCTAAAGTTCAGCACAGTTTCAAACCTGCAAACTTCATGATCCTTAATTTGTTTTAAGTAACTTTACATCAGTAACTATTTTTGTTCAGCGTGTATTTATGTCTAACCTAGGTCCATGATGTTTGAAAGAATGCTTAAAGATCTCCAGTTAACACCCATACCTTTAAATTAGTATAAAGAGTTATATGTCCAGTATAACTCGCACAGTATATCCATCTTCCTTTTTTATATCCATCATATGGAATGTAACTGCCTTAACCTCATCCCGGCTTTCATGAACTGCAGGATCGAACTCTTCTCCAGTTACCACAGCCTCAAGAAGGTAAGATCTGTTGCCTTTTTCTGTTTTATCTTCTATTTTAACATCAAAATGTGAAAACACAAGGAATTCAGTATCATGGATAAAAAGAAGTTCTGAAAGCCAGTCATAAAGCAGAGCTTTCTCATCTTCTGACCTTACACTGATGTCTTTTGTGATCTTGGGTTTTATCCTTGAACTATCAGTTACAACTTCAAACATGGCCAGGGCTGCATTTTCAAATGATTCATGAAGTGTGTTTCCATAAGCCATGTATCCAACATCAGCTGTTACATCAAAAAATTCAAATTTTTGGTGATTACTACTCCGGTGACCTTTATCTTGTATTCCCAAGTCTTTAACCTCTTTTAAGTGGACTGTTACTGAAAAAAATTTGATTAAACTGATATGAACTACTAATTAAACTGTTTATATCTTATTTTTATTAAATTTATATTTTTAACACTCTTGATTATAATTTAATAAGAGAGTTTAATAAGAATTAACTTAAATCCTCCCTAAATTTATATTATCCTTATATTATCCTTAGATATATCTGCATCGTTTTTATGCCACTTCCCTTGGAACTTCTCTCTCCTTCCTGACTTCAAGGCCCCTTTCAAGTTCCCTGGTCATGTTTTTATAGTACTTCAGTACCTCGGGTGTTATTGAAGGTCCAATTTTTTTCAAAGCTTCTCTGAAATGCTTAAAAGAAACCCTCCGACTTTCCAGGTTATCATGGAGTGCAAGCATGCCTGCTTTTCTGCACACAGCAGCTATATCTGCTCCAGAATAACTTTCAGTTATTTCAGCCAGTTTTCCCAGGTTCACATCATCATCCAGGGACATTCCCTCTGTATGAACCCTGAATATTTCCAAGCGGGACTTTTCATCTGGTGGGGGTACAAGGACTATTTCATCAAATCTTCCAGGACGCAGAAGCGCTGAATCGAGAAGATCCGGCCTGTTTGTAGCTCCAAGAACAACAACTCCCTTCAACTCCTCAAGACCGTCCATCTCTGAAAGCAGGGTGTTCACCATTCGTTCCACAACCCTTGGTTCACCAATTCCAGCACCCCTCGCTGCTGCCAGGGCATCCAGCTCATCGAAGAACACAATGCAAGGTGAAGCCTGTTTGGCCTTGTTAAATATTTCTGATATCTTCCTTTCAGATTCTCCAAACCATTTACTCAGAACCTCTGAACCCTTGACGCTTAAGAAGTTGGCCCTGGATTCTGTTGCCACTGCCTTTGAGAGCATGGTCTTACCAGTGCCTGGTGGTCCGAACAACAGTATTCCTTTGGGCGGTTCAATTCCAATCCTCTTGAAAGCATCAGGATGGTTAAGAGGCCATTCTACAGCTTCTTTCAAGGATTCTTTCAATTCCTCTAAACCGCCTATGTCTTTCCAGTGAATGTTAGGGACCTCTATGAACACTTCCCTTAAGGCCGAAGGATTTGTAAATTTAAGGGCGTCCATGAAATCTTCCTTGGTTACGAAGAGTTTTTCTAAAATTTCCTGGGGAATGGTCTGTTCTTCAAGGTCAATATCTGGAAGTATCCTTCTGAGTGCATTCATTGCAGCTTCACGACATAGGGCCGCAAGATCTGCCCCTACAAATCCATGTGTTATATTGGAAAATTCACTGAGATCCACATCGTCTGCAAGGGGCATACCCCTGGTGTGGATCTGTAGAATCTCACACCTACCATCCTTATCTGGAACACGGAGGCCTATCTCCCGGTCAAACCTTCCAGGCCTCCTGAGCGCAGGGTCAAGTGCATCCGGCCTGTTAGTTGCCCCCACAACTATAACCTTTTCCCTTTCCTTTAATCCATCCATTAAAGCTAGTATCTGAGCCACAACCCTTCTCTCCACTTCTCCTGTGACTTCCTCCCTTCTGGGGGCTATGGCATCGATCTCATCTATAAAAATAATGGAAGGTGCTTCATCCTCAGCCTGCTTGAAAAAATCTCTTATTTTCTTTTCAGCTTCCCCTACAAATTTACTCATTATTTCAGGACCGTTTATAGCCATGAAATTTGCATCACTCTCGTTGGCCAGGGCTTTTGCAAGGAGTGTTTTTCCAGTGCCTGGTGGGCCATGGAGAAGAACCCCTTTAGGTGGGTCAATGCCCAACCTGTCAAATATCTCAGGATGGCGAAGCGGAAGTTCCACCATCTCCCTGATCTTGGATATTTCAGATTTCAGTCCTCCAACATCATCATAGGTAACGTCTGGTATCTTCTGTTCGATAACCTCCACTGCTTCTGGCCTTATTTCAATTTCTGTAACGTCCATGATCCTCACGATACCAGCAGGACTTGTTGAAACAACTGTGAATTTAATTTCACCAAGTGAAAAAGGTGTTGATGTTTCAAAAAAGCTGCTGAACATACTTTCAACATCTTGAAATTCTCTAAATGTTTCTCTGGTTTTTTTAGGGGAAACCAATGCCAGAACATCACCCCTGGAAACTGTTCGCCCCATCAAATTCCTTTTGAGTATTTCTCCAGATGCCATTATACGCAGTCCCCTTGTTGCAGGGGCTAAAACCACCTTGGTTGCTTCCCTAAACTCCGCCTTCTGTATCGTGACAGTTTCTCCTATGGATGTCCCTGCGTTTGACCTTGTAAGGCCGTCCATTCTGATTATTTCAAGGCCAATATCTGCGGGATAAGCTTCTCCAACTATGGCACCTGTTGATCTTTTACCGATTATTTCAACGAGATCCCCTGGGAATAATTCAGCTTTACCCAGAAGATTCTTATCTGCCCTCACAATGCCTTTGCCCACATCGTGTTGCAGTGCTTCAGCCACTCTAAGTTCTATTTCACCTTTTTGAGGCAATGAGATCCCTCCTATGGTGTTAAAAAGAATGAATGGAATTATTATCTGTTATAATATTTATAAACAGAGGAATATAACTTTTTGGACTGCCGGCATTTAAACCTACATAGGGGGCTTAATTACTTATCAAACGCTCTCTATCTCTTTATTTAAATAAATCCCGCCCCTAGTATCATTAAAAAGGAGGGATTAGATGCAAAGAATTTATGGAAAAAATCCGACACCAAACCTTAAAAAACGAACAAACCACCTCGATTTCATATACATGAACAATATAGACGTTAGATCGTGCATATTTTTACTGGCCGTTGTTCTGCTTCTGATATCTAGCATAATGATTGTTGCAGCATGCCCTAACTCAAATTTACCACTTCAAGTTCAATAAAATCCTATTAAAGTCTAAAATTAGTTTTTAAATTGCAATTCAACTTTTCAACTCATGAAAAGAGATTTTTTTAAAATTTGAAGGTTCAGTTAAAATAAAAGGGTCAAATGTCAAGAACTGACTAGAAACTGCTTAAATATTTTTCATGCATTTAACCATTTCTTCAGGGTTGAACCTTAAAATAACTATTCTAGAATTACCTTTTACGCCTTTACCTGTGAATTTTGTGTCTACAAGTCTTAAAAATTCCAGTTTATTCAGTGTTCTGTCAAATGATGCATAGCTTGAGGATGTTTTTTTCGTGAACGCCTTGTAGAGGTCCCCTGCAACAAGGTTATCCTCCTCTGATTCAGTTATGATCTCCAAAAGCAGTTTTTCATTATCAGAAAGGGTTTTAAGGGTACTTTTAAGACTCACTGAACCCGTACTTTTCAGTGCTTCTTGAACGTGTTTTTCTTCAATGGTTTTTGATGCATCTGCTTCTGCAAAATTTCCACTAACCCTTAAAAGGTCTATTCCCACCCTTAAATCTCCAGCTTCCGATGATCGTTCTGCAATTTCCTCCAATAATTCATCAGATATGACATCAGGGAAAAATCCGGCTTTTATCCTCTCTTTAAGTATGCTGACCATTTCTTCGGTTGTGTAAGGGTCAAATATAACTTCATGGGGTATGAAAACAGAGTTAACATTCTTATCGAGCATGTAACGGAACTCTATATCTGAAAGTATGGCAAAGATACCTGTTTTAACACCGTTAAATTCTTCATGGGCGCGTAAAATATCATAAAATATTTTGTTCGCATTTTTGCTGTGGAAGAGGTAGTTAACATCGTCCAGTGCAACAACCAGGGCCTTTCCCTCATCACGGAGGTGTTTCATTATGTTCCCGTATATCCTTGAGAAGGGCACACCTGTTTCAGGGGGCATGTGGCCGAATATCTTGTTGTATATCTGGGAAAATATGTTGAAACGGGTTGTGTGAAGCTGGCAGTTAACATAAACACACACAACTCTGTCAGAATTCCTCTCAACCATACTGAAGATCTTCTTTATGGCAGTTGTCTTTCCAGTTGCAGGAGAACCAAGTACAACAGTATTCACGGGCCTTCCACCTCTAAGTGCGGGCCTTAAACATATTGCAAGAGATTCCATCTGTGATTCTCTGTGCAAAAAGTTTTCAGGAATATAATCCGGATTAAAAGCATCTATATTCTTGAAAACCGTTTCATCGTAAAGCAAAATATCATCGATACCCATGCTTTCTTATCTGGTACCCCTAAGTATAAAAATTGTGATTTTTTGCAAAGATTAATTAAATCTTAGTTAAAATCTCTTAGTTAAACTGAAATTATTGAGCATAACTAAACGTGTAAAACATTGAAAAAACAAGCAATATCTGGTCATTCAATTAATGGAAGAATTCAATGAATATAAAATCTCTACAGGCAGGCAATGCAGATACTTTAACCAAACTCATTGAGGATGAACTCAACAATGGATGGATTTTAATCACGATCACATCTATATACCATCTTATGTCCAATGAAAAACATTTTGCATGGCTTAAAAAATGAGCTGTGAAATTTAAAATAAAAATCTAAAGTTTAAATCTAAAGGTCAATTAAAGACCGCAGAACGAGACAAATCCAATGAAAAGGTCTATTTCCTTTGAGATTATTCCAACTCCAAAGCCTGCCATAAATCCTGTTAAAAATCTTAAAGTGTTGTTACTCATTCTCCAACCCTTAAATTGGGTTGTGCCATCAATAAAAGCAGGGATAAGCATTAAAATACCTGATAAAAAGATGTATGGATCATAGCTTGAAAAAGTAAAGTTAATGGTTATTAAACTGAAGAATGCACCTACAATTATTCCAGTACACCTCGAACAGAGTGGAAAGTAATGTCCCCTGATTTTAAAGGTTCTTTCAGGTATTCTATGGCAAAATATGTGCTTTGGCATTTTTCTACGAGTTTTACCCTTCACGATTATTACTTCCACAACTTCACGATTGTTCCTTCAACTAATTCAAGATTACTCTTTCAACTACCTTCCATTAGCTGCCTCTGAACAAAAACAACAGGCTGCAAGTAAAAGAAGTACAATCAACACAACTGCAATCATCCTATCACCTTCACAACCAGATTCTTTCAAATATTTTAAACTTTATATCAAGTATCAATACTTGTATATAATAATTAGAATTGTGAATATATAATATTTACTATTCTATAAAAAGTTTCTATAAAAATTTAGTTCATTGAGAAAAAGTAATTAAAATGAAAAACGAAAAAAAAAACGAATGCTGAAGGTTAAAACAAATAAAAACAGATAAAAGAACAAACAAAAAAGACAGACCAAGGGATAAGTATTCACCTGAATTTAAAAAATCGTGCAGTGAAGGAATTTAAAAAAAAAATCATACAATGAAAGATCATACAGTGAACTTCTCCAGATCCAAAACCTCAATGTCCTCAACACCAGGAACTTTTTCTCCTTGGGATATGTTCACGATCTTGACCTTCTCATTTTGAGCTGCCCACGCAACAAGTTTTTTTGCGTACTCAAGTTTCAGCTCCTTGATGTTATCTGCTCTGCCCTCTGCATCTGGAATGTTGGGTCTTGAGTATCTGGTTACGATCTTTCCAAAGTCCATGCCTGCAAGCACCACAAGTTCAGCTCCCCCTGCAACCGCCAGGAAAAGACACCTGTCTCCATCTGTAAAGCCACCGAAATCATGGACATTTTTAAGGGGTACGCTTTGAGTTGTTCCAACTGTGTTTTTAAGTAATGGTACGTACTTCTCTATTTTATCTATGTTGTTTCCGTGGGCATGCACAACCAGCAAAGATCCTTCATTGTTTGCCTGGATTATATCCTCAATTTTGCCATCCAGATCCGTTACCACGATGTCAGGAATTATATCTTCCTCTAGAAGTGCTGTTGTTGCCCCATCTGCACATATGAGCGTGAACTTCTCCAGATTCAGATTCTTCAACGCCCTTATGTTCCGTTTGAGGGAGGGTCCAGCTCCAAAAACAATTACGTTCTTTTTTATCGATAGATCCTGGAATGAAAGGCTTTTTTTATCCTCTAGAAGTTTGCTAAGTATCTCTGCGGATTTTTCATCCATTTTTCTGTTGAAATTAAATGCATCCAATATCTCTTTATACCATGAAAACCATACATCAAAATTCATATGAACTACATTGTCAAAACACATATAAATAAAGTCCTAGAAAATTGGAGGTTTTTTAGATGTATGAGACGTTGCTAATGATACCAGGGCCAACCAGAGTTGCCCCGAGAGTCCTAAAAGCCATGTCAAAGAGCATGATAAACCATAGGAGTGCTGCTTTCGGTGAAATTCTGAAAGAAACCAACGACATGATGTCAAAGGTTTTCAGAACAGAAAACGAATCTTACCTGCTCACAGGTTCAGGTACAGCTGCTATGGAAGCTGCAGTTGGAAACATAACCCAGAAGGGTGATAAAGTTCTTAACATCCTTGGTGGAAAATTCGGGGAAAGGTTCATGCAGATAACCGAAACTCACAAGGGAAGTCCTGTTGAACTTGAAGTAGAATGGGGACATGCCGTAAACCCAAACTACATAAAAGATATTCTGGAAAAAGACGAAGACATTAAAGCTGTGACTGTTGTTCACAACGAGACTTCAACAGGGGTTGCAAACCCAATAGCCGAAATAGGTAAAATAGTCAAAGATTACGATGCACTTTACATTGTTGATACTGTTTCATCCCTTGGAGGGGACGATGTATTTGTAGACGGTTATAATATTGATATTTGTGTTACAGGCTCACAAAAATGTCTTGCAGCACCACCAGGAATGGCTGCAATCACCCTAAGTGATGATGCCTGGAATGTGGTTGATAAAACAGAAAATGACACTTATTACCTCAACATGAGGAAGTACAAAAAGAGTGGGGACAAAAATCCACCAGAAACTCCTTACACTCCCTCAGTATCATTGATGTACGCAATGCGTGAAGCATTAAATATTATAATGGAAGAAGGACTTGATTCAAGAATATTAAGGCATAAACAGGCTGCAAAAGCCACAAGAGCTGGCGTGAAGGCCCTCGGACTTGAGCTCTTTGCAGAGCCAGATGCTGCATCTAACACGGTTACTGCCATTAAAATGCCAGAAGGTGTTACAGATAAGGATCTAAGGGGTACAATGCGTAACAAGTACCATATAGAGCTTGCAGGTGGTCAGGACCATCTCAAAGGCAACGTCTTCAGGATAGGTCACATGGGTAACATCACCCAGAGGGATATAATAACAACAATATCCGCCCTTGAGATGACCTTGAAAGAGCTTGGATTTGACCTTGAAATGGGAAAAGGAGTAGAGGCAGTAGAAAATGTATATTTAAGCTGATAAATCTTTTATTCCTTTTTAAATCTTTTTATCTTTTTTAAACGCTTAAAAAATAGTTTTATTTTTTAACTTCAGTTTCTTTTTGAAATCCCCCTTTTAAAATTTCTATTTACTTTTAATCACAATTTTAAGAAGAAAAACTAAAGATCTATAAAATTCCCTCTAAAAAAAAATAAGGAGAAATAAAAATAATTAATCCATGTTAAGATAAAAATAAGAAATAATCAAATGTTAAAATTTTTATTCTCTAAAAAAGAGAATTGAGCTTCATTTATTCTCTGGAAGAGTTATTCCTTCTTCTTTGTCAACAACAACCTCAATAAGATATGGTTTTCTGGTTTTCAGGGCGTTTTTTACGGATCTGAAAACTGTGCCAGGAGAGTCAACCTTCACAGCATTGATGTTGTAGGCCTCTGCAAGTTTAACAAAGTCTGGATTTTCAAGTTCAACCTCATAACGGCCCTCATAATAAAGATCCTGCCACTGTTTGATTATTCCAAGGGAGCTGTTGTTGATGATGCACACAACAATGGGCAGGTTTAAAGTGGCAATTGTTGCAAGCTCCTGCAATGTCATCTGGAATCCTCCATCTCCTACTACAACAACAATGTTCTTATCTGGATTTGCAAGTGATGCACCGACCGATGCAGGGACTCCGTAGCCCATTGGTCCAAATCCACCCGAAAATAGGAGTGAAGCTGGTTTTTTCACGGTTTTAAGGAGTGTTACCCATGTTGTGTGGGTGCCAGCGTCGTTTATTAGCAGGGAATCTTCTGAGGCATCAATTACCTCTTTTATGGCCCTTTGAGGTTTCATGGGTAAATCCGAATAGTCTGCTTTCACATGATAGGATCTGGAATGCCCTTGAATTTCACGGAGCCATTTTTCTGTGCTTTCAAATTTTCTTGTACCTTCAATCTTTGAGACCAGTTTGTTTATAAAGTTTAAAACATCTCCATTTATGGAAACATCTCCTTCAAACACATTCTCATCCAGATTTACATGGATTATACTGCAGTTTCCAATTCCCTTGATGGTTCTCTCTGAAAATCTGCAGCCCAACGCCAGAAGTACATCGCAGTTTCTTCCAGCAAAATTTGCTGCATCTGTACCCCTGAGCCCGAGCATTCCAAGGCAGAGCGGATGATCTTCAGGAAGAACTCCCCTTGCAGGGTAGGTTGTTGCTAAGGGTATCCTGTAAGTTTCAACCAGACGTTTAAGGGGTTCCTGAGCACCTGCCCATAAAACACCAGCTCCAGCCAGAATAAGGGGTCTTTCGGATCCTTCAAGAAATTCAACTGCATGGGATACGTCTTTATCATCAATTTCTGATGGAAGATGAGTCTGGATTAGGGATTTCATGCAAAAAGCATCCTCATCTGTATCTTGAAGAACAGAAGCTGGAACATTTTCCAGCATAACGTCCTTGGGCAAATTTAAATGTACAGGTCCCGTCTTACCATACTTCAACATTTTAAGTGCTTTTTTTAGTTTAAAAACAGCTTCCTTTGAATTTTTCACATCAAAGGTTTCAAGAGTTATTGGCCTTAAAACACCACAGATATTCACGTCCTGAAAGGTGTTTTTTCCCTTCAAATCCCGTGGAACATCACCTGTCATCACCAGAAGAGGTACAGAGTCTTTGTAGGCTGTTGCAACCCCCATGACAAGGTTCATAGCTCCAGGACCTGCTGTAGAAATGCAGACCCCAACTTTACCAGATGATCTTGCGTATCCATCCGCAGCATGGGCTGCACCCTGTTCATGGCGCATGAGCACGTGTTTTATTTTGGATGTGCGCATTGCATCATAGAGTGGAAGTATCTGTTCTCCTGGATGTCCAAAAATAAATTCAACACCTTCAGATTCCAGTATTTTAATAAAAGCATCTGCGCACCTTAATTCACGGGTTTTCATCACCTTGTTTATATTGTGCCTTTCTCTATTAAATCCACGTATTTAACAATTCAACCAGTTAAATTATTATGATCCATTTACATAAAGTAAGCATGAAAGAAATGGATTCTTCAGTAAAATCTTGGATAAAATCCAATTCACAGAAAAATGTGGTTGAACATCGTTTAATAGCAGGGGTACAACAAACTTTAGGATGATGCGAAGTTTTGAGGTTTGATAAAGATGCCAGAAGAACTGGATGCCCTTCTTAAGGAAAAAAGAATATTTAAACCATCAGCAGAGCTTTTGAAAAACAGCAACATCTACAGGTGGATGGAAAAAAATGGAATCCACGGCTACGATGAGCTGCTGGAGGAAGCATTAAAAAATCCTGAATGGTTCTGGGATGAGCTTGCAGGGGAACTTGAATGGTTCAGGCCTTACAACCAAATAAAGAAGTGGGATCCACCCCATGCAAAATGGTTTCTGGATGGAAAGTTCAACATAGTCCACAATGCACTTGACAGGCACGCCCGCGGTCCCAGAAAGGATAAAACTGCCTACATCTGGGAGGGGGAATCTGGAGAGGTTCAAAGGTTGAGTTACCTGGAGCTTTACAGGGAGGTTAATAGATTTGCAAATGCTCTAAAAAAGCTTGGAGTCTCCAAAGGGGACACCGTAAGCATTTACCTTCCCATGATACCAGAACTTCCCATTGCAATGCTTGCATGTGCAAAGATTGGGGCACCTCATTCTGTGGTGTTTTCAGGATTCTGGGCCAAGGCCTTCAAAGAAAGGATAAATGATGCAGGATCCAAAGTAGCGATCACCATTGATGGCTTTAGAAGGAGGGGAAAATTAATAAGGTTAAAAGAAGCTGTGGATGGAATACTTGATGAAACACCCACCCTTGAAAAACTCGTGGTTGTAAAGCATGAAGGCTTAGATCTAGATATGCGAAAAAATAGGGACATCTGGTGGGACGAAGCAGTTGATGGAATGGAAGAAGACTGTGAAACAGAAGAAATGGACTCTGAGGATCTCCTATTTATTTTATACACCTCTGGAACCACTGGAAAACCTAAAGGTGTTGTTCACGTCCATGGAGGCTATGCCGTGGGTGTCTACGCCACCTTAAAATTTGTCTTCGACCTTAAAGAAGATGACATATGGTGGTGTGCAGCTGATATTGGATGGGTTACAGGCCACAGTTACATAGTTTACGGTCCGCTGCTTCTTGGTGCAACTTCCATACTCTACGAGGGCACCCCAAACTATCCAGACCCAGGAAGGATCTGGAGAATGATCGAAGATTACAAGGTAACTGTTTTTTACACAGCCCCCACAACAGTGCGAATGTTCATGAAGTACGGGACGAAATGGCCCGAAAAACATGATTTAAGTTCTTTAAGACTTTTGGGCAGCGTTGGAGAGCCCATAAATCCTGAAGCATGGATATGGTACCACAAGCACATTGGGGGCAGTAAATGCCCAGTTATGGATACTTGGTGGCAGACAGAAACTGGGATGCACCTTATAACTCCATTACCAATTTCAAATCTTAAACCAGGCTCTGCTGTCAAGCCTTTTCCAACAGTTGAAGCTGATGTCCTCGACGATGAGGGTAAACATGTCAAAAATGGCGGAGGTCACCTTGTAATAAAATCAACATGGCCTTCAATGTTTAGAACTCTTTACAAAGACCCTGAAAGATACGTTGAAGCTTACTGGAGCAAATTTCCATGTGTGTATTTAAGTGGTGATGTTGCACGCGTGGATGAGGATGGATACTTCTGGGTCCAGGGTAGGGAGGACGATGTTTTGAACGTTGCAGGACACAGGATAAGTACTGCAGAGGTTGAATCCGCCCTTGTAAGTTATCATACAGTTGCAGAAGCTGCAGTTGTTGGTAAACCCCATGATGTGAAGGGTGAAGATATCTACGCCTTTGTTATGCTCAAGGAAGGGGTAAAAACTGGAGAAGAACTTGAAAGTATCTTAAAAGACCATGTTAGAAAGGAAATCGGGCCAATTGCAACCCCTTCAAACATTAAAATCGTTTCAGATCTTCCAAAAACCCGTTCAGGTAAAATAATGAGGAGGGTGATAAAATCTCTCATAAAGGGTGAGGATGTTGGGGATACAAGCACCTTGGCAAATCCTGAAGCCGTAGACGGGCTCAAAAAAGTGTTATAAAACAGGGACAAATGTGACTGAACAAAGTGACCTTTTTTAAATTTTAAGTTTAAGAATAATTTTTGAAATGATCTAACATTTTAATGTTTTTAAAATTGAATTTAAAGTATTAAAAAAGCGTTGAGTCCTTAAAAGTTAATAAAATTAAAAGATAAGATATAAAAATGTAAAAAAAATTAATTTAAAGTTGTAAAAAAATAATTTAAAGTTGTAAAAAAATTAATTTAAAGTTGTAAAAAAATTAATTTAAAGTAGTTATTTCCTTCTTTTAATTCTCTTCTTCCTGGTAACTTCCATTGTATTCACCTGAACCTGTAACAGGAAATACAACAGCCTGTGCTATTCTCTCACCCTGTTTTATGGTGTAATCAAATTCACTGTAGTTGTAGAGCATGAACTGCAGTGTTCCGTAGAAGCCCGGGTCTCCCACTGCAGTGTGCACCGATACAAAGGAGCGAAGCAGTGTTGAACGGGGCAGGTAAAGCATTGAAAAACCCTTTGGAATCTTTATCTTTCGGTCAATACTTGCAAGATAGGCTGTTTTTGCTTTAAGAGTGTAAATAGGGGGCTTGAGTCTTTCAAGTTCTGGAAGATTCTTCTCATTGTCAATGAGCGAACCAGGGCCTTTCTGCCTGAAAACCTCATCAAGTCTCAGATCAATCCCCGAAGGTTGTATGAGTTCTTTAAAATCAGGAAATAGTTTTATAAGTTCTTTCTCACCTAACATGGTCTTTCTCCTTCTCTAATTTGAAATCTTGTATTGAAATTTCTATTAAGAAATTTCTATTAAAATATATACTGAAATTTGAAAATTGGAAGTGTTTGTATTCTATCCTCTTTTTGTATGTTATTTAAATTTGCCTGAAAAAATAGAAATGGAGTTTGTAAAAAGGAATTAGCTATCTTTATTCTACTGCAACGATAGGTGCTCAGGTCATTGGAACTTCTTCAGGATGTTGGAAACTTCTCCATCAGTTACATCGTACCAGTTCATGTAGGCATCTGCCACTGCAAAACCCCATCCCGCGCGGATGTTGGCACAGTAAAGTTCATCAACATGGGGCGCCACCCCTTGAAGGGCCTGAAAGTGGGCTGTAGGTACAGCTACAACTAATTTTCCAGCACCAGCTTTTTTGAGGGCTTTCACAGCCACAAGCATGGTGAAACCAGATGCAATACCATCATCAACCAGTATTGCAGTACGATTTTTAAGATCCAGAAAACTTTCACCACTCCTAAACTCTTTAAAGCGTCTTTTCACCTTTGAACTTGCTTTTTCAGTGCCTTTTGCTATTTCAGCCTTTGTGAGTCCCATTTGGGATATCATATTCTTATTTAACTCAATTGTTCCATCAAAAGCCACTGCTCCATAGCCTGCTTCAGTGTTCCAGGGCAGGGTGATCTTGCTCACCACTGCAACGTCCAGATCCAGTTTTAAGCTGGATGCCAGTGGTGCGGCAACTGGCACCCCGCCTGCAGGAATTCCAAATATAACTGCATCTGTTTCACTGTAAAGAGCAAGCATCTCTGATAAAACTGATCCTGCATGCTCACGGTCCCGAAAAACCCTTGTCTGGTTTCTAAGTTCCGGGATATCAAACACGTTATCATTTAATTCTTCCCCAAACTCACGAGCCATCAAATCCCCAGTTTATTATTTTGTACTTGTGCTATTATTTTGTACTTTGACTTATTTATTTTTTGACAGGAAGTATTATCCATTTGTGTTACAGTTAGTACCATCTCCCGGAAAAATTCAAACTCAGATTTTAAGTAGTGTAAAGATTTATATTAATTATGAAATTTATTATGAAATTTTTAATTTTTATAAATATAAAAATCTTATAAAAACTGATCCGGAGGTAAAAAGTTGGATAAAGTTAAAGAACACTTTGATGAGGAAGCAGAGGTATTTGACAAAACAATACTGAAGTTAATACCATTCTACAATGATATGATCGGTGCAATGGTTTCAGCAATTCCATTTAAAAATTCAAAACCAATAAAGGTTCTCGATCTTGGCTGTGGAACAGGTAACATTTCAAAGGCTGTGAAAGAGAGATTCCCAGATGCCAGAATAAATTGTATAGACCTTGCAGAGAGAATGATAAAGGCTACCCAGTTAAAACTCTCTGCCTATGATGATATTGAATATCATGTGGCAGACTTCTCCAAGTTCGAATTCACTGATGGTTACGATGCTGTGGTCTCGTCGCTGGCCCTACATCATATAGCAACCAATGAAGAGAAAAAGGATCTTTACACTAAATTATTCAGTGCCCTCAAAGAGGGTGGAGTTTTCTACAACGCAGACACGGTCAGAGGTTCAAATCAATATTTGGACAAGCTTTACGATGAGAAGTGGACATCTCACATGTTTAAAAATCTTCCTGAAGGTGAAGTCACAGGTAAATGGATTCCAAAACATGAAGAAGAAGATTTTCCAGTGAAAATCCTTGATCATATGGACTGGCTGCGTGGATCAGGTTTTAAAAATGTGGATGTGGTCTGGAAATTCTATGGATTTGCTGTTTTTGGTGGAAAAAAATAGAAGCTTTTTTTTATTTATTCAATCTTTTATGTAAAAGAAGCTTTTTCATGTTTTTAGTGCTTTATATTTAAAAAGAGTATTTAAAAAGAGTATTTAAAAAGGGGGCATGAAACTTAACTCCTACTTTTCAATATTTACTCCCCAAATATCTGATCAACCATCCAGTCAGGTTTGAATTCCATTATATCCTCATAAGCCTGACCAACACCTAAAAAGAGTATGGGTTTCTGGATAACATATCCAATAGATAGAGCTGCACCGCCTCTTGCATCAGCATCAGCTTTTGTGAGGATAATACCATCAACACCCACTGCTTCATCAAATTTATGGGCCTGTTCCACTGCATCATTTCCTGTTAACGCGTCACCAACGTAGATTATCATATCTGGACTTACAACACGTTTTATTTTTTTCATCTCGTCCATGAGGTTTACGTTGGTCTGCATTCTGCCTGCAGTGTCTATAAGTACCAGGTCTTTATCCTTGGCCCTTGCATGTTCCACTGCATCATAAGCCACTGCTGCAGGGTCGGCTCCCCTCTGGTGTTTTATGATCTTGACGCCAAGCTTGTCTGCGTGGTGGGTTATCTGTTCGATTGCACCTGCCCTGAACGTGTCCGAAGCTGCAATAACTGATTTATAACCTTCTTTCATGAAGTAAGTGGCTATTTTAGCTATTGTTGTGGTTTTACCAGTTCCATTGATCCCCACAAACATGAGTTTAACTGGTTCGCCTTTTTCACGGTTTTCAACCATTTCCTTTATATCCCTGCCTTCAACGTCCAAAATGTTGGATATGGCTTTTTTAAGGGCTTCCCTTGTGAACTCTGCCACATCACTCCTTCTTTTAATTTTGCGGCCTACAAGGTCTTCTTTGACAGAGTTTATGATCTTCTCTGCAACTTCCATTGCAACATCGCCCTCGAGAAGTGATAGTTCCAGTTCAAACATCACATCGTCAATGTCCTTTTCAGATATGGTTTTCTGGCGTATGAATGATAAAGGGCCGGATTTTTCTTCTGAAAGTTCCTCTGAAGATTTTTCTGAGGGTTCCTTTATTTCTGAAGGTTCTTTTAAGGTCTCTTCCAGAGTTTCCCCTGAGGATACTTTCTCTCCTGAAACCATTTCAGTTTCTGTTTCAGGTTTGGATCTCCTTAAAAATCCCATAAATCCTGATTTCTTGGAGGGTTCTCCTGTTTTGGAAGGCTCCTCTGGAGAAGCTTTTTTTTCTTCAGATTCTGAAAGTAGTTCTTTTTCATCCCCTGAAACTATTTTTTCTTCTTTTGGAACTGCTACTTCTTCCACAGAAGTTTCTTCTGAAACCTTGGATTCTTCCTCGGCCTTCTCTGCTTCTTCTTCCTCTGATAATTTATCAGAGATCTTGCCTATGGTCCCTGTAAATTTCTTTTTAAGAGATTCAAACAAGTGCTGTCCACGCCCCTCTATAAAGTTTTATAAGAAAATTCAATCTTTAAAAGAATTTAATAAAAAAAATAGTGAAATTTTATTCGCCTGATTCAACTTTCTGGAGGAGTGCCTCTGCCTCTGGACTCTTTTGCATTATGAACTGTGTGATCTTCTGAAGGTTTGAATCAACCTTCTTCATTGCATCCTCAAGTTCTTTTTTTTGCTGGGCTATGCTCTCCTTTGCATCAGTAATGTTCTTTTTAGCAGCCGCTCCAGCTCCAAAGCCAACTATGACTTCATCAGTACTTTTGAGCTCTGTGATGAGAAATGATCCTGCACCTATTGGAACAAGTGTTTCTGCATTTTCCTTTCCTTTAATACCTGTTAAAGTATCTTCTGCTGTGGTGAACTCGGATATTGTGGCTTTCAAACTTTCCATCTGTTGCTGCAGGACTTCTGCCTGTTGCTTGTAAATGTTAAGCTCGTTAACCATCTGTTCGAGCTTTTGTTTATCTTCCATTGGAATCACCCATTGGATAAGGCTTTGACTAAAGGATCATACACTTTATCCTTGGAAATTTCAGTTATGTCTTCTATGAATATCTGATTTCTTCCTATCCTGTGTTTGCTTCCAAATTCAGAATACAGTCTTTCATGTATATCTTTTTCACTTACAGCTTTTAGCTCTTTTGTGAATGATTTAAGGCTGTTGCCCATCATAAATTTACCTTTAACTCTAAATATTTTTGTCTTCATAATTATCCCTCAAGAAAACCGAATGCTTCTTCTATTCTTGCAAGTTCAGGACCTGTTGTGCTGAGCCCAACAATTACACCCCTTGAGTTTGCAGCCGTACATGCTCCCACAAGTTTTGTTCCGTTGTTAACGGTTCCAACATCTGCAGGAACTTTAAGCAACTTTTCAAGGGATTCTATTTCTTCACGGGTTGCAGATGGATGTACCAATGCTCCTTTGTTCGTTGCTGCTGCAACGGATCCTGTGATCATGTAGTTGGCTATGGTTCCCTTTTGAACTTCAACATCTAAAACCTGGGAAATTAATTCAACAGATTTATTGGAGAGAAGAGGATTTACCATTGCCCCTGAATCGTTTGCAAGAACTATATTGCCCACTGCCGTGAGTTTATCTGGTATCCTTTCAACTTCAAATCCTGCATCTTCAATAGCCTTTAATTCACTGTCAAAGGCGTACTTTGAGACTACAAATCCATTTGAATTACCACATACCAGTGCCCCTGTAAGGTTGCTGCCACTTATAGGAGTTTTAATAACAGAAACACCTAAACATTCCTCTATTAAGCTCACCATTCCATCTTGGGTGCCTGGTGGGACTATTGCTGTTTTTTCTGTAACTGCCATTGAAACTCCGAGGTTTGGGCTGCCGCCCATGTTGATCCTTCTTATCATAAGCACACCTATTCAGCTAGGGTGACCGATACAGAACCATCCTCATCTTTCACTGCTTTTACCTTTATCTTTGGAGGTATTTTTTGGATTCCCCTTTCCCATATTTTTTCGTTAACAGTTGCATCTAACTTAACATCATCAGATTTCATGTGTTTTTGTAGGAATTCCCTGACATAACGTGCTGCTCTTGGAGACCTTTTAGTCCTTGGCACACTTTTTACATCCCTCAATGGGATAACGTAAACTCTTTCCATCTGTAAATCCTCCTACCTATACTTTGACCTTGTTCCTTTTCCACTGCCTCATTTTAGGGTGAAACCTTACTTTTCTTGATGTTTTAAGCATTACCCAAAGAGGAACTCGTCTATTTTGTTTACCTGCTTTTGCAAGCCTTAATTTTTTAGCTAATGGTTTATTTCTACTCATTTTCTTTCCATCCTGTTACTCTTGACTGCACATGTTCCGGGAATATGTTCAAAGCAGCTTCTTTTCCTTCAATTTCCCATATCATATGCCTTATCTCAATTTCGTAGTCAGAATTATTTTTCATGTTGGTTAACTCTTTTTTTACGGTGAAAAGATTCTCTGAAAGATGGTTCACTGTCTTATGGCCAAAGCCTGCAAGCGTCAAGTAATGAACATTTTTCCTGTCTTCAAAGCTCTGTATCTCATTGATGTTAAGTTTAGGAACCCGATCATCTCGTCTTGTGCCGTCGGCAACAATATCGTACGTCATGGATGCAAGTTCAAGTGCATACCTGTGGACTTGATTTATCCCATTGTTTGGGAACCCATCTTCAAGTATCTTGCCCACAGCATCCTTAAGTACGGTTTCATCAGCTTCAAGGACCCGATGTTTGAATCCCAAGTTCAAAGCTGATTCTTCTGCTGCCCTCCAAGAGGGGTACGTTCCAAAGTTTACAGTTACAAGTTCAACCTTGTAGCCTAACCTTTGAAGAATTACAGCCATTAAAGAACTATCTTTTCCTCCGCTGTAGAGTACGCATGCTTTCATTTTCTTGTAATATGGATCTCTCTTTTTTGACCAGTGAGTTTTTTAAGGAGCACCTTAAGCTGTTCATCAGTTATTTTGGAATTTATACGTCCCATTTGAGCAAGCTGGATCAGCTGAAGCTCTATCTGTTCCACAAACTCGGGTTTGGTTAGTCGTAAATTTGCAAGTCTGGCCCTAGCTTCAGGCGTGAGTATCTGCATCATAGCCCGTTTTTTTTGGGATTCATATTCCATCTGCTTCTTCTGAGATTCAATTTGACTGTTTTGCTGTTGTGAAGCCTGCTGTTGCAATTGTTGCATTTTTTTACGTCTTATTTCCTCAATATCACTCATTTAAAGCCCCAACAATATTTAATAATATATAAGATCTGGATATACAACGATTCCAGATAAAGATCAATAAATTTAAAGTTTAGTTTAAAGTTTAGTACTTTGCAAGTTCTGGGATGTCTTTTTTAAGGTTGTGAGATGTTTTGTCCATGAAAGATTTTCCTTCAGAAGTTATAACTCTTCCTTCATCCCCCACTTTGGTTACAAATCCTACATCTTCAAGCTGTTTAAGAGCTGTTCTTATTACAGAACCGCTTCCTTTCCTGAATTTTTCAGGACTTGTTCCCATATCCTTCTTACCACCGTAGTATGTTTTAAGACTGTTTATTCCTACAGGACCATCCATGTAAACTCTCCTGAGTATGGATGCACATCTAACATACCACCAATCAGGGTTCTCTGGCCTTCTCTCTTTGTGAACACCAGTTTTAACAAATGGTGCCCATTCTGGTGGGTTTATTTTCTTGTTTGCAGTTAACTCCTTTGCAATTTCACTTATTAGTGAATCTGCTGGTACGTCGTAAATTGTGGTCATATTTATCCTCCTAATTACCTCTTTCTTTTGAATATTACAGCAACATTACCTCTAAAATCAATAAGTTTAGAATTTGATTTTTCAATTATCTCTGTAATAAAGTTTTGTTTCTCCTGTGATATACCTTTTGAAAATCTGAGTTTAACAACCTCATTGGCTTTAAGCTGCCTCTTGATTTCTTCCATGATACCGCTGTTAACCCCTGATTTTCCAATGTTTATGGTGATGGCTGAAAGTGATCTATTCATCAATTCCTTCTTTGGAGGTGTATTCAATTTTCCTCCTCCTTCTCTCTTTTTTCTCATTTATAAATGGTATTCTGGTTATATTTCCACATTCCATGCATTTAATAGCAACAGATGAATCTGATAATCTTACAGTACAGTTTGCTCCGGGTTTAAGGAAATGTTGACAGTTCCTGCAGAACCTCCTCTTCCAAATCCGCGGCATTTTTATGTTGTACTTTTTTACGATGTTCTGGGCCATCTGAGCGTAACGATCAGACCTTTCAGGATGTTTTGAGAATTGTTCATCCGCATTTTTAAAGAGGATGTCTATTCGCTCTTCAGCTATCTTTATCATCCATTTTGGTCTTCTTCCCCTTCTCAAAGTTTAGCCTCATTGATATCAAATACAGAAATACAGATCTTAAGTTCCAAGGGGTTGAATTTTTGAATTACACACTTTCATGCATCAAGTTTCATCAAATTCTACAATGTACTTAAGAATAATATTATAGTTTATCACTTTTCTATTTAAAAAGCTTTCCTTAATACATTTACCACCAGGGTTCAACAAGGATATTTTAAGGAAAGCACGTTACCAGGTTCTTAAGCGGGAAGCTAATTTAACAGCCTGCTAATCTTTTAAATATCCCCAGAATTCCCTATAAAAGCATGTCTTCAAGAAAATCCACATTTCCAACTGGAAAGTGCTTTTTACCACTTATTATATCAACCAGAATGTCTGAAACTTCTTCAGGTCTGAGATCACTTGTATCTACTTCGTTCACCCTATCACCGTAGATCTCATTGGCTTCAAAGGTGCAGATGTCCAGGGCCTCTGCCTCAGCATTTTCCTGGATCTTGGAATCAGACCATCCCCTTGTTTTCAGGCGTTTTTTTAGGACATCTAACCTTGCACGCAGAACGATCACCAGATCCGCACCTTCAAAATAGTGGGAGAGATGTCCCTCCACAATCAGACTGCCTCCCTCAAGATTTTCAATTACTTCATTGAGTTTCAGGCACATTGCGTCCAGATCAACCACCTTGTAACCGCGGTCCTCATCAACACCCGTGTAAAGATGTTCCTTCACAACAAGCTCGTTCACGCCCAGTAAAGGGATTTTAAGCTTGTTTTTCAGGATCTCTGAAACCGTGCTCTTTCCTGTGCCTGGTGTTCCTGTTACAAGTACTATCATTGTTTCATCTGTCATAGTTTTAGACATGATTTCATGAATCAATTAACTTCCATGAATACCAACTAATTCCATGAATCAATTCCATGAATCCATTAATGTATGATGATTTGGATCATGAAAAAAGTTTTGGATCATGAAAAAAGTGTAATTTCAAAAAAAATTACAAATAGATTCATTGAATAAGTTCATTGGACACAAAAAACCGATTGAAGATTTATTTCAATTTTTCTATGAGCATGTTTGCAACTTTCTCTCCAGAAAGGAGCATTCCACCGAAGATTGGACCCATACGTGGTGATCCGTGAACAGCGTTTGCTGCCATTCCTGTAACGTACATTCCAGGGTACACCTCACCAACGTTGTCGAGTATGGTGTTTTCTGCAACATCAGCCCACATGGATTTTTCTCCCATGACTCCGCCTGTTTTTGTGTTGAGTTTTCTTCCCATCTTTCGTTCCACGATTTTCACAACCTCACATGGATGTCCGGTGGCATCTATAACTGCCTTCGACCTTACAGTAAGAGGGTCAACGTGCAGTCCTCCCATCTCAACTGCACTCCAGTTGAGCACCACTCCTTGAACTCCGTTTTCCCTTACCATAACATCTTCAATGGACATGAGGTTGAAAACTTTGAGTCCTGCTTTGCATGCTTCAGAACAGATTGTTGAGACGCATTCTATTGAATCAACAACGTAATAGTTATCCTCATACTTCTGGGTTTTGATGCCCAGTTCGTCAAGTATGCGTTTGCTCTCTTCTTGGACAACGATTTTGTTGAACATCATACCGCCGCCCCACATTCCACCACCCATACTGAGCTTTCTCTCAAATAGAGCAACTTTTAATCCTGCTTTTGCAAGATAATATCCTGCTATAAGTCCTGATGGGCCGCCGCCGCCTATTGCAACGTCCATATCAGTATAATCCAGGAAATCATTCATAAATCCTTCAATTATTGCCTTTGACACAGTTATGTCATCTAATTTCATTTTTTCACCATTTTCACTTTAGCATTTCATCCTATAAAAATTCTTTTCATGCAAAATAACAATCAAATTATGATCCAATCAAGATTTTAAAAATGCTCTTTTAGGTAAAAATGCTCTTTTAGGAAAACACTTAATCCCTTCTGTAAAAAGAGAGGTCCTTTAAAAAAGATCAACCATTTTAAAAAAAGGTTACTTCTTAAGTATTATCCTTAAGACATCCTCATCTTCCAGAATATGGTCTGGTCCTACCTTCTGGCCTGGAAATTTGACTGAAGTTCCCCAGACCCGGGCATGGCGAAAGTTCCGCGCAAATTCACGGTGAAGCTTTGATGCAACTTCTATAACAGTTGAACCGCCCCTTACTATGAGGGGGTCGTTGAAATCAGCCTTTCTTCCCTGGGGTTTGAGGTAAACCCTCATGAGTTTGAGGTTTTCAAACACAGTGTCCCTGAGTTTTTCCATGTTAAGACCCTGGTCTGCAGCTATGAAGATGGCGTCGGGCATCTTTGATTTAAGTTCCTTGATGTAGCTGGAGTCTGCAAGATCTATCTTGTTTATAACAATGAGCATTGGTATGTAGCAGCAGGTTGAATCCATGGAATCTATGAACTGGTCCAGTGTAACATCATCACGTATCAGGACATCTGCACTGTGTATTCCATACTCAGAAAGGATGGATCTCACTGTTTTCTCATCAATGTGTGTTAGCGGAACCGTTGATACAAGTTTTATACCGCCCATTTTCCGTTTATGAACTGTAACATCTGGAACTTTTTCATTCGGCCTTATTCCAATACTTCTAAGCTCGTTGAGTATTACGTTCATGTGCTGTGGGTTGAAAACGTCCAGAACCATGAGTATCAGGTCTGCATTTCTTGCAACGGAAAGTATTTCCCTTCCCCTTCCCTTTCCCTTGGATGCCCCTGTAATTATTCCTGGAATGTCCAGTATCTGTATTTTGGCATTTTTGTACTCCATTATACCTGGAACTATGTCAAGGGTTGTGAACTCGTATCCTCCAACCTTTGACTCAGCATTTGTAAGTTCGTTTAGAAGCGTGGATTTTCCAACAGAAGGAAATCCCAGAAGAACCACTGTGGAGTCTCCACTTTTTTTAACATAGAATCCTTTTCCTTTGTGGGATGAACTACTTCTTTTGAAGGATTCTTCCTTAAGCTGGGATACTTTGGCCTTTAACTTCCCTATATGATGGGAGGTTGCCTTGTTGTAGGGAGTTTTCTTGATCTCCTCTTCGATTTCTCTGATTCTATCTTCAATAGCCATAAAACTCACATAGAACTAGTTAAATGATAAAAATGTAACACTTGAATATTCCTTAATTGATTAAATACATTTTGAGGATATTTGTTGAATTCGATATCACATCAATAAGCAGTACACAAGTACATCAGTATTTTATCTGCTCACACTTAAAAAGATTTTTAATTGGACAATGATCTGTATAAACACTCGAGCCTTCAAATGATAAAATTTTGATAAAATTTTTTTATCAACTTTTTTTATCAACTTTTAAAGCTTTTTATCAACTTTTAAAGCCCTGTTGATATATAATCCCTTTGATTGTTGATATATAATCCCTTTGACTGTTGATATATAATCCCTTTGATATATAATCCTTTTAAAGTCTCGTTGGTGCCTTTTATTGATGCCTTTTAAAGCCTCATTGATCTTCCAACACAATTTTTTTTAAAATCTTTTTTTTAATTTAAATTTCCTGAATCTATTCCTTGTTGATCCTTCTCTTATTCTTTAAAAATAGCTCTAAAGAAAATAAAATTTAAAAAAAATAAAAAATAAAAAATTGGGGATTAGGTTACCTTCCAGACCATAACACCGGGCTGTGCATAGGTCATGTTGAAGTGGGTTAAACCCGTGCCTCCCAGGAAGTAAAGTCTGGTGAACATGGAATCTTCAAGTCCCCTGGTCATTGCAACCGTGATGTAGGTGTTGTTCTCCCTTAAAACAAGAATGGAGAACTGACTGCTGTTGGAAACAATCTGTGTGGTCATGTTTCCATTGTTTACCACCATCAGTTCGTAGGGTTTTAAAACCAGTGAACTGTTGGCATTGCTTTGAAGGTCGTTCACCATGTTGTTCAGAAGCTCTGAGGAACTTGTTGTGTTTGCCTGATTCTGAAGTTCGTTGATGTTTATAAGTCCTGCTGAGATATTGTTGTCTTTAAGAGTACCTATAACAGCGTTTTGTCCTCCTACAAACACTGTTGTGTTATTCACAGTTGTTGTGTTCGCAAGCGACATGACGTAACCAGATTTGGTTCCATTGTTGGTGGTGAAATTCCAGCTTCCAAAGTAAGACCACCATCCTGCTTTTCCAACCATGTCAGAACTTGTTATTAACACCTGTGGATTTGGGTTATCTGGATGGGTGTACCTAAGCACGTTCTGGGCCTGTTCTGCAGTCAAACCATACTTGGTTGTCATTATGGTTTGTGCCGTCTGCTTATCAACACCCAGGGTGTCGTCAAGTATGTCAACGGTTTTTCCTGTGTCATGGGTATAGTTATCCAGGGTTTCGTAACCTGTATCTCCGCTTGTTGCAAGCATCTGCAGTATTCCTGCAGAGAGAGTTTCGTTGTTGGTTAGCAGTGCTTTTCCAACCCAGTATGCCCTTGGACTGTTTTGTGATCCTCCATCAAAGGTCACTGGCCTGTCTGCAACTGCTGTGAATAGGTGGCCGTAGTCCCACCACGATGTTATGACAGTGTTGTTTGATGTGTTCTGATTGATCCATGTGAGTGCAGATACCATTGAATCATCCGTACCTGGAATAATTGAGTTAGCCGTTGCGTATGAACTGGCTATTGGACTGTAAACCACGATCACAGCTAAAAGGGCAATTATTATGTACTGGTACCCCCTAACCTTCACGTGCTCCTTAACGTAGTTTGCCATTAAACCTACGAATATACCTGCACTCAAGGCTATAGGCACTGAAAACTGTTCAAGGAATCTTGAACCTTTAGTAAGTGCGTAACCCATTAATATAATCCATATGGCCAGGAGTATTCCATAAAATAGGTAGTTCTTCTTATCTTCCATGGTTATGGGCGCACTGACCTTGGTTTCCACGATTTCAGTTTCTTTTTTACTGTGTTTTCTGTTGCTCTTGTACTTGCGATGTTTGGTTTTGGTCTTTTCTACGGGTTTTTTCTCATCTTTTTTGGGTTTTAACTGCCAGAAGAGAAAGATAACTCCGAGTATTCCACATACAAATGGTGCAACTCCACCTGCTCCAGCCACATCACCTGCAAGAGAGTCCACATGCATTTCTCCCACAGACACGAAAACGTTTGGATATGAAGTTCCAGTCTGCACTGATGCCTGTAGTTGGCTGACTCCGAAGGATCCTGCAAGGGATCCTGCAAACCATGGCCATCCCATGGCAAGGATTACGAGTATGGAACCTAAAACCGCGAAAACAACCAATGGGAAAAGTTCGTGCTGATCAAAGAACCATTCCTTTTTACTTGGATATTCACTTGCTGGTTTGGACTTGATGTTGAATAAATACCTCGATACCACAAGGTAGACCACCGTTGCGAATATCACAAGGTAGAACATGTACCACCATCCCTCCCATGCCATTGAAAATATCATCAGGGATGCTGCAGATAAAACTGCAAATATGGCCCGGTTTTTCATGTTCTTTGCACGCACGCTTTCAAAGAAGAACCACACTATCAGTATCGGCAGGAGTACGTTGAACATGTCTGTGTCAAAGAAGCCTGCAAAGGTGTGTGCGAAGTAAGACGGTGCAAGTCCTGCAACCAAAGCCGCAACTATTCCTCCGTAATCATTGGTAATCCTTCTTATAAAGAGGTAAGCTGGAATTACACACAGAGAACCTATAAATGCTCCCATCCAGAAGCATACCTCTGTTAAAGGTATATTCGCAAATACATTCAACAGTTTATATGCAAATGCAGTTAGATAAACTATCAATGGAGGATATTCCGCGGATCTGCCAGTTGGATAATATGAATGCATATCCCAGTCCGTGCCATTTACTTTAATATCTCCCAAATGGCCGTTAGTAAGGAAATCTGCAGTCATACGGTAGTTGTAATAGGAGTCCATCTCACTGAAGTAGGGAACTCCATTTGCATCCTCGTAGTATGCTTTTAAGTCTCCGGAAACTCCGGGGATAGAAGCAGCTTCTGCCCTAATTGAAAAAACCAGCAGAAACAACAAAATAACAACGATTAAAACTTTATATTTGGATAAAAATTCCTTGATGTTCATGGTACCTCCTGATCCACTGTTAATTGGTCTTTGAAATCATGATCATATTAAAGTCTTTATTACAGTCTTTCATGATAAATCTAATTTTATTTCCTTATTATTTTTCCTTATTTTTAATTTTATTCCCTATTTTAACCCAAATTTCAGTTACTATTTAAACCTATTTTTTTATTAAGGAAAAATCAACTTATAACCTTTGCGTAAATGCGTATACCTCTTTTTTGCATATCGTATGTAACATCCATTTTATGGTCATCTTTTAAATAATTTGTTCCAATTAAAAATCCCCATCAAAATTTGTTAAAGCAGTTTCAGCTGAACATCTTCCCTGCAAGCCCTTTCCACGGTTCCATCACTCCTCAAATGGAACACCTTCACATTCTTTTCAAGCAGGTTCTGTCCAATCAAATGGTGTCTGTGGCACTTGTAGGGATTTTCTTCACTGCACATCAAAACTGTCTTTTTGGAAGCTGCAAGTTCTAAAACCTTTGATATTCCATCTTTAAAGGTTTCAGTTTCCTCAATTAAATGGTACTGAATTTTTCCATCCTTGTAGTATAGTTCATCACGTGGTTTTCCACCAATTTCATCCCCAAGGTAAAGATATCCAATTCCAACACTTTCAAGACAGGAGTGCAGGTTCCCCTTGTTGAACTGTGGAACGTGTTTGCTGTAGGGCACACTCCTAACATCAATTAGTACTTTGATTTCATACATTTTCAGGAGTTTAAAAAAGTTTTTAAGCTCCATGTTGCTGTGCCCCACGGTGTAAACTGCTTTAGCCCCGGGATTTTCCATTTTTTCCATTTTATCAACTAATTTTTGCTTACTTTGCTTACTTTTCCTAAAATGTCACGCGTCTTTATTAACTTTTAAATGTATGATCCTTTTAAAATGTAAGATGTAAGTCTTGTTTCATAAATTCTGTATAACAGTTCCCCCATAAAACTTGTGAAACTGTCACTTACAACTTCAATCGGTTGAAAAGATGTTGATAAACTTTAAAAAAAGATTTAAAAGATAAAAGGGGTTAGATAATAAAAAAGATAGAATAGATTAAAATAATAGGTTAAAAAAGTAAATGTCAAGAAAAGTTTAAAAAAGAAAAAATAAATTTTTCAACTGACCTTCCTATTTTTTGGCAGAACTCTTTCCCTTAGTCCTTTTAGAGCTGTTTTTTTTCTTACTAGATCTAGAAGCGGTTTTCTTGGTACTTTTCTTAGTCTTAGAAGCAGTCTTCTTAGCAGTGGTCTTGGCAGTGGTCTTTTTGTTACTGCCTGTAGATTTGGCTGCTGTTTTAATGTCCTGATCCAGGGACATTGTAAACCTGCACTTTGGAAATCCTGTGCATCCTATGAATTCACCGTAACGTCCAGATCTTTTTATAAGATCGCTTCCACATTCTGGACATTTACCAACAACCTCATTTGTAGGTTCTCTACCGTCTTTACCACATTTCGGGTCGAGACATGCCCTCTGCCTTGGCTTTCCAAAGGATATCATTGGAAGACCACACTCTTCACAGGTTGTTTTAAGCACAGTAGCCCCCTTTGGCAGGGAATAAGTTGTTTTGCATTCAGGATAACCTGAACATCCAACAAAGCTGTTTCCCCTGGGCGAATCTATTAGTATCAGGTTTTCACCGCACTTGCACTTTCCAACGATCCTGCTTTCCCTGTAAGAGTTGTAAAGTGCTTCACCAATTTTAAGCTTGTTCTTCTCAATATCATCCAGAATTGATGAAACTTCAACCTTTGCTTCCCTTATGATTTCATCTTTCTGGGCATTGCCCTTCATTATGTCCTCCAGTTTTGTTTCAAACTCCCTTGTAAGTTCTTCACTGGTTATCTTGTTGGAGTACTTTTTAAGGGTGTCTATGAGGTGCTCTCCCAGCTTGTTGACTGTTATCTTCTTACCTTCAACGTACTTTCTGCTGAAGAGTATTGAGATTATGTTTGCACGGGTTGCCTTGGTTCCAAGTCCCCTTTTTTCAAGTTCCCTTATGAGTGAAGCCTGGTTGTAACGGGCAGGAGGTTTGGTTTCCTTGTCTTCAGCCCGGACCTTTTTAACATCTATGGTTTCTCCTTCATTCAGTTTGGGGAAGTAATCTGCTTCAACTTTACGGAATGGATAATGGTCCATCCATCCCATCTTGGACATTCTCTTCCTTGAAAAGTTAAATTCTTCTTTACCAATTTCCAAGTTGACTTTCATGGTTTCAAGGACGGCTTTTTCAGCAAATACGCTTATGAACCTGTAAACTATGAGTTCATATAGCTTCCTGTCGTCCGTGCTTAGTTCCTTTGGTAAAACTCCTGTTGGATGTATTGCAGGGTGTGCTTCATCTGTTTTCTTACCCTCATTGGGTTTGTAAGGTTCTTTAAGTTCTGTGATATGATTTCCAAATGCAGCATTGTAACTCAACTTTTTAAGTATCTTGCCGTATCCTATGCTTTTTGGAAGTTTCTGTGATGATGTACGTGGATAAGATGTGTAACCTTCAGTGTAAAGGTTCTGAGCTATCTGCTGCGTCTTTCTGGGACTGAATCCAAACAATCCGTAGGCTTCGGACTGTAGGGAACCCAGATCAAATGGTACTGGTGGTGCTTTGTTGGTCTTTCTGATGTTGATCTTTTTTATAAGGGCATCTTTACCTTTACAATCTGTTAATATCCTATCAACATCTTTTTTCTCAAGGATCTTGCCCTTTTTATGGTCTGCAGTTATTCCCTCCTCCACATCAGCCAGGTCAAGATCAGCTTTTATGAGCCAGTAAGGCACAGGTACAAACTCTTTAATCTCTTTTTCCCTGTCAACAAGTATTGAAAGTGTTGGTGTCTGCACACGTCCTGCAGAAAGCTGTATGTACCTTTTGGTGGCCTTCATAACAGAATCTGTCAGGTACTTGGATATGTTAACTCCAAAGAAGAAGTCCAGGACGTGCCTTGCAATACCACTGTCAACCTGTTTAAAATCAAGTTCTATTGGTTCTTCATAGGCCTTTAACAGATCCTCTTCCGTTAAAGTTGAAAATTTCATTCTTCGAACGTTTTTAAAGCTTTTTTCACCGCATGCATATTTCATTGCATTGTAGCCAATCAGGGTCCCTTCTATATCATAATCGCATGCATGTACAAACTCATCAGCATCCTTTGATAGTTTTTTTATGGCATCTATGTAGTTTTTAACGTACTTCTTTTTCTTATCCTTCTCGTAGAGTGGCACCCATTTAACGTCAAATATTTTGTCCTGTTTCTTGCGGGGTGCAAGTGAATATAAATGACCTACAGCTGTTAAAACAGTGGTTTTTTTGCCATTTTCTTCAAATTCATAATAAGGAACCTTTTTATAATGTTTCTTAGCTGCGTTCTTTGAAAGTGCTGCTGTTATCCTCTCAGCTGCCTTCGGTTTCTCGCAGATTATAACCTCATGCATATTATCACTTTTTATAGATTCATATCCTGAAATTTGTAAATTAAAGTTGTAATTTAAATTATAATTGACAAAACACCATAGATCATGTTAATGGATCTACGGTAACTAGGATCAAATGTAGATCTAAGGATGGTTAGATCAGTAATTATAACAACCTTCTATATTTAAGATCATCTTTATATTTTTTGCATAGTTTAAGTGCCTTACGGATAAAACCTTCATGTGGATACTTTCATGTGGATAAATAATCCATGCCCTTTTTTATCCTGAGGTTTATCCTTAACCCATGTCATCACAAGGCATCTACAAAAACATCTGTAGTTACTAGGAATTCTACCCTTATAAGAAGAGTGCATAAGAATGATCTTCAAGAAGGGTGTGCAGAAGGATTTAAAGAAGAGAAGACCTTGAAGAATTTCCTAAAAAAATCTTTAAAAACTAAATATAAAAACTAAATCTGTTTTAAAGGATAAAATTGTTGGTAAACTGGTTTATTTCACCCATCAATTCATTAATATCTTTATCCATACTCATTAATCCTTAAATATCCTTAAAAAATGAAGATAACATTTTTCCTGTTTGAACTGTCCATCTACTGAAACAGCACCCTGTGGATCCAATCTGGGTAGGCAAGTAGGATAATAGTTACATTCCAAATATCAATATAACAACTAAAACAAAGACTAAAAAACATGGTTACACTAAAAATATAAACATGAAAAATGGGGATCATATGTTAATAGGCGTTATATCTGACACTCACATACCTGAAAGGGCTTCAAAAATTCCTGAAAATGTTTTTAAAACGTTTAACGGCGTTGATATGATACTGCATGCCGGGGATCTGGTTTCAAGGGAGGTTATACAAGAGCTTGAGAGTTTAGCTCCTTTAAAATGCGTTCAGGGAAACATGGACAGAGTTTACGGTACCCAGCTTCCTGAAAATGATACAATCAACATTGGAGGTATAAAAATTGGGCTCAGCCATGGTGAAGTTTATCCAAGGGGCAACACTCAACAGCTGAGATACATAGCCATGGAACTGGGGGTTGAGGTCCTCATCACAGGGCACACACACTGGCCGTTCATTAAAGAAGTGGATAAAGTTCTTCTTTTAAATCCCGGAAGTCCAACTGTTCCACGAATGTCAGACCCATCCGTAATGCTCCTTGAAATTGAGGATAGAAAATTGGACGTGAGGATCATTAAGATCGGGGCCCCTGTTTGCAAAGCTCTCAACTTCAAAGGGCACTTACAGAAATAAAACCAGCATAACTCTTTTATCACTTAATAGAACAAAACAATGAAAAAAACTAAAAATGAAAAAATAAAACTGAATTGGAATTAAAAATTTGAACTAACTATTTAGAAATTGAGTTTTAAAGATTAAAAGCGCTTAAAATTAAACTTTAAGATTAATATATTTTTAAAAGAGGGCAATTTTAGAATAAATATTGCTTAGGATACACACTACTTAAAGTACACATTGCTGAAGGGTAAAATATCATGACTAAACAATGGAACATGGAAAGAAAACACGAACAATACTACAAAATGGCCAAAAAGAATAAATACAGATCCAGAGCATCTTACAAACTTAAACAGATAAACAAGAAATTTAAACTAATTAAACCCGGAAGTTACGTGCTTGATCTTGGAGCTGCACCTGGAGGATGGTCCCAGGTGGCCCTTGAAATTATTGGGAATGAAGGGCTTGTGGTGGGCGTTGACCTTCAACACATAAAATCCTTTGAAGAAGAAAACTTCATTGGAATAAAGGGCGATTTTACAAGCGAAGAAATCCAGAAAAAGATAGTAAGATCGCTGGAGGGAAAGGCCAACATCGTGCTTTCAGATGCATCACCAAAACTCTCAGGAATTAAAGACATGGACAACCTGAGGGCTGCAGAACTTGCTGAAACCGTGCTTGAAATATGTGATTCCCTGCTTGAAAGGAATGGAAGTCTTATCATGAAGGTTTTTCAGGGTGTGGAATTCCAGAACACCCTCAAGAAGATCAAAAAGAAGTTCAGAAATGTTAAAACCACCAAACCAGATTCTTCAAGAAAGAAAAGTATAGAAATGTACGTGGTTGCAAAGGGTTTCAGAGGTTCAACTAGAAATTAGTAAATGGACTTCAAGTATTGGACTTCAGACATGAGCAAACTTAACTTATTCAGAAACTTAACTTATCCGGATTTAATAAACCTCTTTAAATAAATTCCTTTAATTGTGTATCTAACCTCTTTAACTATTATTTAATTCCATTAGTATTATTTAATTCCATTAAACTTCAACAATGAGAAAAATAAAATAAAAAATTTGAAATCAGTTGAAGTCAAGAGGTTAAACCCCAGTTAAGAGGTTGAACTCCAAATTAAATCCAGCTGAACTGAAGGTTTAAATCTTTCAGTACATCATGGCTCTCAGGTTACTCAAACTGGTCTCTGCAGTTTGAAGCTGCTGCTGTGCCGTCTTTATCCTGCTTTTAATTTCACTCTGGGATTTACCAGCAGACACTGCACTTTGTGCATCTGAAATTGCAGATTGAGCCTTTACAAGTTGCAGGTTTGCATTTGTATAGGCCTGTGTAAGGTTGGCATTATTGGCTTTATCCACCTGAACCTTGACATCCGTGTACTGAGAACTCAAGTTAGAGTAATCAGATTGTAAAACAGCTATCTGGTCGTAGGCTGTTCCACTACCAACATCAGATGAAACAGTTGATGAAAGCGCAGAGATCCCAATGTAAGCAAACACAACTACTGTTGCAAGTATCATAATGATTCCTAATATGGATATGCTCATGGATGTTGCTTTAAACAGATTTAATCTTGATCTTTTCATGTTATCACTTAAAATTGGCTTTTAAAACAAAGCATAAAATTATAATATTAATATCTAATTATATCTACAATATTTTTTTTCTTATGATATTTAGTAGTTGTATATATTTTAATGTGTGATATTTTTAATGTGTGATATACTTGAACCATCAACCTAAAGTTTACAGTAACTACAAATTTTTCTTTAATAAATATTCAAATTAGCCAACAACAAAGATATATAATAAATGTAGTTAGTAATAAATATACCAAATTTAGTAATAAATATTTATAATGAACACAATCAATATAACAGATACAGTTGAAAATCACAAAGATTTAAAACATACAAAATGATTTTATTAATAAAGGAGCATAGCTGAACAATGACATCTTCAACAGATAAAAAAAAATCGTCGGTAGCAAAATTTGAGGAATTTTTCAGCACAAAGTACAAAGACAAAATCTTTGAAGCCCTTGAAAATTATCCTGACAGCAGGTCTGTTACCGTGGACTACAACGAGCTTGAGATGTTCGACCCGGACCTTGCAGATCTGCTCATTGAAAAGCCAGAAGAAATTTTGAAGGCAGCACAGAAGGCTGTTAAAAACATTGATCCCCAGCGTAAAAACGCCGACATCCACATAAGATTTGAAAATATAAGAAACAACATCCAGCTTCGATACCTTCGAAGTAAGTATATTGGAAAGTTCGTTTCAGTTGACGGTATAATACGTAAAACCGACGAAATTCGTCCCAGAATAGTGAACGCTCTTTTTGAGTGCAGAAGCTGTATGCGGCTCCAGGAGGTACCTCAAACAAGCAACGTACTAAGCGAACCTGCCCTTTGTAAGGAGTGTGGAGGCAGGTCCTTCAAGCTGCTCCAGGAAGACTCAGAGTTCATGGACACACAAGCAATAAAGGTTCAGGAACCCCTTGAAAACCTTTCAGGTGGTGAAGAACCAAAACAGATATCTGTGATACTTGAAGACGACCTTGTTGACTCTGTGACTCCTGGAGACATAGTAAGAATCACAGGAACCATGAAAACTGTCAGGGACGAGAAAACAAAACGTTTCAAAAACTACATCTATGGAAACCACATTGAAGCCCGGGAACAGGAATTTGAAGAGCTTGAAATAAGCGAGGAAGATGAAGAAGAGATAAAAGAACTTGCAGCAGACCCCGATGTATACGAAAAAATCATAAACTCCACTGCACCTTCAATAAAGGGTTATAAGGAAGTTAAGGAAGCTATAGCTCTGCAGCTTTTTGGAGGTTCTGCAAAGGAGCTTGAAGATAAAACCCGGATAAGGGGAGACATCCACATACTCATAGTTGGAGACCCTGGTATCGGTAAATCCCAGATGCTCAAATACGTTTCAAAACTGGCACCTCGTGGAATTTACACGAGCGGTAAAGGAACAAGTGGTGTAGGACTCACAGCAGCAGCTGTACGCGATGAATTTGGTGGTTGGTCCCTTGAAGCCGGTGCACTGGTTCTTGGTGATCGGGGTAATGTCTGTGTTGATGAGCTGGACAAGATGAAGCCAGAGGATCGTTCTGCAATTCACGAAGCCCTTGAACAGCAGACCATCAGTATTGCAAAGGCTGGTATAATGGCAACCCTCAACTCTCGTTGCTCTGTTCTTGCAGCTGCAAACCCAAAATTTGGACGTTTTGACCGTTACAAATCAATAGGTGAACAGATAGACCTTCCATCACCAATTTTATCCCGTTTTGACCTTATATTTGTTGTTGAGGATAAACCTGACGTTGAGAGGGATACCAAACTTGCAGACCACATACTGAAGATACATAAGGACAACTCCATACCCTTCGAGATCGAACCTGAACTTCTAAGGAAGTACATTGCATATGCAAGGCGTGAAATACATCCAAAACTCACAACAGAAGCCAGTAAAGTTCTTCAGGAGTTCTACGTCAGCATGAGAGGCGGGGCTGAAGATGAAGATTCTCCAGTACCAATCACAGCACGTCAGCTCGAGGCACTCGTCCGACTCTCTGAGGCAAGCGCAAAGATCCGGCTTGGAGATGAAGTAACAACCTTTGATGCCAAAAGGGCCATTGAAATTCAGCAAAAATGTATGAAACAGGTGGGATACGATCCAGAAACTGGTAAAGTTGATATTGACAAGGTTGAAGGACGTACACCAAAATCAGACCGTGACAAGTTCCGTGTTGTGACTGAGGTCATAGGAGAACTTGAAGCTGAGTACAATGGAAAAACTCCAAAGACCATACTTATATCCGAACTGGAAGACAGATACAACATGAGCGAAGAAAAGGTCGAGGACATAATAAAGGTGTTGAAGAGGAAAGGATTAATATACGAACCTTCAAATGGTTACTACAAGGTCTCTTAAACTTAAAAACCTTTTTTATACATTTATACTCTTTCTTATACAAGTATAACCATCTACATTAATATTTTAAATAATTCTTAGATAATATCTGAACCTATGATATCTGAAGTTAAATGATATCTGAAGTTAAATGATATCTGAAGTTAAATGATATCATGAACGTGCCTAAAAAAAAATTTCTAAAATTATATTACATGATAAATCTATTACATAATAAAAATATTACATGGTAATTATTATAACACTATATCAATAGTAATTTCCAAAAATTAATCATCCATAAAAAATTAAGAATAATTAAAAGTAACAATTTTTAAGTTTTTCAGGAGGTAAAAAACATGACTGATTACAATGAATTGCTGGACAGAGCCATAGATCAGCTCCCAGAGAAAGTTTTTGAAACTAAAAGGTTCACAGTGCCCAGGGCTTACTCCGTGATCCAGGGAAACAGAACCATTATCCAGAACTTTAGAGAGGTTGCAGATGCCTTGAACCGTGACCCACAACATGTTCTGAAGTTCCTTTTAAGAGAGCTGGGTACAGCTGGAAACCTTGAAGGTGCAAGGGCCATAATGCAGGGAAAATTCACTCATTACCTTATAAACGACAGGATAGAGGACTACGTGAAACGTTTCGTAATGTGCCACGAGTGCAACAGGCCTGACACCAGGATAATAAGGGAAGACCGCATCGACATCCTGAAATGTGAAGCTTGCGGTGCTAAAGCACCTTTAAAAACACTTTAAATAGATAACTTTATTTTATTTTATTTAAGATTAAGAATTATGGGAGTTAAAGATTAAATTAAAGATTTAAATTTATTCACTTATCTCCTGCTTAATCAGGCCAAATCTTTTTTTATACGTCATTAAAGTATAAAAGATCCTTTATAAAAAAAATAATCAACTTATAAAAATTTTACAAATATTTAAAGTCTAAAAAAAAAACTTCAAAAAAAATAATTAAACAATAAAAAAAAATTGACTGATAAAATGTTCTGTCCAAAGTGTGGAAGGGAAGATGTGGAACTTTTTAAGGGACTCTGCAAATCCTGCTTTTTAGATGAATTTGAGCTCATAAACTTGCCCGATAAGATCGAGTTCACAGTCTGCGTGAAATGCGGCTCAACCCTTAAAAATGGGAAATGGAAAGATCAGGGGTTAACAGAGGAAGAACTTGTGTACAACGCCGTTGTTGAAAGTGTTGAAACCTCCAAAATGGTGGATAACCTTGAAATATCCGTTGAGATCTTAAAAACAAGGGGTTCAATTTTTGAATGTATTGTAAGTGCATCTGGCAAGGTTCTGGGAGAAGTTTTAAATCAGGACTATGCAGTTGAGGTTAAAAAGAACAAGACGGTTTGTTCAGATTGCAGCAAATACGAATCAGGTTATTATGAATCTGTAATCCAGATAAGGGCCGACAGGCGAGTTCCAACCCCAGATGAAATTGAGTCAATCGACAAGATCCTGATAGAGCGCGCGAACAAGCTTTCCAAAAAGAACAGAATGGCCTACATTGCAGACAGAATTGTGCTCAAAGAGGGTGTTGATTACTACGTCGGCTCCTATAAAGCTGCAAAAAGCCTTTTGGATAGTATCAGAGAAGTTTTTGGAGGTATTGTAAAGGAGTCCCCAAAGATAGCCGGACGGGATAAGTCAAAGGGTAAGGATCTCTACAGGATCTGGATATCCCTGAGACTTCCAAGGTTTCACAGGGGTGATTTCATAGAGTATGAAAACATCAAAGGCCAGGTTACAGGTTTTAATGCCAAGAAGATAATGTTCAATGAGCTGAACTCCCAAGACACTGGATCGGTGATCTGGAAAGACTACGACAATATAAAAATAATTGCAGAACGTGAAGACGTTGAAAATGCAATTGTAACTGTAAAAACGCCCCGATCCATCCAGATACTCCATCCTGAAACTTATCAACCAATCGACATACCTCTCCAACCCAGCATAGAATCGATTGAAGTTGGAGAAGAGGTACCTGTACTGGAGATAAATGGAAACTTTTATATCCTCAAAAAGCCTGCTGAATAAAAACTGAATAAAAAAAATTAAAGTTCTTAACTTAAGGAAAGTTCTTAACTTAAGGAAAGTTCTTAACTTAAGGA
>ENA-UOOK01000467-UOOK01000467.1-fermentation-metagenome-genome-assembly--contig:-NODE-467-length-53227-cov-7.361788_pt1 | contig 53227 bp, 43 predicted proteins | sample MGYA00245777_ERZ724023 | MGnify/ENA primary metagenome ERZ724023 (study PRJEB28704, sample SAMN03018312) | fermentation metagenome | biome: anthropogenic terrestrial biome; feature: soil; material... | reverse complement strand
ATTGGAGGCAGATTGCTTTCCCGTGCCTTTTCGTCCATGAGAATATCCTTGCCGATGGGTCTCTGCTTGCCTGATGGGGCGTGCCAAGGGGTGCAGGGGGGAGCGGTTAGGTGCCCCTCCCGCCGGGAGTTCACAGCTCCCCCCTGTGCGCGCTTTTCATCCTTTCGCGCAAGACCGAAAGGATGGGCCTGCACGGCCTGAGTGCAATTAAAAAAGTTACAGAATTGATTTTAAAAACGCACTGAAAAAAAATTTAAAAAAATATAGAGAAAGTTGCTCTCCGGAGGGCAACTTTTCCCTGTTTTTACGGGTTAGGTGAAAGGCTCTTGAAAAAGCCGTAAGGTTTCGATACAATAGGGGAAGGGTAAAAAGAGTAAGGCGGGATGACATGGTATTCAGCAGCATAACGTTCATATTTATATTTTTGCCGGCAGTATTGCTGGTGTACCGTTTGGTTCCGTCGAAGTGGAAAAACGGCTGCCTTTTTGCGTTCAGTTTGGTGTTTTACGCGTGGGGCGAGCCGGTATTTATTCTGTTGATGCTGTTTGCCGTCCTGTTTGATTACGGGATAGGGCTTCTGATGGCCGGCAGGAAGAGCCGCCGCGCCAGAAAGGCGGTGCTTGCCCTTTCGGTCTGCGTCAATCTGGGGATATTGGGATTTTTCAAGTACGCCGGGCTTTTAGCGCGGACGCTTCAGGCCGTAACGGGGCTTCCCATCCCGTCGCCGCAGGTGTCGCTCCCGATCGGCATCTCCTTTTATACGTTTGAGAGCATCTCCTACGCCGTCGACCTCTACCGCGGCGACGCGCCCGTTCAGCGGAATCTGGTGGATTTCGGAACTTACCTTTCCTTGTTTCCGCATTTGATATCCGGTCCGATTATCCGGTATAAGGATATACAGGCACAGCTTCGCGGCAGAAAGGCAGCCATGCCGGAGTTTGTGGATGGATGCCGGCGGTTTTCGCTCGGCCTGTTCAAGAAAGTGATGCTTGCCGACCAGCTTGCCCAGCTTGCGGATCGGGTTCAGTATTTTGGCAGTCCGTCGGTGCTTTCGGCGTGGCTCGGCGCGCTTGCGTTTACGTTCCAGATTTATTTTGATTTTTCCGGATATACGGATATGGCTGTCGGCCTCGGTCATATGTTTGGATTTACACTGCCCGAGAACTTCAATTATCCGTATGTGTCGCGCAGTGCGTCGGAGTTCTGGCGCCGCTGGCACATGACGCTCGGCGGCTGGTTCCGCGAGTATCTGTATTTCCCGCTGGGCGGCAGCCGCTGTTCCCGCTTGAAAATGGTTCGCAACCTTGCCATAGTGTGGGTTTTAACGGGTCTGTGGCACGGCGCGGAATGGAATTTCGCCTTTTGGGGCGCTTATTGGGGGCTTCTTATCATCTGCGAAAAGCTGTTCCTGCAAAAGTGGCTGGATCGGATTCCAAAATTCTTCAGTTGGCTTTATGCTTTTGTGGCGGCCGTGGTTGGATGGGTGTTTTTCAGTCATACGCAGCTGTCTGCGGCGTTTTCCGCGCTTGCCGCTATGTTTGGCTTTGCCCCTGGATCAGACAGCCTGGGGACTTATTCGCTTGTAACCTTCGGCCTGCTGCTGGCCGTTGCCGCGTTCGGATCGTCGCCGCTTCCCGCTCGTCTGGCGCGCAGCCTGCGCACAGGCGGCAGGGCGGGGCGCGCCGTTTGGTGCGCAGGCTTTGCGGGCATGTTTGTGGTGTCGCTGTCTTATCTGGTCTGCAATACCTACAGCCCGTTCCTGTATTTCCGCTTTTAGCCTGCGGTTCCAGCCCGTGGTTCGGCTGCCCGTTTCGGCCGGCCTTTGCGCCGTTTGGTGCGCAGGCTTTGCGGTCATGTTTGTGGTGTCGCTTTCCTATCTGGTCTGCAATACATACAGCCCGTTCCTGTATTTTCGCTTTTATTTTGGATAGTCCACCCGCGTTTCTGCCGCCCGTTTCGGCCGGCCTTTGCGCCGTTTGGTGCGCAGGCTTTGCGGGCATGTTTGTGGTGTCGCTGTCCTATCTGGTCTGCAATCCCTGCAGCCCGTTCCAGTATTTCCGCTTTTAGCCTGCGGTTCCCGCCCGTGGTTCTGCGCCCGCTGTTGCCGGTCACCGCGCACGTCTTGCGTGCCCGTGTCGGTATAGATTGGTTTTGGAGGTGAGAAAGATGAAAAAACAAAAATGTCCGCGCGGTTCGGTGTTTGCTGCCTGCGTGCTGATACTTGCCATTGTGGTTGGGGATGGATGGCTGATATTTGCCCCCAAACGGTCTTTTTCTGCGGATGAGAACCGTATGCTGGAGGATCCTCCAAACCTTACGCTGGATACCCTGAAGGACGGCAGCTTCATGAAATCCGCCGGGAAGTATGTCGGCGATCATTTCATGCTCCGCGAATCGTTTGTGAAACTGAATACGTCGTGGCAGCTTCTCACCGGCAGGCGGGATCTTGCTTCGGATTATTCGGCGGAACCGGCGGAAGGCGGCGTGTATTTCGGCCGTCAGGGTCATATATATGAAGTCCTCCTGCCGGATACGGCAGGTACGTTCCGAAGGAACGCCGCAGCGCTGGACGGCTTTGCGCAGAAAGCCGGCATCCCGCTGACAATCCTGCCGGTTCCGTCCGGATCGCAGGAGCAGCGGCAGAACCTTCCGGATTCCGCGCCGAACCACGATCAGTGCGCGGAGCTGGACACCCTGAAAAAGGGTGCGGGGCAGAACACGTCGGTGGCAGACGTCTTTGACGCTCTCAGCCTGCAAAAAACAGGCTGTGACTATTATTTCAAGACGGATCACCATTGGACGTCGCGCGGCGCTTATGTGGGCTATTGTGCCCTTGTTAAGGCCATGGGCCTTACGCCTGCACCCCAGACGAATTTTGAATACCGCCGCGTCAGCCGGCCGTTTTATGGGTCGCTGTATTCGAAGGCTCTGTATGCGGCTCAGCAGCCGGATACCATGGAGCTACCCTATCGGAAGGATCAGGCGTCGGTAACCCAGCAGATTGGTTCCGTGACACACCAGGGAATATACTGGGAGGAATATTTGAAGAAAAAAGACAAATATTCGGTTTATCTCGGCGGCAATCCTGCCGTGACGGTTATCCGCTGTCCCTCTTCAAAAGGCGGGAAGCTGCTTCTCCTGAAGGATTCTTTTGCAAACAGCATGATCCCATATCTTACGGAAAATTTTTCGGAAATTCACATGATTGATCTTCGATACTACAATTTGGATATTTACAAGTATATAAAACAGAATGGAATTACGCAGTCGGCGGCGGTCTACAGTATTAAACAGCTTTGCGATGTTTCCATTGCGAATAAGCTGAATCGGTAACCAGAATTGCTTGCCGGGAGGGGCAGAGCTTGATTCGGTTGGGGGTTGCCTTCAGCCTTGTTTTGCAAGGGCTGTGGAAGGATAATACCATGCAAGAATTTGTTTATAATCGGCTCCCTGCTTCGCCATGGCCTGCGCACCGGCCTGGCTCATGCCCACGTTGTGTCCATACCCTTTGACTGTGAAAGTGAAATTTCCGTCGGCATAGGCGACAGTAAAATTGGCGGAGCGCAGGTTAAACGCAGAGCGTGCCTGATTTCCGGATCGTTTTTGTCCGCCCAGCAGAATGCTTTTTACGGTGCCAGCGGAAGAGCATTCTGTTGCTCCAATCCAGCCGGAGGCTGAGCCGCTCAGATCTGCTTTCGGGGCGGTGCGCAGAATGCGTGTTTTTATCTCTTGCTCGGAGTAAGTCACCGTGGTTTCATAACCTCCCGCGAATACGTCCAGGGGACTGGCAACAGAAATAAGGTAGGGATATCCGGTTCCGCCCCACACATTTTCAGCGGATTCCGTATTTCCTGAGGAAATAGCAAAATAGGTTGCGTCGATCAGCTGGCCGTTGTATTCCAGAATCTGTCCGAAAACGGCATCCACCGCTTTTGAGATATTCTGGTCATATTTTTGAAAATTATCTCCCCACCGTTTGCGCATTACATCGGGAGAGACGTAAGTTTCCCACTTTTCGGGGACGGCGGAAAAATCCGCTTCATGCAGAGAGGAAGAAGGAGATTTTCTTTGCTGTTTCCGGAGCCTGCTGTAGTAGGTGTAGCTTGCAACCGCCTGCGCCTTTAGTGCTTCTTGATTGGCCATCGGGGACATTTCTGCTGCAACGGCGCCGTAAAGGAATGGACGGTCCTGGACAGTCAGTATTTTGCCTGTGGAAGTATCCAGGATCCGAAAACCGGACGAATTGCCGTTTCGCTTTTCCGGTTTTTGAGAATTTTCGGAAGTGCCGCTTGGCTTTCGGGAAGCATTTCCGCCCAGTGCCAGGAACGGAATGAAAAACATGGCCAGAAAAAGTAAAAGTCCCAGCAGGATATTTCCTTTTTTTTTGTACATCGTTTCTCCCCCTCAGAGCAAATGATATTTACATAAAAGGGCATTGAATTATTCAAAATATAGAGTATAAATTTATAAAAAAGCAGGATATGCCTATAATAATGAAACGATAAATGAGATTTGCTGCAAAAAAATTACCAGAGAAGCCTGGAAATGCTTGACTTTACTTTTCGCCTGATATACAATAAAATTAATAAACATTAAAAAATTAACAGAAATTGTTCAGCCGCATCTATTTTGGTCCTACGGCGGCTGTGTTTTTTACGTTTTTTGTTGGAGGCGATGCAACTGATGGGCGTACATACAAAAGAAGATCAGGCAAAAACAGATCATTCTCAGTTGGGCGAACTTTGCCGTGAATACCGGGAAAACAATAAAATAGCGCCCGATAAATTTGACCTTTACAATGTTAAGCGCGGGCTTCGCAACCCGGACGGCACAGGTGTTATGGCGGGCTTGACTTTGATATGCAATGTGCATGGCTATTTGATTGCCGACGGCGAGCGCATACCAGACAAGGGAAAGCTGACTTACCGCGGAATTGATATCAATGACATAGTAAATGCTTGTGTTAAAGAGAATCGTTTCGGATATGAGGAAGTTGCGTGGCTTTTGCTGTTTGGCAAACTTCCCACCCGCGGCGAACTGGAGCATTTCAGCAGTATCCTGAGCCACAGCCGGGAACTTCCGGAATATTTTGCCGAGGATATGATTATCAAAGCACCTTCGAAAAACGTCATGAACAAACTGGCGCGCTCCGTCTTGGCTCTGTATTCTTATGATGACAGCCCGGATGATCCATCGCTTGAAAACAACATGCGCCAGTCCATTCAGCTGATTGCTCGCCTCCCTACGATTATGACGTATGCTTATCAGGTGAAACGCCGGCACTTCGACAAGAAAAGCATGTATTTCCATCCAATTGATCCGACACAGTCTGCGGCGGAATCTATCTTGAATGCTATTCGGCCGGACCGTGTGTTTACCGACGAAGAAGCCAAGCTGCTGGATATCTGTATGATGGTTCACGCGGAACACGGCGGCGGCAACAATTCAACTTTTACAACCCGTGTTCTTTCTTCCACCGGTACGGATATTTATTCTGCCATATCTGCGGCGATCGGCTCTCTGAAAGGGCCGCGTCACGGCGGTGCCAACCATCGGGTTATGATGATGATGAATGAACTGATGGAACAGGTTAAGGATTGGGCCGACGACGACGAAGTGTCCGCTTATCTCGAAAAAGTTCTGGAGGGAAAGGCTGCTGACCATTCCGGTCTGATTTATGGCATTGGGCATGCGGTTTACACGCTGTCCGATCCGCGGGCGGTTATTCTGCGCCAGCAGGCTGAAAAGGTTGCTTCCAAGTGCGGTATGCTGGAAAAATTACAGCTGTTTGAGCGTGTAGAGCGGCTGGCCCCAAAGGTATTTGCCAGGGTTACTGGGAAAAATAAAGTCATGTGTGCCAATGTGGATTTTTATTCAGGTTTGGTTTATGAGATGCTGGGAATTCCCAGCGACCTGTTTACCCCTCTTTTTGCCGTTTCCCGTATTGCAGGCTGGTGTGCCCACCGGATAGAAGAAATGTCAACCTGCAACAGAATTATGCGGCCGGCCTACCGTTCCCTTTCCAAAAGCAAGCCGTATGTTCCCATTGGCCAGAGATAACATATTTAGGAGGAGAGTTGCCTATGAAACGCGCCTGGATTGCTCTGGCTGTTGCCATGGCTGTCGTACTGCCAGTGCGTTTGGTTGAATTTTTTCAGTTTTCCGATTTTCAGACGGGATTTTACACAGACAAAGGCCGGACAGCTGCCATTGCTTCTGTTTTACTGCTGGCATCATTAATAGTTCTGATGGTTTTCGGTTACCGCGGCACAGAAAACGGGGCAGCCGTTCCCACAGTAAAGCACGCCGGTACGGCTGCACTTGCGGCATTAACGGGTGTCATTATTGCCGGGCAGTCCCTTGTGGGTCTGTTTTTCACCGAATCTGCTGAAACGCAGGTGCTGGATCGGATTTTTTCGGCGGCAGGGCTTTTGGCAGCAGTGACGTTCCTTACGGCAGCCTATGATTTTGCCACGGGAGAAACAATTCTTCAAAAACGGTCCCTGCTGGCAATTTTTCCGTCTGTATGGGGTTGTCTTTGTTTGATATCCATGTTTGTCAGTTATGCGGCACTGGCCAACCGCCTTGAAAATCTCTATCATACTCTTACGGTTTCATTTCTGCTTTTATTCCTGTTTTCACAGGCAAAATTACTGGTTGGCCTTGAGACGGAAAAAAGTGGGCGGTACGTTTTTCTGTTCGGGTTTCCTGCGGCGGCCATGGCACTTTCCACCTCCGTGCCGAATTGCATCTCCTATTTTTCCGGGCTGGGTGCCATGGGGAATTTCCCTGTGGGTCTGCATATGGTAAATCTGGTTATGGCGGTCTACATTTTGGTTTTTCTTTCAGCAGTTCCCAGAACAACGGGTACGGCAATGGCTTATGTTGCGCCGGCCGCCGATGGGCCGGAAGAGCCGTCCAAAGCAGAGGCGGAGCCGGAGCAGGGTCCGGCAAAGGAGAGCAAAAGTATTTCCGAAAACCAGGTGGCAGCCGGGCTGAAAAACAATTTGGGTGACAGCGAAAATTCACAGGATGCCTTGCTGGAGTGCGCGGCCTTTCTCAAAAAATCCTATTGCGGAGAAGAGAAATTTGTAGAAATAGGAGAAAAAGCAATTCCCACCCGGAAAAGGACCGAAGGTTAGTTAAAATAATATCAGAATAGCTTGTAATATTACCGGAATTGCTATAGAATAGCATATAGAATCTTAAATTTCAGGAGGTTACAATTTATGTCTATTAAAATCGGCATCAATGGTTTTGGCCGGATCGGCCGTCTGGTTTTCCGCGCCGCCGTTTCGCAGCCGGAAACATTTGAAATCGTCGGAATTAATGACCCGTTCATTGCGCCGGATTACATGGTCTACATGGTAAAGTATGACACAATGCACGGCCATTTCAACGGAGATATCAAAGTTGAGGATGGCAAGCTGGTTGTTAACGGAGCTAAGATCAATGTTTACGCTGAGAAAGACCCGTCCAACATTCCGTGGGGGAAAATCGGCGCAGAATATGTTGTTGAATCTACCGGCGTATTCCCGACAACCGAAAAAGCATCTGCCCACCTGAAGGCCGGTGCAAAGAAGGTCGTTATTTCGGCTCCTGCAAAAGACTCTGTTACCCCGACTTTTGTCTGCGGTGTAAACCTCGACACTTACACGAAGGACATGAATGTCGTTTCCAATGCTTCCTGCACGACAAACTGCCTGGCTCCTCTTACCAAAGTGATCAACGACAAGTTTGGCATTGTTGAAGGCCTTATGACTACGATCCATTCCACAACAGCAACCCAGAAGACGGTTGACGGACCTTCCAAGAAGGACTGGAGAGGCGGACGCGCAGCGGCTGGCAATATCATTCCTTCTACAACCGGTGCTGCCAAAGCATGCGCACTTGTCATTCCGTCGGTTAAAGGAAAGCTGACCGGTATGTCCATGCGTGTTCCGACACTGGATGTTTCCGTGGTTGACCTGACAGTTCGTCTGGCAAAACCGACCACTTACGACGAGATCTGCAAAGCTGTTAAGGAAGCCTCCGAAGGAGAACTGAAAGGGATTCTCGGTTACACAGAAGATATGGTTGTTTCGTCCGACTTTCTGGGTGATCCTCGCACCTCTATTTTTGATGCAAAAGCCGGTATCATGCTGAATGACCACTTTGTGAAGCTGGTTGCCTGGTACGACAATGAGTGGGGCTACAGCAACAAGGTCTTGGATCTGATTAAGCACATGAACAAAGTTGACCACAAATAACTTTTTAAATAGTAACCCGAAAGGAGTGGCTTTACACCACTCCTTTTTGTATTGGATAGTAGAACATGTGCAGGATACGATTGCGAAAGCGTCGGAAGTTGCGGTAACCAAAAGCATTGCGTTTCAAGACCTTAATCTTGTCCCTGAATCTTGTCCCTGTCTGACGTTTTTACGATACCCTCGTAAATTTTAAGCAGCTTTCAGTATTATAGTTACAGAGCATATCGGTAGCCTCCAAAATGGTGATGTTGACAATTTCCATTTTAGAGGTTTTTCATCGAATATGCTCTGTTTTTTTACTCTTTTTTCAAAGCTCTATTCTCTGTACCCCAACATTTATTATTGAGCGAACTATTAAAGGCTTATGCAAGCCACTCGTTTCTCTGGCAGTCATGACTTCAAATTGAATGAACAGTTTCGGGCATAACTGCCAATCGCGCAAAACTGGTTTCGGCGGCCTGCCCTTTTGCCATAAGGTTACCAATAAGTTCATTTTTTATAGTAAAAATATCTAATTCATCAGGTAGGAATTCTTTAGGCAGCATGGTAAAGTAAACAGTGAGAAGACCTGTTTTACATATTTTTTTAATGAAAATCATGTGAATATCTTAATTTTGTTTCTTCTCCGGATTGTTTTGCCCGTTAGCAGATCAACCATGTAATTTTTCTAATAAGGAGGTCATTAGAAATGCAGCATCATAGTGCTTCAAAAGGGAAAGCAGTCAAAAAGAACAAATGGATATCCTACAAAATGTTCCTGCTGATTTTACCTTTTCTAATTTTGCTATTTATTTTTTCCTATCTTCCCTTGTATGGATGGACGTATGCTTTTTTTGACTACACCCCGCCGCTGAAACTTTCGCAGTGCCCTTATGTCGGGTGGAAGTGGTTTAAGTTTTTGTTTTTGAATAAGACGCAGGTAATGGAATTTCTAAAGGTTATGCGCAATACGTTTGCCATGAGCGGTCTTGGAATTCTAACTTCTCCCCTGCCCATGCTTTTTGCTATCTTTCTTAATGAAATTCATTGCCGCTGGCTGAAGAAATCGGTGCAAACGCTTACAACGCTTCCAAATTTCATCAGCTGGGTTTTGGTCTACTCCGTTGCTTTTTCGCTGTTTTCAAGCAGTGGTATGGTTAATACGGTAGGCCAGTCCATGGGGCTTATCTCGCAGCCGATTCATTTCCTCGACAGCGACAATCACACATGGCTTTCCATGCTTTTATGGGGCCTCTGGAAAGGGCTTGGCTGGGGCGCCATTATGTACCTAGCTTCCCTTGCCGGTATCGATCAGGAACTTTATGAGGCGGCAAAAGTCGATGGAGCAGGCCGTTTCGGCCTGATTTGGCATATAACCATTCCGGGGCTCTTGCCAACCTACTTTGTATTGTTGATGCTTTCCGTCGCAGGTTTTTTGTCCAACGGTCTTGATCAGTATTACGTTTTTCACAATTCCTTCAACATGGAGCACATTCAAGTCCTTGATCTTTATGTTTACAATCTTGGCCTTGGCAATGGCAATTATGCGCTGTCTACTGCACTCAGTATGATGAAAAGCGTTGTGAGTGTTGTATTGCTTGTCACCGTCAATGCAATCTCGAAAATAACGCGCGGTGAATCAATCGTTTAAGGGGGAAAAAGCATGGCTTCATTTGTGAAAAAAAACTGCGCTGACGTTGCGTCCCCAAAAGCAAAAAAAAGATACACAGCTGGCGACGTGACTTTTAATATTATTAATTACACCGTTTTTATTATCATTACGATCTTATGTGTCTATCCGTTTTATTACTTGTTTATTAATACCATCAGTTCAAATCAGCTTAGCGCCAACGGAAGTATTAACTGGTTCCCACAGCAGATTCAGTGGAGTAATTATACTGCGGTTTTTCAATTAAGCGGTCTGCGGGATTCCTTTATTATTTCCATTCTCCGAACAGTAATCGGAACAGTTTGTACCGTTTTTGCGTCTGCTTTTCTGGGCTTCATGTTTACCCAGGAGAAAATGTGGAAACGAAAATTCTGGTATCGGTTTGTAATTATCACGATGTACTTCAACGCCGGTTTGATTCCATGTTTTATTATCAATTATAATCTTGGATTAACCAACAATTTTTGGGTTTACATTCTGCCGGCCGTTGTGCAGCCTTTCAATATTATCCTTGTGAAAACATACATAGAATCCACTCCAAAGTCCCTGCAAGAAGCAGCCGCGATTGACGGTGCGGGAGTTCTAAAAATTTTCGCTAAAGTGGTACTTCCGATCAGCACACCCATTCTTGCAACCATTGCAATTTTTTCTGCCGTTGGCCAGTGGAACTCTTTTCAAGATACGTTGATTTATGTAACGGATCCACACCTGTATTCACTGCAGTATCTGCTCTATAACTACATCAACCAAGCGAATTCACTCGCAATGCTGATAAAAAGCAACCCGGGTCTCAGTGGAAACTCAATTGCCAATTTGGCATCTCAGCAAACTCCAACTTCTATTCGAATGACAGTTTCTGTAATTGTGATCATTCCAATTCTTCTTGTTTATCCGTTCTTTCAGAGATATTTTGTCAAAGGAATTATGATTGGAGCCGTCAAGGGTTAACTGTGCACTTAAAAGCAGACTTTTTACTAAAAAAACGAATAACTATTTTATTAAATTCATGGAGGGAAAATTCGAATGAAAAAATTCAACAAGCAGATTTTAATTGGCCTTTTGGCCGCATTGTGTACTCTAAGCCCGCTGGCCGGGTGCAAAAATTCTTCGGCAGTATCCAACCCTGCCGCGCAGACAGCGGCATCCGACTCGACGGGAACTTCCGGTTCCAGCAAATACAAGGATACTATCCAGATAGATGTATTTGATACGCAGGCAAACTATCAGGGGGTTCAGTCTGGCTGGTTCGGCAAAATTGTAAAAGATAAATTCAATATGCGTTTAAACATTATTGCCCCGAATGTAGCAGGCGGCGGAGATAACTTATTTAACACCCGTTCCGCAGCAGGAAACCTGGGCGATATTATCATGACCGGCTCAGAAAACGGACGTTTGCTGAACACTGCAAAAGCGGGCCTCCTCCTCGACCTGACAGATAAGATTAAAAACTACAAAAATCTATCTGCTTATCCGAAAGCGCTTGAAATGGTCAAGAGCCTTGTTTCAGATGGAAAGATTTATGCAATTCCAAGCAAAGTTTCCAAGCAAAGTGCTACCACTTCGTCTGACTGTAATGATCCGACTTATGGACCGTACATCCGCTGGGACTGCTACACCGCCATCGGGAGCCCGGAAATCAACTCGATGGATGACATGCTGAACGTACTGAAAGCCATGCAGCAAAAGTTTCCAAAGAGTGATTCCGGTAAAAAGACCTACGGCTTCTCGTTTTTTAAAGACTGGGACGGCAACATAATGAATAATGCTCAGATGAGCAATCTTTACGGTTACGATCTTAACGGCACGCGTTTCCTGCTGGTTTCTTCCGATGGTAAAAGCAGGCAGAGCGTTATTGACGAAAATTCGTATTACATAACGTCCTTAAAATATATGTTTAAAGCAAATCAAATGGGCCTTGTTGACCCGGATTCCACAACACAGAATTACGACACTATGTTTGCGAAATATCAGGACGGCCAGATCTTTTATTCCCTGTGGCCGTGGCTGGGGCAAGGCGCCTATAACACGACTGAACATAAGAAAGCCGGAAAAGGATTTATGTTTGCGCCGTTTAAAAACTTAAAGATCTACTCAAACGGCTGCAGTCAATCAGGGAACGGCTACGTAATTGCCGTCGGCTCCAAAGCGAAGGATCCTGACAGAATACTCGATTTCATTGACTGGCTCTATTCTCCGGAAGGTGTGGAGTCATCCTGTACGCAAACGACAGGCAGCTGCGGACCCAAAGGATTAACCTGGGAAATGAAAGACGGCAAAGCCGTTTTGACTGATTTCGGCAAAAAGGCACTGTCAGGCGCAGCCATTGACGTTCCGTCAAAATGGGGAACCGGGACTTGGAAAGACGGTATCTCCGCTCTGAATTACACGGCTGTTTTGACAACCGACACGGACCCGAATACCAACCTTCCCTATAACTATACGATGTGGGATTCCTATCTTGCGGATAACAATACGATGCTGGACGCCTCCTGGCAGAAAAAGATGGGTGCCAAGACAACAATGGAATACCTTAAGAAAAACAATATGCTTTCAATTGCGCCTGGCAACTCATATATTCCAAAGGCATCCGGTACGGAGGTCGATACAATATGCAACCAGTGCAAAGCAGTTATCGTTCAGGATTCCTGGAAAATGGTATTTGCAAAAAATCAATCTGAGTTCAACTCTCTGCTTAAGCATATGCAGACGACAGTAAAAGGCTTGGGATACGACAAGGTTATTGCTTCGGATCAAAAAATAGCCGATAATCTTCAGGCTGCACGCGAAGCAGCTTCAAAGTAATTCTGCAAAATGGAAGATTTCCTGCGGCAGCTGCCGCAGGAAATCTTAGTATTAGGAGGCTTTCAATGAGACAAATCAATATTGACGTCCAAAACGTTGCAGGCCCAATGAATAGATTCTATCAGTTTTGTGTCGGCGGCGGGCGTGCTTATGAGACCCTCGTTGCAGAGAATCAGCGCCACCTGAAAATGGTACATGACGATTGCGGTTTTCAATATGTGCGGTTTCACGGGCTCCTGCATGATGATATGGCGGTATATTCGGAGGATGCAGCAGGGAATCCGCACTACAATTTTCAGTATATTGACCTGCTTTACGATTATATTCTTAGCATCGGCATGCGTCCGCTTGTCGAGCTTTCATTTATGCCTCAAGCTCTTGCGAGCGGCGGTCAAACCATCTTTTTTTGGCGCGGCAACGTCACAATGCCGAAATCCCTTAAAAAATGGAGCGGGCTGATTGAAGCTCTCCTTCGCCACTGGACGGAACGCTATGGTGAGGACGAGGTAAAGACATGGCCGATTGAGGTTTGGAACGAGCCGAATCTCGATGGTTTCTTTGCCTCTAAGCAGCCGTTTAAAGATTATATGCTGCTTTATGAGGCGGCTGCCAAAGCCATAAAGAAAGTGTCTCCTTCCTATCTCGTGGGCGGACCTGCTACGGCCGGTTGTGCATGGATAACAGAAATGGTTGATGCCTGTGCTGAAAAAGGGCTTCCGCTTGATTTTATCTCGACGCACACCTATGGAGTAGACGGTTTTGTCGATGAATTTGGTACCCAGGCTCTTAAAATGTGCCCGGACGAAAAGTCTATTACCAAGGATGTAAAACGGGTGGCAGAAGCAGTGCGCAATTCAAAAATGCCGGATTTGCCGGTCTATTTTACAGAATGGAGTTCCAGCTACTCCCCCAGAGACCCTGTGCATGATTCCTACCATCAGGCTTCTTTTCTGCTGACCCGTCTGAAAGATTCCTGGGGCAGCGTCGCCGCCATGTCGTATTGGGTCTTTTCCGATATTTTTGAAGAGGCCGGACCAGGGCCGCAGCCTTTTCACGGCGGTTTTGGGCTTATCAATATCAGCGGCATCAAAAAGCCATCATTTTTTGCTTACAAAATGCTGAATGAACTGGGCAATATACAAATTGTATGTGACGACCAGAGAACAATAGCTGCAAAAGACGACAGCGGCGTACAGGTGCTTTTCTGGGATTATACAGTGCCGGCACAGGAAAAACGGTCCGATCAGCAGTATTTCATCCGTGATTTGCCGCCCCGCAGCACAGATCCTGCGGAAATTGAGTTTACCGGTTTAAAAGCCGGGCGTTATGAACTGACGCTTTACGGCGTCGGTTACCGTATGAATGACGCATACACATTTTATCATGACCTGAAAGGCGGCCGCAGCGATGCAAATCTGAGCAGAACCGAATATGATTATCTGCAGAACCGTTGCAGCGGAGCCCCTGTTCAGGAACAAATCGTCAGTGTCGGTCAGGATGGAAAGTTTATATTTCAAAGAGATATGAGAGAAAATGACGTCTATCTTTTAGTGCTGAAGCGTCTTATCTAACAATACGGAACGGATGAGTCTTTTTCGGATTCATGAACACAGAATCGGATCCGGTGATCAACGCCCTTTGCTGAAGTATTTTGTACTTTAACAGAGGGTATTTTTCTGTTCAGTACCAATCGCCGGGGCGTACAGGCACCAATCTCCTCTTTTTCAATAGTATGGATTGCAGTAACATCCAAACCGGAAAAAAGGAGAACCCGCTATGACCCCAATGGAACCCGCCGCGTCCAGTCCTCTGGATGCCGTCCGCAGAACGCACGGAGCCGAGGCGTGCCGGCAGTATTTCCGCGCGCTCCAAAACAGCAGGAAGCCGTATGCCCTGCTGCAGATCAATGATCCGCACCTGACCTTTGGAACCTTTTTCCTTCTTTTGCCCGGCATACGCGCCGGGGGAGACGAAGCAGCGCTCAGCGAACGAAACCGGACGGCGGCGCGGCTTTGCCGTGTAATTCTGGGCGGGAAAAAAGCCAACGGAACCGCTGGCCGGACTTCGCTGACCGGCCCCGTCCTCGGCACCCTGCTGTGGATGTTCCGCACAGGCGCGGCGGACGACGGGCTGAGCGGTGATTTTGATCAGATCCTCGATGTTTCCGCGTCAATCCTCCTGAAGAAGTACCGCAGGTCTGAGCTTATTCCAACCGTTGCGCAGCTGATTTTCCGGAGGAATCGGAAAGGCGCTTATTTGCACGATCTCGTCTGGGCGCTGTTCCAGTCCCGGGATCCGCGGGCGCTCCGGTCTGTGGCAGATTATCTCCGCTCTCCCCATCAGGAGGACGTCCGTCTTGCACGCGTCCTCCTGCACCTACCGGCCGAAAACTCGCCCAACGGCCGGAGGCAGTATGCTTTCTACCTAAACTGGCTGGATGAAAACCGTTCCAGCCTGTATTTTACCGGCGAAAATTTCAACGAAACCAGCCGGCCCGGTGTCTGTTCTGTCAACATTGCCGCAAAGTATCTGTGCCGGCGTGTCCGGCCGGACAGCAACAGTCCCCTGACTCCTTTGACAGAGGCAGAGCGCGGCTGTCTGCCTGATTTTAAAAAAGCAGGGGAAAAAGAACAGGCGCTTCTGTCCAGCTTTTCTCAAAAAGTGCGAAAAAAGAATCCCCTCTACTGGAACCGCTGGATTCGCTATCCGATCAGGAGACAGATTGCGGTTGCGAAAAACGGAGGGGAGGGGAGCGTATGATCCGGATTGATGGCAAAACCATTCAGCCCGGTGAAATTACGGAATATCCGTCGGGCAGCGGTGAAAATGCAATCATTTCCGTTATGGAAGAAAGCAGGGCAGAGTATTCCTATAACACCGCCGGACAGCTCAAGTTTGAGCTTTTGCTGCGCGCGGAAACCGTAGCTGCTGCGCAGGAACTGAATCGGAGCGGGCTGAACTTTGCTGTTTTCCGTGATACCACCTGCAATTCGGTTTATTGGAATCGCACGCCGGATGGGGGATTTCGCCTGAAAGACGGTGTTTCGCCGTCCAAAGCCATCCGAGATATTTTTCAGAACGGATCTTCCTATGGCACGGAATGCGCCACGGCAATGGTAATCGTTTTTTACGGTGCGCTTCTTCATCTTTACGGGGAAAAACGGTTTGACGAACTTTTCCCGAATATTTTCCTCATGAACTGGAAAAAGGTAGACAAACGGCTCCGCGGAATCGACTGGATGGAAAAAAGAGCGGACTATTTTCCGGGTGACCGCCGGTATTTCATGAATCCGGATGTCAGTCCCCTCACCCCTCAGTGGCAGGGGGAAAATGTGATTGACCTCAATGGGAACCAGTATTATGGGCACGGTGTTGGAATCCTGGGTGCGAATGCCGTGATCCATGCCTTAAACGCCAACCGGGACGAAGATGCCGGCGAATCGGCTTACCTCATGGACGCCGCCGGGCGTCCGGATTACAAGAGCCTGTCAAAGCTGATGGAATAAAAAAGGCCGGGCCATCGCGCGGATTGGCTCGGATGAATAGGCTTAGTGTCCGTTATTATCTGCGCACCCGGATTTTATTCCTTTCAAGGAACAGTGTAAAACAGCCAAAGCGGACGCTGTGTTCGCCTTCGTCCGGATTCTTTTTAATTTTGTAAGTAACGATCAGCCCCACAATTAAAAAAGCGGCTTTGATGGAGGGGGCTGGTTCCCAAAACAGGGAAAGCAGAAACACGGTGAAAAAGCTCAGGCACGTGCAGGAAGAATCCGGGCATATAACCACGATAAACTTAAAAAAAAGAGTACACAGAGCCAGCAGAAATACGATCCAGCTGATCGGAATCAAGCCGAGCAATACTCCAAAAGCCGGGGAGATGGCTTTTCCGCCCCTGAAATTCATCCAGGGGGAAAACGCGTGGCCTGCCACGGGCGCCGCTACGACGGCGCTCAGCCGGAATCCGCTGAGCTTGGCATATTGCACCGCGGCAAACACGGGTATAAACCCTTTCAGGACGTCCAGTGCAATGCACAGCAGCCCCATTCCGGTCCCCGCGGCACGCATGGCATTGATGCCCCCCGGGTTGCGGTCAGGGCCTGCATCCCGCACGTCGATGCCCAGAAAGATTTTGGGGATCAGGTACGAGAACATGACGGATCCGGACAGAAAGCCTGCCAGCGTGTACAGGGCGCAGACAGCGTTCGGGTTTTCCATCTCTTTTCACCCTTTCGCAGAGGATTTTCCCAGTGCCATAAGGAAGTCGCCGATTTGCCTGTCTGCGCCGGGCGCAATGTATTTTTCCTGCGCCTGGATCATTTTTGCGGCCGCGGCAGGATCGCAGGCAAGCCGGCGTGCTTCCCTTGCGGCTTCCCGGTTTCCGCCCGCATAGGCGGCGGCGCCGAGGGATGCAAGATATTCGGCATTCCGCTGTTCGCAGCCGGGGATAGGCCGCGTCAGCACAGTCGGGATACGTTTGACCAGGGCTTCCGTGGAAGAAAGCCCTCCCGGCTTTGTCAGAATAACGTCCGCCGAATCCATCAGATCTCCCACAGTATCAATATATTCAAAAGGAATGACATTTGCCGCTCCCGTAAGATCCCGTAATTTTTTTGGATTGTTTCCGCACAGGACGGCAACCTGCGAATCCGGCACGGCTGCCAGCAGTTCCCGTGCCAGTCCCCGCAGGTCGCCGTAGCCCATGCTGCCGCCCATAACAACGAATATGCGGCCGGCGGTTAAGCCGAATTCCGCCCGGGCTTCCTGCTTCGGCAGCTTTTTTTGGAACTGTGCCCTTACGGGAATCCCAATAGGGATGATTTTTCCGCGCGGAATCCCCTTTTCTGCAAATTCATCCGTCAGCGCCGGGGCGGGAATGACGTAGGCGTCCAGCCTGGATTCTTCCCAGAACGGAATACAGGTGTAGTCGGTTGCCACGCCGGCCGCCGGGATTTTCAGCCCGTATTTTTCGCGAAGACAGGTTACCGCCTGCGCGCTGAAAATGTGCGTGCAGGCAATCACGTCCGGCCGGATACGCTGGATTTCCTTTAGCAGCCTGCCTGCGCAGAGCGCATTCAGGTAGTAAATCGGGGAGCGCCTGCGGCTGGAGGAAACCCGTTCTCCCGCAAGGTACAGGGCTTTAAAGAAAAGAGGTGTATGTACGGTTATATTGGCGTACAGTTTTGATACGGGCCGGGAGTAGTCCCGCTTTCCGAGATTCAGAATATCCAGAAACTCGGTTTTACACCCTTGTGTCTTCATATATTCCGCTATTGCGGCCGCCGCAGAGTTGTGCCCCTGTCCCGTGGCCGTGGACAAAAACAGGCATTTCAAAAAAATCACTCCGCTGTTTCTCGCTTCGGTTTCATTGTAGTACGGATTCCGGCTCCTTTCAATTGCAAAATTCCACAAAAAACAGATCAGTTGCCTGTTATGCGGCGGAAGCCGGCGCTTTTTTGCGGTGTGCGTATGAGAATGCGGCGTGCCGGGCAAAATAAGCGGCAGAGAAAGATGAAATCTGCGAAGAGGCGCATTTATGGAATCATTTCAGAGAATCCCTGCCCACATCGGCGTTATCCCAGACGGGAACCGCCGCTGGGCGGTTCGGCACGGATATCCCAAAAAGGACGGCTACCGGTATGGTATTGCGCCGGGTTTCAGGCTCTATGAGATGATGCTGGAGTATGGGATCCGGGAAGCTACATTTTACGGGTTTACCAAAGACAACAACAAGCGCGCGCCCGATCAGCGCGCGGCGTTTACCCATGCCTGCGTGGACGCGGTGCGCACGCTCAGCGGGAAAGACGCCAATTTGCTTGTGATCGGCAACACGGCTTCCCCGGCGTTTCCGCCCGAACTGCTGGAGTATGCCAACCGGCGGGTCTGCTTCGGCCGGGGAAAAATCAACCTGAACTTTCTTGTCAATTACGACTGGAAGTGGGATCTGGACGGCCTGAAAGAAAACGGCCGCCTTCGCTCGGAAGAAATCCCGCGGGTGGATTTGCTGATCCGCTGGGGCGGCCGGAGGCGGCTGAGCGGGTTCCTTCCCGCGCAGTCGGTTTATGCCGATTTTTACATTGTGAATGATTACTGGCCGGATTTTCAACCTCCTCAATTTCTTGACGCCCTCCGGTGGTATCAGGACTGCGACGTGACTCTCGGCGGGTAACTTTTCTATGCGGAAAAAAAGTTACCGTCAAAATAAAGGGACGCTTTGCGCCAAAACAAGCGTCCCTTTTCCGATTGACAACCGTTCCTCTTTTTGGCTATAATACAGATAAAGGTTTTTTCCAAGAAGGTGCTGAATGATGGAAGGAACGAAGCCGGATGGAAAAGTCTGCCCGTACTGCAAAAGCGATAATATCGGTATTGGCTATCAGTTGGGCAATGCACGGATTTTTGCGGATGAATATGCTGTTTCCGCGTCGCGTGACTGCTCCGAAGTGGAATACTTAATCTGCAAAAACTGTGGAAGCATCCTTCGCGCGAAAGTTTTGAAACCTGAAGTATTTCATCCTGCGGACACAGTCCGCAGGGATCAGCTCCTCGATTTCATTGAAAGACACGGGATTCTCCTCTGCAATGAAAATCCGGATCTGCCGTCCCTTTCAGGGCTTGGTTACGAAGAGGAAAACTTGATTCAACTTGTGGATCTGCATGAAGTGTTCTATTGCATGATTTACAAAAAGCGATCCACTTTTCTGTCACGGAAAGCGTATGATCTTCTAAAGCGCTGCAAAGTTTTTCCGCCGATGGACGCGGACAGCAAAAAGGTTTATGACGCTCTCCGGTCTGCGGGAAAAGCAGAAAAGGACGTTTTAAAAGCATCTTTGGACATGGATAAAAAGGTGTTTGAAAGATCTTTCCGTTTTTTGCTGGAAAACCTGTATATTACGGCGTTTGCAAGGGGAAGGCGGCTGAACCCGAACTGGTATACCTATTTGTACAGCACCGCCGAAACGTGGGAAAAAGAGGCGGGCGGCCTGTATTTCAGCGGAAACGTGAGGGCGGCGCTTGAGGATCTTCTTTGCACAGCAGGAGGGGTCAGCGAAAAAGAATTCCGAAAAATGGTGGGATGAGGCCGCAAAATGGGAATGGGACGTGCCTTGACAAACGCTTTCAAACAGCCGATAATAAAAAGGATGCGGCCGGGATTTCTGCAGCCGGCATTTTTTAATGAAAAACAAGGAAAAGGCGGATATCAGCAATGAAAAAAATCTGGATTATTTCCGTAGCGGCCCTGCTTGTCGTTTCGCTTTCCGGGTGTGGTGTAGGCGATGTCGGCGGCCCTGAGAGTTCGGCTGCGCCGAATACGAATTCTCAAACGGCGTCCTCGGCCATCCTCAGCGATAAAGTCAAAGAAAGCAGCGTTGAAGACAATCTTGCCGGTCTGCAAAAATATCTGGTGGGCGACGCCTCCGTGTCCGGTACGCCGGAGACTATGCGCGCCGATTTTATCGGTGCAAAAAGCGGGGTCCGCTACAAGTACGGCTACAACGGCAAGGACAATGTAACTCTTGAACTGTATGAATTCGATCTTTCAAACCTGAACGGCACGGCAAAAGGAGTACTTTCCGAAACAAAAAAGAGCGGGCGGTTTACCCTGATGGATCAAAAAGTGGACGCGGTGATTTCCGACAGCGGGAAATACCTGATGATCCTGAAAGATACTTCCAGAGATGATGTGAATGTCTCTTATGCGAAACAGGTGAAAAATTTGTTCCGCGGTTTCAAAAAAGACTGAAATATTAAAATAACCGAGCGGGCTGTCTCCTTTTTATCGGGACAGCCCGCTTTTTGCCGGGAGCGGGAATTTTTGTCAGCTGCAGAACCGGTGGTCGCCAATGACCGTAATAACCGGGCGCGACCAGATCCACGAGCTGGTCGCCTTTGCCGGATTGTAGTAGTAGATCGCTCCGCCGGAGGGATCCCATCCGTTCATGGCGTCGCGCGCCGCCCGGTAAGCGGAATCTGCAATCGGTGCGTTAATGCCGCCGTCATTCAGGCAGGAAAATGCCCCCGGCTGGTAGATAACGCCCGCAAGGGTGTTGGGGAAGGATGGGTGTTCCACGCGGTTCAGAATAACCGCCCCCACGGCTACCTGCCCCACATACGGTTCACCTCGTGCCTCAGCGGAAATGACCCGCGCCAGCAGGCCAACGTCGTTGGCGCCGTACCCGCCCGCGCCGCCTCCTCCGGAGGAGGAAATGCCGATTTTAGCCAGCGTGGCCGGTCCCGCAACTCCGTCGGGTGTCAGCCCGTTTTTCCGCTGAAAATAAATCACCGCATTTTTCGTTGCGGTTCCGTATATGCCGTCAACCGAGCCTTTGTAGTACCCCCACTGTTTCAGTCTTGTCTGGATCTTTTTTACTTCCGTCCCGGTTGAACCGTATTTTGAAAGCGTCTGTGCCGTACCTCCCGCTCTTGTCACTACGGCAATTATCAGCAGGTTCAGCAGCAGGATCACGAAAATCCGCCAAACATATTTCCACTTTGAAGCCGTAATCATCAACCCCTTTTTCAGAATTTTTCCCCTGTCTTCCGGGAATTATCCGCAGGGACTGAAAAAGGGGTGTGCCGCACCCAAATCTGGATTCCGAAAAAAGCCTCAGCCGGGCCGGTTGTTCTCACACAGCTTGCGGGTCAGGGCAAGAATGTCGTGGGTGGAATGCGATTTATCAAATTCGGCACAGGAACTTCGCATCTGCTCCAGGCGGCGGTTATCTTCCAGCAGGGAGCGGACGGTTTCACCGCAGTCGGAGCCTGGCTCCAGTTTAACGGCCATGTTATGCGTCAGCAGAAAATTTGCATTATCCTCTTCCTGCCCGGGAATGGCATCAAATACTGCGAGCGGAACGCTGCAGGCCAGCGCTTCGGAAACAGTCAGCCCGCCCGGTTTGGTGATCAGCAGGTCGGAGGCATGCATGTAGTTTTCCACTTCGTCGGTAAAATAAACCAGCTTCGTTTTTTTCGGGCTGTTTTCCACCGCGTCGGCAAAAGCAGCGTACAGTTTGTCATTGCGGCCCGTAATGACAACAACCTGGAAAGGAATGTCCGTTCGGACGATCTGCTGATAGATACCCAGAATATTGGTGACCCCAAAGCTGCCGGCCATAATCAGAATCATGGGCAAGTCGGGGTCAAGGCCGAATTTTTTCAGCAGGGCGGGCTTGTCCGCTTTTGTAAAAAACACATTTCCCACAGGAATTCCAAACGGAAATATTTTTTCCTTCGGCACGCCCATGGCTTCCATTTCAGGAATCATTTCCGCATTGGAGACCACGTAGGCGTCCACATGGTCCCCCAGCCATGCGCGGTGCGGCCCGTAGTCGGTCATCAGAGTGATCAGGGGCACGGTCACGTCCCCCGTTGCTTTCAGGTGCGACACCATTTCCGAAACGAACGGATGGGTGGCAATCACAGCGTCGGGGCGGCTGTTCTCAATCGTCGGAAGAAGCAGCCGGCTGAACATGCTGCTGAACCGGTTCAGCAAATCCGCAAGCGGGCTTTTCCGGTTGGTTGCCCGGTACAGTTTTCCGAACAGCTTCGGAGCTTTCATTGCCAGAATATGGTATCCGTCGCACACGGTTCGATCCAGCAGGTTTCCAATGCTTTTCATGGCGTCCACAACTTCTGCGCGGGAGCCGGGATCGTTTTGCTCAATATAGCTGCTAATGGCACGGGAAGCCCTCAGATGCCCGCCTCCTGTGGCCGCTGTAAGGATCAGTATTTTCATGCTTTGCTTCCTTTCTACGTTTGCCGCTCAGGAAATATCGGTTGTCATTATAGCATATATTTACCGTGGAATCCAGAATCCCGCCGGCGGAGATGTCAGGCCTGTAACTTTACTTGTATCCGTCAGCAAGATATAATAGGAAACAGAGGGGTCTCAATTTTTGAAATTGTTTACAGGGGGGTGGCTCAATGGCTGAAGAATTTGCCAAAAACTGTGCGTCTGGTCTTGGAAAAACAGGGAAGAAGCATGGAGGGGTAATTGCCATAGCCACGGCACTGGTTTTGTGTGCGGTTATCGGCGCTTTTTTTGGAAAGCAGTATTATGATGCCTGTCAGCACCGAAAAGCGGTTTCCTCCGTTTTGGACACAGACCTTTTTTACAGCGGGATTTCCGTTGAAGGGGTCCACCTGGGAGGAATGACGTACCAGCAGGCTCAGCAGGCGGTTAAAGCAAAAGAACAGGATGCGCGCGGGACTTACTGTGTGAAAGTTACATACGGCGGAAAAGTGTGGAAGTGGACGCAGGACGATATGGAATTCACCTACGATACGGATAAGGTCCTGAAAGAGGCTTATTCCTATGGCCGTTCCGGTGATCGGGAACAGCGCTACCAGCAAGTTTGTGCGCTGAAAACGAATCCGAAAAATTATTCCATCTCTTCTGTTCTCAAAGAAGAAAGCCTGAAGGCAAAAGTGGAAGAAGCTGCGGCAGAAGTTTCGCGGGACCCTGTGGAGCCGTCCGTCGTTTCGTTTGATGCGTCCACTCAAAAATTCACCTGCAAAGACGGTGTTTCCGGCGTTTCGGTGGATACGTCCGCTCTCTGGTCGGATGTGAAAGCCATTGTGGAAGGCACGCGCGAGGGTTCGGCGGAAATGCAGGCGAAAACTGTTCCGTTCAGCATGACGCTTTCGCAGCTGAAAAGCCGCTTGAAAAAACTCGGCACGTACAGCACAACGTCGAAGAACAACAGCAGCGGGACATATAATATGTCGCGGGCGCTTGCCGCCGTCAGCGGACACTGCGTCCCGTCCGGCGGGACGTTTTCGTTTCTCGGCACCGTGGGGCCGTGCGATAAAGCCCACGGTTACCTTCCCGCGGGAGCGCTTGTGAACGGCAGGCATGTCCAGCAGTACGGCGGCGGTGCCTGCCAGGCCTCCACAACCATTTACGGCGCGGCTCTGCGTTCCGGCATGGAGATTACCGAGCGGTCCAATCACCGGATTCCATCCAGCTACTGCCCGATCGGGCAGGATGCCACGATCAGCTATCCGTATCTCGATATGAAATTCCGGAATCCTTCCAAGTATCCGGTTTACATTCTGACCCATACAAAAGGCAGGGTCCTTACAGCGGAATTTTACGGCTACCTTCCGCCCGACTACGATGAAATTCAGGTCAGTTCCCGGATTACTCAGACGATTCCCGCGCCGGAAAAGGCTGAGTACACGGAAGACAATTCCCTCGGCGTCGGCGTCGTCTGCCGGACGGCTAAAGCCCATCTGGGATACCGTGCGTCTGCACAGCGCACCTATTATAAAAACGGACGGGCCGTAAAAACAGAGGCGCTTCCGTCTTCCTATTATCGCCCTGTTTCCGCGCAGTATTCCTACGGAAAGGGCACCGACCTTTCCAAATTACAAAATTCCGCGGCGGGTTCACAAAAACCGGCTGCATAGAACAGTTTCTGCCCGTTACCGTCAAAAATAATTTTTTGACGTGCAATGTAAAAATTAGGCTTGACTTTTGAGGCTTTTTCTGTAAAAATTATAGTAGAGGCTTTTTATGCCGGAGTATTCGGCTCCGGCTCTTTTATCCAAAAAAAGTTGCGGCCTCAGGGTGGCCGTCTGCAAAGGGAGGAACTGATTTGGCGAAAGAAGAACCTATACCTGAAATCAGCGTTGTGATTCCTGTCTACAATGTTGAGAAGTTTTTGGGAAGATGCCTTTCGTCTCTGTTGGGGCAGACGTTCCGCAATTTTGAGGTGATTGCGGTTAACGACGGATCTACAGATGACTCGCCGGAAATTTTGGAACATTTCGCCCGGAAGTACAGCTTTATTCATGTGATCAGTCAGCCAAACGGAGGCATGTCGCGGGCGCGGAACACCGGAATGCGTGCGGCACGCGGCAGGTACCTTGCTTTTATAGACAGCGATGACTACGTTGCACCGACTTTTCTCGAAGAGCTTTACCACGCCTGCGAGAGCAGCGGCGCCGATATTGCCTGCTGTTATTATTATTATCATTTTATCGAAAATGATTTTTTGTTGGAATATCCTTTCCGCTGCAAGGGTGTGTTTGACCAAACAACGGCTATGAACAAACTTCTGCACGACTTGCAGATCCAGAGCCTTGTGTGGAACAAGCTGTACCGCCGCAGCCTTTTTACCAGGTACGGTATCACGTTTCCGACCATGTGCTTCGAAGACATGGCCACGTCGTACCGGGTTTTTGCCCATGCTGACCGTGTGGCGGTAATTGACCGCCCCTTGTATTATTATGACCAGCATCCGACCAGCACTTTGGCCACGATGAATGCCGGGAAGATCAACGATTTTATCCGCGCGGTTGCTATGATTCGCCTTTCGCTGGAAAAGTACGGTATGTACCGGAAATACAGGAAAAGCTACCAGGCTCTTACCAGAAAAACCTGCAACTGCTGTTATTTGTATGTATTAAAACTGCACGTCGAGAAAAAATGTATGAGAGGCTGCATGGAAAACATGCGGAGAGTTTCCGAAGCGATTAAATGCTGTTCATCCGATGAATTCAACCCGGTGCTGCTGTTTGACAGCCTGCCGGGTGTGGTTTCCCCGCAGGAAAAGCTGGAAAAGGATTATTCCATTCGCTGAAACGGCTGCGTTGCGGGGCGAGACAGGAGGCCGCGGGTTCCGGCACATGATGAAGAATCAGAGCAAATCATCAAAAATATTTCAGGCGGCGCTTTTTGCGCTGTCTTTGGCTCTCCTTGCTTATTTCTGTATTTCCGGTAATAATCTTGTCGTTCTTATCAACAGCATCCCAACGCTGAATCTGTTTTGGCTGCTGGGTGCGGCTGGATGCGTGGCTTTCAGCTGGGCGATGGATGCGATGGTTATCAAGTCCCTTGTCTGTCATGCTTATGAGTCGGATTACGGTTATATTCATGCTTTTAAAGTGACCATGGTGGGCCAGTATTTTAATTCGGTGACCCCGTATGCCGTCGCAGGCCAGCCTATGCAGCTGGTGTCGCTGATTCGGCAGGGGGTTTCTTCCGGTATTGCCATTTCGACGCTGGTGCGCAAATTTTTGGTATACCAGACCACGATTACCTGCTTTTCGCTGGTGGTTATCCTGATCCGGTACGGATTTTTCCGCAGCCAATTTCAAGGATTTATGGCTCTGGCGTTTATCGGTTTTTTGTATCAGGCCGCCAGTGTTATTCTTCTTTTGCTGTTTACTTACAGCCCAAAATTCACAACGCGCCTGATTGACGGTGTGGTGTGGCTGCTTACAAAGATCCACCTGATCAAAAATCCGGAGGAAGCCGAAAAAAAGGTTCGGGATCAGCTGAACTTCTATTTGGAAAACAATACCGCCATGAAAGGGAACCGTTTGCTGAACATTCGGATATACGGCTGTACATTTATGCAGCTGATATCCATGTTCTCGGTGCCGTTTTTTATTTATAAAGCGTTCCATAATCCGGGAGCACCTTTTTTTGACATGATTGCGGCGCAGAGCTTTGTGACCATGATTTCGAGCTATACGCCTTTGCCCGGGGCGGCCGGGGCGGCAGAAGGCAGTTTCCTGATCATTTTTCAAATCTTTTTCAAACCCAGCATTATTACGCAGGCCATGCTGCTGTGGAGGCTGCTGGCCTACTATTCCTGTATTGCAGTAGGCGCATTCTTTGCCGGGTTTGACAAAAGGCGTGAAAAGATGGAATTGAAGCACCAGACGGAGCATAGCAGTCAGGTCGACAGCCCGGCTGAAAACGGGGGAACAACCAATGAATCATGATGGCTTTTTCAGAATTGCCGCTGCAACACCGGAAATCCGGGTCGCTGACTGCGAATATAATAAAAATTCGGTTTTAAACTTAATGCACGAATGTGAATCGCGCGGCGTGGGGGCCGTAGCTTTTCCGGAATTGTGTCTTACGGGTTATACATGCGGGGATCTTTTCCGTGACCATACGCTGATAGCCGGGGCGGAACGTGCCCTTTCGGAGCTTCTGGAACAGACAGCGAATATGAATCTGATGGCACTTGTCGGTTTGCCTGTGGCATGCGGGGCGCAGCTGTACAACTGTGCGGCGGTGCTGTGCCGGGGAAAACTTCTCGGTCTTGTGCCGAAACGCAATATTCCGGATTACAGTGAGTTTTATGAATCGCGCCATTTTACTCCGGGGCCGGATTATGCCGAAACCCGTCTCTGCGGGCAGAATGTACCGCTGGGCAGCCTTGTGTTCTGCTGTGAAACCATTCCCGGTTTAACGGTGGGAGCGGAGATCTGCGAGGATCTCTGGGTTCCTTCTCCGCCTTCCGAAAGGCTTGCGCAGGCCGGCGCATCGGTTCTGTTTAACCTGTCTGCCAGCGACGAGATGATTGGAAAAGCTTCGTACCGCCGCAATTTGGTAAAAATCCAGTCCGGCCGGCTTCTGTGCGCCTATGCCTATGCCGACGCCGGGGCGGGGGAATCCACAACGGATCTGGTTTTCACCGGACATAATATAATTGCTGAAAACGGGACGGTTTTAAATGAATCGAAACAGTTTTCTTCCGGGCTGACGGCCGCGGATGTCGATTTGCAGCGGATTTCTCAGGAACGCCTGCGCATGACGACATGGCATAACAGCGGCGGCATACATACCGTACCGTTTTCCATGGAAGAGCCCCGGTTCCAGGTGGAACGGAAGTTTTCTGCGCATCCGTTTGTTCCGGATGATCAGGCGGATCTTGCTGAGCGCTGCGAGATGATCCTGAACATGCAGGCGTGGGGCCTGAAAAAACGTTTGGCGCATACGCACTGCAAACACGCAGTTATCGGTGTTTCCGGCGGGCTGGATTCCACTTTGGCGCTTTTGGTTACGGTGCGTGCATTCGATATGCAGCATCTCAGCCGCAGCGGTATTCTGGCCGTGACAATGCCTGGCTTCGGCACTACGGGGCGTACCCGAAGCAACGCACAGCGCCTGGCGGAATTTTTGGGCGCTGAATTCCGGGAAATTCCTATTGGGGAAAGTGTTTCCCTCCATTTCCGCGATATCGGCCACAGCTCAGCTTTGCGGGACGTTACATACGAGAACGCCCAGGCGCGTGAACGTACGCAGGTCCTCATGGATTTGGCCAATCAATGCGGCGGTCTTGTCATTGGGACAGGAGATCTGTCGGAACTTGCCCTCGGCTGGGCAACCTATAACGGCGACCATATGTCCATGTATGGCGTGAACTGCTCCATCCCGAAGACGCTGGTTCGGCATTTGGTTCACCACGCAGCTGTTACAGGCCCGGAAGGTCTGCGCACGGTTTTGGAGGATGTGCTGGCTACCCCTGTCAGCCCGGAACTTCTTCCACCGGAGAATGGAGAAATCGCTCAGAAGACGGAGGCCATTGTTGGCCCGTATGAGCTGCATGATTTTTTCCTTTATTATATGCTTCGGTTTGGGTTTCCGCCCTCTAAAATCTACCGGATGGCAGTTGCTTCTTTCTCGGATTCCTATGATGCCGCTGCGGTTAAAAAATGGATGAAGGAATTTTACCGCCGCTTTTTCATGAGCCAGTTCAAACGTTCCTGCCTGCCGGATGGTCCCAAGGTCGGCAGCGTTACGCTTTCGCCGCGCGGCGATTTCAGAATGCCAAGCGACGCTTCGGCCAGGCTGTGGATGGATGAGATCGACAGACTGTAGCGAAAAAGGCAGCCGGGGGCCCCCCGGCGTTTCTTTTCAGAAAATTCGCAAAATATCGACTTTTTTCTGAAAAGTCTTGACAAACAAAAGGCAAAATGATATATTAGTAAAGCGCTGTTAAAACAGCCGTTTGCTGGCGTAGCTCAGTTGGTAGAGCAGCTGATTTGTAATCAGCAGGTCGTGAGTTCGAGTCTCTCTGCCAGCTCCATTTAATAATAAGTTTTTTTATTATATAGGTTTATTTGGAGGAGTTCCAGAGCGGTCAAATGGGGCAGACTGTAAATCTGTTGCCTTACGGCTTCGATGGTCCGAATCCATCCTCCTCCACCAAATAAAGACAAGTTATCTTTGGCTTGTCTTTTTAGTTGGTTTGCAAAGGCTGCCGCTAGACGGCGGGATGCTCTGCAAACGAATAGGGTTTATAAATGGCAAGGGGAAAAAGATTCTTATGAAAATTGTGATCGTTGGAGATGGAAAAGTCGGTTACACATTGGCTTCTCAGCTCTCCACAGAAAACCACGATGTGACTTTGATCGATAACTCTCCTGAAACACTGGAACGTTCCGTTGAAGAACTTGATGTTATTGGTATCCAGGGAAACGGGGCCAGTTATGTCGCTCAAAAGGAAGCGGGCGTTGATAAAGCAGATCTGCTGATAGCAGTTACATCAGGCGATGAAGTGAATATTATTTGCTGTATGCTTGCCAAAAAGCTGGGAGCCAAGCATACCATTGCCAGAGTTCGAAATCCAGAATACGCAGAGCAGCTTGCATTCCTGAAAGAAGACCTTGGGCTTAGCATGACGATCAATCCGGAAAAAGCGGCCGCGCGCGAAATAATGCGGATGATTAATTTTCCATCCGCAGTTTCTGTCAAAAGTCTTGTCAAAGACCGAGTGGAACTCGTTGAGTGCAAAGTCATGCCGGAAAGCTTAATCTGTGGGGAAAAAGTCCAGAAAATCCATGAAAAATACAAATTAAATATCCTGCTGTGCATTTTTGAACGCAAAGGCAGGATCTTTATTCCCAATGCCAATGATGTCTTTGAAGCAGATGACAAAATCCATGTGACCGGAAAGATGAGCGATATTGCGGCGTTTATGAGACTGGCCGGTCACGAAGAACATAAAGTACGCAGAGTTATGATCGTCGGCGGAGGAAAAATAAGCTATTACCTCACCCAGTACATTCTAAGCATGGGTCTCGAGGTAAAGATTATTGAAAAGGACAGGGAACGTGCCCGCGAACTCAGCGAGCTGCTGCCGGCAGCTTTAGTCATCAACGGCGACGGTACCGAACAAAGCCTGCTGCAGGAAGAACAAATCAAAAACACCGATATTTTGATAGCACTGACGAACATAGACGAGGAAAATATCATCGTTTCCATGTATGCGTCGAAACAGGGTGTTAAAAAGGTCATTGCAAAAATTAACCGCACCGAGTACATGAATGTTATTGAAGATACTGATATTGACAGCGTTATCAGCCCCAAGCTGATAACGGCTTATAAAATTGTGCAGTATGTCCGTGCCATGCAAAACACTCTGGGTTCCCGAGTAAACGCGCTGGTGCGGATTGCAAATGAGCGCGCTGAAGTATTGGAATTCATTGTGGCTGAAAACACAATGCATCAGAACGAGCCTTTAAAAAACATTGTATTTAAACAAAACATTGTAATCGCGGCGATCGTGCATCGGAACAGGCTGGTTGTCCCTCACGGGGATACCACTTTTGAAAAAGGTGATTCTGTCATTATCGTTACGATGGATCATAAATTCACCGATATGAATGATATATTCAACGATAAAAAGCAATAAAACGATAAAAAGCAATAAAATGTATAATTTAATTTCGGTCAGATATGAGGTCAGATATGGATTATGAATAGCAGAATGTTGCAGTATATTTTGGGCCTTGTACTAAAAATTGAAGCTCTTTTTATGATTCCGGCGGCTCTGATTTCTTTTTTTTATCATGAAGAAAAGCCTTTCTTTGCTTTTCTGGCCGCCATTATTCTGATGCTGGCAATCGGGATTCCAGCAACGGTGAAACAGCCGGAAAACAAATTGATTTATATGAAGGAAGGTCTGTGCATTGCAGCGCTGTCCTGGATTTTAATCTCTGTATTCGGGGCGCTTCCTTTTTTTTTCAGCCGTGTAATCCCTTCTTTTCTGGACTGTTTGTTTGAAACGGTTTCCGGCTTCACGACAACGGGCGCAAGTATTTTGAATGAAGTGGAATCGCTGCCCCGCGGAATACTGTTTTGGAGGAGCTTTACACACTGGATTGGCGGCATGGGAGTTTTAGTCTTTCTGCTTGCCGTTACTCCTTTTTCGGGCGGCTCTATGCTGCATATTATGCGCGCAGAATCCCCTGGCCCGTCCACAAATAAATTTGTTCCCAAAGTCAAGCAAACCGCCAAAATATTATATTTGATCTATATTTTCCTAACGGTTGCCGAAGTCGTACTGCTGATAATGGGCGGAATGCCGCTTTTCGACAGCCTGGTAAACTCCTTTGGAACAGCCGGTACCGGTGGGTTTGCCGTTAAAAATGCGTCCATTGGAGAATATCATAACGCATATTTTGATTACGTTATCGGCATTTTCATGATACTGTTCGGTATTAATTTCAATGTTTATTTTCTGATTCTTACAAAAAAATACCATGAAGCTTTTCACGATGAAGAGTTAAGGGTTTATCTCTGTATTATTGGTGCTGCTGTTTTCCTTATTACAATGAATACTTACAAAGCAGTTTACCCAACTCTTGCAGAAGCGTTCCGGTATGCTTTCTTTCAGGTTTCTTCCATTATAACAACGACCGGATTTGCAACATCGGATTTTAACCGCTGGCCTCAGCTGTCACGCATGATTTTGCTTTTCTTGATGATCTGCGGTGCCTGTGCGGGTTCAACGGGCGGCGGCGTAAAGGTTTCAAGGGTAATTATCGCTTTGAAAACGTCAAATAAAGAATTAAAGCGCATTTTTCATCCGCAGGTTGTTACCACAGTGCAGCTGAACGGAAAAACAATAGACAGAGAAACGCTTTCTTCTGTTCATGTTTATTTGATTTTGTATGTTGTTATTTTTGCGTTTTCGGTTTTATTGATTTCCATTGATGGTTTTAACTTTGACACAACATTTTCGTCGGTTGTGGCCTGCCTGAATAACATTGGACCCGGTTTGGGAATCGTCGGCCCCGCAGGGAACTATTCCGGTTTTGGGCCTCTGGCAAAAATCACTCTGATTATGGACATGCTGCTTGGCCGGCTGGAAATTTTCCCAATTGTCATGCTGCTTTCCTGTGCTGTTTGGAAAAAGACAAATTATTAATATTACGGAAACTGATGGTCCGGAATCTTTTTAAGAATTCGGATCTGAATCAAAAAAGCCGGAGCAGCCTTCCCCAAAATGGGCGGACTGTTCCGGCTTTTGATAAAAGCAGAGATTCCCTGATTTTCCCGGCTTTGCAGAGTTTCTGCCTAATATAAGAGTTCCTTCTTTTCAAACACGGCATAGCTGATCCGGTACATCACCAGATTCCAAACCAATGCTGTCAGCGGAGAGAGGCATATCAGCATAAAAATCAGGTTATCTGAAAATGAAACGCCCAATAAGGTTAAAATGGCATAGATACCGAAGAAAACTGCAAAGGGAATTGCAAAGGAAACAAACGTTGACATACGGGCTTTTTCTGCGACGAACTGAAACAGAAGAGGAATGGACGTGCCTCCAATGATTTCCGCAATTACCAGGCTCAGCAGGCCGGTCAGCAGCAGAGTCAAGACATCACGGATGTTTCCGACAATGACCTTATGCGTGAGAATACCGCCGATTGAGCCGATAACCAGGCCGGAGACTGCGCCGCCAGCCGAAAAAATCAGCAGAACGGCAAATTTGCTGCCCACCAGTTCTTTTTTGGTAATCGGTGTCACCATGGCGTATTTCGTCCACTTGGAATTGCTGTCAAAACCGAACGTAGTGCTTACCATCATGCTGCACAGAACGCCGCTCATAATAATATAGGCTTCTGCTCCGAGAGAAGGAATAAAAATGCAGGCAAAGACCAGCAGAATAAAAACCATGGATTTAACATTATGCCCGATGTTATATAAATCTTTTAAAACTAAACTTTTCATTTTACCTGGTCTCCCTTTACATATAAGAGAAGGATATCATCAATAGAAGCATTGTCTACCACGGACGCTTTGTATTTCCGGCGCGCTTTTTCTTTATCGGCCACCAATACGTCCCATTGATAGTCACGTTTCCGGTAAGCGAGAATTTCCGGTTTGCTGATGGCGCCGAACTGGGCTGTCCCGCATCGGATAATTCCATAATGGTAGAGCAGTTCATCTTTTGGCTTGCAAAACAGGATCTTCCCTTTATGAATAAAGGTGATGTAATCCGCTACCTTCTCCAGATCCGTCGAAATATGGGATGACATCAGGATGGAATGGCTTTCATCCTGTACAAAATCCAAAAACAGATCCAGAAAATCATCCCGCATGACCGGGTCAAGCCCGCTGGTTGCTTCGTCAAGAATAAGAAGCTTCGGTTTGTGAGAAAGCGCAACGGCAAGGCTCAGCTTCATTTTCATTCCCTTTGAGAATGTCTTGATCTCTTTATGAGGTGGAAGCTGCAGCTTTTTCAGATGGTTTTTATAGACGCTTTCGTCCCACTGCCGGTAGGCGGCTGCTGAAATGTTTCCGATTTTAGCCGGTGTGAGAGTGCCGTAGAAATTGATTTCGTCAAACACAACTCCTATGTTTTCTTTAATGCGTTTGGGATCCGAAGAAAGTTCCCTGCCCAAAAATTTAACGGTTCCTTCATCCTTATGAATTAAATCCAAGGCAGCGTTGATCACGGTGCTTTTACCAGCGCCGTTTTCTCCGATCAGTCCCATAATCGTGCCTTGTGGAATGGAAAACGACACATGATCCAGTTTAAATCCAGGATACTGCTTCGTTAGATTTTCAACCTGCATAATTGGCTCCATTACGATTCCTCCCCATTATAAAACATGCTTAGGAGTTCAATCAGTTTGTCGAGGGATATACCGCTGGTGCGTGCGGTGTCGGCGGCCTCCTGCAGATATTCTTCGATTTTTCGCTGCTGTTCTTCCTGAATAAAATCCTTGTTTTGTGCCGAAACAAAGCTGCCCCGTCCGACGGCTGTTTCAATGAAACCGTCCCGCTGTAAATCCTCATAAGCCTTTTGCACGGTAATGACGCTTACATGGATGGATTTGGCCAATGACCGCATGGAAGGGATCGGATCACCCGTCCGCAGTTCCCCGCTCATAATCAGCGCTTTTATCTGCGAGGTGATTTGTTCATAAATAGGCTTGCTGGTGTTGCTGCTGATTATAATTTCCACCGTGAATCCCCTGCATCCTCTTAAATGTAATATAATGTACTTAACTAACAAGTACATTATATGCCAAGCTTCTGCCCCTGTCAACAGCCGAAAGAAAAATCTATCTGCAAGATCCGCATGATTCCGACGTAAAAAAGCAAAATGCGGATAGCGTAAAAAATGGGGGCGGGATATAATGGGGGAAGGCCCGATTGATACGGAGCCTGTCATTGAAAAGTCTGAATGGTAAGGAGGAATCTGCTGTGAATCAGACGGATTTTATCAATATTCTGGATTTTGGCGCGGTGCCGGACGGACGGACCCTGTGCACCGATGCTTTTTCGGCTGCCGTTGCAGCCTGCGAAAAAAAGGGAGGCGGAACGATTTTTGTTCCGGCGGGGAATTTTCTGACCGGGGCGATCCGGCTCGAAAGCAATATGACGCTTCTGTTGGAAGCCGGAGCCCGGCTCCTGTTTTCTGATCATCCGGACGGATACCCCGTCGTGAATTCCAGATGGGAGGGCGTATCGCGCAAGGTCCATATGTCCTGTGTCTATGCGGAGAACGCGGAAAACGTCGCCGTAGTCGGCAGGGGCGTCCTCGACGGCCAGGGAGAAGCCTGGTGGAAGCTGGCGCGGTCAAAAATGCTGGATTATCCCCGCCCGAAGCTCATCAGTTTTCACCACTGCCGGAATGTCCAGGTCCGGGATCTTATGCTGGTCAATTCCCCGGGATGGACCATCAACCCGATTGAATGCGACGGGGTTACGGTGACCGGAGTTACGATCCGGAACCCTGCGGATTCGCCCAATACGGACGGCATTGATCCGGATTCCTGCCAGAACATTCATATTTCCAACTGTCATATTGACGTCGGAGACGACTGCATTGCCGTAAAATCCGGAACGGAAGCGTCGCCGCAGCGGATCGAGACGCGCAATGTCACTATCACCAACTGCACCATGGTCCACGGGCACGGGGGCGTCGTGCTCGGAAGCGAGATGAGCGGCGGAATCCGCAATGTTGTCGTGAGCAACTGTGTCTTTGAAAAGACCGACCGCGGAATCCGCATTAAATCGCGGCGCGGGCGCGGGGGAGCGGTTGAAGATATCCGTGTTCAGAATCTTGTCATGGATGGGGTTCTCTGCCCGTTCATCTGCAACCTGTACTATTACTGCGGCCCCGGCGGAAAAGAGCAGTCCGTCCGGGATAAGAAACCGCATCCGGTTACGGAAGCGACGCCGGTTTTCCGGAGAATCCATTTTTCCAATATTACAGCCCGTAATGTCCGCGCAGCGGCCGGATTTTTCTATGGGCTGGCAGAGATGCCGGTTGAGGATGTGACCCTTGACAATATTTCAGTTGCCATGCAGGAAGGGGCTCAGCCCGGGATGCCGGATATGCTGGCGGATTTTGATCCGGTCAGCCAGATGGGCTTTTTCTGCTGCAATGTGAAAGATTTTGTATTCCGCAATGTGACGGTTTCCCATCCTATCGGCCCGGCGTTTTCCGTTGAAAACGGAGAAAATATCCAATTTTCCGATTGTCGGGTCAGGGAGCAGAAAGGACCGGCGCCGCTCGAGAAACTTGTAAATGTAACGGACTGACCTTTTTTCCGGAAAATTCCTCATATTTCGCCGCAGTGCCGTCGGATCGTTTTTGCTCCGGAGCATAAATGCTTTCCAGACTCAGAATACTATGGATGTTCCTGCAAAATTTACTGAGATATCCGGCGAGCCGGAGCCGACAGGCAGGAACCGGCTCCGGCTGAAACAGCTGCGGGTAACCGGAATTTTAGAGGTGCGCCATGGTTCAGAAAATTGCCGTTACAGTCTTGAGAAGTGTAATCGCGTATGTTTTCCTGCTGTTTTTAGGAAGGTCAATTGGAAGAAAACTGATTTCCAGGATTACTTTTTTCGACTTTATTATCGGCGTGATTCTGGGTTCACTGGCAGTCCGGATATCCCTTGGTCCAGAGAGTTCCCCGTTGCTGGGCATTGTTTCCGCCGGCACCATCACCTGCCTTGTCCTGCTTACGGATATGCTGAATCTAAAAAGCTCCTGGTTCCGGAAGATGGAAGAAGGGGAACCGATCTTTCTGATTCAAAAGGGGCGGCTTCTTGACCAGAACCTCTCGAGGGCTAAAATCAGCGTCAGCAAACTAATGATGCTGCTGCGGGAAAAAATGTTTTTTATGTAGAAGATGTGGATTATGCCGTCATTGAGAACGACGGCCATCTGTCCGTCCTGTTAAAGCCGGATCGGGTCCCGGTTACTGCCGGAGAATCGAAAATACCAAAGTCGGAGAATGACTTTCCCGCCGATATAATCGTAGACGGCAAAATTATTCCGGAAAATCTTAAATCTAGCTGCCATGACCAGCTGTGGCTTCAAAAACAGCTCCAGAGCCAGGGGGCTGATAGCCCGGAGCAGGTATTTTACGCTTCTGTGGGCAAAGGGGATACCTTGTTTGTCTCAAAATTCCAGGCAAGGTGATCTTAGTTTGGCAAAAAAAGTCCTGTGCCGGGCGCCTTTTGGCGCTATTGACAGGAGTCGGTTTTAAATTTATACTGGTAAAGACAGAATCGTCCCGGAATACGGTTTTACTCCCCTTTTTGCGGTATGTGCATTTGGGCTTTGTTTTTCAGGCAGGCATGCCGGGGGAATTTTCGCGTATCCGGCGTACTTAAGGAGGTTATTCATTGAAAGTCCTTACATTTGGAGAAATGATGCTGCGGCTTAAGCCGCCGGCTTTTTCGCGCATTTTGCAGACGGATTCATTCGAAGCAAGCTATGGCGGCGCCGAAGCCAACGTTGCCATTTCGCTTTCCCTCTTCCACGACCATGCGGCTTATCTGACGAAACTGCCGGAAAATCCGCTCGGCGAGGCAGCACTTAACACGCTGAGGCGCTTTGGCGTCGACACCGGCCGTGTCCTGCGCGGCGGTCCCCGGCTGGGAACGTATTATTTTGAGAAGGGGACCAGCATCCGGCCGACGAGCGTGGTGTATGACCGCGCGGGCAGTTCTATTGCAGCGGCCAGACGCACGGAATTCGACTGGCCCGCTCTGCTGGACGGCATTGATGTGTTTTATTTTTCCGGCATTACCCCGGCCATTTCCGACGAACTGGCCGCAGCGCTGAAAGATGCGCTTGCCTATTGCAGAGATCATAAGATTACCGTTGCGGCCGACCTCAATTACCGCGGGAAAATGTGGACACCCCAAAAGGCCCAGTCCGTAATGAAAGAGCTGATGCCTTTTGTAAATATCTGCATTGCAAACGACGAAGATTTTGAGGCGACCCTCGGGCTCCCTGTGTTTGACGGGGATATGTCGCGCGGCATCGAGCAGATTGAAAGTTTCCGCGGCGGCATGAAGAAGATCATGGAACTGTACCCGAACTGCAGAATGGTTGCCAGCGTTCTGCGTAATATCTATTCTGTCGAAAAGAGCGACTGGATGGCAATCCTGCTGGAAAAAGGCCGCTTTTATGAGACCCCGGTATCCAGCATTCACGTCATGGAAGGCGTTGCCGCAGGAGACGCTTTTGCGGCCGGCCTGATTCATGCCCTGATGCACCGGATGGATCCCCAGGAGGCCATTGAGTTCGCCATTGCCGCCAGCGTGCTCAAACTGACAATCGGCGGCGACCTCAACCTTGTTACCGAGCCGGAAGTCCGGGCTGCGATGCACAAGGGTTCCAGCGCCAGGCTGAACCGCTGACAGTCTCCGCGCTAAAAAAGCCAGCGCCTTTTAGGGTGCTGGCTTTTGCCGTATCCGGACCGCTGCCCCCAAACAGCGCAGGCAGTTTTTCTCCGCCCGGGGAGTCAGAGCATCCAGATAGATTTTTTCCAGGTCTTCATGCTGGGGCGAAACGATCATGGCAACATATGTTCCGTCCCGCCGAACCCGGCATTTTTCAAGCATGGCGTATTCTTCCGGCAGGTAGCTTTTCATTTCCGTCTTTTTTTGCTCGTACCGTTTGTTCAGGCATTTTTCAATCCGGTCGGCGCTTGCGCTGTTTTTCCCTTCCATCAGAATGATTTCGTCGCCTTTGGTTCCGGTGGAATCAATATAGATGGCAAACTGTTTTACGTCGCCGCTGTCAATTCCGTAATCCGGCATCAGGTCGTCGGCAGAGAGATCCGTCATCTGTGTATTGGAAATTTTCTGCTTCATGTCCGCCATCACTTGGGTCAGGTCGGCACTCTTTGTGTGGGATTTGGAACAGCCTGCCAGCAGCAGTATCATGCAGGCCAGCAGGACAACCGGTGTTTTTTTCATTTCAGCCTCCCGTCTCTTTCCCGGTGTGGGTCAGAATGTACCGGACCCACACATTGCACGCTGTGTCGGTAAAGTGGATGCCCAAGATACCGGGATCGCTGCAGTATTCCGGTTTCAGGGCGCCGTCTGAGCCCTGCATCACAGACGCAACATCCAGATAGTTCCACTTTCGTTTCTGGCAGATATCCAGCAGTTCTTTGTCATAGGCAGCGATATTTTTGTTATTCAGTGATTTCAGCTGTTTTTCCCGGACCATAGGCGTAGCGGACTGGATAAAAAGCTCCTCGTCCGGGCAGACTTTTAGAAATCGGAGCGCAAGTTTTTCCAAATTCTTTGCCGACCGGTCGATCCCGTACAGAGCAATATCGTTGATACCCAGCATAATATAGATCTTTTTGGCCCCCATTTTGGCGGCGCTGTCTTCCAAAGGAGCCTTTTTGCCGTTGTAAAGCGGGTGGATCGACTGGGCACTCACGGGTTGCAGGGCATTTCCGCTTCCCATGCTGCCGGCGGCGAGAAATTTAGCTTTCCCTAAAAAGGACGGATCTTTTTTTCTGCGGGCGGCGGCATAGTATTTCAGTTTCAGCGTTACAGAATCGCCCACAAAAACGGCGTCGTCCAAAAAGGACGGATCAGCTTCCTGCGTTTCCGAAACGCAGGCCTGCCATGGGATTTCCGAAGAGGATGAGGGTGCGGCAGAGCAGACCTGCACCGCAGGCCTGGCAGACGGTGCTGACGCCGGTTCCCCCACTTCGCCGGCGATAACCGCCGTAGTTGCGGCAGGGTTTTCAAAACCCAGGCAGGCAGAAAAGACCGCGGCGGCGATTCCAAAGGCGGCGAGTTTTGCGTACCGGTTCCTTTTCATCATGATTCCTCCGGTAAAAATTCACAGTTTAGTATACCATATTCTGTTTCTAACTACAATAAACCATTTTCAAGGTCATTATTGGAATAATTTGCTTGTTTCATTCCATGAATTATTAAAGGATTCATTAAAAATTGTGAGGTGCTGCATCCATGGATATCAGCGTGAAAAAAAGACTGATGGCCTGTGCGTTGGGCCGCCTGGAGCCGGATTTCGTTTTAAAAAATGCCCGGATCGCGGATGTCTTTTCAGAAAAGCTGTTCCGAGCCGATATCGCCGTAAAAGACGGGTATATTGCAGGCGTAGGGCACTATTCTGCCGCCCGTGAAAAAGATATGAGCCGAAAGACCGTTGTTCCAGGATTCATGGATGCGCATACGCACCTGGAATCATCTATGACGGCGCCTTCTATCCTGGCGCCGAAACTGCTTGAGCACGGAACAACGGCGGTTATTGCAGATCCCCATGAAATTGCGAATGTATGCGGGCTGGAAGGGGTCCGTTATTTGATGGAGGACAGCGCCCGAACTCCGCTGGACGTTTTTTTCGCCCTTCCTTCCTGTGTGCCGCTGAGCCCGTCCGACCACAATGGAGCCGTATTTGGAGCGGATGAAATCCGCAGGCTGCGTTCCGACCCGCACGTCTGCGGTTTGGGAGAAGTGATGAATGCCCCCGCGCTGGCTGCGGGAGACGACGGACTTTTGGAAAAGATCGAACTGATGAAAGACAAAGTGATTGACGGCCACGCGCCGGGCCTTTCTGGGAAAGCACTCCAGTCATACCGTCTGGCAGGTGTGCAGACCGACCACGAATGCACATCCTGGGGAGAGGCTCTGGAAAAGCTCCGCGCCGGGTTTATCGTGCAGGTGCGGGAAGGCTCGGCGGCAAAGAACCTCCGGACCGTGCTGGGCGGCGCGCTCCGCGACGGCGTCTCGTGCGACCGGTTTGTTTTCTGCACGGACGACGTACATCTTGACGACGTGGAAGAAAACGGCCATATTGACCGGAATATCCGGATGGCGATTGAACTGGGGGTCGATCCCGTCCTGGCGGTGAAAATGGCTACAATCAACACCGCCCGCGCCTACGGTTTTCAGGATCGCGGGGCCGTTGCGCCCGGTTGCCGGGCGGATCTCGTGATTCTAAACGACCTGAATTCGGTTTCCATCTGTGATGTCTACAAGGACGGCGTCCCGCTGGCGGAGCTCCCGGATGCTTTCCCGAAGACCCCGGCGGGGGAGCGGCTGACCCGCAGCGTACACATCCCCGCGCTGAGAGACGGCTGTTTTGCCATGAAGGCGCAAAAACCTTTCCCGGTGATCGGCATCCTTCCGGGCAGTATTGAAACGGAAAAACTGATGCTGCCGCTGCCCGAAAAAGACGGCCTTTTTGCCCCTTCCGGCGATATTCTGAAAATTGCCGTTGTTCAGCGGCACGACGGTTCGGGCCGGATTGGGCTGGGGGCTGTGAAGGGATTCGGGCTGAAAAACGGAGCCGCCGCGTCCACGGTTGCGCACGATGCCCACAACCTGATCGTCGTAGGGGATAACGACCGCGACATGATGGCCGCCGTGGAAGAGCTTAAATCGTGCGGGGGAGGATATACGCTGGTGCGGGGAGGCCGCCCGGTGAAAACCGTCCGTCTGAATATTGCCGGTCTGTTTACGGATGACCGGGATACCGATGTCAGCCGGGAACTCAGGGAGATGGCCGCCGCCGCGCACCGGATGGGAGTTCCTGAGAATATCGACGTATTCCAGAACCTGTCTTTTCTTTCTCTTCCGGTTATTCCCGCCCTGCGCATTACGGACAGCGGCATATTCGACACGGGGTCCGGGCGCTATCTCTGAACCGGCTCGGAAAGACAAAAAAATACCGGGGCGGCCAATCCGGCTTCCCCGGTATTTCTGCGCTTATTTTGAATCTTTTCTTTTTAAGTTCTGCACAGCGTCCGCCGCCTGTTTCAGCCATGGAGCCTCAATGTTCTCCACGAGGCCCGCGTCGCATTTCCGGGCGACGTCCGGGTCAATCGGGAGCCTGCCGAGGATGTTCAGGTCATATTTTTCAGCCGTTTCGTCCAGGTGGCTTTCCCCGAAGACCTTAATTTCTTTTCCGCAGTCCGGACATTTCACATAGCTCATGTTTTCCACAATTCCCACAATGGGGATATTCATCATCTTTGCCATGTTCACGGCTTTGGAAACGATCAGTGACACCAGCTCCTGCGGTGATGTGACGACTACGATTCCATCCACCGGCACGGACTGGAAAACCGTCAGCGGAACGTCGCCCGTGCCCGGCGGCATGTCGACAAACAGGCAGTCTACCTTGTCCCAGATGACATCGGTCCAGAACTGCTTGACAATGTTGCCGATCAGCGGCCCGCGCCAGACAACCGGGGCGCTTTCGTCGTCCAGAAGCAGGTTTACTGAGATGATGTCAATTCCCGTTTTGGTTTTTGCCGGGAAAATGCCGTGGTCATTGCCCTGCACTTTGCCGTGCACTCCAAATACCTTGGGGATGGAAGGCCCGGTCACGTCGGCATCCAGCACACCTGTGTGAAGGCCGCGCCGGTTTAAAAGCACCGCCAGCAGCGAGGTAACTAGGCTTTTGCCCACGCCGCCCTTGCCGCTGACAACGCCGATCACTTTTCCAACATGGCTCAGCGGATTCGGCTTTTCAATCAGATCCGCGGGACTTTTGCGCGAGGGGCAGTCTTCCCCGCACGAGGAACAGTCGTGGTTGCAGTTTTCTTCACTCATTGAAATTCTCCTCTATGACTTTTTCCGATTTCTGCCCGATTTCTATTGTAAGATTCTATACTAATTTTGTCAACTTAAAATTCCATCTTGAGACTTCGCAAAAACAGGTCAGAAAGAACCCGGTTGGGTTCCCTGCCGCCGTTAATCACTTCGTCCACCGCACGGGAGATGGGCAGATCCACGCCGTATTCGTCTCCCAGCTTTAAAAGAGCTGTCGTTGTAGCCACGCCTTCTGCCAGTTCGCCGTAGCTTTCCCCGCGGACAAACCGTTCCCCGAATTTCCGGTTATGGCTGTAGGGGGAAAACACCGTCGCTTCGTAGTCGCCGAGGTGTGCAAGGCCGTAGGCCGTGATTTCCCGCCCGCCCATGGCCTTGATCAGCCGGGCAATTTCGCGTGTCCCGCGCGACATCAGGGCGCCTTTCAAGGCGGTTTTATCCAGCCCGTCCAGCATGCCAGCCGCAATGCCGATCACGTTTTTAGAAGCGGCGCCGATTTCATTCCCCAGCAGGTCGTCCCCGTAGTAAAAGCGGATGAGGCCGCTGGAGAAGGCTCCGACTAGATATTTCTTGACTTCCATGCTTTTGCTGTCGATTACCATGCAGTTTGGGATTCCCCGGGTAAAATCCTGCACATGCCCCGGCCCGACCCAAATGGCCACGGGGACCTCAGGAGCGTATTCCTCAAAAATCTGCGTCAGGCGTTTGCCGGTTTCGGCTTCCAGCCCTTTCATGCAGAGAACGGCGGTTTTTCCGCCGAGATCTTGGCAGGCAAGCTGCTGCATCAGGGAGCGGAACCCCTGAGCGCCGACGGAAATCACAAGGATCTCCGCGGAATCCGCCGCTTCCCGCAGGCCGGAAGTCAGGCGGATGTTTTTGTTCAGCGTTACCAGCCCGTTGGTGCCGGTTTCCCGAAACTGTTTCAGCTTTTGAGAACTCTCCCGGCCGTAAAGCGTTACCGTGTGGCCCAGCCGGTCCAGATACCAGGCGAGGAATCCTCCCCAGCGGCCGCACCCGATGACTGTAATGCGCAATTCTGTCACCTTCCCAAGTATTCTTTCCCAATCATAGCAGAAAAAACAGAGTGCATCAACTAAGCCCTTTCGGTGCAGCCGTCTCATATCCGTCCAGAAAGCTGTGGGTTCCGTTTCCGTCCCGGTAGCTGATAATGGTCTCCAAATTGACGTTTTCCACGCTGTGAAAGATATTTTTGCCGATATTCGGGTTTTCCGCCTCTAGTTTTCGGATCAGCTCCTTCATTTCCTGCCGTTTGGAGCCGCCGCAGCCCGCAGCGCACTGTTCTGTAAACCGGCAGGCGCACCGCAGGAATGAAAGCCCGTTGTAGCGTTCCCATGCGGCAATGCTGCTTTCCCTTACCAGGTACAGCGGGCGGATGAGTTCCATTCCCGGGTAATGCAGGCTGTGCAGTTTCGGCATCATGGTGCGGATTTCCGCGCCGTACAGCAGGCTCATCAGGATCGTTTCAATTACGTCGTCAAAGTGGTGCCCGAGCGCAATTTTATTGCAGCCGAGTTCCCGGGCAAATTTGTAAAGGCATCCCCGGCGCATTTTTGCGCACAGGTAGCAGGGGGAACGCCCGGTTCTTGATACAATATCGTATATTTTAGTGTCAAATATACGAATTGGAATATGAAGCGCTTTCGAATTTTCCGCAATCCGTTCCCGGTTTTCCGGGCTGTAGCCGGGATCCATTACAAGGTATTCTGCTTCAAACGGGAAATCGCTGTACTTTTGCAGGTGCTGTATGCACTTTGCCAGCAGGGTCGAATCTTTTCCTCCGGAGATACATACGGCGATTCGGTCGCCCTCTGCAATCAGGCGGTATTTTTTCACGGCGGTCAGGAAAGGGATCCAGAGTTCTCTGCGGTATTTTTTCTGGATACTCCGTTCCGCTTGTTCATAAAATTCCATTCATATGCCTTTCTGTCCGGTTACTGATGCTGATAGTAAAAAATAGCCAGCTGTGTCCGACTGCGCAGGCCGAGCTTTTCCAGCAGAGCGCTGATGTAGTTCCGCACGGTCCCTTCGCTCAGGAACAGCTTTTCGGCAATTTCCCGGTTTGAAAGCCCGCTGGCAACCTGCGTCAGCAGTTCCTGCTCCCGTCCGTTCAGCCCGTATTCTCCGAGATCCGGTTTGGCTCCGCCTTTCATGGCCGGCAGGCGTGATACGATTTCGTCGCCGAAAACCCGCTGGCCAAGATAGACCGCTTTTACAGATGGCACAATGCTTTCAAAATCCTGCTTGAGGATGTATCCCTTTGCACCGAGCTGCAGAGCTCTGGCAATGTATTCGTCGTCGGAAAACGTGGTCAGAAACAGGATTTTTGCATCCGGGTGGCGTTTCAGGATCGCTTCCGCCACCTCAAGCCCCGTTATGTCCTTCATCCGGATATCCATCAGGAGGACGTCCGGGCGGAGGGTTTCATACTGTTCCGCAGCCTGCTCTCCGCTGTTCAGGGTTCCGGCCACTTCTACGCCGCCGGCTTCCAGAATGGTTTTCAGCGAAGAAGAAACCAGCCGGTCGTCGTCAACAACCAAGACTTTCATTTTTTTATGTCCCCCTTCGGGATAGAAATAAAGACTGTAAATCCGTTCCGCGTCAGCAGATTCAGGTTGCCGTGAAACGATTCTACGCGCTGGGCGATATTTTTGAGGCCGATGCCGCCGTCCGGATCGAAGTTTTTCACATGCCCGTTGTCTGAGATAATCAGCTGGTAAGGTGCAGGGTGTTCGTGAAAAGTGATTTTGGCGGCGGTTGCGTCCGAATGGCGGACGATGTTGGTCAGCGCTTCTTTTGTAATGGCGATGAAAGCGTATTTCAGTTTTGTCGGCGGTTCGCTTTCCAGTTCATAGCACAGGTCCAGCTTGCAGAATGTGAAGTTCCGCACCAGTTGGTTTACTTGGGCATACAGGTCAATGGATTCGCCGTACAGCCCGTGCACGCTGCTCCGGATTGCATCCATGGCGCTGGAAAGGGTGTCTTTCAGCGCGAGCAGGTTTTCCCGGAGCTTTTCGTCCCGGTATACGGCAAGGAGCGCGCCCACCTGAAGAATTGAGCTGGAAAGCAGATGCCCCACGCTGTCGTGAATATCGCGCGCAATCCGGTTGCGTTCGTCCAGCGTAGCCAGCCGGATACCGGTGTCCTGCTGTTCCAGAAGCTTACGGTTCTGCCGCTCCAGCGTTGTTGAAAGTTCTTTGCCGCTGTCACGCAGATGGTTGGACTTTTGCTTCAGCGTTTCCACTTCCAGTGACCGGTGTTCCAGCAGAAGCCCCAGAATGGGCAGCAGCACCGTTCCCGCAATGGCTGCCGTGCTGGAATGGCACCAGAAAGAAATAAGGGGGATCAGGCCCGTAAGGCACAGATGCCGGTACTTGGTGGCCAGCACGGCGTAGCATACTGCAGGCAGAAACGCGGTCATCCCCGGCAAAAACAAGCACCAGGCAATATACCCCGCGGCAAATGCCGCCTGGATTTCTGCGCGGCTGAAATAAATACTGAAAGCCGTGAAGGCGACGGCGAGGACGACGGGGAGAACCCTGGCGCCGAACTCAGGCGTGCAGAGGTAAAATATCAGGCAGCACAAAAACAGGGCGGCCTGGTCTTCCATTTTTTCTTCCGTCACAGCCGGCTCCCTCCCCTTGGCTCTTATTTTATCATTTCCGCCGCCGGGATACAATTCTTTCGGAAAACCGCACCCGCTCCTTTCTTGACATTTTTATCATTACATTATATAGTGTTAAATATTAGATGAAGCAATTTTTTATCCGGAAATACACTGCCCGGTGATTTGGCAGGAGAATACAGGAGGAATACGGATGACAATGAAAAGAAAGACCAAAACCATGGACGGAAATGAAGCTGCCGCATATGTTTCGTATGCGTTTACGGAAGTTTCCACCATTTACCCGATCACGCCGTCTTCGCCGATGGCGGAGCATGTGGATGTCTGGGCCGCGAACGGAAAGAAGAACCTTTTCGGCCAGCCGGTCCGTCTGGTAGAGATGGAAAGCGAGTGCGGGGCAGCCGGCGCTATGCATGGCGCTCTGGAGGCCGGGGCCCTCACTACGTCTTATACCGCTTCGCAGGGGCTGATGCTGATGATCCCGGCCCTGTACCGCCTCAGCGGCGAGCTGCTTCCCGGTGTTCTGCATGTCAGTTCCCGGACCGTCGGCACTCACGCTTTCTCCATTTTTGGGGATCATTCGGACGTAATGGCCTGCCGGCAGACCGGCCTTGCCATGATCTGCGACGGCAGCGTCCAGGAAGTCATGGATCTGACCGCCGTGCCGCATTTGGCTGCCATTGAGGGCCGCGTCCCGTTTCTGCATTTCTTTGACGGGTTCCGCACTTCGCACGAGATCCAGAAGGTTGAAGTCATGGATTACGAAGACCTGCGGCCCCTGGTGAACCAAAAGGCCCTGGAAGCGTTCCGTGCGAACGCCTTGAACCCGGATCACCCCATTCAGCGCAGCACGGTCCAGAACCCGGATATCTACTTCCAGGCGCGTGAGGCAGCCAACCGCTATTACGAGGCTATCCCGGACATTGTGGAAAAGTACATGGGTGAAATCAGCCGGATCACCGGGCGCGACTACCATCTTTTCAATTATTACGGCGCACCGGATGCAGAATATGTAATCGTTGCCATGGGCTCTGTCAGCGGCACAGCGCAGGAAGTCGTCGATCTCCTGCAAAAGCAGGGCCGCAAAGTCGGTTATCTTCAGGTTAGGCTGTTCCGCCCGTTTTCGGCGTCCTATTTTCTGCGTGCTCTGCCGAAGACCGTCCGCGCACTGGCTGTGCTGGACCGCACCAAAGAGCCCGGTTCGCAGGGCGAACCGCTGTATGAAGACGTGTGCTCCGTTTTTGCCAACCGCGACCACAGCCCGCACATTTACGGCGGCCGGTACGGCCTGGCTTCCAAAGATGTTACACCGGCGCAGATCGTTGCGGTTTTCGACAATCTGGAGCAGCCGGAACCGATGAACCATTTCACCGTGGGAATCCGCGACGATGTTACGCACCATTCCCTCACGGTCGGCCAACCGGTGGACAGCGGCGATCCGGATACTGTCAGCTGCAAGTTCTGGGGCCTCGGTTCGGATGGAACCGTCGGCGCCAACAAGAACTCCATTAAAATTATCGGCGACAATACGGATCAGTATGTTCAGGGCTATTTTGAATTCGATACGAAAAAATCCGGGAGCGTGACCCGTTCGCATCTCCGCTTCGGGAAAAAGCCGATCCGTTCGGAGTACCTTGTTTCCAAGGCGGATTTCGTCGCATGCCATAAACCGACCTACCTGTTCCGGTACGACATCCTTTCCGACCTGAAGCCCGGCGGGACATTCCTGCTGAACTGCGGCTGGAAGCCGGAAGAGCTCGAAGAAAAGCTGCCCGCGTCCGTCAAGCGGTATCTGGCTCAGAACCATATTCGTTTCTATATAATCGACGCAACGCGTATTGCGGCAGAAATCGGCCTGCGTACCCGGACGAACACTGTCCTCCAGTCTGCGTTCTTCAAACTGGCCGGCATTCTCCCCATTGAAGACGCCAAACGCTACATGAAGCAGGCAATCGACAGTACTTACCGCCGCAAAGGTGAAAAAGTCCTCAGTATGAACAAAGCCGCCGTTGACCGCGGCGCGGATGAAGTCCGTGAAGTGAAAATTCCGGAAAACTGGAAGAATGCGGAGGATTCGGCTGCAAAAGCCCCGGAGAAGACCCTGCCGGATTACATAAAGAATGTCCTGATTCCCGTCAATGCGCAGAAAGGGGACGGGCTTCCTGTCAGCACTTTTGCAGACGCGGCCGACGGCACCGTTCCTCTTGGGACTTCAAAATATGAAAAGCGCGGAACAGCGGTCATGGTGCCGAAATGGAATCCCGAAAAATGTATCCAGTGCAACTGGTGTTCCTATTACTGCCCGCACGCCTCCATCCGTCCGTTCCTTTTGACCCCGAAGGAAAAGCAGAGTGCTCCGGGATCGTATGCCACGGTGGAAGCAGCCGGAAAAGGCCTTGAAGGATATGAATTCCGCGTGCAGGTGGATCCGTTGGACTGCACCGGGTGCGGTTCCTGCGAGCAGGTCTGCCCGGCTCCGGAAAAGGCCATTGAGATGCAGCCGCTGGAATCCCAGATGGGCGAGCAGGCCAACTGGAACTATTCGCTGTCACTTTCCCCGAAAGACGGCCTGATGAATAAATTCACAGTCAAGGGCAGCCAGTTCCAGCAGCCGCTTCTGGAGTTCTCCGGGGCGTGCGCCGGGTGCGGTGAAACTCCGTATATGAAACTGCTTACCCAGCTGTTCGGCGACCGGATGATCCTTGCCAACGCCACCGGATGCACGCAGGCGTGGGGCGCCGCGGCGCCGTGCGTCCCGTATACGAAGAACCGGTGCGGGCACGGGCCGGCCTTCTCCAATTCCCTGTTTGAAAACAACGCGGAGTTTTCGCTTGGCATGTGCCTTGCCACCCAGCAGCGCCGCGAGCATCTGGCTGCCCGCGTTAAAGAGCTGGCGGGGCAGACCGGGGATGAACCGCTGAAAGCCGCTTTGAAGGCGTGGATCAATGGGTACCGCCAGGCGGAAGGCACCCGGGAGCGCGCCGAGGCAGTGGTTTCGGCTGTCCGCGCCGACCGCGCGGAAGCGGATCGCCCGCTCTGCGAAGAGATTCTGCACGAAAGCGACCAGCTCACCAAAAAATCCATGTGGATGTACGGCGGTGACGGCTGGGCATACGATATCGGATTCGGGGGGTTGGATCATGTCCTGAACCTCGGAATCGACGTCAATGTTTTGATCGTGGATACCGAAGTCTATTCCAATACGGGCGGGCAGGCGTCAAAATCCACCCCGGCCGGGGCGGTTGCCCAGTTTGCCGCTTCCGGCAAAAAGACGGACAAAAAAGACCTCGGCGCGATTTTCATGACATATGGAAATATCTACGTTGCCCAGGTCGCCATGGGCGCAAACCCCAACCAGCTCATCCGTGTCCTGAAAGAGGCGGAGGCGTTCCCGGGGCCGTCCGTGGTCATTGCGTACGCTCCCTGCATCAGCCACGGTATTGTCAAGGGCATGGCGTATGCCCAGCCGGAATCTAAGCTGGCTGTACAGAGCGGATACTGGACTTTGTACCATTATAATCCCCAGCGCCGGGAGCGGGGCGAAAATCCGTTTGTGCTGGATTCCCGCGAGCCAACCCTGCCGCTTCGTGATTTTCTGGAGGGCGAGGTCCGCTATGCGTCCCTGAAGCGGACGTTCCCGGATAAGGCGGAAGCCCTCATGCAGCAGGCCGAGCGTGCTGCTGCAAGGCGGTACCGCTATTACCGGCGGATGGCCGCGCAGGCAGACTGATTCTGAGATTTCCGTTCGCAAAAAGGGCCGCATGGATGCAGAAAAGCATCCATGCGGCCCTTTTGACTGGTTAAACTGCTGCGCGGGCCGAAAAGAAAGCTTTCGGTCGGACAGGTTCATTTACCGGCAGAGGTAACGGTCAATCTCTCCGCACAGATTCCGGATGCACCCGTCGTGGAAAGGAAGCTCCAGCCCCGCGAGTTTAACAAGGTCTACGTAAGTTTTCGTGCCGCCAGCCTTAACGAAAGTCAGGTAGCGGGAGAATGCGTCTTTCCAGTCTTTTTCAGAGGCCGACCAGAATTCCAGCGCAGTTGTCTGTGCAAGGCAGTAGTCGATATAATACAGCGGAAAAGAGTAAATATGGTGCTGGCGCTGGTAGCCGCCGCCTTCGCAGAAGAACGGCAGGTTGTCAAAGTTGATCCACGGGCGGTATGTTTTTTCCAGCTTCAGCCAGGTCTGCTTGCGCTCGGCAGGCGTCAGTTCCGGATTTTCGTACATCGTAGTCTGAAAATCATCCACCAGGCATCCGTAGGGGATAAAGTCGAGGGCCGCTTCCAGCTGGTACTGATGGAATTTTTCCGCCTCGTCCGCAAAAAACAAACGATCCCACGGCCTTGAAAACAGTTCCATAGACATGGAGTGCGTTTCCGCACCGTCCATGGTTGGGCAGCTGGTTTCACGGATTTTCATATCCCGCGAAACATAGCTTGCAAAAGCGTGGCCGGCTTCGTGTGTCAGTACTTCCACGTCGCCTGCGGTTCCGTTGAAATTGGCGAAGATGAAAGGCGCTTTGTAGGCCGGCAGATCAGTGCAGTATCCGCCGCCCGCCTTGCCTTTTTTGCTGTCCAGGTCGAAAAGTTCGTTCTTTACCATAAAGTCGAAGAACTCACCGGTCAGCGGGTTCATTTCATGGTACATTTTCTGGGCCTGCTTCACAAGTTCCTGCCGGTTACCTTTCGGCGCCGGATTTCCGTCCGGAAACAGGCAGCTGTCGTCGTAGAATTTGATGTCCGGCAGGCCGAGGCGTTTCGCCTGGCGCTCTTTGATTTTAGAAATCATGGGCACAAGGTCGCGCACAATCTGCCTGCGGTAAGCCTTGACTTCCTCCGGTCCGTAGCAGTTGCGCCCCAGCCGGTCGTATCCGAGCTGCACATAATTTTGGTAGCCCAGTTTTTTGGCCTGTTCCGTCCGGTTTTTCACCAGCTCATCATAAATCTTATCCAGCCTCTTCGAGTTGGCAAGGAAGAATCCCGCCGACTTTTCCCACGCGCCTTTGCGGACGCTCCGGTCGGAAGAAATCGTGTATTTCTGAATTTCAGAAAGGTTCAGCGTTTTTCCGTCAAAGTCCATTTTTGCGGAGGCGAGAAGTTTTTCATATTCGGTTACAAGCGCGTTTTCCCGTTTCATCAGGTCAATGACGGCGGGCGAGAAAGATTTCAGCGCGAGGTCGATGTTGGTAAAGAAAATCTTCCCGGTCTTCTTTTCCAGTTCGCTCTTAAAGCGGGATTGGGCGGCTGCGCGGTAAAAGTTCTGAATGGATTCCTGCACCACCGGGTTATTGGCATCAAAGAACGCCATTTCCGTTTCATAAAACGGATCGGTTGTATTGATGCTGTTGCGAATATAAGCAATGGTGTTCATGGTTTGAAAATCACTGGAAAGTTTTTCGTGCTCCAAAATCAGCCGGTACTGTTCATCAGCGGATTTGCATTCCGGAAACTGTTTGGTGATCCGGGCGTATTTCTGTTTTATTTCGTTCAGGTCGGGGCGCTGATACGGCATTTCAGAAAACTTCATTTTATATTCTCCTTTTTGTCAGGCTTTCGGGCTCTCTTTCATTATACTACATACTACAGTTTTGCGGGCTGTGCGGGAAGATTTCCCGCCTGCGGAAAAGGTCGCTTTCAGACCGGGTGAATTTCAATACTGCCGAATGATGCGTTGCCGGTCACAGTCAGCGTGGGTGCGCTCCCGTCCGGGCTGAAGGCCGAAGATCCCGCGTCCACTGCGCCGAAACCGGCTTTCAGCCGATTGACAACATGCCATTGCCGCGGAATATACAGTTTCATGGCGCCGAAGCTGCAGCTCAGCTGGATTTCCGCCCCCTCCGGGCTGATTTGCGCCTGGTCAAAATAGAGTTGCATTTCCCCGAAGGAAACCTCAAAATCCCCTTTTTGCAGGTTTTGGCTGTGCAGATATTTGCTGGATTCGCCGAATCTTGTTCGGGCATATACATGGTTTCCGTCGAGGTTTTCCGAAGATCCCGCTTCAAATATGTCGGAACAGCGGCAGCCGGAATGGATATTCCAGTGGTTTCGGAAAAGAATATGGCACCCGATGGACGCAAGAATCGCAGCCAGAAGCAAAATCCAGAAAGAAAGAACGGGAAAGCCCAGCGGTTTCTGATAAATCAGGTACAGCAGCGCCGCCGACAGAAAAGCTCCGAAAAAGCTGCGGTCTGCAATGCTCTGTATCAAAAGGCCGGCCAGCAAAACGGTCGCAAGAACGCTGAGAAAACCGATGTGCAGGAACGATCCCATTTGGCAGGCAATGACGAAGACCGCTGCCAGAAGGAAGAAAATTCCCCAGAACCATTTTTTATGTTTCATAATGACCCCTTTCCCTCAGCCGCTGCCGAAGCTCTTTGTAGTAGTACCGGGACACATAGATCTGCTTGTGGCTGCCGGTAAACTGAATTAAACTGGAAGCGGCCAGGTTCCGTGTTACCGAATAGATTTTCCGTACATTAACGATGGCGGATTTTGCCGACCGCACGAAATTCCGGGGAAGCATCCCCTCCAGCTCATACAGGCGGTATTTCACGAGGTAAGCGTCGTCGGCGGTGTGGGCGTAAATATGGTCGCCTTCCGTTTCAAAAAATAGAATGTCGTCCAGCGGAAAGTAAAATTCCCGGTTCTGCTTGTAGAACACAATTTTGTTTTCCTGCCGGGCCTGTTCCAGAACCGACTGGTACAGCTTCCGGATTTTCTCATCCGCGCGGCCGCAGCGGATCAGAACTTCATCCTCAGCCAGCCCGTCAACGACTTCAATGTTTACCTTCATTTCCGCTTCACCCCGTCTGCCCATAGTATACCGCCTTTTGCCGGAGAGGGGAAGAGAAAACGGGCGAAAGGACTTTTCCAGGAGGTAACCGGTTGAAAATCAGAGGCCGGTCGGCTTTCCCGATTGTATTTACAGCTTTAGGAAAAAACTGTATAATAAGCAGGAAACCAGCCACAAAAAATTTTGGGAGCATTCGGAGGGTGAGACTATGGAAAACAGCGTATCCCAGACGCCCACGCCGCACAACGGGGCCAAAGAGGGGCAGATCGCCAAAACCGTTTTGATGCCGGGCGATCCGCTCCGCGCAAAATTTATCGCGGAACAGTATCTAGAAAACCCGTCCTGCTTTAATACAGTGCGCAATATGCTCGGTTACACCGGTACTTACCGGGGCCGCCGGGTTTCGGTTATGGGCGGGGGCATGGGGATGCCTTCCGTCGGAATTTATACCTATGAACTGTACCATTTTTACGGGGTGGAAAGCATTATCCGCATTGGATCAGCCGGCGGAATCGCGGACGGGATCCGCGTGGGCGATCTGATTGCCGCCATGGGAGCCTGCACGGATTCCCATTATGCGGCGCAGTACCGCCTTCCCGGCACATTTGCCCCCGTGGCGGATTTCGGCCTTCTCCGCCGCGCCGTGGAGATTGCCGAACGCAGAAAAGCCCGTCTGGCGGTTGGCAGTGTCCTTTCGTCCGACGTTTTTTACGGGGACGATCCTCAGGCGCTTCCCGCATGGAAAAAGATGGGCGTCCTTGCCGTAGAGATGGAGGCCGCGGCCCTGTATATGAATGCGGCGCGGTGCGGGAAAAAAGCGCTCTGCCTGCTGACTGTTTCAGACTGCCCTCTGACGGGCGAAGCCCTTTCCGCGCAGGAGCGGGAAACCGGTTTTACCGGAATGATGAAGATTGCTCTGGAGCTTGCGGCACAAGGTGCGGAAAATGGATGACGGGGAACTGCTCCGACGGGCCGAAAGTGCCCGGCGGTTTGCCTATGCGCCCTATTCCCGTTTCACTGTGGGGGCGGCGCTCCTTGCTGAAAGCGGAAAAATCTATACCGGCTGCAATATTGAGTCCGCTTCCTATACCCCTACTGTGTGTGCGGAGCGGACGGCGTTTTTCAAGGCGGTCAGCGAAGGAGAGCGCCGGTTTCTGCGGATCGCCATTGCCGGCGGCGCGCAGGGCCGTTCTGCGGAAGA
>ENA-UOOK01000466-UOOK01000466.1-fermentation-metagenome-genome-assembly--contig:-NODE-466-length-53276-cov-8.309483_pt1 | contig 53276 bp, 39 predicted proteins | sample MGYA00245777_ERZ724023 | MGnify/ENA primary metagenome ERZ724023 (study PRJEB28704, sample SAMN03018312) | fermentation metagenome | biome: anthropogenic terrestrial biome; feature: soil; material... | reverse complement strand
TAGAAAGGGGAATGAATCAGGAAGCCGCCGAGTCTTTAGCTCGGTGGTAGTTCACGCACGGTAAATAAAAATAATCTTCAGTTCTCGAATTCTAAACTTAAACCCCTCTTAAAATTTATAATTTTACGGAAAATTAGGTACATCTTCAGTATCCTTCGTTTGAGCAGATTTATCAAAAAAGGCTGATATTAAAAAAATGGAAAGGAATATTAAGATTATCTGCCTCTGGGCAAGTTTGCTTAAACCAGAAAAGTCAACCGAAGCTGGCATGTTAACTGGAATAAATCAAGTATTTTCAAAATCGGCTGTGGAGTGTCATATGAGGTATTTAGTATTTTTAAGGGGAATACCCGGCTCCGGCAAATCTACTTTCATTAAAGAAAACGGGCTTGAGCCTTATACCATTTCCTCAGACGATGTCAGGCTTCTTATAAAACCACCTGTACTTTCCGTTACCGGTCAGACTATTACGTCCCAGAAAATCAACCGCAGAGTCTGGGGGCTCATTTACTCGCTTATTAAAAGCCGCATTGAAGAAGGAGAATTTACAATCCTTGACGCTACAAATGCGGAAAACGCAGATATGGCAAAGTACAGGCCGCTTGTCAAAGCTTACAGATATGAGGCATTTTGCGTTGATTTTTCGGATGTGCCTCTTGAACTTGCAAAACAAAGAAACAGGAAAAGACCTGCATATGAGATTGTACCGGAGGCTGTAATCGAAGATATGTACTCTATAATAAGCAGGCAAAGCGTGCCTTCATTTGTTACGGTAATAAAGCCTCATGAATTCCATAAAAAGCTGCAATATAGAGTTCCTGATTTTTCAAACTATAGAAGAATCCATCATATAGGAGATATAAATGGCAGTTATACAGCCCTGATGACATACCTTACATGCGGACTGACTAACAATGACCTTTATATTTTTCTTGGAGATTACACAGGCAGAGGGAATGAAAATACCAGAGTAATTAAGTTCCTTTTCTCAGTCATGTGCAGGGATAATGTGGTTCTGCTCGAAGGAGATAACGAAAAATACATTTGCGGCCCGGCAGCAGGTGAAGAGCAAACAGAGTTTGCGGATACTTTTCGTCCCATGAGAGAACTCGAAAAGGCAGGAATCACATTGAGTAATGCTCTTGAACTATACAGGAAAACAGTACCTTGCATTTATTACAGGTTCCACAATAAATCCGTGCTTGTAACTCACGGAGGCCTGAGCAACCTTCCTGAAAACCTGGTTTTTGCAGGAACCGAACAGATGATTAATGGTGTGGGCGAGCCTGAAGATGCTTCTCTGGTTGCTGAAAGTTTCAACAAAAACACGAATAAGAATACTTATCAGATCCACGGCCACAGGAATCCTGAAAGTCTCCCGGTAAAAAACGGTAGAACATTTAATTTATGCGATGAAAACCGGAATGGAGGCTTCCTTAGAATTCTGACACTTGACAAAGAAGGATTTGATTGGCAGTATATCCGGAAAGAAATTTAGTTTGGGCGCGATCTCCGCATAATATATGGAATAATCAGGAAAGCAAATGGCTCTGTAATAATTTACCTTTAATTGTTAGCTGATAAAATAGGGATCAGTCTGTATAGGACATAGATAATGAGTATAAGTAGACAGATTCCTAACACCTTTGATTCGGTATCAAGTTGAAACATACTTAGAATATGTTTTCTTTGCATAAATATTTATGCAGTTACAACTGGAGATGGAGTATTGGTTTATATACTCTCCTATACATTTAAATACTCCCTCTATTTATATTATCAGTTGAATACATCCTCGATTTATATTGTCAGTTAATATATAACTTATTAAGGGATCGATTAATTATGGCTTTACTAGATAGTGATTTAAAACAGGTAGAGTCAGTAGACTCAAAAAATAATTTTACTAACGATGTAGACCTCGAAGCAAAAGAGGTAAGCTGGTTAATAGATAATCTTCCGGTGACTATTTTTAGAATCTCGAATGAATCATCATGGGTTATACATTATATAAGCAAATATGTGGAAAAACTCACAGGTTATCCTGCAGAAGATTTTCTTTCTCAAAAATTATCCTGGTCTAACATTGTTTTTCCAGAAGATGTTCCTTTAATCGATAAGGCTATAGAGAACGCTATGAAAACCAAAACTCCTTACCGGGTTGAATACAGAATCAAAAAATCAAGTGGTGAGACAGTATTCATTCAGGAACAGGCTTATTTCTCGAATGATAGCAAAGGAAACCTCTCTTATATTGACGGCGTGTTTCTTGACGTAACTTCACATGTAAAACGGAGAGAAGATTCTCAAAGGGCGATTGTCAGCAGCATACCTGCTCCATCACTTGCACTTTATGTGGACTTGTCTGGAAAAATAAAATTCGTAAATGACTATTTTTTGGAAATATGCAGATTTAAGAGTGCTGATGAAGTGGTGGGGAGATATCCTACCGAACTACTGGAAACTAAATCCCAAAAAACGGTTATTGATAAAGTAATTGAAACCGGAGAAGGTGTTTATAACCTCGAGACATCTTTCAAATTCAAGGCTTTAGACAAACCACTATCTACAGTACTTTCTGCTATACCAATGAAAGATCAAACTGGTGCTATTGTTGGCAGTCTCACGGTCATAACCGATATGACTGAGATGAAAGATCGGGAAAAAGAGATTCAGGACCTTTTAGATTATACTAACAGTTGCCTTAAGAATCTTGGGGAAGGTATCCGGAAGATCAGTGATGGGGATCTTGAAACCAATCTCAAAAAACTCCGGGATGACGATTTTGGTAAGACCTTTGACGATTTTAATAAGCTTGTTCTCACAATGAATTCGGTTATTGAAAATATCCTTGCAGACATGCTCACAACTCTGGAAGAAGCTCAGCAGTCCAATGAAGCTGTCAGTCAGATGAACATGGGAATGCAGCAAATCTCAACCGCAGCAGAACAGATTGCAATCGGATCCGAAAATCTCTCAAGGCATGCGGGCACAGCAGCCTCTGATATAAAAGCTTCTCAGGAGATCTTCAAAAAGCTCAATGATTCTTCCAACAAGTCCGCAAGTTATGCTTCTCAGGCAGCTAAAACAAGTGATGAGGCTCAGGGTCTCAGTAATATGGGGCTTGAGGAAGTTGAGCATCTTGTTGCAGATATCTCCAAACTCGGGGACATTATTCACTCACTGGACGATGCTGTCAATAAAATCGGTGCCGTTACAGGGAAAATCAAGTCAATTGCTGACCAGACCAATCTCCTTGCATTAAATGCAGCTATCGAAGCTGCCCGAGCCGGCGAATATGGAAGAGGATTTGCTGTCGTTGCCGATGAGGTCAGAAAACTTGCTGCTGATTCAAGGAAGAGTACTGATGATATAAATGAAATTGTCACAAATGTCCAGAAAGAGACCAAGAAAGTGACCGAAGCTATTAACATCGCAGACGGTCAGGCTAAAACCGGAAGCAAAAACATTAAAGAGGCTTTGAGTAAAGGTCAGGAGATTGCAACTGCAGTTGCCACTATAAACTCCATGCTTGTCGAACTGGATAAGCTTTCTGAGGAAGGTCTGAAAAAGATTGAAAATATTGAGAAAGGCATCAGTGAGACTGCATCTACTGCTGAAGAAAACGCGGCAAGCAGCGAAGAAACCTCTGCTGCAATCGAAGAGCAGACAGCTGCCATGCAGCAGGTAAGTAGTTCTGTGCAGAACGTCAGCGAGCTTGCCCAGAAAACAGTTGATACTCTCATAGAAAAATTCAAAGTTTCAGGAGAACAGAAAGACAATCAGATCTCTTCTGGAAAACCGCAGATTTTAGACAGAAAGAAAAGTTTAAAAGCACACTGAATGTAGAATTTTGCAATACCAGGATGTGATATTAATACCCGGATGTGATATTTCTTCAATCCTGGAATTGCCTTTTTTGATTCTAGCCAGGGTGATTCCCGGTACTTCGATTCTATTTTGGAATCGATGCACTATCTTTTTCTTCTCTGCGTCCAGTAACTGCATCAACATTTTAAATAGTAATCTTGAGCGTGGTGATTCTTACCTTTTTCCATTTCCTTCTCAGATCCCTTCAACAGTCAGTTTTTCCCATTTGAACCTGTCATCAGGGCAGGCATGCAGGCAGCGCTGGCAGTTTGCTCCGTCACAGAGGTCTGTCCTTATTCTGACAAGCCCGTTGTCTTCCATCCTGAGAGCTCCGTTCGGGCATACCTTTGCGCATTTCTGGCAGCTTACGCAGTCCTCAATGACCATGGTAAGGTAGGTCCCTACTTTCTCAAGCACGTCGAGCCCTTCTTCTCCCAGTTCGGGAATGTCTCTTTCTACCTGGCGGTCGATTTTCAGGACAGTCGAAGGCTCACTTATCATGGGCAGTTTTTTCTTTTTCAGGAACTTCTGAAGCATCTTGAATGCCATACCCTCGTTCCAGTAAGCAAGTTCAAGCATATAGGCTTCCTTAAAGGCTTCGGAGGTTGCAAACATCACATGTGTGCCCAGGATTTCCTTTGCAATTTTCTGCAGTTCCCACAGCCTATCTTCAGAAAGCAGAATTTCCCGGGCAACTGTAAGAGAGGTGTTCCCTATTTGTGAAACATAACTTGCATTGTAAGGGATCATCCCTACATGATGGGCTTTTGCGGCGTCCATGTAGGTTCCGGCAGCTCCTGACATGTATGCTATCTTGAGGTCTTCCATCTCAATTCCTGCAGCTGCGCAGAGGGAAATATGGCCTGCCCGGAGCGCGCCTATCGCTCTTCCAGCTGCGATAAGGTCTTTTTCTGTGAACTTGATGCCGTCCTGAAGATGGATGATGCCTTCTGGAGTCTGAATTTTTGGAAGGGCTATTAATTTGTTTCTCATCCCGGTTTCGATAAGGGCAATAACCCCAGTGCCTGTAATGCCTTTTGCAGTTATCTCTCCCTTTTCCACGACTTCTCCTGTCTTTGGGTTTACGAGGTCTCCTCTGGCTGTTTTCATATCTCTGTCAAGAACATAGCAGCGCAGGTTATTTCCTTCAAATTCTACATCACAGATGGTATGCGGAGAAGCAATAGATCCGTATTCGATTTCCTGGCCTTCGAGAGCAGGCCCGGCAGCAGCCGACCCTGTATAGATAATCCCATTTGATTTAAGGGCCATTTCGGCGTTTGTTCCGTAGTCGGTGGCAATTGCAATCTCGTTGCTCTCAATCATGCCTGCTTTTACAATAAGGGCAAGTGCGTCGGCTCCAACCTCGTGCTTTATTGCCGGGGGCACAAACAGTTTGCAGTTTTTAAACTCTTCAAATCCCGCGATTTCGGATAGAGGTATGACCCGGGCATCTCTATTCTGCTCTTCAATGTGATACTTCTGTTTCTTACGCTCTCCTGCGTATGCCAGGTCTTCAATGGGAATTCCCTGAAAGATAGAAAGCTGGATAGGGTTTCCGCAGATTGAGAACTTTTCCATTTCTTCAGGCTTTACTCCTAGCTCATTAAGGATATTTTTTACCGCTGTTGCCGAGAGCCCATGGGCTTTATCAAGCCCGTAATGGATTGCAAAGTCAAGGTGGTCCATTACATTTGCTCCTGGTAAAGGGTTCCGGAGAGTAATTACGGTTTTCTTAATCTCGCCGCTCTCAAGGTCAATTTTATGGGCCCTGAATCCACTGGTTCCCAGGTCAATTGCAACTCCTGTCCTCATATCTTAACCTCCTTCAAAAAAGTTTAAGATTTTCTCGAACAATCCTTTCAACATTGAGCCTCTGGACTGACAGTTTATCAGAACACTGGTTTCGGTATACCCGTCCCTGAAGCTCCTTCCCCAAAAAGTTAAAAAAATGAGTCGGGCATGATGTCCAGAGCTTGAAATTTTTTACCCGGACTTGCCCGTAAAAAAATAAAAAAATTTATGCCTTCTCAGGCGTAGAATTCGTTTCTTGCTTCGACCATGGCTTTTATGTTCTCGACCGGGGTCATGGGTGCAATTCCACAGCCTGGAGCGAGTACATCAACGCCGTCTTCAAGACATGCCCTGGCTTCGGCTTTGATCTTGTCAACAGGTCCGGGCAGCAGGGTAAATGGACTGGACATGTTTCCTACGAATCTGGCCCTGTTTCCGAGAATTTCCTTTGCCTTCTTTGCGCTGCCGATCTTTTCTTCAACGCTGAGACCTTCAAAGCCGCAGTCTGCCATGTAGTCAAGGATAGGGTTTACATTACCGCAAATATGCAGGACTGTAACCGAGTTCACGCTTGAAGAGAACTTCTGCAGCCTTGGCTGGAGGTACTGCTTGAAGCAGTCAGGGCTCATGAGGTCAGGAGAACCAACAGGGTCTGCAATGGCAATAACGTCTGCACCGGCTTCTACCAATGCATTTGCATAGATGATTGCAGCTTCAGTTGCAAGGTCCAGAGATTGTTCGAAAAGGTCAAGTTTTTTAATGGACCATTTCATGAAGGACTTTACACTTACAAGGTCGGATGCGACGGTGATAGGGCCTTCCATACCGCCAACGATTGGCACATCAGGACCAACTTTTTCCCTGACGATCTTGATCGCTTCGAGGACTGCTGGAATTCTGCCTCTCTGCAGGAGGTCTTCAGGAACTGCTGCGCCTTCGAGGCTTTTTGGATAGGGGTGACCGGTAACCGAGGGCTGCCTGTTCTTGGTACCCATGTTGATCTCACAGCCCATAGCTTCGACCAGAACGGTAAGGCAGTATGGGACCCTTACAGCTTCAAGTCCGCTGAGCTCGTAGTTGGCGATTGCCAGCTTTGCCATCAGTTCAGGGTTTGTGTGGGATTCAGGCCAGGGGGCGCCGACTTCGTCCATGAGTTCTACAATTCCGGTCTGGGTTACGGAGCAGACAGGTACTTTGTCAACAGGCTCGCCTTTCAGGGCGGCTAAAAGTCTTGTTTTTAATGTGAATTCACTCATATCGGTCATACCTTTTTTACTTTTATCCTTGTACATTTATTTTTATTACAATTTACTTTCTACTTGACAATATTATATAGACCTTTTCAATCCAAAATGTTTCAAACTCCGGTCTAGATTATCCAGAGTTCAAAACATGTTAAAAATATGGTTTATTTTGATGAACGGGAACAGATAGTTCTTAATCACTGATTTCCTTGCCTGAGCAGGAGTGAGAATAATCAAAGTGAAAACAATTCTCGAACCCTTCAATTGAGTCAATATACTGATATTTTTTTAGTTAGCAAATTATAAAAACTAATTGCCAGGAATTTTTTTCAGTCTTTTCTTTGATAAACCACATAATAAATTTTGACCTTGTTAACTTCTATTATTTTTATGAGGAGATTCAGGCTCCAGGTTTTTACTTCTCAATGACTTGTAACGTTTGACTGGATCTCTTATGGCCGTTTTTTCAGGAATTAAGGAGACTCGTAACGTTAAGTTTCTTATTCTTGTGTCACATTGAACTATAAGGGGGTTCGATGGAAAAAGAATCGGCTGGAAGCAGAAATAGTGTATGTTCTCCGCGGGGTGATGAGCATCTTATTTCTCTCTCTGAATTCTTGCAGAGATTAAATGTAAATGAAAACGGGCTCAGTGAACAGGAAGCTGCCCTCAGGCTCCGGGAATGCGGCCCAAATATCCTCGAAGAAATCGGAAAGGAAAGCATATTTAAGCGATATGTCCGGCAGTTCCGAAACTTTTTCTCCATCCTGCTGATTGTAGGGGCTATTCTAGCTTTCATTGGCGAGTATTTTGATCCTGGAAAGGGAAATATTTATATAGGTTTTGCTCTTGTCGGAGTTTTTTTCCTGAATGGGACTTTCACGTTTGTGCAGGAATACCAGGCTGCAAAGACAATGGAAAGCTTCAGGCAGCTTCTACCTCCTCATGCAAAAGTCCTGAGGGATGGAAAGGTAAGGGACGTTCTGGCTTCGGAGCTTGTGGTAGGGGATGTTGTCCTTCTTGAAGAGGGAGATAAGGTTCCTGCCGACGGCCGTTTGGTTGAAATCAATTTCCTGAAAGTGGACAATTCAGCCCTTACAGGGGAATCAGAGCCACAGCTGCGCTCTCTTAAATGCTCTCATTCGAACCTGCTGGAGTGCCGGGACATGGTCTTTTCCGGAACTCTCGTACTGAGTGGAAATGGCAAAGCGGTTATTTTCGCAACAGGACATGATACTCAGATTGGAAACCTGGCAACGCTTACAGAGCAGACCACCTCCATTGAAACACCTCTCCGAAAAGAGCTCAACCGTTTCATAAAGATTATTTCAGCAATTGCTATTTTCCTTGGAATTACCTTTTTCTTGCTCGCATTTTTTCTCAAGGATATTTTTCTTGCAAGCCTTATCTTTGCCATAGGAATAATTGTTGCCAATATTCCTGAAGGACTGTTGCCAACAGTTACGCTTGCCCTCAGCCTTGCTTCCAGAAGAATGGCTTCCCGAAATGCCCTTATAAAACAGCTCGAGTCTGTAGAAACTCTTGGCTCGACTACTGTCATATGTACGGACAAAACCGGCACCCTGACTCAGAACAGGATGGCAGTAAGTTCTTTTATCGTAGGGTTCGAAAAGCTGGAGCTGGAAGGCTCTTTCATTCCTTACGAATGGGATGAAGGGCAGGATTCAGAAGATAGTATAAAAAAAGGTCCCGTTGAGATAGTTGCTGATCCTGATAATATGACCGACTCAGGTGAAAAAGGAGTTTATGCTACCGGAAGCCCTATGGGGAACACGGAAAAGATCCCTTCGGTTTTTATAAGGGTTGCAGGGCTATGCAACAACGCGAAACTTTACGACGCCCCTCCCGGATATACCGGTGATCCAACAGAAGGGGCGCTTCTTGTTTTTGCTAACAATTTCGTAGATCTAAAAAAAATCCATCAAGAATATCCAAGGCTTGAGGAGTTTCCTTTTGAATCTCTTACCCGGCGCATGGAGGTTATCTGCCGCACTCCTGAAGGCAAGCTTGAGGTATACCTTAAAGGTGCTCCAGAAGTGGTTATTAAGATGTGTGAGTACATTCTGGAATCAGGAGAAGTCAGAAGACTTGACCAAACCGAGCAAGAAGAACTTCTGGACAGACACTTGAGGCTGGCAGAAAAAGGCGAACGGGTAATTGCTCTTGCATTCAGGCAGGCAGAAGATTTTAAAGAATATACTGGCGACTTTATTTTCCTGGGTTTCATAGGGATTGTAGATCCGCCGCGCCCTGAAGCCAGAGAAGCTATTGCAAGATGCCATGCAGCCGGGATCAAGGTTGTTATGATCACAGGAGACCACCCTGTTACCGCAGAGTCAATTGCAAGGGATGTAGGACTTGCAGGTCCGGGAAAACCTGAGATTATTACCGGAGATGAGTTGAAGTCCCTTTCCAGAACAGAGCTTGCCTCACGGCTCAAAAACCCAAGCATTGTTTTTGCACGGACGTCTCCTGTCCAGAAATTAAAAATCGTACAGCTCTTCCAGGCAGAAGGAGAGATAGTTACCATGACCGGAGACGGGGTTAATGATGCTCCGGCTATCAAGAATGCTGACATGGGAGTCGCTATGGGAAGCGGCACAGATGTGGCCCGCGAGGCCGCAGATATGGTGCTTCTGGATGATAATTTTGCTACAATAGTAAATGCTGTAGAAGAAGGCAGAACCGTTTTTGATAATATTAAAAAGTTTATTGTATACCATCTTGCCAGTAATGTTCCTGAAATCCTGCCTTTTATAGCCTTCGTTCTCCTTTCCCTGCCTCTTCCTTTGCCTATACAGCTTGTCCTGGCAATTGATCTGGGTACCGACATGGTGCCTGCCATTGCTCTGGGCGTGGAAAAAGGAGAAGGAGATATTATGAAAAGGCCCCCCAGACCAAGAGATGAAAAGTTATTGACTCCTCAGGTGCTTTTTACAGCCTACGGATTAAAAGGACCTATAGAGGCTGCTGCAGGTTTCTTTTGTTATTTCGCCGTCCTTTTTGAAGGGGGCTGGACTTTTGGCGAGCAGCTTGCAAACACTAACACGCTTTATATGCAGGCGATATCAGCTTTCTTTTCAGCCGTGGTTATCTGTCAGATCGCCAATGTATTTGCTTCAAGAACGCGGTTTCAGTCTGTTTTCTCAATGGGGTTATTCAGCAACCGCTTTGTCCTCCTGGGAATCGTAAGCGAACTCCTTATTCTTGCTTTCATTCTCTTGAACCCGTTTGCTAATCTGCTTTTCAACACATCACCCATTTATATCAGGTACATGCTGCTTGCAGTTCCTTTTTCAGTTCTCCTACTTTGGGTTGATGAACTGAGAAAATACCTCCTGAGAAAAAATATAAACTGGGCATTAAGATTCTTTAAATGGTGATCCTATCACTGGCTTAATGAATAAATTCACGTAGATACAGAAATGGCTAAAAGTACAACTTGCAAAGAAGGCTGGAGAGAATAACTGATGCACAATTTATGGGTGCTGTAAAGGCATGTAATGTAATAACAAAATTCTTTACATGATCTTTTTCTAGATATTATTTCAGATATTTTTCTTATAAATCCTCATTTAAATTCCTATTTCAATTAATAAAACTTTATTTTGTCTATTTATTAATATCACAGGATAAACTTTTATACTACGTATGTTGAAATTATTTATATAAGTCACTTATACCTGTCTATTATAATTAATACACAAGCCCCTATCCAATTTCAATCCCGCCGAGTCCAGAATATGAATGTCAGTAGGAAAATTTTTGTTATTATCTACATAATTTTTGCTCTTCTTACTTCGATCATCATTTTTGCGTCCCAGAGTATCCTTTACTCAAGTTTTTCCGACCTGGAGGAAAAAGAGGCAATAAATGATGTGGAAAATGTACATAAAGTAATTGATTTTCAGATTATGAAACTGTATGAAACAAGCTCTGCCCTTTCTTCAAGGGAAGATGTCAGGACTTTTATGTTAAGTCAGAATCCAGAGGACCTTGGCGGGAGTTTATTTACTGATCTTTTTACTCTAAATGGGTGTGACTTTATTTTTTTTGTCAATAGTTCCGGAAAGATAATGCATTACCAGGTTTCTGATCCGGAATATGCAGGTAATTCTTCCGAAGACTCAATACTTTCCGAAATTAACCCGAAAATTAATGATGAGGCCCTTCTCTGCAGAGACAAAATGAATCCTTTGAATGGGATACTCCTGCTGAATAACGGACCTGTAATTGTTTCCTGTCACCCTGTATCTGCAACCTCGGATATTAATGAAACAATTGGAACGATAATCCTGGGGAAGAATCTTGATTCTGATTTCGTAGAGTCCGTTCAGAAAATTACAGGTAACCCGGTTTTGTTTTATGGCCCAGATAATGTGCCTGATGATCTTCAGCAAACCTTCTTCGAAAATGGAAACAGGACTGTTATAAATCTCGAAAAGGGAGGCGGGTTAGCAGGTTATTATGTGCATGAAGACATTCATGGAAACCCTACAGTCATGGTTCGGACTGACGCTGACAGGGGCATCTACGAAAAAGGTAGAAATACACTCAGGTATATTGTAATTTTCTTTCTGTTTTCAGGCCTCATGGTTGGAGCATGCTGTAAGCTTCTACTTGACAGGGAAGTTGTATCCCGAATTGTTGCCATTGACAATTTTGTAAAAAAAGTTGGAAAGGGCGAAGACTTCTCAGAATACTGCATTATAGAAGGGGATGATGAGCTTTCAAGGCTGGCTGACGGAATAAATGGGATGATTGACCGTTTGAATCAAAGTTCTAATAAATTTAGAACCCAGGAACATGAGAAAAGGGTAATTCTAAACTCTCTCAGCGAGCTTGTAATCTTTATGGATCTTGAGATGAGAATCATCTGGGCAAACAGGGCTGTTCTGGATCATTCAGGTCTTAAGCTTGAAAACATTACTGGACACAGATACGATGAGTTTTTCCTTATGTCAGATGCTGTTTCTGGAAAGTCTCTTGCACAAAAGACACTTGAGTCCGGAAATGAGGAATCAGGAGAGGTAATTACTCCGGATGGAAAAGTCTGGATGATCTGTGCAAATCTGATAATAGATGAAAATGGAAAAGCAACAGGAATCCTGCAAACAGGGCTTGATATTACAGCACACAAACACTCAGAAGAAAAGCTCCTTCAGGCAAAACTGGAAGCTGAGGCTGCCAACTGTACAAAGAGTGAGTTCCTTGCCAATATGAGTCATGAACTGCGGACGCCTCTGAACTCTATAATCGGTTTTTCGGATATCCTGCTCGAAAAAATTTTTGGAGAACTCAACGGAAAACAGCTTAAATATGTTAATAACATCTCTGTTAGCGGAAAACACCTGCTGGGTCTTATAAACGATATTCTTGACCTCTCAAAAGTAGAAGCCGGAAAAATGGAGCTCCATTACAGTGAATTTTCCGTTAACTCGGTTTTCGAAGAGGTAAAATCCACTCTTTTCCCTCTTGCACAGGCAAAATCTCTTGAAATGGACTTTAAGTTAGATCCGTATTTTGGAGATATTCAGGCTGACAGAAGCCGTCTTATCCAGATCCTTTATAACCTCGTTAGCAATGCGATCAAGTTTACTACGGAAGGAGGCAGGATCTTTGTCCACTGTAAGAAAAGTGGAAACAGAGCTATTTTTTCAGTTACGGATACGGGAATAGGTATTTCTCCTGAAGACCAGAAAAAACTTTTCCAGCCCTTTACTCAGATAGATTCGTCATCTTCCAAACAATACTGCGGGACAGGGCTTGGGCTTGCCCTCGTGAAGAAAATCGTAAACTTACATCGGGGAGATATCTGGGTTGAAAGTGAACCTGAAAAGGGAAGTACTTTTATATTTACGGTTCCCCTCACCAGACCTTCTGAACCTCGAAACGCCGAAACAAAAGACCTTAAAGAAGTACTGATAGATTTCGAAATGAGTAAAACGGCTGCTTTTTCCGTGAAAGAGTGTGAAAAAGATCTGCTGGACGAGACTGAGCTTTCTGAGGTCCCTCTTCCTGAGATCTATCTTCCTGAAACGGTTCCTGAGGCCCAGAGCCTTGTCCTTGTAGTTGATGACGACAGGAATTCCAATGAATTGATTTCAGTTGTGCTCAGGGAAGACGGATACAGTACAGCTTCTTTATATACAGGAAAAGATGTTCTGAATGTTGTAAAGAAATTGAAGCCTGATGTTATTACGCTCGATATATTTCTTCCTGATACTAACGGCTGGGATGTCCTGAGACAGCTGAAGGGTGACCCTGAGACAGCTCGCATCCCCGTACTTATTATTTCAGTGACAGATAATAACGAGCTGGGAGTTGTTCTTGGGGCAGCTTATTCTTTTACAAAACCCGTAAAAAGAGTCGAACTGCTGGACTCCTTAAGAGAAATCACAGGTAAATTCAAGTTTGAAGAGCCAAGAATTCTTATTATTGATGATGATGAGAACGCTGTGGAACTGCTGAGTTCAATGATTGAGCCCGAAGGCTTTGAGGTAGCAAAAGCTTATAGCGGGCAGGAAGGTCTGGACAAACTCTTTTCCGGGCAACGGCCGGACATCCTCATTCTCGACCTTCTGATGCCGGAAATCAGTGGATTTGAGATTATTTTCCACATGAGAGCAGATGAAAAGACAAGAGATATTCCTTTAATTATGTGTACCGCAGCCGAGTTTACTGAGAAAAATATCGAAGAATTAAATGACGAACTTAAAGGAAGCCTCATTTCTATTATGAAAAAGGGCACTTTCGGAAGAAAAGAATTAATTAATAGGATAAAACAATTAGCTATGCTGAAGAGGCGTGATGATGAAAGAAATTCTGATTGTCGAAGATAACCCTATGAATATGGAATTGATCCTGGACCTCCTCGAGTTTTATGGACACCATGTAACCGAAGCAGAGGACGGGATAAAGGCTCTTGAACGCCTTGCTGAGAAAAAGTTCGATATTATTCTCCTCGATATGCAGCTCCCTAAAATGGACGGGCTTGAGGTTCTGGAAAGAATAAAAAAGAACCCTGCAACTGCAGAAATTCCCGTAATAGCTGTTACAGCCCATGCTATGAAAGGAAGCGAAGAGCACTTTATCGAAATGGGATGCGTAGATTATATCTCAAAACCCATAGATATTCACAGGTTCAGATCTTTGATCGACAAATATCTGGGAGAATAAAGGAAATAAGAATGATTTCAGCTTGAATAGTCTGTAATTCTGTGTTTATAACTCTCCAAAAAAATGCAACATTATCTAAAATTTATCCATACTGTTTTTGAATTAGAAGTTCACATCTTTAGATAATATTCGCATTCCAAAGAACTTTAATATCTTCAAAACCGAGAATATATAGAAAAGTGAACTAAAATATGCTACTATAGCTGGAAAAGATATTTGTCCCACTGACCAGATTTAACCTTTTTTCATTTTTGTCATGTGGTCAACGTGTCTACTATCCAGTCAAATAATTCAGAGCCCTTATTCCAGTCATTTCGGACCTTCATAAAGCCATCGAATAACCATACTTGTAAGCTCTGTAGGGGCTCCCAGGCCGTTTTCTGCTTAATGATCCGGGTTATATCGAGATTTTTCCCAATCCAGTTTTCATCTTCATAAGCAGGAGACACCTTCCTCGACAGCCGAAGGAGTCAGGGAGGGGTAGTTGACTCTCGATTCGATTTTTATCTGGCTTCAGTTTCAGCCGTATGTTTCAAAGAGAAACTGCTTCTATTTTATGAATCCCAGTTCTCAGAGGACAATTATATCTTCTCCAGCCGTCTGGACATATCTTTATAATATGAAAAAAGTTCTTCACACCATTTAAGTGCACTTTCATCAAAGCTCATTAACCGTTGATGGTCAAACTTTCCTTTTTTATCAAAGAGTACAAGTGAGCAGAAGCGTTCTGTTACAACATCTTTAAGGGTTACGTTTTTCTCACAGACATAGACTTCCGCACTCTTTGACTCTACGAGCATCTTCAGGTCATCCAGATAGTCTTTTTTCATCCTTTCAAAGACCGGCTGTGTCAGGATAAGACACATTTCTGCTTCTTTTCGTATAATCTCGGCATATATCTCAATATAGAGAGGGTTGAAGTATGAAAGGAATATTTTTATATTTTTTGACTCAAGAAGATTCTTCTTAAAGTCTTCAGGGACCTCAAAGAGCCGGTTAAGGTCGGCTTCAAGCATAAAGTAATTTCCGAGTTCGTCTATCCTGTTAAGGAGGTGCTCGGGGATTGCGGTAAAATCATGGTTGATCCAGTAATCGTAGTTCTCCTCGAAAACTCTAACCGTGTCCAGTAGCGGTTCCATCTTCTCAACAACTATTTCTCCCATATCCGATAGCCTGTAGGCGTTTTTTTCATCCTGCACTATCAGACGCCCTTCTTTTAGTTTTTTGATCTGAGGCATAATCGAAGTCGAATTCACGTTAAGGGCTGTTTTTATTTCGTCGCCTGTCTTGGGTCCTTCTTCCAGCAGGAGCAATACGTCTTTCCTTTTTTCGGATAGGAACGCCAGGTCAATTAGTGATATCTTCATTTTATTCCATCTCCCCTAGAAGTTTTTCTTAAGCATGCCGGAGAATTTCTCCTTCATTTCTTTTTAGGAAGTAATGTTTATTGGCAAAAGTCCTTTCTTTCTCCCAGGAGAAAATCGTAACTGGGACTTAGTGCAACACTCATGCGCTATTTTTTAGTTAATTACTTATATTTTTTTCCAAAAAACACTAACTTTCTAAAGTTAAGCTACTTTTTCTGCCCGTTTCCCTTTTCTTTGTCTAGTTTCCCTGGCATGAAAGTGCTGTCAAGAACTTTTATTTTTTGTGCCTGTTATCACTACATCAAAAGTCCCTGCTTCGAAAGGCAGGGTATAGGCGTCACCCACCTGAATTCAACCCTATTCGAAATTCCCTTCCTTCTGTTTCTCTTTTAGAAAAACATGTCCCACAGCCGAGTTTACGCTGTTCTGGAGTTTATTTCTTCCTCCTGGGAAGGAATAAAAAGTCAGGTTAAATGAGAAAAGTGAAGTTTCGATTAATTCTCAATATTAAAAGAAGTCTCCTCTGCTCGAAGCAGAAGGAGTTCCACGATTTCTGGATGTTTTTGATGCGGATGTTTTTGATGCTTTTATATGACGAAGCGTAAAACCCATGAGTCTTTAGCTCAGGGGATTCACTTAGAGGCTTTTTTCACAAGGGCAAAAATCCCCTGTAAGATTTCTTTCGGAGAGGGCGGGTTCCCTGGAATTTTTACATCCACGGGCAGGATTTTGTCAACTCCTCCGAGTACGGCGTAAGAACCCTTATAGATCCCGCCGTCACAGGCATCGTCCCCAACTGCTATCACGTACTTTGGGTGAGGCATAGCTTCATAGGTTTTTTTCACGGCTTCAGCCATGTTAAGAGTAACTGCCCCTGTAACCATCAGGACGTCAGCATGCCTCGGGGATGCTACAAAAGAGATCCCGAACCTCTCCACATCATAATGAGGGTTTCCGAGGTTTGAGATTTCAATCTCTGTAGAATTGTCACTGCCTGAATCCAGTTCACGGATGGCAAGGCTGTGCCCGAAAATCTTCGGGATTTCCTTTCTGATTTCTGCTCCAAGGGCTTCCAGTTCTTCGTCCCGAAATTCAAAGGTCTCCGTAACTTTCGGGCGGAGGAAGAAAGATAGTGGGTTTACCATAATAAGACCTCAATTTGTTTTTTTAGTTTTCCTGAGTTCAAAGGTCGGTTCCTGCATATGAGAGGTTAAGGCTCTTGTTTATCAAGGGGAAATCAGGAACAATATTCCCGAGCACTGCATGTTCTATAGCCTGCCAGTTGCAGAATGATGCCGTCCTTACTTTATAGCGGTCAACAAGCCCGTTTTTCAGATAAACCCAGTGCAGGCTCTGTCCCCTTGGGGCTTCTACGAGGGCAAGGGAATATCCTGTGGCTCCAGAGATGTTTCCTGATGAGTTATTTCCAGCATATCCAGCACTCTCAGCAAATACAGGACCTTTTGGAAGGTTTTCTGTGAGGCGCAGGATCAGGGCTATAGATGCACGGACCTCATCGGCTTTTACCTCGTAGCGGGCAAGGACATCTCCATTTTTCCTTAGAGAATTCTGAGGAGCAAAGTCCTTATAGGCTCCATAGGGCCTGTCAATCCTTATATCGGCAGGACAGCCTGAAGCCCTTGCAAGAGGACCTGTAAGGTTAAGCGGAGAGACAAGTTCTTTTCTTATTACTCCTGTTGTTGCAAACCTGTCGATCAGGGAAGACGAAGATATTGCCCTGTTATAAGCAGATTCAAAATCCCTGGTAAACTTCTCAAGGAAGGGAGGCAGCTCTTTCAGAGCCGAATCGGGAATATCTTTTTTCAACCCTCCAGGAACGGTAATTCCGCGCAGGAACCTTGAGTCTGTCAGTTTCTCGTTCTGCCTGAACACCTCTTCTCTCATCACGTGGAAAGGGCTTGCTACAAGAGCAAATCCCACATCCACAGCCATGCCTCCAAGGTCTCCTAAAAGGGAATTAATGCGCTCGAGTTCAAGCATTATTGCCCTCAGGCGTTCTGCCCTTTCAGGCACGTTTATTCCGCAGATTTGTTCTACCGCCGTGCAGAACCCTGTTGCATTTGCCATGCTCTCGTCCCCGCTTACTGCTTCGGCAAGAACAACACATTCTGAAGGGCTTTTCCCTTCAGCCAGTTTTTCTATTCCTCTGTGCTTGTAAAAGAGACGGATTTCCAGGCTGAATATAGGCTCCCCTATTACACTGAACCTGAAGTGCCCGGGCTCAATTATCCCTGCATGCACAGGCCCTACAGGGATCTGGTACATACCTTCCCCTTTGACCTGCCTGAATTTGTATTCCATACGCGGAGATTCAGCCTGACGGATTGGCCCGTTTTTGAAAGCTTTTTGCAGAGGATGGAAATCTTCAGGATAACACTCGTGCAGGAAAAGCCTTCGCGTATCAAATGCCCCGTCAAATTCAATCCCGAAGCCGTCCCTTACCTCCCTCTCGAACCAGGATGCTGATGGAAAGGCTTCTGCAATTGAAGTAGTCATTTTTTCCTTTCCTGTCTCCCGGACAAGAATAAGGACAGGTGCCATGCCTTCCTGTTTGAAAGCGTAAAATAGGGTAAAGCCTTCCCTTTTCTCAAAGGATTCTGCACAGAAGAGCCCTATAAGGCTGAACTTCCTTTCTGCAAGTGAAGGATAGACCTCTATAAACCCGGTTTCCGAAAATTTCAGGTATATCTCGTTTTCACGGGCATTTAACAGTTCGGGCTTCTCCTGTGCAATACTGGTGACCATTAAAAGCAATTCTTTTATATCCTCATTCATTTTGATTTCCATACATACCGCCCCTTAAACATACCCGAGTTCAAGAATTATCGCATCAAGCAGGTCTCTCAGCGAATCCGGAAAATAAATGCCCAGGGAAAGGGCAAGAGCCAGCATGAAGACTGCTGGAACCCTCATTCCACTCCTGACTATATATTGATTCGGAAGCCTGATTTCATCATAATCTGCTTTTCCGGTTGGAGTTTTCAGTTCAGCTCTTCCTGTCTCTACATGGGCACTGGCCATGTGCCTGTCTTTTTCGTTTTCTTCCTCTACGGTCACTTTTGAGAAAGCTTTAAAGAGGAAGTTTGCAAAGGATGCAGCTGCAAGGATGAGCATGAGTAGCACTGCAAGGGTCAGGTAAGGGGAAATTGCCGCACTTTCCAGCAGGATGAAAAACTTTGCCGGAAATAGGGGAAAAGGCGGCATTCCTACTATTGCAATGCTTCCAAGGATCAAACTCCAGGCTGCCCTGGGCTGGAGTTTAAAGACATTCCACATGTTTTCACGCATATTGCTCCTGTACTGTCTGTGCAGGACACCTGCGGAAAACAGCAGGGTTTCTTTTATCAGCACATGAACAAGCATGTAGAAAAGAGTCCAGAATAGTGCAAGACGTGTCCCTATCCCTATCCCTATAAGGAGAAGGCCCATATGCTCGACACTTGAGAAAGCTATTAACCTCTTCAGGTTTCTCTGCTGGAACATGCTGAATGAAGCAAGAGCAATTGAGAAAACCCCTGCAGCAAGCAGGATCGAAGATGCATGCGGGGCTGCACTGCTTTCTCTAAGCAGGGCGTACATTCTTATTATACCATAAATTCCCAGATTCTGCATCAGTCCTGAGAGAATTGCACTTACTGAAGGTGCCCTTGCATAGGCATCAGGAAGCCATGTGTGGAAAGGAGCTACTCCTGCTTTTGCTCCGAAACCTATGAACACGGAGGTAAAGCTTGCAAGGAGGAGGGCAGGTGAAAACTCAGAAACATGAACTGACAGCTCTGTCCAGTTGAGGGTTCCTTCTCCTAGGGCCTGTTCCGAAAGAGTGAACAGGAAAATCAACCCGAGAAACGCAAAGAGCATGGACCCCGAGACTATAAAGACGTACTTTAAAGCGGCATCGATGTTCTCCCTTGCAGAGAGGATTGCAACAAGCATAGCAGCGCAGACTGTTGTGAGTTCTGCAAAGATCCATAAGAGCGCCAGGTTATCTGAGAAAAGCGCAACAGTGGCTGTAATAAGCAGGAGGTTAAAGGCGAGGTAAAAGGTCTTCAGGTTCTTGGGATCAAGCTCTCCTTCTTCCATAAGGCTGTCAGTGTACCCTCTTGCATAGAAGGCTGCAGCAGTGAATCCCAGTGCGGTTATCAGTTCCACGTAAAGGTTAAGGTGGTCCATATAGAGCGATTCTCCTAACCTAACTGGCAGATCAAGCATGAAAAGAGCGACCCAGCTCACAACAAGGTGCAACAGGCCGTTTCCTGCAGCAAGTGCATTCATTAGCCTGTGAGACTTCGGAATAAGGCCGAATGCCAGAAATATTCCCATTATTAAAAGGTAGTATCGAATCACCGGAATTCACCTCCTGTCCAGATCTGCAATTTCCGGACCTTCTCCCGGTACTCTTCAATGCTGGAATCCATTCCTACGGCCAGGATTGTGGTCAGTATGACCAGAATAATAAGGTCGATTACAATCAGGACTTCTATAATGAACGGAAGCTCGGTTACAAAAAGGCCGAACATCAGGACCCCGTTTTCCATGCTGAGGTAGCCAAGCGCTTTTGTTATGACTCTTTTTCTGCTGAACACCACAAGCATGCCCATCAGGGTAAGGGAAAGCCCTATCACAGCTCCGAAGAAGAAAAGTTTCGAGAGGGGGAGTCCTTCGAAAATTTTTGAAAGAGAGGAGTAGGAGAGGATTATAAGGCCTATACTCAGCATAAGAGAGGTCGTCGGCTCCAGATATGTAAAGTGGATATCTCTCCCAATTCTGATTTTCTCTTCTATCCTGGAAATAAAGTAAGGGATCAGGATTACTTTGCTTCCCAGAGTCAGGCCTGCAAGCAGCAGAAGCTGGCTTTTTCCGTCTATCAGGTAGAGAAGGAATGAGACTGCAGCCAGCAGGAAAGACTGGATTGTGTATGAGGTCAGTATTGAACTCAGGTTGCGGGTTGAGATGATCAGCCCTGCACTGATAAGGACAAAGACGAAAAGGATCTTTATTATGCCTTCAAGGAAGAGCGGGTCAATCATGCAAACACCTCTATAAGGATTGTAGTGGCTGAAAAGAAAAATGCCATGACATAAAATGCAGGAAGCCTGAATAGCCTCATCTTTGCAAAGGCTGATTCAAAGAGCCCTATTATTATTGCAAGCAACCCTGCCTTCAGAAGGAAAAGAAAGGCTGAAACCGCAATTTTTCCGGCATCTATCTCAGTACTGAGCCCTACTGGAAGGATTGTGTTAATCAATATCCCCATCAGCAGAAATTGTTTAAGAGCATGGGCAAGTTCGAGCAGGGCAAGGTTCTTTCCTGCCTGTTCAAGGATCATTGCCTCGTTTATCATAGTAAGTTCAAGGTGAGTTGCCGGGTTATCCACAGGCAGCCTTCCTGTCTCCACTATGAGGATGATGAAGAGAGAGATTGATACAAGGACAAGTGTCGGGCTGATGGGAAGAATCTTGCCTGCGGTAAGCGCGAACATCTGGTGCAGGTTCAGGCTTTTCAGGACAAATGCAAGAGCTGCAAAAGAAATTACCATTGTGGGTTCGATCACAGCCGCAAGGCTCATAGACCTTGAACTGCCCATGCCTCCGAAGGCACTTCCTGCGTCAAGTCCGCCAAGGGCGGTAAAGAACCTCTCAAGTGCCAGAAGGTACAGGAAGACAATAATGTTCCCGAGCCCCCCAGCCGGTTCTGGGACAAAGACCAGGGGTACGAAAAGCGAGCAGACGAGCAGAGTTGAAAGGTTCAGGTACGGAGTAAACCGCATAACCCATGAAGAAGTCGGGGAATAAACTGCTTCTTTTTTCATGAGTTTTTTTAAATCGTAATAAACCTGAAAGAGCCTCGGGCCCTTTCTTCCCTGGGCGTATGCCTTCACCTTCCGGATCAGAGACATGTATAGAGGGGCTGCCAGCAGGGCAAAGAGGGGGTTTAAGAGGGCAAAGAGCAGGAATGAGGTGTTCATATAAAGCCTCCGGTTGCTATTATTAATACAATGACTGCGAGAAAGGCGTAAAGGACATAACTGTCAAGTTTTCCGTTCTGCAGCTTTGAAACATATTTTGAAAAAATGTCAATCGCCCTGGCAGGGGGGGTATAAAGGTATTCTTCAAAGAATCGAAGCAGGCGGATTTCCACTTTCCCGTTCTTAAAGAGGCTTTCCTGGTCGTCGAAGTACTCAGTTCTGTTCAAAATCTTTGTCCTGTAAACGCTTTTGAAGATCATCACAAGAGGTTCGGAAAAGCCTGCAGAGCTGTATTCCATATAAGGTGTAAGAGTCGGAATACCGCATCCCCATGTTTCGCTAATCCTGGCGGGTCCTGTTTCCTTCGAGCGGATTATCATGAAAAGGGCTGTGTATATTAATCCGAGAAGAATCCCCAGCAAAAGCAGGTCCGGAAACTCAATCTCCAGGCCTGCAAGAGAAAGGAGCTGCTTTGAAAAGAGCCCTCCAAATATACACAGGGCTGCAGGCACTGCGGGTCCTATAAGCATGGGTTTCTGGACTTCTTCAGCAAGGCGGCTCTTTTCCGAACGCGGGATGGCAAGGCAGGTTATTCCGAAGAGTTTTACGAAAAGGGCAGCTGCCAGTGCTCCTGTTAAGGCAAAGCTTGAGAGGGCAATTATCAGAAATACGGTGATCAGGGGGTCTGTAACGGCAAAGGACTGGAAGAATGCCTGGTAGAGCAGGAGCTCCCCAGCAAAACCATTTGTTGGCGGAAGGGATGCAATGGAAACCGAGCCTATCATGAAAAGGGCTGAGGTTACAGGCATTTTTTTTACAAGCCCTCCAAAGGCTTCGATTTTTCTTGTGCCTGTAGCATGGACCACCGAGCCTGCACAGAGGAAGAGCAGGCTTTTGAAGAGGGCATGGTTAAAGGCGTGGAAGCAGGCCCCTGTAAGACTTAACAGAGCAAGTGATTCCAGTCCTTCAACTTTGAATATGGCATACAGTCCTATTCCCGTGAAAATGATCCCTATATTTTCAACGCTGCTGTAAGCAAGAAGCCTTTTTATGTCGTTTTCTTTAAGGGCATAGATTACCCCGAAAAGGGCTGAAAGGGTGCCAGCTGTAAGGATGAGCACTCCCCACCAGAGTTCAGGTGCGGAGACAGAGAGAAGAAAACGCAGGAAACCGTAAACTGCAACCTTAAGCATGACTCCTGACATCAGAGCCGAGGCACTTGACGGTGCTGCAGGGTGAGCATACGGCAACCACTTGTGGAAAGGAACAAGTCCTGCCTTAACCCCAAAGCCAATAAACAGAAAGAGGAAGGGAAGAGCCAGGTCTGCTGCAGGGTATTCAAGCTGCCCGAAATCGGGAGAGCCTGTAAGTCTGAAGAGGCTTATGAAGCCCACGAAAAGAAAAGCCGTACTTATATTTGTCATTACAAAGTAAAAAAAGCCGGCTTTTTTATTCTTCTCTGAAGAATAGTCGTGCATCACAAGCAGGAGAGAAGAAATGGACATTATTTCCCAGAAAATCAGGAAGACTACCATATTGCCTGCAAGTACGACCATCAGCATGGAAAGAACAAACAGATTTGTCAGGGCTGTCTGAAGGCTTTTCCGGGCTTCGCTCTTAGCATGTTCAACATATTCTATTGAATATATTGAAACTCCGGGCACTACTACTGCGATTAACAGGATAAACCCGGCTGCAAGTCTGTCTGCACTCAGGGTAAAGTCCAGGCCCGGAAGAAATCCTATTACTGGGAAAACAGGCTCTTTTCCGGTGTAGAGAATTATGCCCGCAAAGCCGATAAGCAGGATTGATGAGAGAAGAGAAAGGCCAAAAGAAGTCTTCCTTATGTTTTTACTGCGGTACAGGAGAGGGAGGACAGTTCCGGATAAAAGGGTAGCAATTGCACCATACATTAAGGCTTCGAGCAATATATTCACTCCTCAAACCCTGGTCTGACAGCTAAAAGAAAAGCTGAAAACAGTTTTTCAGTCCAGGTAAAGAGTTCTGGCTTTCCAGCTCTTATCCCGCTTAAAGAGAGACTTTTGAAACTGTCCTCTGCGTATGAGCTAATAGGGTTAGTTATGTAATTCGTATTGACATTCCACCGTAAATTTCATCCGGGGGCTGCTTTCCCCGGAAACGTTTTTTGCCTAATACTCTCTAATATTATATAGGTTTACATTATAAAGTTTATTGCACGGATTAATAATTATTATTCGTGATATATATTTTTCTGGAAAAAGATCATAAAGCCCTGAAAATAAAGTCAGTATAGCTGAATAGAAGCAATAAGCAGGCTACGTTTTTCGTTTACAAGGAGAAAATGTCTTATTATGTCATATCTTAGCCTGGGAACTGAAATCCTATTATTTATAATGGTTTAACATTAATATTATAGTTGACTTTTAAAATTGCTATTTGTAAACACTTACATTATAAAAAAACTAATGTAAACTCAAAAAATTTCCGGATGATATCTCGTCATCCATTTTCTCGTCTACTTTCAAGTTGATCACTTAGAGCCTATCCGAAAAGCCAATAATTGCATGTTGTAGAAGTTTTGGATAGTTTCTTAATTGAAGAGTTGAATAATGTCTTTGTAGAAATTCTAATTTAACTAATATATTGGGGATACCATGACTAATGACATCATTATTGTCAGTACACCGTACTTACCAGGTTATAAAATCACAAAGACCATTGGATTTACGTGGGGCTTAATCGTGCGGAGCCGTGGGCTCGGGCGAAACATAACTGCTGGCCTCCGGTCAATTGTCGGCGGGGAGATCCACGAGTACACGGAACTCCTGAACTTGTCTCGCGAACAGGCACTTGACCGATTAAAGGAACATGCAAAAACCCTCGGGGCCAACGCGGTAGTAAGCGTAGAGTTCGATTCTTCAGAGATCGGTCAGACAATGACTGAGTTGCTCGCGTATGGCACGGCGGTCGTGGTTGAGAAGGATGAGATCCCCGCAAGTCCGGTAAGGCTCAGTTGAGGATAGATTTGAGAGATAGATAATAACCATATCAGCTCTCTCCTTCGGAGCATAAGAGGCAGGAAGGAGTAGTTCTCATGTTAATTTCCCTGAGTTTGCCTCTATTTAAGTCTCCTGAGTTTCACTTCCCTAAGTATATTTTTAGATCTCGGGTTTACAGATCTCAGGGATTTATTTCTGTTTTTCCTGCTCCTGTTTACTCTTTTAAAACCCTGTAAACCAGATGAACATATTTCTTTTCCACAATTTCGTTTCTTACAAGTTCTAGCTGAATCCCGCTTTTCTCAATGCCCCTGAAAAGGTTTGTCCCGTTTTTCCCCACAATCTCCGGAGTCAGAACCAGGCTGATTTCATCGGCAAGTCCCTGTTCGAGTAAAATACTGTTCAGTATTCCTCCACTGTCCGAGACCACAAGTTTAAAACCGTACCGTTCACTTGCAACTTCAAGGGCTTTCCTGATATCAACGCGTTCTGCTCCTGTCTGGATATAATCATAGTTTCTTTCTTTGAGGTAGTTTAGGTAAGGTTCAGGAGTTTTCTCCGAGACAAGGACGATCACGTCCTTACTGTATTCGGAACGCCTGAATACGTGCATGAGCCCTTCGAGAATTCCCCTTGAATCCGCAATCATCCAGTACGCCCTTTTGTCTTCGGGCCGGATTTCAGGTTTCTTGAAATCAGCTTCCTCTTCCGGAGGGATTTTCTGGCAAAAAAACTGTGTCCCCGTCTTTGCGGTATTTGAGCCGACTATCATAGCATCGGGCTCGTAACTGCCCAGGATTCCATAGTGGACATCAAGGTTTGCCGTAAAACCTGTAGTCGAGCCATCAAGACTTATGCTGTTGTGTATAACCAGTCTGGGTAGCATATTGTCACCTGTTCCCCCAAATTAAAATCATTTATTAACTCAATTAGAGCGCTTATTAACTTAAATTAGAGCGCTTATTAACTTAAATTAAACACTCAATAAACTTTTTCTATTTTGGAATATATCTCCTCTGGATGCATGCTCTGGAATTTGAAGGCGTATCAAAGTCTTTCGCAGAAAAAAACGTTATCCGAGATATCTCCTTTTCAGTAGAAAAGGGCGAAATCTTTGGGCTGCTAGGACCAAACGGGGCTGGAAAGACCACTCTAATAAGGCTGCTTCTTGACATTATAAAGCCGGACTCAGGAGAGATCCGGGTCCTTGGGGGTCCTCTTACTCCTGTTTCAAAAGATAGGCTTGGCTACCTGCCTGAAGAGCGGGGGCTGTACAGAAAAACGAAACTTCTGGATATGCTTATCTACCTCGCCCAGCTTAAAAATGTCCCTAAAAAAGAGGCTAAGGAGAATGCAGAGGCACTTTTAAAGTCCCTGGAACTTTATGAACACAGGGGAAAAAGAGTAGAAGAACTCTCAAAGGGGATGCAGCAAAAAGTTCAGTTCCTTTCTTCAATTATCCACGGCCCTGAACTTATTATTCTTGACGAGCCTTTTTCCGGGCTTGACCCTGTGAGCACAAAAACTGTTAAAGCCAAAATTATCGAGTACAGGAATGAAGGCAGGACCGTCATCCTCTCCACACATATGATGGAGCAGGCGCAAAAACTATGCGACAGGATCCTTATGATCAATAAAGGTCAGCGAGTGCTTTACGGTACAGTTGCAGGGATAAGAAAGGAACACGGCAAAAACTCCCTGCTTGTGGAGTTTGCAGATAAAGGGAGTTTGAGCACCATTCGAGAAATTCCAGGCATCAGAAAAATTACAGAGCATGAGGGGTCAGTTGAGGTCTTTCCTGAAGAAGGAATAAGTGCACATTCGGTTCTTCAGGAGCTCACAAGAAGAGCTGAAATCCTGCGTTTTGAGCAGATGTTTCCTTCCCTGAATGATATTTTTATCGAGACTGTGGAGGGTGCTTCTGGTGAGTAAATTTTTTGGAAAAACATCTATTGTTGCCAGGCACGAGTTCCTGAAAACCATCAGGCGCAAAGAGTTTATCTTCATGACCTTCGCGTTTCCTCTTCTCATTGCAGGAGTCGCTATTATTCCCTCTCTGCTTGCCAGTACCGCTTCTGCTGAAGACCAGAGGGTAGGCTACATTGACATGACCGGGTCCTTCGATTTCCCGTCATCCTCAACACGTGAAGGTTTTTCTGTAGGGTCACTTGAGGCGAATCCTTCAACTATAGAGTTTGTGAAGTATGAAGAGAGCTCTGAAGCCAGGGAAGCCTTGCAGTCAGGGCAGATTTCTTCCTATCTTATAGTCCCTGCAGATTTCCTTGAGACCGGTGTGATTGAACTTTATGCCTTCGAAAAGGAAATGTCGGTCCCAGGGGGTGAACTCTCAGCTGAACTTTCAAATATCGCAATTGATTCTCTCCTGAAAGACCGTGTTGATGAACCCGTCCTCCAGAGGGTTAAAAATCCAATTAACCTGAAATTGTATAACATTGGGGATAATGGAGAATCTTCAGAACAGGGCATAGCTGAGGTCCTGTCTAACTTTGGTCTGCCTTTCATTACTGCCTTTATACTCTTTTTCAGCATTTTTTCGGCATCAGGCTATCTTCTCCGCGGACTTGCTGAAGAGAAGGAAAACAGAATTATGGAAGTTCTTCTCTCTTCTGCAGCCCCTATTGAGCTTCTTTCCGGTAAAATAATCGGGCTCGGTGCAGTAGGCCTTCTGCAGGTTGTCATCTGGCTTTCAGTAATTGTTCTCGGGAGTAGGTATGCCTTTCCGGTAAAGATAGAGCCCATGCTTCTTTTTCTAGCCCTTACCTACTTCCTGTTAGGTTTTCTCCTCTTTGCCAGCATGATGGCAGGTATTGGGGCAGTAACAGGTTCCCTTCAGGAGAGCCAGCAGGTTGCGGGAATCTTTACATTTGCTGCTGCGTTTCCTCTTGGTTTCATGCAGTTAATCCTTACGAAGCCCGACAGTCCGCTTGCAATTTTTCTTTCCCTTTTCCCTTTTACGTCTCCAGCATCAATGCTATTCAGGATAGGAGTTTCGGAAGTGCCTTTTTACCAGATTGCAGCTAGCCTCTTCATCCTCTTTGTTTCTGTTCACGCAGTAATTGTAATTTCAAGCCGGTTATTCAGGGTTTATCTGCTCATGTATGGAAAAAGACCCGGGGTAAAAGAAATCCTGATAAGTATCCGGGAAGCCGGCAGGTAAATGAAAGCGTTTCTACAGGTGAACAAAGGCACTCGATTCTTAAACCTATTAACCGGTGAAATAACTTTCAATTCTATCGTCAGAATTTTATATTATAACTTATATAGTATTAATTGGTTCATAAGGGAAGTACTGTAAAATGGAGCAAATTCAGGACAGCCTGAAAACTGATCCCGAAAACTTCATTGACGCGTAGGCTTAAATGGAGCAAGCTCAGGACGGCTTGAAAACCGGTCCCGAAATATACTTCATTGACTCATAAGCTGTAAAATGGAGCAAATTCAGGACAGAGTAAAATCTGATTCCGAAATCTCTACTTCATTGGCGCGTAATGTAAATGGAGTAAATTCAGGACAGTCTGAAAGCTGATCCCGTAATATACTTCATTGACACAGGGTCCCTGTGAACCACCAAACTGCTTTTTTCTTAACTTTCAAGCCCTGGACTGCTGTTTTTCATCTTTTACTGCTACTCCAGGTTCAAGAAGTAGAGCAGAAGACCGGCGACCTTCAGGCTTCGAATTTTTTAAGATAGGTCTGCCTGGATACAGACCGGAGCTATGTGGCTTACTACCTGCAGGGCGGTGCTTTCAAGGAAGTTGCGGATATTCCAGGGGATCCTGTCCAGTGTATGGGAGGCAAAATTCAGGCTGCCTATGATTTCATTACTGTACTTTAGAGGGATTATTGCAACTGCTGTAATTCCTTCTTTCCTTGCTGCTTCAGCTGTGTTTTTTGAGTAAAAATCGAGTGAGTAGATAGGTTTTTCAGCCCATATTTGTTTTGCTTCTTTTGAATCTGCCTTATATCTTGAGACCTTTTCTTTGAATTCAGGGGAGATCCCGCGGGATTCAACAAGGTTTATCTGGTCCAGAAGTTCGTCCTTGATATACATATTTCCGGCGTCTATTCCGTTTATCTGCAGGCATGCATCAAGTATCATATTAAGAATGGCATGGAGATTCCAGGTGATATTAAGCTTTTCTCCCAGTTCCCGCTGGATTTCAAGCATTTTCTGGGCTTCTTTTCTTTCGGTAATATCTATGACGAGGCCCTGATGGTGAGTTGCTTTGCCTTCCTCATCCCTCTGGATAAACACTCTCTCAGCCACCCAGAACATTTTTCCGTCTCCTGTGAAAATCCTGTACTCAATCCCGAAAGAGTCCCTGCCCTCTGCGATGTTGCGTTCAAGGGTTTCTTTAACTCTGCCTATATCATCTCCGTGAATTATATTCCCGTACATCACTTTTCCTGACGTGAAATCTTCTACGGTATACCCTAACTGGGTAACATTCTCCGAAACATATTCTGCAGGCAGGTTTTCTTTATATTCCCACAGAAAAGCTACTGCCTGGCTGTTATTTATTATAGTCCTCAGAAGCCTCTGCATTTCAAAAGATTCCCTCAGGGCTTCTTCTTTCTCTCTCCTTTCGGTTACATCGAGGACAAGCCCCTGTAAGTAAGTTATTTCTCCTTCTTCATTTCTCTGGATGAACGTCCTTTCGTTTACCCAGCGCAGGTCTCCGGCTTTTGTGAGTATTCTATACTCCATACTAAAGTCGACTTCCCCTCTCCGGATACGTTTTTCAAGCGCTTCTTCTACCATTTTCAGGTCATCAGGGTGGATAATATCCCCATAAAGGAAATTGCCGGAAATAAAGTCCTCAACCGTATACCCAAACTGGACAACATTTTCCGAAACAAACTCCGAAGGCCATTTCTTTTCGTTCCTCCACAGAAAAACAACTGCTGGGCTGTTGTTTACCACAGTCCTGATTATTTCCTGCATCTCAAGGAGGGATATGAGATCCACAATTCCTATAGCCGCAATAACTTTCCCGTCCTCTGAGAATATAGGACAAACAACCACATTCCTGCCAAGGTAAGTACCTTCCTTTGGGATGCTATGTACAGTCGTTCCGGTCCTGAGCACCTCTTCGAGTACCGGTCCTGTATAGTCCCTGTCAATTATTTTTCCATTTTCCAGGCGGAGCCCTTTTCTCTTTGAACTGCGGATGGTGGTCGGAAGCCCTACAAGAGAGTGTACTGCCACTGCTATGGCTTCAAGTTCCTCAGGTCCTGCATCTTCAGATATCTAAGAAGTAATTCTTTCACCCCCAGGAAAGATTCGATATTTTAAATTCAAAGGTAGGAATTTTTCTATTGAAAAATACCTTTCTAAAAATAACGCCCTATTTTTATACTATGTTCAGAGGACATATATTTGTTCTTCATTATACAATTAATATCTATAATCTTAATTCTTCAAATTTCAGGTTTATAAGGTCATGGGATTATTCGGATGCAGAAGCAAGCATTATTCTGTCGGTTATTTTTGTGAATAGAAGGGGGATATCATGAAAATTCTGGTTATCATGGGAAGTCCGCGAGAAGGTAACACATATCGAGCTGTAAAGAAGATTGAAGAATTCATGCAGTCTAAAGGTGATGTCGAATTTGAGTATTTGATGCTCAAAGATGTAAATCTCTCACAGTGCCGCGGTTGTTACGCTTGTATTATGGAAGGAGAGGATCACTGCCCGTTTAAAGATGAGTCTTCGGTCATTGAGCAGAAAATGCACTCTGCCGATGGGGTGGTTTTTGCTACCCCTGTTTATGTCATGAATGTTTCCGCACTCATGAAAACCTTTATAGATCGTTTCTCTTATATCTGTCATCGACCCCGCTTTTTCGATAAAAAAGCTCTTCTTCTCTCTACCTCAGCCTCGCTGGGTCTTAAAAGGGTTCTTGATTACCTCAAATTTATAGTTGGTACATGGGGTTTTGAGGTATCTCATAGTGTTGGTCTTGTAGTTCCTGCAAGACAGATCTCAATGAAGAAAGAACAGGAAAACAACCAGAAGCTTGAGAAAGCTGCACTTGTTTTTTACAATTCCCTTCTTAAAAAACGTCATTCTCCAGGACTCATAAATGTACTGGCTTTCCATTTTCAAAAAGTGAGTTTTAGTAAGCCTGGGTACACTGCTCCTGCTGATTATGCATATTGGAAAGAAAAAGGCTGGCTCAATCCGAAAGCAAAATATTATGTGGATATATCGGTTAATCCTGTTTACAATGTTATTGGTCGGCTCTCCGAAAAGATAATGGAAAGAAAAACACTAAAAGAAATGGCTGAATTGGGGAGCTAAATATTTTTTTATGCAGCCATGTATGGACTTGTGTATGACATAATAATATCAATGAACCTTTCAAGGTCTAAAGCATGCGACGGGGTTGCAGCAGTATGCAGCTATTGCCTTGTACAGGGGATAAAGTAAGAGATATTCAGGACTTTTTGCTTATTAATGGGATTCGACTTTATTAAGATCACTGTGGCCCTGCAGACAATGCTTCACTCCATGGAAATTCTTTTTTCATGGACTCATTATTGGCCACCTGTTCGACATGCCCTTTATCGACGTTAACATCGGATGTGGAATTTGCATATAAGTAATTTCCAGCGGCGTTGTTTGAAAGGCAGTTGTTTTCCAGGATAAATGAATGGGTGTTGTTCAACTTATTTAATATGGCATATCCTTTTCCGGCTGTACGGCTGGGCTGTGTATTAATTATTATATTGTTTTTTACAATAGTCGTGTACCCTGACTCAGGAGCCGAAAATGCCATAACTCTTTTGTGGGCAATGGCTGCACCATAACACCCGTCGAATAGATTGTTTTCTATGAGGGTATTCTGGAACCCATTGAGCGTTATGCCTCCTGCCCAATCAGCACCCTGATTGGTGCCGGCTTTGTAAAACCTGTTATTATGGATGTATATATCTTTTGCAGTGTCTTTAGAATATTTGGACCCGTAACCTGTAATCCAGATGCCTGCAGCATTGGTTTCATATAACAGATTATTGAAGATTTCAATATCATCCATGATGAATGACGAGCCATCTTTCTGGACCTGAATCCCTGCTCCTCCTTCCCCTTCGGAGTTAATTGTGTTGTTGTAAAACTTTACATGGTTTGAGTTGTAAACCCTCAAGCCGCTGTTTGTTCTGCACGTTATTCTATTGTCCCAGGCTTCCACATTTGAAGAATAGATAACATAGAGGGCATCATGGCCTAACCTGTACACTTTGTTGTTGTAAAACTGAATGTTTGAACATCTTGTAACTTTCAGTCCATCTCCGTGGCTGTCGTGCATGTACAGACCATGCACCTGTATATTTTCGGAATCAAGGAGATGAATCAGATTATGATATCCTGCGCCTCTCTTCTTTTCTGAATTACCATCATGGTTTCCGTCTATCTCAAACCCCCTTATGGTTATATCATGATTTCCAGAGCTGTCCATCTGCGTAATTATAGGCTTGTATTCCGGCCAGTCTGATTTATCTTCAAGCTTGATTACGGCTGTGGAATCTCCCTCCAGGACGGTATTACTTCCAATAAGAATACTATCTGATATTATGTATGTAGCATTCCCTTTCAGGTGAACAGTTGTATACAGAGGGTTTTCTGCCACGTAAGCAAGAGCTTTATTTATTTCGACCTGATCATCGACACCATCACAGTTGAAATCCCCACTGCCGTTGGTAGTTACATAAACTACTCTCCCAAATGGTAAACCTGATAGGAAGAAAATTATAATTGCTATTAAAAGAATCAAAGTTACGCTGGAAATTATTATTTTTTTTCTGCTTCCCCATCTGTTAGTCTGTACTTTTTTTTCCATTTTGCATCCCCAAATGAGTTAAACTATATCGTTCATATCTTAAAATAGTTTACCTGTTGAATGTTGCAATAAGCATTCTTTAAGATGCTCTGATATGTAGCGGGCGAAAATAGAAAATCAAAATAGAACTTGATGGTACTCCCAGGATTCTTGATGTACTCCCAGGATTGAAAACATTTGTTTTTGTTTGCCTTAAGACATTTCAGCTACATTAATTATAAAAATAGAACTTAAAATAGTGATTATAGTCCTGAGCGGATTCGAACCGCTGTCCCGGGCTCCAAAGGCCCGAAGGATTGACCACTACCCTACAGGACTGCATATGAAAGCTTTTACTTATAGATTAATTCATGTACTTAATTTTTGTGCCATCTCTGGACTTTTTTGTGAGAGTTTAAGGTTGAATATTAAGTTATATTAAAAGTCGTATAATGGCTTTGAAACTTTTTGTATGGCAATATTTTTTGTTTGAAATAAATTTTTCGTATAATTAATTTAAAGTATTTTACATTATTAGTATATGATGGAGTTGGAAGAGATAGGTATGACCGAATAGCGAAGTTTTAGCGGATTGTGAAAGAATTGCCCGGAGTTACCTGTTCCTGCTCTGGAATATGTTTGATGGGAACATTTTTCAGAGCGGCTGTGTTGGGGGACGCGGTAAGGGATGAAGGTGACACCGGGCTTCTTCTTGCTCAAGCATCCTATTTATAGCTTTTTCTAATTTTTAATTAATTTATGATCAGCGTCGTTTCGTCTTCTCTATATTTTCAGTACTTTTTTCTTCTATCTCGATAAGGCAAGAGGAATCCTTCCTCGGCGGCTATCAAGCCTACACGGAGGAGTAGTTCACTTGTGAATGCTTTATGCCTATTCTTGATTGACTTCTGGCTATTCATTAGGGTAGGAGGTTATTTTGTTTCTGGTTAAAAATTAAAACCAGTACATAATTTATGTTAGCTTTGAAACTTTTAGCACAATAATATTATTTGCTATTGATCAATTTTTGGCATAATTAATTTAAAATAATGTATCTTATTACTATATATTGCAGTTGGGAAGCAAGATGGGGTAAACAAGCATAATCTACCACCGAAAAGCCGCCTGGAGACTGCTGGTTCTCTCTTCAAATCAATATGCTTGGGGGAGCATAATATTTGAGGGGGCTGTGTTGGGGGACACAGTGAATATGTGCAGTGCCTCCAGGCTTTTTCTTACAACTTTTTCTCCTTTCTACTGGCTTTTTTCCAATTTTGGAATTAGAAAGTGAAGTTGGTTAGACAAAAAGAACCACTTTGGGGCGCATATCTTCAGGGCTTCTGCTGGGGCACAGTAAAAAAAGGATTATAGCATTTCTGAGGTTCTTCTAATAACGTTTCTTTACTGAGGTTTTTTCTCTTCTGGTTCTTTTCCTGCTACTTTAAATCTGGTCAAAAAAGGGCGTTTTATTGGAAGGGTGAGCCCCTCTTTTTCAATATAGAGCTCAACTGCTTCTTTCAGGTTCGAAACCGCTTCTTCAATCGTTTTTCCCTGGCTAGAGACATCCAGTTCCAGGCATGAAGATGTATACAGCCCATTCTTCTTTTGCACCCTCGCAGAAAATGTAAACATCTTTGTCATTATTTGTAATACTCCAGTGTTTGTGTTAAATATATCGTAACTAATTATTTCGCAGCTGGTTATTTTCTTCTCCAGGCAGGTGTATATTTAACTGTCCCCCGGAAACCAATAAAAGCTTTGATTTTTTTCCTTTTTTCGAAATCTCAATCTTTTTGTATCCGCGCAGGTTTAACCCCAAAATTCTTGTAAATTAATGCAGTTTTTATTCAGTTTTCTAAGTTTAGGGTAGTTTTTGTCCCCTCAGCAAGTTCCAGGGCATTTGTCTAAAATAAAGCAACAACAATTGGCAACATTATAAGAAAATTATATATACTTTTAACTTATCATTCTCTAGTAATATATTTTGAGAGATGACCCTTATGTCTGACACACGAAATTTTGTTCTACGAGATGTAGATGGCAATGAGCACGGAGTTTTCACTGGAAAACAGCCTCGGCAGGCTGCACTGAAAGCTGCAAACCGGGGTTCCGGGACTAAATCCAAACCTGATATCATCCGCCTCAGGGAACGCGGGACAAAGAAGGTTCATGTTTTTAAGGCCTGGAAGCAGGTTGTTGCAGCCCCCAAAAACAAACCTGAATGGATGCCAGATAAAATTAGTAAACCCTTTGTCAAGAAAGAAAAAATAGAAACAATCGAGTAAAAAATTGTTTTTCTCATATTCTCTGTAAATCAGGATTCTTTCTTTTTTGAAAATTCTCTGGGGAAATTCTTCTCCCAGAGATTTTACTATCTCTTTTTTCAGATTTCAACGGCTTCTTCGACAGTTCTACCTTTCTGAATTACCCCCTTCCGGACTTTCAGGTGGGTTTTGCTTTTTTTAAATATCAATTCTAATAAGATGTGAGGGAATATTAGCGGATATTTGTCAGAAACCGGGTAATTTTGAAGCTTAATGACAAAGAGTTTCTTAATGTTTCTTAATAATACACTATTCTCGAAAAGCCTTGAGACAGTTCTTCTCCCAGGAATTTTTCAACCTCTTTTTTCAGATTTGCAACGGCTTCTTCGACAGTTTTCCCCTTACAAATTAAGTCCGCTTCCGGGCATATTGAAACAAAGATATTTTCTTCCTTCATGATGGTCGCAGAAAAAGGAAACCATATAGTCATATCCTGGAATATTGTTTAGTCCGTTTAAAATATTTCGTATTCCTGTACTCTCACATGTCGTTTTTCTGGAAACTGTATTTGCAGGCGCAGGAATTTTATACCTGTAAATATATCACTTTCAAAGTTTATATTAATTGAATCTCCAAATTAATGTTAGCAGGCTTGCGGAATTTATGGCAGCAGAGTCTTTTGTACCCTCTTTTATATCCTCTTTTTTATCTTCTCCTGACCTTTCTGTTATTGTCCTCCTTTGTGTCCTCCTGCTTACCGCTCTCAGGCAGGTAGGGTCTTTGAGGCTGCAGATCTGGCAGGTTATGACCCTGGGAGCTCTGGCTGTGCTGCTGCTCGGAGAAATTTCACCTGAAGAAGCTCTCAGGGCAATTAACATTGATGTGCTCCTTTTTCTTTTCGGGGCTTTTTGCGTGGGTGAAGCACTTAACAGGAGTGGGTATCTAGCCTGTCTTGGAAGCCAGATAGTTTCAAGGGCGAAAAACACGGACCAGCTTGTTTTGCTTGTAATTTTTTCTACAGGGCTCCTCTCTGCAGTCCTTATGAATGATACCCTTGCTATTATGGGTACCCCGCTGGTTCTTCGTTTTTCACGGAAATACGGTGTATCTCCCAAACTCATGCTCTTTGCCCTGGCCTTCGGAATAACTACAGGGAGTGTCATGAGTCCCATAGGAAACCCTCAGAACCTCCTGATCGCAATTGATGGAAACCTTGAATCCCCGTTTGTGACTTTTTTAAGTTCCCTGGCTCTGCCAACTATCATAAATCTTATACTTGTTTATGCCGTTCTTAAACTTTTTTTCAGTCAGGAATTCGGGAAACCGGCTCTGGTCCATTCCGAAGAGGTTATTTCAGACCCTGAACTTGCAGATCTATCAAAAAAGGCTCTGTTCCTTATGCTGGTTCTTATCACATGTAAAATTCTTCTGGTAGAGTTTTTACCTGCCTGGGATTTCAATTTGAGCTGGATTGCCCTGATCTCAGCTTCTCCCATATTGCTCAGCAAAAGGCGGACTGAGGTTGTAAAGAATATTGATTGGACAACTCTGGTCTTCTTTGTTTCGATGTTCGTGTTAATGGGAAGTGTCTGGATTTCCGGGACCTGCCAGGAACTCCTCAGCAGGATGTCTCCGCAGTTAGGCTCGGTTCCTGCTATCCTCACTCTCAGCATTATACTCAGTCAGCTTATTTCTAATGTTCCCTTTGTTGCGCTCTATCTCCCTGCAATGGGAGGTGGAGTTTCCCAGGAGCAATTAATGGCTCTCGCTGCTGGAAGTACAATTGCAGGGAATCTTTTGATCCTGGGGGCTGCAAGCAACGTTATTATTCTTCAGAACGCTGAAAAAGAGGGTGAAACTTTCTCTTTTGTAGAATTTGCTCAGATTGGTATCTTAATTTGTGTTTTAGATGCTATTATTTACTTTATATTCTTATAAAGGTTATAAGCAAAAATATTTCTTTAAATGGAGTTAAAAGATTCATTCTAACTGAAAATACCGTTTTAATTCCTATTAATCCTTTAACAAATTTTTCTGGTTAACCCTCAAGTATATAAATACTTCCCAACCCTCCGATAAACTTGATATACTGAGAGCACATACACTTTTTTCGGGAAGATATCAAATCATGACCCAGAATACTACCGATTCAAATACCAGGCGCAAACGCGCTAAAGGTACCGTACAGACGAAAACCTTCGGGCCTGTTGAAGACCTTGAAACACATGTCCGGTCCGACTGGTGGCAGACCCTTTTTAATTCTCTCTATCTCAAGACAGATGCCGACCTTCTGGATGATCTGGAAGTTACAAAGAAAGAGACAGACCTTATTGTCTCTATCCTTGGACTCGACTCTGAAGATTCGGTTCTTGACCTTTGCTGCGGGCAGGGCAGGCATGTCCTGGAACTGGCAAGGAGAGGATTTTCAAACGTTGAAGGCTATGATCGATCCCAGTACCTCATCCGAAAAGCAAGAACAAGAGCTCAGAAGGAAAACCTGCAGGTCAGGTTCAGGGAAGGGGATGCAAGAAAACTGCCTTATCCATCTGACACTTTCTCTGTAGTTACCATTCTCGGAAATAGCTTTGGATACTTTGATTCCACTCTGCAAGACCGGAAGGTGCTTGAAGAAGTTTTTAGAGTATTGAAGCCGGGGGGGAGGGTCTATATTGACGCCTCAGATGGGGATTATCTGAAAAAGAATTTCCAGCCAAGGTCATGGGAATGGCTGGACAGGAAATATTTTGTATGCAGGGAAAGAGCCCTTTCATCCGATGGTGAACGTCTGATCTGCAGGGAGGTTATATGCCGTATTGACAGAGGAATTATTGCAGACCAGTTTTACGCTGAAAGACTGTACAACAGGGAAAGTCTTTTTGAACTGCTTACAGCATCAGGTTTTAGCAGCCCTACATTTCACACAACCTTCAGCCCTGTATCAACAGGAACTCAGGACGCAGGAATGATGGAACAGAGGGTTCTTCTTTCAGCTACGGTTGAGAAAGTTGAGCCGTCTATAGCTTCTGGTGCTGAAGGTAAAAAACCCCTTAATGTTGTCGTAGTGCTTGGAGACCCGAAAAAGGAAGACCAGGTCAAACCTGCCTGTGTATTTGACGAGGATGATTTCGAAACTGTTAACAGGATGAAGAAGGCTCTTGCCGAAATTCCTTACATGAAATTCACCTTCCTTGACAGGCACGAAACTCTTTTCGAAGACCTTAGAAAGAAAGCAGGAAAAACTGACCTTGTACTCAACCTCTGTGATGAAGGTTTTTACAACGACCCTACAAAAGAGTTACATGTTCCTGCCATGCTTGAGCAGCTTAACATCCCTTACACGGGCGCAGGTCCCCAATGCCTTGCCTACTGCTATGATAAATCTCTTGTGAGGGGTGTAGCCCGTGAAATGCAGATTCCTGTGGCAAAGGGAATTTTTGTTACCGACGATTCTGATATTTCAAAGCTTGCTCTCTCTTTCCCCCTGATCGTAAAACCCAATTCCGGGGATTCAAGTTTCGGGATCACTCAGAAAAGCATGGTTCACAGCAGGGAAGAGTTATTAGATATCATTAAGGAAACGCGGGAAAAAATAGGGACAAATAAGCCTTTCCTGCTAGAGGAATTCCTTCCGGGTAAAGACATCAGTGTTGGCATAATCGGAAATCCGCCTGCCTGTACTGTACTGCCTATCACAGAAGAAGATTACTCCGCAGTCCCCGAAGAACTTCCCAGGATATGTGGATATGAGGCTAAATGGCTCCCTGACTCTCCGTACTGGAAGATTAAATCCGTGCCCGCGGGGCTTCCTGAGAATATAGAAAAAGAAATCGTGAAAAGCTGCCTTTCTCTCTTTACAAGGCTGGGCTGCCGCGACTATGCACGCTTTGACTGGAGACTTGACGCTGAAGGCAGGCCAAGGCTTCTTGAGGTAAATCCTAACCCTGGATGGTGCTGGGACGGGCATCTTGCTAAGATGTCGGCTTATGCAAATATCTCTTATTCCGGTATGCTTGCAGCAATTATCGGGGCTGCAAAGAAAAGGTATGGTATCGGAACAGGTGGAAAGGTTGTACTTCAAAGGAAAGTCCCCGGGCAGTCCACAAGGAAAAGCCCTGATGAATGCGCTGCGGAATTCGAGGAGGAAGTTGAGGCTAAAAACTCAATCGATTCTGAGGATGACAGAAAGAGAAATGTTTTCTCCAGAAACTCTGAATCAATACAGGCTCTCTAAGAGTATTCAAAAATCGGTTAAGAAAAAGGTTTGATTTGAAAAAAAGTTGGATTTAATAAATGGGTTTGGAAAATAGTTATATTTGAATAAAATCTGACCTGCAAAAGTTAGATACTTAAAAAATTCAGAAAAAATTGAATAAATATGACGGATGCGAAAGACTGATTTCTCCTTTCGCTTTCCTTTTTTCTTTTACTTTTTAGTTATTTCACTTCTGGATGATTATCGTAAGGATATCTTCATCTTCCATGGTATGTTCAAGTCCCACCCTCTGTCCAGGATGTTTTGCAGACGGGCCCCATACATGTGCATAGCGGAACTTCCTGCGAAAATCACGGTGCAGACGGTCGCAGATCTGACCAATGTTCGTCCCGCTCATTACTATAAGGGGGTCTTCCATATCTGCTTGCTGCCCCTGAGGTTTCAGATAGACTCGAATAAAGCCCAGGCGGTCATAAATAGCATCCTTGAGAGTCTCTATATTAATACCTTCATGGGCTGAGATAAAAATCGATTCCGGATACAATTGCTGACATTCTTCTATTAGCTGAGGATACGCAAGGTCCACTTTGTTGACTGCGATTAAAGAGCGGACATAACTCCGGTTGCCCAGAACTACATCGATAAGCTGGTCTACAGTGATATTCTCCCTTATCAGGACATGAGCATTGTGGATTTTGTATTCGTCCAGCACGGCTTTGATGGTCTCTTCGTCGAGGTCCAGGTCGATGGTTGAGTTTATCTCGATTCCACCCCTGTCCTTTCTCTTTATGGTTACGTCAGGGGGCACTTCATCTACTCGGATTCCTGCCTGGTAAAGTTCGTCCATAAGCACTTCATAGTGTTTTGGCTGGAAAACGTCGAGCAAAAAGATGACCATATCAGAGTTACGGATAACCGATATAACTTCTTTCCCGCGCCCGCGCCCTGAAGATGCGCCTTTTACGAGCCCTGGTACATCAAGGAACTGAATTGTTGCACCTTTGTGTTCAAGCACTCCGGGCACAACTGTAAGAGTGGTAAACTCGTATGCTCCAACTTCTGATTTTGCGCCAGTAATTTTGTTCAGAAGCGTGGATTTCCCTACAGATGGGAAGCCCACGAGAGTTACGGTACCGTCTCCCGATTTTTTGACCGAGTAACCTTCTCCTCCACCCTTTGAGGAGGCTTTCCTCTCAATTTCATCCCGCATGCGGGCTATCTTGGCTTTCAGCCTGCCTATGTGGTGGGAAGTTGCCTTATTGTACTGGGTCTTTCGGATTTCTTCTTCTACTTCCTGTATTTGTTCCTGTATGCTGCTCATTTGAAACCTGCCGATTTCGGGACTGAAGAAATGATTTTCATAGTTCTATAAAAAAGAAACCGCACCCAAACGGTCTCTATAAACCTTTTTTGATCCAAAACAGATCCGTTTTCAGGATATTTTATCCTGAATAGTTGGATGCAATATATATACCTATGGAATACTTTTAGTGTCCTGAATGTTTTTTAATGCTGAAATTTATTCATTAAATAATTTATTGTTATTAAATGATTTTTATTGATTTATCCTGAATTCTAAGTAAATTTCTTATTTATATCACTCAATAAGTATAATAATAATATTTAAACCTTATTGATGGGCAGCCATGTGTTGATTATGGATAACAAGCACCTTCATTCTAAAGGAATAATCTCTCCGGTTCTCTCATATACCTGCAGCCCTACCGGAAGTTTTGAGGCAAATTCTGAAGAGCCAAGAGTTTGAAGAAACTTTTTGACTTCAGGAGTATTGAGGACCTCTTTTCTGATCAGGAAGTCATATTCCTCTTCTGCGAATTTTATGAATTTCAGGTCTCTATTTTTTTCCGCACAGTTCTTTAAACCCACTCCTGCATCCGCCTTCCCCGAAAGAACGGCCTCGCAGACTGCAACTTCGGATTTCGCTCCGGAAGAGTATCCAGGTATCGAGTCTGTAAACTCTTTTTTGCTTATTCCCTTTTCTCCTGCAAGTTCCTCTATTTTCATCTCAAGGAGTGCCCTTGCACCCGAACCCCTGTTACGGTTAATCAAACGCTTGCCTGGCAGGGCCTCAAGTCCGGTAATCGGGCTGTCCTGCTTGACAAGGAGCCCGGCTTCCCGCCTGTACCCCTTGACAAGTACAGCACCTGAAAGCCTCATACTCTCGATTGTTGGGATATTGTACAGAGTCCCTGCCTGCCCTTTTGATTTTGAGGGCATATTCACGCCTGCAATATCAGCCGTCTTTGCAGCAATTGCACTGAAACCCCCGCTTGAACTCGTGTAAAGTGTTCTGAACCGAAGCCCGCTGAGGTCTTCCAGAACGTCAAGTCCAGGGCAGAAACCACCTGCTATCAGGAGGTCTGGTTTTTCAACTTCTCCAAAAAGGGTCACTTCCACTGGAGTGCCTGCTTCTATAAACTCCGTCTTTGAAGGGATTTCTATAAAGCCGTCTGCTCCGGAAAGGGAGGTTATGGCGCCTGAGCCCCGGTCTGCGGGATAAACTCTTCCCCTGACCATTCCTACGGGAAGTAGCTGCTGCCTCCCCTCAGAGCGCAGGTCAGTACCCATTATTCCTTTTTCCTTTTTTCTGACTCCGGACTCCGCTCCAAGGGATTTTCTAAGCAGAGGAGCCACAAATTCATTGAAGATCATTAAAGCAGATGTGGGGTTCCCGGGAAGCCCTATAACCGGGACGCCTTTTATGACGCCAATAATAACAGGTTTTCCTGGTTTTATGTTGATCCCGTGGGCAAGGGTCTCCCCTGCTTCGTCTATTAACCTGTACATTACATCCCCTGACCCGGAGGACGTGCTTCCCGAGGTCAGGACAAGGGCGCACTCAGAAACTGCAGTTTCAAGTACCTTTCTCATTACTCTCTCATCATCCTTCACAATCCCATAAAGCAGAGGGAGAGCTCCGCATTCCTGAATTCCTGCATGCAGCGTATAAGAGTTTGCGTCATATATCTTCCCCTGAGCCAGATTTTCTCCAGGGCTGACGAGTTCGTCTCCGGTCGAAATTATCCCTACGGGAAGCCTGAGTACGGGGACTTCTTTTTTACCTATGGAAGCCAGAACCCCGATTTCTCTTGTGCCGAGTTTCCTTCCCGTGCGCAGCACCCTTTCCCCTTTGAGGATATCGGAACCTGCTTTCATGATATTTTCCCCCACAGTTACAGGACTGAAGATAGATACAGTCCCGTTTTCTTCAGACGTATACTCTACCATAACAACAGCATCAGCTCCTTCGGGAATAGGAGCTCCTGTCGCAATCTCCACGGCTTCTCCTGCCGAAACCTTGAATTTTGCATCCGATCCTGCGGGGATATTCCCAAGGAGTTTAAGTTTTACAGGTTTTGTTCCACTTCTGGTATAGGTATCTTCTGCTCTAACAGCATAGCCGTCCATAACCGCTCTTGGGAAGGGAGGTACATTGATTTCGGTGACTATATCCTCTGCAAGAGTTTTTTCGCGGGCATTTTCGAGGGCCAGATTTTCCTTTTCTGGAAGGACCTGAAGGCTGTTTATTATTTTTCGTGCTTCTTCTACAGAGACAAGTTCCCGAAATTCTTTACGTTTCATTAGCATCAAACCCTGAGTCTTATCGGTTTCCTGATTGATTTTTTACCTTAATAGCGTTTTCCGGCATATATCAATCGGTTCTTGAGTCCGCAAATTCTCTTACCACTGGAGTGACTGAAACCTGCAGGAGAAAATATCAGGTTTTGATGGAAGATTGGCTCAGGGCATCGGAAATATAGGGCTCAGCTAAACTGGTATAGGGCTTAGCTAAACTGGTCTCGATTTTAATAGTTAACTAAAATATTTCTGACCGAAAAAGGTCCTGACCGAAAAAAAGGATTTTTGGCGGGAAAAATCCCGCAATTTGATTTTACCTTCGAGTTGCTCTCTTCTTTTTAGCAAACTCTTTAATTTTTCATCTTTTATTTATATATAGGGGTTCCCGTACTCTGGGTTATTTTGTCAAAGGCTTCGACCATCTTCATTGTCAGGGAACCGGGTTTGCCTGTACCGATGACTCTTCCGTCAAGCTTGGTAATGGGAGCGGCTTCGGCTGCAGTTCCGGTAACGAAGATTTCATCCGCTGTATAAAGGTCAAAAAGACCAAGGTTTGCTTCGATAACATTGTATCCCATCTCACCAAGAAGCTCGATGGCTGTCGCCCTTGTGACGCCTTTTAAGTTGCTTATTGTGTGGGGAGTTAGGACCCTGTTGTTTTTGACGATAAAGATATTGTCTCCCGAACCTTCGCACACAAAGCCGTTCTGGTCAAGGAAGACAGCTTCATCTCCACCTTTCTCATTGGCTTCAATTTTTGCCAGGATATTGTTCAGATAGTTCAGGGACTTGATGTTTGGGGACAGGGCATCAGGTGCGTTTCTGCGGACACAGACGCTAACTCCTGTGAGTCCGATCTCGTAAAGATTGCCGTACATAGCTCCCCAGCCCTGGGCGATAACAACGATGGTTGGCTTTTCACAGTTGCGGGGGTCAAGCCCTAGATCGCCGATTCCTCTTGAGACGACTGGGCGGATGTAAGCATCTTTGAGGTTATTTTTCCTGAGAGTCTCAAGGATTATCTCGGACATTTCTTCTCTTGTGACGGGGATGTCCAGTGCGATTGCTTTTGCGGAATCATAAAGCCTGTCAACATGTTCCTTTAATTTGAAAACACGTCCGTTATATGCCCTTATGCCTTCGAACACACCGTCCCCATAGAGGAAACCGTGATCATAAACCGAAACTTTGGCTTCGGACTTCGGGACAAATTTCCCGTTTAAATAAATCAGTAACTCACTCATTTGCAAATCATCCTTTTTGGTTTTTATTACCTATAGGGTACTTAACTGGAGCTTTCGATCCTGTCCAGTCCTTAACCTACAAGTGAATACCCCATTTAACTTTTTCACTCTCTAGCAGTATGTAAGCTCTGTGCAAAGGTCTTATATGAACTCGGAACTTCGAGAGAGTTACTATACTGGAAGTCTTTATAAACACTCCAAGTAAAGTGGGTAGATCCTGAATATATATTACAATTCCGCTTCAACATAAATATTTTAAGATTTAATTCATCTCTATTTTACAGTTCATACAAAAAGCTTTTATCTTAGAAGGCGCATTTCGTATTCCGCAGTAAAATCAGCAAACAGGGCTCGTGGCTTAGCCAGGATATAGCGCTGGGCTTCTAACCCAGACGTCGGGGGTTCAAATCCCTTCGAGCCCGCTTAATTTCCGTTTGATTTGTCTTTGAAAACAAATCTCAGTTACCTTCCTGATGTTTCTGCACCTTTTACTGAAGTCCACATTCGCTTTCATTTAACTTACACTTTTTCAGCAATGGTTTCCTGCATAGCTGCAGCTTTTTACGAAAGCCTGTGTTAAATGCCTTTTTTAAATCGCAAAAAACAGGTTTAAAAGTTGAAATAAATGAAATTTAAAACAAAAAGTAACTACCAGGGCTGAAAATATGTAAATTTTTTCGGTTAACTGCTCTTACGGGTTTCAGGCATCATCTCAACGCTATCTTCCTGAGGCATGATTATTGCCATAATAATATATATCACGATCCCGGGCCCGACTCCACTCAACAGGGTAAAGAAAGCAAAGCCAAGCCTTATAAGGGTTGGATCAACACCAAAGTATTTTCCGAGTCCTCCGCAGACTCCAAAAACCATGCGGTCACTCTTGCTTCTTGTCAGGCGCTTTTTCATTGTATAAACCGTACGTTTTTCTTCTTTTGCCTCTTTTTCTTTTTCTTCTTTGGTCTCTTTCTCTTTTTCTTCTCCGGGCTTTACCCCGGTCTCTGTTCCGGCTTCTTTTTCTTCCGTTGTTTTCTCAGGTTTTTCCCATGATTTTTCTGTATACCCGGTTTCAAGTTCTTCCGGAGCTTTGAAATCGCTTTCTTTCTGTTCCTTTTTTTCCTGGAATTCGGGATTTTCCTGCATATTGATTATTCTATTTATGGGGATTTATATTATTCTGATATTATTCTACTCTTCTTATTATTCTCTCCTCTATTTCCTCCTGTATCTCTTTTCTTTTTAATGGCATTCAGCGCAGCTGCACTCTTTATCCCTGCGGATGATTCCGTACAGCATAAGAGGGAGCAGGAGGACTGCAAAACCTATCTTAATGCTCTCGGGAAGCAGTTCTTCTGCACTTCCGAGAGTTGCAGTCGCGTTTATTCCCAGCTTAAGGTAAAGCCAGTCCAGAAGGATTCCCGCTCCAAGTGCGCACATGGAGATTACCCCCACGTAAAGTGCTGCGGAACGCTTTCCAAGAAACCGGGCGACCATTGTTATGGTTGCCGCATTAGTTGCGGGCCCTGCGAGCAGGAAAACAAAAGCCGTGCCAGGGCTCATTCCTTTGGCTACAAGGCTTGCGGCAAGAGGAGTCGAAGCAGTAGCACAGATGTAAAGCGGGATGCCCACAAAGAGCATAACCATCATTGACCCTAATCCCCCGCCAAGGTAATCCTGGATCAGGGCCTCGGGAACAGCATAGGAAATTATCCCTGCAAGCAGAATTCCGATCAACATCCATTTCGAAATTTCTCCAGGAAGTTCTATGAATGAATATTTCAGGCCTTGCAGAAACTCTTCTTTTATTGACTTTTTAATTCTCTTATCCGGGAGCGGTCCGTTTTTCTCCTGCCCGCAGTGGCCGCAGCCGCATGAGGAAGTTTTACTTTCGGGCACATACATTGTGGGCGAAAGTATGAGAGGTTTGATTCCTTCTCCGGATCCGGTCTTCAATTCCAGATGCGTGGTTTTTGAGGGCATCGTGTTCAGGGCAGGATTTACCTCTTTTTCTGGCACTTCAGGTGTGCCGCAGTTGCAGGAAGGGGAATTGCATTTACTGCAGGCTGCCGATACACCAACAATGGTTGAGGCTGCAAGGATTTCTACTTTCTTCCCGGACTTCTCCGGTTTTTTACTTCCGCTTTTCTCTGGCTCTTCTCCTATCAGCAGGTTATCTGCAAGCCCTGCAAGGACAGCAGTTACAAGGGCAGCAAGTGGACGGAAAACTGCCATCAGAGGGTCCAGGAGAGCGTAGGTAACCGCTATTGAGTCCACCCCTGTCTCGGGAGTGGAAATAAGGAAGGAAAGGGTTGCGCCCCTGTTTGCCCCTCTTTTTCTTATAGACATGGCTGCCGGGATAACTCCGCAGGAGCACAGGGGGAGGGGAAGTCCTGCCAGGGAGGCGTTGATTACAGAACGGATTTTTCCTGCTGATGCTCCAAGATAGTCCACAATCTTCTGGTCAGGCACAAGGACATTGAGGATGCCCGCAACCGCAAATCCGAAAATCAGGTAAGGAGCAGCTTCTACAAAAACTTCCCATGAAGATATCAGGATGCCAAAAAGTAGGTCAGGGACTGAACTGAAAATTTCAGTACTCACGATTTTTCCTCCACATGTTCAAGGCACGTCTCAATGAGTGTGCGTACATGTTCATCTGCGATATAGTAAACAGTAAATTTTCCTTCCCGCCTGACCCTTACAAGGTCAAGCTGCCTGAGGGTCCGAAGCCCGTGGGAGACTGCAGACTGAGTGACTTCAAGTGCCTGTTCAAGCTCACAGACGCACATTTCTTTCTGCCTGAGTAAAAAAAGGATCTTCAAGCGGGTATCCGATTGAAGCGCCTGAAAAACTGCAGACATCCTCGTGATATTTTCGGAATCAGGGACCTTCTGCATCAGAGTTTTTGTCTGCTCCGGGTTCACACGTTCGCACTTCTCCTTCATGAACGTATGAACATCTGTTCATATATTAATCTCTTTCCTTGTTTCTATTTATTGGAGTCATTTTATGGAGTCATTTTATGAGGAATTCTTTAAAACCTCAGCATAAGGGCTGCAAATAATATTAAAGCAAAAAGGAATATCCAGTCTCTCCTCTGCATTGTAAGTTCATGCATTGAAGTCCTGCGGGTTCCCTGGTATCCTCTGCTCTCCATTGCCAGGGCAAGTTCTTCAGCATCCCTTATCACACCTTTTATCAGGGGTATGGCAAGGGCAGGGACTGAGCGAAGAGGGTTCTTCCCGAAGTACATGCCCCTTGAAGCCTGGGCAGCTTTTGTCCGCTCAACTCTTTCAAAGAGAATTGGAAGAAAAGATATGGAGAGGTTCATCATTGTCGCAAGTTCAAAGGAGTTTACACCCATCCAGCGGAGGGGAAGTGGGCGGAGCATTCTCTCTATCCCGCAGGTGATTGCGGATGGGTCAGTGCTGGCTGTCATAAGAGCGGCAAAAAGCAGAAGGAGTATAAACCGTGCAGAAAGCCTTAGCCCGTTTTGAAGCCCTTCCAGGCTGGGGTGCAAGATCCAGAAAGAAGTCAACACATGTCCTTTAGTGAAGAACAGCTGCGCAAAAAAGATGAATATTATAAACAGCATCATGGGCCTTACTGCGCGGAGAAATACTCTTGCTGGCAGTCCGGAAAATGAGGTAAGAGCAAAAAAGAAAACAAACAGGGCCCCTATCCCAAAAAAACTTTCTGTCCTGAAGGTCAGAATTCCAAGCAGCATCACAGCTGCAAGTTTTGTCCTGGGGTCAAGCGTATGCAGAAATGAATCTCCGGGCACATAACTGAAAACCGGTTCTTGCATGCTTTTTTTCGCTCTCCTTGTTTCTCGTTTTATACTTGCATGAATAATTCCAACTATTTCACAGGCTATTTTTCAAGCTGTTTTCAGGTATTATTCAGGCTGTTTTTCAGCCTTTTCTTTCTCAATTATTGATTTTACTCTTAATATCTCTTCGAGAGCTTCTTCAACCGTAAATACAGCAGGGTTCACCTGTATTCCTCTGGATTTAAGTTCTCTCATCATGGCTGCTACCGGAGGAAGGGGCACATTTTCGGTTTCAAGGTACTCTTTTCTGCTTCCCTGAAAACTTATCCTGCCTTCCTGGAGATGGATTATTTTTTCAAGCAGGGGAAAGAACCCTTTCAGGTTGTGGGTTACGGTTATAACTGCGGTCCCCTGATCCTTTACTTTTTTAAGAGTTTCCAGAATTTCTTTTTTTCCTGAAGGGTCAATCCCTGTGATAGGTTCATCCAGTACAAGGTAGTCCGGCCTGAGAGCAAGAGCACATGCAAGGGCAACTCTCTGCATCTCTCCTCCACTCAGGCTGAAAGGGTTCCGGGATAGCATTGTGCGGTCAAGATAGACAGCTTCAAGGGCTTCAAGAACTCTCTCCTCAGTTTCTTTTCTGGAGTATCCGAAGTTTAGCGGTCCAAACGCTATCTCATCATATATTGTCCTGCAAAATAGCTGGTCTGCCGCCTGCTGGAAAACCATTCCTACCCTGCTTTTAACCTTTTTTGAAGAAGGGGAAAGCCCGTCAATAGTCACTTTTCCTGAGTCCGGGCGCAAGATCCCGTTAAACAGTTTTATGAGGGTCGATTTTCCTGCACCTTTTTCTCCCAGAATCCCCACGAATTCCCCTTTTTCGATGCGCAGATTGACATCTTTTAAGGCTGTAATTTCAAGAGGGGTATTTTTCGAGTAGAATAAACTTACGTTTTCAAGAATAATCGGCATATCTCCTCCGCAAAGCTGGAAGGGGAAGAGGTCTTTTCCCAGGGGATCATGACTCCGTGTTTTTTCAGGCGCTCTGCAAGATCCATCAGGGACGGCGGAGTGAGTCCGAGATCCAGGAGAAATGGGTTGGAGAGTACGTTTTCTGGTTCTCCTTCAAGCACAATCCTCCCTCTGTCCATTACTATAATTCGGTCAGCATCATGAAGTTCTTCAAGATTATGTGTAATGTATATTATCGTTTTTCCTTTTTCATGAAGCTTTTTTACGTGTTTAAGGACGAGTTTTCCCGAATCAGGGTCAAGCATGGAGGTTACTTCATCAAAAACAAGACATTCAGGCTCCATGGTAAGGGTTCCTGCAAGAGCTGCACACTGCCCCTGTCCACCACTCAGGGTCTTTGGAGAATGATACCTGTAATTTTCAAGCCCTATTTCAGCAAGGACTCTCTCCACTCGTCTCCTGATTTCTTCTGGGGGAAGGCAAAGGTTTTCAGGCCCGAAGGCAAGGTCTTCTTCTACGGTCCTGCCAATAAACTGAGTTTCTGGATTCTGAAACACAATGCCAACAATTTTTCTGATTTCCTGAAGCCTGGAAATGTCTCTTGTATCCATGCCCTTTACCATGACCTTTCCTTTCCCGGGTTTCAGGAGCCCGTTGAGGTGGAGGGCCAGAGTGGATTTTCCGCTCCCGTTTCGGCCTATTATCCCGATATATTCCCCTTTTCTTATTCCCATATGTATGTCGCTGAGGGCGGGTTTCCCATCAGGGTAGCTGTAACTCACGTTTTCGAGCCTGATCATGCTGGGTCCGATTTAATACTTCTTTATCAATTTATATGAACATTGGTACTCGTTTTTTGCGGGATAAAAGCTCACATTTAGGGGGAGCGAAGGAGAATCCCCGCAAATAAATTCGCGGGAGCTGTCACAGTTCATTGGTTGAAGCAATATATGCGGCAACCGCTGTTTTTACTATCTCCCCCGGAATGAAGGGAATTACTCCGAGAGTAATGGCTGTCCAGAGTCCTACTTCAGCTACCAGCATCAACTGGAAAACTCCGAGGGCATATATTATCAAAATTCCTGTGCTCATGTTAAGGGCATTGATCGCAAGCCCTGATTTTTCGGCGTGTTCTGCTTTTTCAGCAAGCTTGCCTACAATGAAGGCAGCAGCGATAAAACCGAAAATGTACCCTCCGGTGGGTCCGAGAAGCACTCCTATTCCGGAGCTTCCTCCCGCAAAGACTGGAAGCCCTGCAACGCCAAGAAGTGTATATACAACCATGCTCAGGCTTCCCCACTTACTCTTCAACATGCTCCCTGCAAGCAGGACAAAGAAAACCTGCAGTGTGACCGGAACAGGTGAAAATGGTATGGGTATCTGTATGTAAGCTCCTGCAGCCGTCAGGGCTGCAAAAAGGGATGCAAAAACCATTTTTCGAAGTTCTGAAGTATGAACTGAATGAGAATTATGTTTTATATGCATGCTTTTTCCTTTTGCGTTAATTTTATCTCTTTACCGGCTTTATTCGGAGTAATATCGAGCATACTGTCAACTTTATTTTCCGTTAGCCTTTACAAGTGAGATAATTATCTGTAATCTTTATTGTCAACCTATCGTGGTTACATGGTTTACATTGAATTTAAAACTTTCCAGCGGTATTTACCGTAATGACAATGGCAACCTTCAATGGCAGCCTTTTTATCCTGCTATTAGATGTCCGGTCACGTTTTGTAATTTTTTCCAAAAAATAATGAGGGCTTCTTTTTTAAAGACATTTGCGAAGGTCTGTTCTATGTTTCGGAGCGACAATTAAATATATATCTTATACCGGTATTATGGATACTTCACCTGAAATACAGTTTTACTATACTGTTTCATTCTGTGTTCAGGGAATCCATTGTGGGCGCGTGGCCTAGCCCGGATATGGCGGCAGCCTCCTAAGCTGTAAATCGGGGGTTCAAATCCCTTCGCGCCCGCCAAATTCTATATTTTCATTTGCTATCTGTTTTATTGTTCCATTCCGTTTTAGTTCCACTTTTCCGGTTTCACTTTCTCTATTTTGTCTGCATGATTTTACAGACATGTCATTATATTATGGAAAAATTTCTTATTTAGAAATACAGTTATCTCCTATCTGCCGTGGCAGTAAATGTTTAGCATAACTTCTATTAAAAAACACGCCGATTCAGAGGAAACAGGAATTGATCAGAAAAGCCAGGATAAGTGATGTTGTTGAGATGAAACAGCTCATCAACACTTACTCTAAGGATGAGCTTATGCTTGCTCGCTCCCTGAGTGAGATGTACGAGAACATCAGGGATTATTACGTCTGTGAGATTGATGGAGAAGTTGTGGGCTGTTGTGCCCTGCATGTAGTGTGGGAAGACCTTGCAGAGATACTTGCCCTTGCCGTGAACCCGGTATGTGCAAGAAAGGGAATAGGTACAAAGCTTGTCACGTCTTGTCTTGAGGACGCTAAACACCTTGGCATGAAGGAAGTTTTTGCACTTACTTATGTGCCTGGCTTTTTCGAGACTCTGGACTTTAAGGTTGTGGACAAAAACACCCTTCCCAGAAAAATCTGGTCCGGCTGTTTGAGGTGCCCCAAGTTTCCGGATTGTAACGAAGTTGCTGTTCTGAAGTCGATTCATTCCTGAATTGCTTTTAAAATTCTTCTCTGATATCCTGTTTTTTATTTTTTTGAATTTAAGGCTTTAAATTCAAAACTATAGGAGTTCAATTTTCAGGATTTAAAATTAATATAAATAGCTAAAGATCAAAAATTATTTATTCAGGCAGTTACGTTTTTAGGCTATCCTAATTATCGGATATGGAGTCAGGCATATGCTGGCGGGATGATGTAATGCATATAGAGCGATTTGAAGAATATCTTGAAACTATTCTCTACCTCATTAGAAAAAATCAGAGCCCTGCAAAGACTAAACAGATTTCTGAAGAACTCAACGTATCTCCGCCAAGCGTGACGGAAATGATAAAAAAGTTACATTCTTCGGGACTTGTAGAGTATACACCTTATCAGGGAGTTGAATTAACAAAAAGAGGAACTGATCAGGCTATCAAGATCAAAAGAAAACACCAGGTACTTGAAACTTTCCTTGTTGATGTCCTTGATTTCGATAGAAAGGAAGCGCATAAAGAAGCTTGTGAACTTGAGCATGCGGTCTCAGATGCCGTACTTGAAAAGATCTACGAATTTCTGGGATGCCCCGAGTATTGCCCTGACGGGAACCCGATCAATATTGATAAAAATAATATCGGGCAAGAGGAAAAATTTGTCCCGCTTGATGAGATGGAAGAAGGAAGTTCAGGCAGAGTTGCCCGGGTGACCCTTCCAAGAGAAATGAAAGAGCGCCTGCTCTCTCTTGGCATTCTTATGGGAGAAGATATTGAAGTCAGGCGAAAGCAAAGGCAGGGCTGTATCTCGGTTATAGCGGTAGGGTCGGAAATTGCTCTCGGAAGGGATATTGCAAAGAAAATTTTCATAGCTCCGAAGGGCAGAAACGTGTAAAAAATAAAGAGAAGGCATATAACTGGCATGGAGTAAAATAACCGGAGATGTGATAGGAATTTCCAGTTCATGCTGTACTTCCGGAAGTGGAAGTCAGAGCAAAAGTCCCTATGATTTGACAATAGCTTTCATAGGCAACCCAAGCGTTGGAAAAAGCGTCTTTTTCAGCAGGCTTACGGGGGTAGGGGTTGAGGTCTCAAATTATCCTGGCACAACAGTTGCACTTAAAAAAGGAATTGTAAAAGCCCGGGGCAAAACTATTGAAATAGTTGACCTGCCAGGCATTTATTCCCTTGGAGTTACAAACGAAGATGAGAAAGTAACCAAGCAATTTCTGATTGAGGACCGACCTGATATTATTATCAATGTCGTTGACGCGAGCAGGCTCGAAAGGAATCTGTACCTGACCCTGCAGCTTCTGGAACTCGATATCCCTATGGTTGTTGCGTTAAATCAGGTAGATCTGGCTGCAGACCTCGGGATTCTCGTTGATACAGACGAACTCTCCGAACTGCTTGGCCTGCCTGTAGTACCAACGGTTGCAACCTGGGGAGTAGGGCTTGATGAGGTAATGCTTGTAGCTCTTGGCGAGCAGAATAAGACTCAGGAGCACCACCAGGTAAGATATAGCCAGTGGGTCCAGCAGGCTCTTTCTAGCCTTGACTATACCTTTCCCAATATATCTCCAATCGTAAAAATGGCAGCTCTGCTAAACGATGCCGAGTTTGTAGAACTCTGCTGTATGCCACCAGAGGCTAATGCCTTGCTCTCTTCTGCCAGGCGGTTAAGACAGAACCTGGAGATAGAGCAGGGGATTTCGGTACCTGATACTGTTGCAAGAGATCTCTATGGGGAAGCCGGATATATTGTGGACAGCGTGGTTTCAAGGTTTGAACCTAAAAAAAATATAAGGGAAAGAATAGATGCTATCCTTACATCCCCTAATTTCGGGATTGCAGTGCTCATATCTGCCCTGCTCATCACTTTCCTTCTTGTTTTCCGGGTAGGAGGGTTCCTTGAGACCTGGATTGTAAATGAAATCTTTGAGCCTCATGTGATTCTTCCTGCCGAAGCCGCAACTTCTGGCATGCCGCCTGTCCTGAAAAACCTGATAGTTTATTCTCTTCGAGGAGTAGAGGCCGGATTTGCAATCGCGATTCCATATATTGCAGTCTTTTATGCCATTCTTTCAATATTTGAGGATTCGGGTTATCTTACCAGGGCAGCTTTTCTGCTTGACAATCTTACTCATAAGCTTGGGCTTCACGGAAGAGCCGTGATTCCGCTGGTTCTTGGCTTTGGCTGCAACGTCCCTGCAATTATGGCAGTGCATTCCCTTGGCACACGGCGGGAAAAGAGGATAGCTTCCCTTCTTATATCTCTAATTCCCTGCTC
>ENA-UOOK01000465-UOOK01000465.1-fermentation-metagenome-genome-assembly--contig:-NODE-465-length-53304-cov-9.441623_pt1 | contig 53304 bp, 59 predicted proteins | sample MGYA00245777_ERZ724023 | MGnify/ENA primary metagenome ERZ724023 (study PRJEB28704, sample SAMN03018312) | fermentation metagenome | biome: anthropogenic terrestrial biome; feature: soil; material... | reverse complement strand
ACCCGCATAGGTTCGTTGAAAAAGTGAGTGTTTTTGTATATTTATAAGAAATAATGGCTTTCCGAGTGGATTCCTAGAAATGTATAGTCAAGGCTAGGAGAAGCAAGCCGACTGGTAAGGGTTTTGCAAGCAAAATCCCGATTTGAGCAAAAATGCAACAAAGCAATATCTCAAAAGATAGAGGGTGTGGGCAGTAACTAAATTAGAACTTTTTGGGTTTCTGCCATATTTTATTCATTTACAAAAGAACGTTAGTTCGTTTATAATGTACTTAGAGCATATTCATTGGAGGACATATGGAACGAGCTATTTTGCATGTTGATGTTAATTCAGCCTACTTAAGCTGGGAAGCTGTTTATGGCTTGCAGCACGGGGCAAAGGTTGACCTGAGAACAATTCCCAGCGTGGTGGGCGGCGATGAAAAAAGCCGCCATGGCATTGTTCTGGCAAAATCCATCCCGGCAAAAAAGTTTAATATAAAAACCGGTGAGGTTTTATGGTCTGCACGGGGGAAATGCCCGAATCTTGTGGTTCTGCCTCCGTCATATCCCCTTTATATCAAGTGTTCCAACGCTATGACTGATCTTTTGGCGGAGTATAGTCCTTTAGTTGAAAGATATTCAATCGACGAATGCTTTGTAGATCTTACTGGGCATTGTCACGACAAAGACTATGAGGAGACAGCATGGGAAATAAAGGAACGTTGTCGCAATGAATTGGGGTTCACTGTGAATATTGGAGTTTCCTCAAACAAGTTGCTGGCAAAAATGGCCTCGGAACTTGAAAAACCGGATAAGCTGCACACGTTGTATCCTCATGAGATCCCGAAAAAGCTTTGGCCTTTGCCCATACGCGAGCTGTTTTTAGCAGGTCCCCGCACAATTCCCGTGCTTTACAAGCTTAATATTTTCACAATCGGTCAATTGGCTCATGCATCTCCGGAGCTTTTGCAGCAGCATCTGAAAAGTCATGGTCTTACAATCTGGAAATATGCCAACGGAATTGATGACTCTCCTGTAGCTCCCGGCGAACGTGTAATCAAAGGGATCGGAAATTCAACCACAACACCCTTTGATGTGGATAATGAAAAAGAGGCTTTTTTGTTTCTGCTCTCCCTCACTGAAACTGTTACCATGCGCCTTAGAAGCAAGGGCATGATGGCTCGTGTCCTGGCAGTTTCCATAAGGGATACGCAGCTCTCTTTTTGTTCCCATCAGCGAAAGCTTCTGACTCCAACAGACAGCACAGATTATTTGTATCAGGAGGCAAAGCGACTTTTTACGGAAATGTGGCAGGGTAATTCGCTCCGTCATTTTGGTGTACATTTATCCGAGCTTACAGGAAATGAATTTTACCAAACCTCACTTTTTGATAGTAACTATATCTTTCGCAAACAATCACTCGACAAAAGCATTGATACAATCCGGCTTTCGTATGGCGGTGATGCAGTTGTAAGGGGGGCTTTTTTGCATTCGGGAATTCCGCCTCTGTGCGGAGGTGTTCACGAGTCCTTCCCTAATATGAGGAGTTTACTTTGAGCATGGCTGATGGATTTGAGGTTTGGATTCTTAATTACAAAGAATTTCGCCAGTGGGGTATAGTGGAGCAGGGTTTGCCTGTAACGTAGATTCTTTCTTACTCGTGACGGGGTTTTGAAAGAAATCCGGTAAAGATAAGGGATTTGAAGTATCAGGACGCTATAAAAAGGTGGTGCAACATGAAGGTTTTAATGCGTTCGGTTGATATGATTTGCTGTACCAGCAAAGACGGGATAATAACCCCAATTAAATTTCGTATAGCCGATGAGGAAAAAGAATATAAAATTATCCGTATTGATAAAATCTTGACCCGTGACGAGGAAAAGCTGGCTGGAAATCGGATGCTTGTGTTTAAGGTGCAAAGTATTATTAATAACTGCGAATGGCTGTTTGAAATGAAGTATGAGTTTAGCACCTGCAAATGGTTTCTTTATAAGATTTGAGCAATTATATTCACAGGTTTACCGGGATTTTATAGAGTGTCTTATTGTTTCGTCCATTATTTTTTTTGCTTGTTTGTCGGGGAGTAAATCCAATAAATCCTGCAGCTTTTCAAGGTAACGTTCAATCCAGCTGTAGGCATCGTTTATGCCTCCCAGATGCTCAATTTGCTCTATTATTCTTCTGATATCTTCTTGACTCATATTACCTGAGGAAAAAATACTCCTCACGTTTTCCTTAAACTCTTGACTCTTCCGCAGAGCTAAAATAAACGGAAGAGTTATAACGCCTTCCTTAATGTCATTTCCTTCAGGCTTTCCGGTGTTTTTTGCGTCCTCGGTTAAATTTAAAATATCATCCTGAATTTGAAACGCCATTCCGTAATAATAGCCAAGCTTTGAAAGCCCTCTAATGTGCTCTTTTTTGCAATTTGATAAAAACGCCCCTTCGGAACAGGAAAAAGCAAATAGAACTGCAGTTTTTTTACTAATCCTTTTAAGGTATGATGTAAGGGATATCTCCAGATTAAAACGGCTGTAAAACTGCTCAATTTCAGCTTCACATACGGATTTTATTCCTTTGGCAATACTTTCGATCCGCTCCTTCGGAAGTGTTTTTGACAATAGCATAACAGCCCGGGTCAAAAGGTAGTCCCCCATAAACACCGCCATTTTATCCCCATGCACTTGGTTAATGGTTGGCTTTCCTCTCCGCATTCCGGCATCGTCAATAATATCATCATGCACAAGTGTAGCCATATGGAGAACTTCAATTCCGGCAGCAGCATCCAATATTTTGTCATCCCATGCTTTACCAAGACCTGCAGCAATTATGGTTAATGCGGGTCTGAGCATTTTCCCTCCATTGATTGAAAGATCCAAAAGCAAGTCCTCAAGGGGCTTGCTTCTGGATTTTAGGTTCTCTGAAATAATTGTTTTAACTTGTTTGATTTTCCTATTGACTTCAGGACATTGCTCCCACACTACTTTTCTGCTCCTTTACAGGAAATAATTCGGTCGATCTTTATTTTGCTTTGTCCAAAGCATCCTTTGCGGCTTCCTTAAATTGATTCCATGAGCCGGTCGCTCCGGAGATTGCGTCAACCTTATCAAGATTTTGAGTTTCAACCAGCTTTGCCGCATACTGTTCTGAACTCTTTAATGCGTTTTGAGCCTTCTGGTAGTTTTCATCCCCGGACCCTTTTCCATAATTTTCGTCTTTAACGGTTCCATCAGCATTATACTGCAAAAATTCTGCTTCGGCAATCTTTCCGTCCTTTATCTCCAAATTTACCGCACCGTATGCGCCGCGGCTATCCTCGGAGCTTTTACCTCCATAAGTTCCATCCTTTAGACCTCCGCATCCTGACAATATAAGCGATATAGCCAGAACTGAAATAATTAATAATTTTTTCATTGCAATGCCTCCTTGTGTTGTTTTCAGTGGTTTATGCGGATTATATTCCATATCAAGTTGCAATTAATCTGGAATTAATCCACAACCATTCCGCAATTGTTGATACATATAGTTCAGGTGATTTCACTGCAGAACCATTCTTTTGGATAAATATACATACTTATTTACCTGCCTGCCCAGCTTACATATTCCACTATTCAGGGATGTTTGGTAAGCATACATATTCATATCAGGGAATCATTGTCTTTCCTGCATGCAACATGAAAGGCAATGATTTTCGAATTAATGCAGTAATATCACAGTTGTATGTTTACCCAAAATTAATAAAAACAAACCACAGCATTTTTGATTTATTTTCTTTTTGCGTGGTAAACTGTGTATATAAGCTGAGTAAATTGCTTTCTGCTGCAAGTATGCTTTTGAATGAGATTTACCGGTACAGTTATATATTTCTCGGAGGTAGGCAAAATGTCACAGAAGGTTGTTATTGTCGGAGCCGGTTATGCAGGTGTTGAAGCTGCACTGACTCTATATAAAAAAAAGAAAAAAAATGACTCCATTGATATTTTTCTCATTGATAAAAATCCTTATCACACTCTTTTAACTGAGCTTCACGAGGTTGCAGGAAACCGGATTGATGAAGATGGAATTATAGTACCACTACGTGATATTTTCAAGTATACCGATGTCCACGTCATTCAAGATGAAATTAAAGGCTTTGATCTTGATAATAAAATAGTTAAATCAGAATCAAGCGAATACCCCTACGATTATTTGATTCTTGCGGCGGGCAGTCGTCCAAACTATTATGGCATTCCGGGGATGGCAGAAAATTCATTTTCTCTGTGGTCCTTTGATGACGCAGTACGCATAAGAGAGCATATCCGGGACTGTTTTTTAAAAGCTTCAATGGAACAAAATCTCGACACAAGAAAAAAGCTGTTGACCTTTGTTGTTGGCGGGGGCGGTTTTACAGGGGTTGAAACCATTGGAGAAATAGCTCTTTGGGTTAAGCTTCTATGCCGTGAATATGGCATATTGCGGCAGGATGTTCGGCTGTATTTGGTGGAGGCACTTTCTGATATTCTGTCTAATCTAAAAAAGAAGAACAGGGATAAAACCGCAAGATACCTTAGAAACCGTTTAGGGGTTGAGGTTCTCACCGATTCTTCCATAGAAAGCTTCGATAACGATACATTAAAAATTAAAAATAAACAGAGCATAGAAAGTAAAACCGTCATCTGGACAGCCGGTGTAAAGGCTTGCGACATTGTTAATGCTCTTAGCTTTCTCAAAGAAAAATCATGTAAGATTAATGTCGATGAATACGCTCTGACTGAGTACCCCGACTTTTATGCTGCCGGTGATATTTCGCGTTTCAAGCATGGAGATTCTTTTCTTCCTGCTATGGTAGAGCCCGCCCTTCAAACCGGTAAAGCAGCAGCTAATAACATACTTGCTAATATTCGTGGCAAGGACATGGAAAAGTTAAAGCCTAAATTCAGTGGTTCCATGGTTAGTGTCGGCAGCTACTTTGCAGTTGCAGAGATTTTGGGGGTATCCTTAAATCGTTTATTTGCGATTATTATGAAGTATCTTGTTAATGTACACTATCTTTTTGGGATTGGCGGCTTTGAGTTGGTGTTAAGATACTTAAAGCATGAATTCTTGTATAAAAGGCAGCACAAACCGATGCTTGAGGCCTTTATAACAAAAAAGACTATGATGGTCTGGCTCGTGCCGCTACGTTTATATCTGGGTTATTATTGGTTTATAGAAGGGTTGAAAAAAGCACAGGGTGGCTGGCTGGTAAATGAATTTCTTGCAGGAAGAGCTCCCGACGCCGGTGCATCGGCTTCGATAACTGAAGAAGGCGTAGAGGTGTTTCGAATTATAAACGACAATACTCCAGGCTGGTATGCCTGGATAGCGGAAACCTTTATTTTGCCTTACCCAATGTTATTCCAGGTTTTAATTGTAATAGCAGAGCTGGGTCTGGGTCTGGCATTCTTTTTCGGAACCTTTACCATTCCCGCTGCGGTCGTTGCGCTTGGAATGAATTTAAACTTCCTGCTGTCAACGGGTATGTATCCCGAAACATACTGGCTGATTCCGGCGCAAATTGCCATGTTTGCCGATACAGGTAAATCCTTTGGCGGGGATTACTTCATTATGCCATACCTGATGCGCCAATGGAGGTACTTTGTGAGAAACAAGAAAATTAAGCCATTCTTATTCAGGTAGGGCTTTACGTTTAAAGCGAAGTATCATACTGTGTCACGGAAAATATGTTCTCTCTCCAACAAAGCCCAATTCGTTTCTGTGTTGGGCTTTTGGAGTCTTTAGGGCTTTTGGAGATTCTGCTTCCCCGTACACTCCGGGCATATTCCATATATCTCAAGCCGATGACCGGTTAGCTCAAAGCTTTCCCGCGAGCACAAAGAGGCTGCATACTCTTCAACAGGGCAGCAATCTATTGAAACCATCCTGCTGCATCCGGTACAAACCAGACGATGCTTATGTTCCATCCTGTTAAATTCATAGCGGGAGAGATTGTCATCCATAAATGCAGTCTTTATAACGAGAGCGTTTTCCGCCATTATTTCCATTGTCCTATAAACCGTCGAAAGATTGACCTTTGAGCCTTCTTCCTTCATTTTAAGAAATATCTCCTCTGCACTTAAAGGATTTAAAGCATTATCGAGTATCATTAGGATCATCGATCTATGCTTAGTGAACTTCATGCCTTTTTCGTTAAGCTCTTTTCTGTAGTCTTTCGTTTTCGTAATAATCCCCCCAAGCAACATTCTATCTTTTTGCAGTGTATTTTAAGTTAATCACTCTACTTTCCCACAGTATTTTTGGTCGGTACCGGCACCTCAAAATACTACTCGCAAGCTGAGGCGGGAAAGTTGAGTTAATCATCTTCGCCTTTTCATGAAAAACACTATGGCAAGTGTGATTACGCCTGTTATAACAATTGTTCCTCCGGGCTTAAGATCCAAATAATATGAAAGAAACAGCCCTGCTACAACAAATAAAACCGAAAAAAGTACTGATAATATCGTTATCTGCTTATAGCTTTTGGATATTTGCATGGAAACTGCGACCGGAAGAACCATAATCGATGAAACAATAAGTGTGCCTACAACCCTGGCAGATATTGAAATGGCAACAGCTGTTATTACAGCAAACACCATGCTCACAATCTTTACGGGAATTCCTGCAAGAGTGGCGGACTCTTCATCAAATACCATATAAAATAAAGCCTTCCGCATAAAAAACATCACTAAAACAACCACAATGCTCAAGCCTATGACCATATAAAGCTCAAAAGGCGCTACTGCCACAAGACTTCCGAAAAGAAAGCTGTTAAAATTTGCGTTTTTAACAAATCCTGAAAAAATAGCTGCTAGACCAACCCCTAAAGACGAAATTATAGCGGTGGATATTTCAGCGTATTTGGGAATGGACTTCCTAATGCGCTCAATACTTAAAGCAGCTATGACAGCAAAAACAAGAGCGCCGAATATAGGGTTAAGACCAAATGCAAGACCTGCCGCAACACCTGCAAGAGAGACATGGGAAAGGGCATCACCTAAGGGCGAAAGCCTTTTTAATACTACTACCACACCTATAAGCGGAATTATAACAGCAATTAAGGTGCCCACAAGAAAAGCATTCTGCATAAACTCAAATTGAAATATTTCTAACAAGGAGCTCCCTCCTTTTTCTTATTGTGCTTGCAATTTAAGCAGCTGTGGCTGTGTAGGCGGACATTATAGCCATATACTTCTGATAATGTCTCGTCTGTTATCGGATTGTTAACATCATGAACGCGCATGCCATTCTCTGACAAACATATAAGCTTGTTGGCATGCATAGTTATTGCGGCGATATCGTGAGTTACCATTATAATCGTAATGCCCAGTTCCTCGTTAAGCTGCGCAAGAAGGCAGTAGACAGCTTCTTCCGACTTCATATCTATACCAACGGTGGGCTCATCAAGAAGCATAATATCCGGATCTGTTACAAGCACCTTGGCAATGAAAACCCTTTGCTGCTGACCGCCCGACAGCTTTCCTATAAGTTTTTTTCCGTAATCCTGCATACCCACTTTTTCCAGAGCTTCGTATACCCGGTTCTTGTGATCTTTTGTCTTTCTTTTGAAAACACCTGTTTTTGCTGACAGGCTGGCTCCAACTATTTCTTCAACGGTAGCTGGAAAATCTCCGTTAAAGCTATTGGCTTTTTGGGATACATACCCAACCTTCGACCATTGGCTAAAGCTCCGGATATCTTCACCAAGAATTTCGATCTTCCCCTTTGACGGTGTAAGAATTTTTAAAAGCAGTTTTACAAGAGTGCTTTTACCTGCTCCGTTTGGACCTATTATACCTAAGAAGTCGTCCCGCTCAACAACAAATCCGATGTCTTTTAGTATAAGTTTTCCTTGATACGCAAAAGAGAGATCATCTACCTTAATAATTTCATTCATAAGTATTAGGAGACTCGTGACTTAAGTCTTAAGAGGAGAACTCCACTACACCGCCTTCCGTATTAATCTGATTTCTCTAAAGCTCTGTATGACGCTTACATATTCATCTAAATGTTTATATAGTTAGTTCAGTATACTTTATCTTTTGCAAAGTGAAGCAGCTATTAACAATGGGATACAAGCAAATGCTTACAACAGCATTGTATCGGGCGCATGTTCGATTGACAAAAGATTACTGACTAAAAATCATAGTCATTTAATCTACTGCAACAAAGCTCTTTTTAACGCCTCGAGGTTTTCTTCCATTACTGAAAAATAATCCTTACCGGCTTTCGAATTTTCCTCCGACAGGCCTTCCAATGGATTTAAAAGATCCGTTTTTGCACCGGTTTCTCTGGCAATAGCCTCAGCCACCTTCGGGCTTGCAAGCTCTTCAAAAAAGATTACCTTTACATCATTCTCTTTCACAAATTTAATAATTTGAGCCATTTTAGCCGGAGTTGGCTCCGATTCACTTGAAATGCCTTCAATAGCAATTTGGGTTAACCCGTAAGCATTGCACAAGTAACCAAAGGCTTCGTGTGATACAACAATTTCTTTGCGTGTAAATTCATTTACTGCTTCTTTATATGCTTTATCTAAATCATCTAGTTTCTTCGCATAAAAATCATAATTATCCTGATAAAACCTGCTATTGGATGGATCCACTTTAACCAAACCGTCCTTTATGGCTTCCATCTGCTTTTTAGCATTAAGGGGATTAAGCCAGACATGCGGGTCATACCCATCGCTACCGCAGGAATGCGTTTCGTCTTCATCTATATGGTCATCTGCATACTCATGCTCATGGTCATCCAGCTTAATGCCATGTCCGTCTTCAATGGTTTGGCTATTTTCGTCAGCTTGTTCATGTTCATCCGTCTCAACATGTTCATTAGAATTGTCATGATCATCGATTTGGTTGAGATTATCTTTAGAACCTTGTTCATCCTCATCGACCCGGCTATTGTTGGCTTTGTTATTTTCATCGGTCAAGCTATATTTATCTGCCTTACCATGTTCCCCGGATTGGTTACTTTCATCGTAATGTTCCTCGTTCTGTTCATGATCATGGCTGTGCTCAGAGCCAAGTATCCTTTCCGACTCAATATAATTTGATGTTTCAATGGTAATTAGCTCTGAATTTTTTATAGATTCAAGAACCTTTGTAACCCAGCTTTCCATTCCACATCCGTTATATATAAATAAATCTGCGTCATAAAGCCCCGCAATATCCTTTGGGCTAGGCTCCCAATCATGTGGCTCCGTACCGGCTGGCACCATATTTTTTATAACCGCTTTGTCGCCTGCTATTTTTAATGTAAAATCATACATGGTGAAAAAGCTTGTATAAACCAAAATCTTTCCGTTACTGTTGTAGCGTGTCACTTTTGCTGAACTACATGCACTCATTACGGAGACCAGCATAAAAAACGCTAAAAGCAAAATAATGGGTCTTTTCATTTTTCTTTAAAACCTCCAATTTAAAAGCCCGTAATCATATCAAATGAATTTTGCAATCCTTACTTGAGACTTTTGGGCTCTTTCTGCAAATGCGAGTAATTTGCATTTGCATATATTATAACCCATTAATATTCAAATAAACATACTTTTTAAAAAAATATTATGATTGCTTACCAGAAAGTTGTGAAGCGACTTTTTTGCAGTTTTGTCTGCAGGAAGCTGGAACTTGCTGCAGACTAATGAAATCACAAAATGGTTATCCAGCTTTCTTTCGAAGGCTGATGAAATTTATGATATCTTAAATTAATTAGAAAGTTACAAAGCGACTTTCCGGGTGATCATCATATTTACTCATTCGGTTGCCCGCCAGCTCCTAAGTCTGGTGCATTTCCTTTCTGGGTTATTATCATATTTACTCATAGAGCTAACAACTAAACACCCCTGAACCCTGTCGGTGTCACACCTTCCGTCCTTCTAAATATATGACAGAAATAGCTCGCATCCTTGAACCCTACCTTTTCAGCAATTTCACGACTCTCCATATCTGGATGGAGAGCCATTAGCTCCTTGCTTTTTTGTATTCTGTAATGGGTAAGGTATGTAATTACGTTCATATTATAATGCTGTTTAAATGTCCGACAAAGATGGGAAGCCGAAATACCAATTAAATCAGCTAGTTCAAGCAGTGTAATGTCTTTGGAATAATTTTTTTCAATATATTCGATTATCGCTTCAAGTCGCTTTGATCGGTATATTTGGGATTTTGAGCTTGCACCTCTAAATAACGCTTTCATTCTGAGCAGAAAGGAATAAAGCAGAACCGAACATTCTTGTGCGTAAGCTTCCCCTCCTGTCTTAAGCAGGGAACACACTCTTTCCAGCAGGTTATCAATATATCCTGTATTAATAAGGGCAGTGACCTCATAATCCCCAAACTCAAGATATTGCATCAACGTTTCAACGCTTTTCCCTTTGAAAGTAATCCAATAAACCTCCCAGGGTTCTTCCACAGAATAATATTTATGAGGTATGTTGGGACGAAAGAAAAAAGCGTCTTTCTCTCTTATTGTATATTCCCTTCCTCCTACCTCAAACATCCCTTTGCCACTCCGGCAAAAAGTCCACTGGTAGTCGATAAACCCGGATGGTCTATTTATGTACTCCTGATTGGCACGGCAACCAATTCCGGTTACATAGAACGGAATATTTTCATCGGTGTATTTCAATATTGGGTATATTGTATCCATTTTAGCCTCTTATTACATCAATATTCTTATATCCATGCAAAAATATTACGATTGTATCTATCTATATAGTAATATAAAATATCAATATAATTATATCATTCCATAGCAAAGCTGCAAACAACATGGAGGTATTGATCATGATTTCTGATTACGGTAGTTATTCAAAGGATTTTACAAGGCTAACATCTGAAAACACGGAAAAGGCTTCCTGCATTCCTATACCCTATGATTCTATCGGGGCAGCCATTTTGGGTGAGCGAAGTTCTTCCCCTTTTTTCCGGCTTTTAAACGGTCTGTGGGACTTTAAATACGCTGCAAATTTGTCGGAGGTTCCTGATAATTTCTATGGTATAGAATATAGAGCAGACGACTGGGGTAAAATCCCCATTCCGTCAAATTGGCAAATGCATGGGTATGATGTTCCCAATTATACAAACATTGAATACCCCTATCCCTTAGACCCACCTCACGTTCCGGATGATAACCCCATCGGCCTTTATAGATTCGATTTCAACATACCGGATGAGTGGTCCGGAAGGCAGATTATTATTTGCTTTGGGGGTGTTAATTCATCATTCACGCTGTGGGTGAACGGTGTACGAATCGGCTATGGCCAGTGTAGCCATATGCCTACCGAGTTTGACATAACAGCCTTTGTCCAGCCCGGAAAAAACATGCTTTCTGCCATGGTATATAAATGGTGTGCGACAAGCTATCTCGAAGACCAGGACTTCTGGAGGCTCAGTGGTATTTTTAGGGAGGTTTTTATCTACTCGGTTCCGCAGCTTCACATAAGAGATGTCTTTGTGAAAACCTCCTTTGACAAAGAATACGTAAATGCAGTAATTCATATCGAAACATCAATAATAAATTACCACAAGGCTCACTCAGGAAATTATAAAGTTTCTTTTATTCTGCTAAATCAGGACAATTGCAATGTTTTCAAAAAAGAGCATGCTGTATTTGCCGCTTCTGATCCCGGAAAGTCAATAACCCTAAGCAGTGAGCATGTTGTTATAAACCCGGAAAAATGGACAGCTGAAACGCCATATCTTTACTCAATCCTACTTGTCCTTAAAGATGAAATGGGGAACATTATCGACATCATAAAAGTAAGAACAGGATTTCGACAGGTTGAAATAAAAGATTCACAGCTTTTTGTAAACGGAGTATCCATCAAAATAAAAGGCGTAAACCGACACGACACAGACTGTGACCTAGGGCATGCAGTATCAAGAGAAATGATGCTCAAGGATATATTGATGATGAAACAGCACAACATAAATACCGTCAGAGCGTCTCACTATCCTAATGATCCATATTGGCTGGATCTCTGCGATGAATATGGTTTATATGTTATTGACGAGGCTGATCTTGAGACTCACGGTTTTGGCTACAAAGACCCCGAATATGACCTTTCGGATAAACCCGAATGGAAGGACTCTTTTGTAGATAGAGCCGAGAGAATGGTTGAGAGAGACAAAAACCATCCGTCAATAATAATATGGTCACTTGGGAATGAAGCACGCTATGGAAGCAACCACGACCAGATGGCAGAGTGGATACGGTCAAGGGATAACACAAGGCCGATACATTATGAGAGAGCCTACGATGCAAAGGTTGTGGACATAGTAAGCGTTATGTATCCTGATATCGACTATCTTGAGAGAGAAGGAAAGAGAACCGACGATCCCAGGCCGTTTTTTATGTGTGAATACGCCCACGCAATGGGAAACGGTCCCGGTAGCCTTAAAGAATACTGGGAAGCTATATATAAATATCCAAGACTTATAGGGGGCTGCGTCTGGGAATGGCTCGACCATGGAATCAGACGCTTTACAGATGACGGAGAGCAATGGTTTGCTTACGGAGGCGATTTTAACGATTATCCGAACAGCGGTAACTTTTGCATAGACGGTTTGAATTATCCGGATAGAACACCACATTCGGGACTGATAGAGTATAAGAAGGTGCTGGAGCCTGTTAAGGTGGAAGCGGTAGACCTTTTAAAAGGCATGATAAAGCTGGAAAACAGGTATGATTTTATAACTCTTGAGCATCTGGAATGCACTTGGAGCCTGATAGCTGACGGTAAGCTTATCAGTCAGGGAATTCTGACCTGCCTTGATATAGAGCAAAAATCGGTAAGAGTATTTAAGATCCCATATGTTCTACCCGAGTATGCCGCTAATGGAACAGAGTATTGGTTGAAAGTGGATTTTACGCTTAGTAGAAGCTTTAATTGGGCGGATAAGGGGCATCCCGTCACATCTTCACAGTTTAAAATCCCGCTTGACACTAAGCCTATGTCCTTGATCCCTCTGTCAAAAGTGCCAAAGCTATGTTGTAAAATAGATAGCAAAAAAATATATATTGATGGAAACAGCTTCAGTATGGTTTTTGACAAGTTTCGAGGTACTATTGAGCAATATAAATACAACGGAATTAATCTAATTTCCAGGGGATTGACGGAAAACTTCAGACGCGCTGCAACAGACAATGATAAACCGATACAGGCGCAGCTCTGGGAAAAGGAACGGCTGGACAGATTGATGCGTAGAATTACCAGCTTTGGTGTAGCAAAAAAGCTGGATAATGCAGTACAGATAATGGTAAGTGCGTCTATAGCACCGATCAGCATGAAACCGCTTTTTGAAAGTATAGTGACTTATGCAGTTTATGGCACCGGAGAAATAGCCGTAAAGGTTCGGATAAAACCCAAAAGAACAATTGCCACACTTCCCAGAATTGGGATACAGCTTGAAATGCCGTTTGAGTTTGAGCATTTTTCATGGTACGGCAGAGGTCCTCACGAGAATTATCCTGATAAAAAGGAAAGTGCATTAATCGGTGTTTACAAAGGAAGTGTTGATGAACAATTTGAGAATTATGTTTTTCCGCAGGAAAACGGTAACAAATGCGAAGTCAGGTGGGCTTCTCTAACCAATACTAACGATATGGGACTACTCTTTGTCGGGCTGCCCGAATTTAATATAGGCGTCAGTCATTATAAGGCCGAAAACCTTGCTAAGGCAAGGCACACTTATGAGCTCGTAAAATGTAATGAAACATTAATTAATATAGATTACGCATTGTCAGGATTGGGAAGCGCAAGCTGCGGACCGGATGTCCTTGATAAATATAAGCTAAAGCCTGATGAGATTGAGTTCAGCTTTCTCATAAAGCCCTTTTCAAGAAGCTTAGGAACAGAAATGCACATGAGTAAACAACGAATTGAGGACGTATGAAAGGTGAATGGTAGTGCTACATCGAAATAGTGCTACAACAGTGAACCCGTTCAGCTGAAGCTGAACATCATGCGTTTTTACGAAGTAAAATACGCATTGGGCTTCTGTTGGGGACTCTACCCCCACCGAAGAAAGAACAAGGAACCCCCACTTATGTCGTGTTTTTTAGCCCACAGGGTTAAAAATACACTTTGAAGTGGGGGTCTTAGGAATTTGATAAAATAGTACTACAACAAACCGAACTAAACTTTATAAAGTTCTTGATTTTTAATACTACTGATTTGCATAAGCTATTGGTTTGCAAAAGCTACTGATTTATAAACGCGGATGCCGCCCTTCTTTACAACATCCTCCGCATTACCAAAGCATTCTTCCATTATTTTTTTAAACGTAGAGCCGCCCTTATTATGAAATGCTGCCAGCCACAGTGCACCACCCGGATGCAAATGAGCTTTTGATTCTTGTATAAGACGGGTAACAACATCTTTTCCAGCGGATATAGGAGGATTCGTTACTATATCCCAAAATAAATCGGCTTTAAGTTCAGCGTATAAATCGCTTTTCAAAACCTTTACATAAAGGTTGTTCCGTTTGGCGTTCTTCGCTGAATAAGCAATCGCTCTTTCGTTTATATCTGTCATTGTAACAAACAGCTGAGGGTGCAGAGCTTTGCAAAACAAGCCTATGGCTCCGTACCCACAGCCTACATCAAGAAAGCTTTTTCCCGACGGGATAAAGTTTTCTACTAGAAGGTGCGACACCTTATCAATTCGATCCCCGAAAGCAAACACGCCACTGACCGAAAGAAATGACAGTGTTTTTCTTTTGATTGTTTCTGAGAATTCTTTTTCTTTTATGTCCGATGCCGGTTTTTCAGTATAATAATGTTCACTCATTTACTTTCTCCATGCCAGTTTTAAATAACTCAACTTTCCCACAGTATTTTGGGCGCTTGCCCGCACAGCAGGCTACCGACGGCGGTGTGACATCACACCTCAGCATGTCGGTACCTGCGCCTTAAAATACTACTCCCAAGCTGAGGTGGGAAAGTTGAGTTAAATAACTATATCACAAATGCGGTCAAGACAAACACAATTAAAAAAGCTGCCATAAACAAACTTATTTTTGCATCCACAGCCGTGTATGCCAGCTGCTTCATTCTTGTGCGACCTTCTCCTCCCCTGTAACACCTTGATTCCATTGCTGTTGCCAAATCCTCCGCCCTTTTAAAAGCACTGACAAACAACGGAATTAAAACCGGTATAAAGCTTTTAGCCCGCTCAAGAAGGTTTCCTGTATCAAAATCAGCGCCTCTGGAAGCCTGTGCTTTAATAATCCTGTCCGTTTCCTCCATAAGTGTCGGAATAAACCTTAACGCGATAGACATCATCATTGACATCTCATGCACGGGAACCTTTAATTTTTTTAAAGGTTTAAAAAGGCTTTCAAGCCCATCAGTTAATGCAATTGGCGTGGTGGTTAAAGTTAGTATTGATCCTAAAACCACAATAAGAGATAACCTTATTGCAACAATAATTGATTGAACAACCCCCTCAAGGGTTACTTTTAGCACCCCTATGTTTAGAAGCACCTTTGTTCCGGGGTATGTAAAAATATTAACTATAAAGGTTATTATAAGTATTATAAGCAGAGGTTTTATACCCCTTAATGTATAACTCACGGGCACCTCGCTTATAGCAAGGATTATACCTGTTAAGGCAATCATCATAATATAGCAATATATATTATTTGTTGCGAATACAGCTACCATCAAAACAATTATCCATATCATTTTTGTCCTTGGATCTGCTCGATGCAACAAGGATTTCCCGGGTATATACTGACCCAGTGTAATATTTTTTAGCATTTTACACCCTCTAATTTTTATTTATCAACTCAATAACCTCTAAACAAATAAGACTCATGTTATTGATACAATTAATTCTGCTATATTGGAAAGCAAGTGTACCGCAAATTTCAGCTTTTCGGCATTGAATACGGTTCCATCCAGCTTCCAGCTATTAATATCAGTTATATCCTAAATTGTGCATTTCAAATTCGGTCATACTAAATTGTATGTACATAATCGGCTTAGGATCTATATCCCGGATTATGCCTCTTAAATTCTGCTATACCCTCATCCACCGTTAATATATCCTTACGCACGTTTGGATGTTTCCGATTGATACGATAAAACAGCTCTGTAATCTGCGGAATATCCAGACCAACTTTCTCGAGATATTCCTTTTGTGCAAAAACATTTCTCGGGCTGTCCACCATTGCCAGCTTTCCATGCTCCAATACTGCAACACGGTCAAAATAACGGGCAATGTCCTCCATAATATGTGACACAACAATAATAGTAGTATTTCTTTCCCTGCGCAGCTTTAGTAAAAACTCATAAACCTCTAGGCTTCCTTTGGGATCAAGCCCTGCTGTGGGCTCATCGAGAATTAAAATCTCCGGTTCCATTACAATGACACCGGCTATTGCTATTCTCCTCTTTTGCCCTCCGGAAAGCTCGAATGGAGACTTATCCAAAAGCTCCACGGGTAAATCGATAATATTCATAACTCTGTTAATTCGCTCTTCTGATTCTTCCGGAGACAAACCCATCTTCTTTAATCCAAAACCAATATCCAGACGAACTGTTTCTTCAAACAACTGATCCTCAGGGTTCTGGAATATAAGACCTACTTTTCTTCTTAGCTCTTTAAGAGCCTTTCCTTTTGGCTCAATCCCTGAAACTCGCACACTTCCTTCTGCTGGAGATAAAAGACCGTTTAAATGTTGCACAAGCGTTGATTTTCCTGAACCTGTGTGCCCTATTATAGCTATCATTTCACCTTTGTTAATTGCCATAGAAATATTATTCAGGGCAAGCTTTTCATAAGGGCTATTTGGCATGTATACATACGAGAGATTTTTTATTTCTATAATAGCATCACCAATGGCACTAATGCTATTACTAGTATTACTGGTATTACTGGTATTACTGGTATTACTAGCATCACCGGCATCACCGGCATTACCAGCATCACAAGCATCACTGGCACCAGCGGCATTATTGGCATCACAAGCATCACTGGCACCAGCGGCATTATTGGCATTACTGGTGTAATTAGTATTATTAGTTTTATTAGTATTATTAGTATTATTAGTATTATTAGTTTTAGTAGTATTATCGGTATTGGTATTGATATCGTTAATAACACTAGTAACACTCGTATCATCAGCTAAAAGTTTTTGTGTATCGTCATTAGATTCATATTTGCTGTCTGCTCGCCATGATATCTTATTAAAAATCGTCTCTGCTTCATCAAGTAACACAGGAAATTTGTCGCCTTTGACAATTCCGGCTTTATGGGCTTCGATGTATAGGGCTGAAACCTGTGGAATATCAAGGCCTGCTTTGTGTAATAAATCAACCTGCTTGAATACCTCTTCAGGTGTTCCGTCACATACCGCCTTACCCTGATCCATAACAATGATTCTGTCGGCTTGAGCTGCCTCACTCATATGATGAGTAATTAATGCTATGGTAATACTTTCCTCTTTATTAAGCTTTTTTAGAATTGTTAAAACATCTTGGCGTCCTTCCGGATCAAGCATTGAAGTAGCTTCATCTAGTACAATGCACTTTGGATGCATTGCAAGCACTCCTGCAATGGCTACACGCTGCTTCTGACCACCAGAAAGCATATATGGAGAAAACTCCCTGTATGAGGACATATTAACCTTTTCAAGAGACTCGGCTACCCGTACTTGAATTTGTTCCGGCACGATACCTAAATTTTCAGGTCCAAATGCCACATCCTCCTCAACAGTTGTTGCAACAAGCTGGTTGTCGGGATTTTGAAAAACCATACCAAGAGTGCGCCTTATATCCCATATCAATTCCTGGCTGCTTGTATACTTTCCATATATACACACAGTGCCTTGGGTGGGCATAAGTAAACCGTTCAGGTGCCTTGCCAGAGTGGATTTACCTGAACCGTTTTTTCCGACTATCGCAACAAATTCCCCTTCACTTATGCTAAAGGAGATTCTGTCTAGAGCTGCTGCTTCTTTGCTGCCACTGCCTTGGGGTATATATTCATATTTCAAATCTTCTACTTTAATTGCTTGTACTTTATCTTTCATTTCTGCCTTTCAATATCTGTCTACCTGCTTCAACGAATCTTGCCATAGGTTTCGAGATACATTCTATATATGTTGAATTAGAAATTCAACATATATAGACACGAATTGATGTACGTGCCATTTGTTTTGGCATATCCCTGAACCGGCACATGTTCAACATAAATTGAAAAAAACGATTTATAAATATCACCAAACATAATTAGCTTCTTTTTCAAATTATATATTTACTGTTTTTATTAAAAGTGAGCACTCTATTACTGTTCACAACTTCTATATCTCATCAGTTACCTATGAGCAATAACAGCACTCTCTATTTTTTCGGTAATATTTCTTTTAGGAAATCAGATACTATCGTAAAAACAACAAAACAGGGAGAACGAATTTCTCCGCTCTCCCCCCCTGAAAATACAAAACACATTAATCCTTAATTAACTCCAGAATTACCATTTCGGCTGCGTCGCCTCTTCTGGGGCCAATCTTATAAATTCTTGTAAAACCACTGTTTCTGTTCTTTTGCTTAAATAAAGGACCTATTTCATCCAACAGCTTGTTTGCAAGGTTTATGCTGTTTCCATCCTTATCCTTAGCTCTGTAAAGCCAGGAAATCATAGTTTTCCGAGCGCTAAGCCTTGATGGATTGTCAACCGATTTCATTTCGGTTTTTTCTTCTCTCTCAACGACATCATAGCTGTTGCCATTTTTTGATGTCTTGGACTTTGTCATTTTTTTGCCCTTACTGTCTAAAACAGGTGCACTAACCTTAACCTGTTTTGTTGTGAAATTATCACACTCGCGAACTGCAAGAGCAATCAATTTGTCAGCAATGGGTTGTATTTCTTTGGCTCTTGTTTCAGTTGTTTCAATTTTTCCATATTGTACAAGTGAAGATACCAAACTTCTCAGCATTGCTTTTCTTTGATCAGTTGGCCTTCCCAGTTTTCTTTGCCACGGCATGTTGGTTCCCCTCCCTTTGGAATAGTTACTATGCTTCTTCAGACGGGGCCAGAGACAAACCAAGGGCATCCATCTTCTGGACAACCTCTTCAAGAGATTTGCGCCCTAAGTTTCTTACTTTCATCATATCTTCTTCCGTCTTATTAATCAAATCTTCTACTGTATGAATAGCTGCGCGTTTCAGGCAGTTATATGAGCGTACGGAAAGATCCAGCTCTTCTATAGTCATTTCAAGAACCTTCTCTTTTTTCGTTTCTTCCTTTTCAACCATTATCTCAGCATCTTTTGCATGGTCTGTAAGATCGATAAATAAACTAAGGTGCTCACTCAATATTTTTGCCCCAAGGCTTACCGCCTCGTCCGGCTGGATACTTCCATTTGACCACAATTCAATTGTTAATTTATCAAAATCAGTTACCTGACCGACACGGGTATTTTCTACAGTATAGTTTACTTTTTTAATAGGTGTATATATGGAGTCAATCGGAATTATGCCTATAGGCTGGTTTTGCTGCTTATTTCTTTCAGCCGGAACATATCCTCGTCCCGTATCAACCATTAACTCCATGTATAGACGATTATTGCCACTAATAGTTGCAATGTGAAGCTCAGGGTTCAAAACCTCAACATCAGCATCAGTTTTAATATCTCCTGCTTTAATTTCACCATCACCTTCGTAGTCAATATAAATAACCTTCGAACCTTCTGAATGCACCTTTAATGCAAGTTCCTTAATGTTTAATATAATTTCGGTGACATCCTCTATAACTCCGGGAATGGTTGAAAACTCATGTAGTACACCGTCTATTTTAATGGAATTAACTGAAGCTCCCGGCAGTGATGATAACAAAACTCTCCTTAAAGAATTCCCCAAGGTGATTCCGTATCCTCTTTCCAAAGGTTCAACAACAAACTTCCCATAGCTGTAGTCTTCGGCCATTTCAACACATTCAATTCTTGGCTTTTCAATTTCTATCATTCAAAGACCCTCCCTGCATATTCCTTATTGCATACTAACCGGTACATACCGATTACTTGGAGTACAGCTCGACGATAAGGTGTTCCTGGATCGGCAGATCTATATCTTCCCTCTCCGGCAATGCAATAACCTTACCATTAAGGTTCTCCTGATCGACTTCCAGCCATTTCGGTACTACCTTGCTGCCTGTGATGTCTAATATTTCTTTAAAACGGGGAGATTTTTTGCTGCTTGGTGCAACTGATATTTCATCACCCGGTTTAACAAGGAATGATGGAATATTTACACGTCTTCCGTTTACATAAAAGTGTCCATGCGTGACTAATTGGCGAGCTTCTTCTCTCGAAGATCCCAAACCCATCCTGTGAACAACATTATCAAGACGGCTTTCTAAAATTTGGAGCAGGTTTTCACCGGTAACTCCTTTTTTACGCAAAGCAATTTCATAATATTTTCTAAACTGACTTTCCAATATACCATAAAAACGCTTTGCTTTCTGTTTTTCACGAAGCTGAATACCATATTCAGACACTTTTTTACGTTGCTGCTTATGCATACCTGGCGCATATGGTCTTCTATCGACTGAACATTTATTGGTATAGCATCTTTCCGCTTTCAGAAAAAGTTTCTGACCTTCTCTGCGGCAAAGCTTACAAGATGCACCAGTATATCTTGCCATTTATTTTACACCTCCGATTAATTGTGAATAAATAACTATTTGTTACACCCTTCTTCTCTTCGGGGGTCTGCATCCGTTGTGAGGAATAGGGGTAACGTCCTTTATAAGGCTAACTTCAAGGCCGGCTGCCTGCAATGCACGGATAGCAGCTTCACGACCTGAGCCCGGTCCCTTTACCATAACCGATACGGTTTTGAGCCCGTGCTCCATAGCAGCCTTCGCTGCTGTTTCGGCAGCCTGCTGTGCAGCAAAAGGAGTGCTCTTCTTTGAACCTCTAAATCCAAGACCGCCTGCGCTAGCCCATGATAGAGCATTTCCCTGTGTATCTGTAATGGTTACAATCGTATTATTAAAGGAAGAATGAATATGTGCACTACCGCGCTCAATATTCTTTTTTTCTTTTCTTTTTCTTGTTTTTCTAGCAACTTTAGCCGCCATTTGATTACCAACCTCCTATTATTTCTTCTTGTTGGCCACAGTCCGTTTCGGGCCTTTTCTGGTTCTTGCGTTTGTCTTTGTTCTCTGACCGCGAACGGGTAATCCCATTCTGTGGCGTCTGCCGCGATAGCAGCCAATCTCAAGAAGACGCTTTATATTTAAAGCTGTGTCTCTTCTAAGATCTCCTTCCACAATGTATTCTTTTTCAATGACATCCCTTAACTTGCTGATCTCATCATCGGTCAGATCCCGGATTCTGGTATCCGGATTTATTCCCGTTTTATTGAGTATCTCATTTGAACGGGTTCTTCCCACGCCAAAGATATATGTGAGCCCTATTTCAACTCTCTTTTCTCTTGGCAGATCCACACCTGCAATACGAGCCAATGTCTTACACCTCCGAAAAGTATTACTTAATTTTTAGTCTGATGACCATATCGGCCACTTATTCTCAATGTTCCCGCGTAACCACAGAGTTTAATGAACCGCCTTTATTACCCCTACATAATACCCTTTATCTGAAAATTCTTTCATTTAGGGAAAACATGTGTTCAGGGACAAATTGCTTTTCACCAGTCTATATAAATTGAAGAAGAAGGTAACTATGTTTAGTGATATTTGTAAATCATCTCTTTTTCAATTTATATTGCACATATGCCTGTTCGAGGCTATGCCAAAACAAATGGCGATTACATCAATTCATGTTTAAATATGTTGAATTTCTAATTCAGCATATTTAGTACAATCCTTGAATGACAGACGGTTATTAAAAACCTCTTAGCACGCTTTTCACTACTTTACAAAATAACCTTTGTTAAACACCAACACCACCCGTAATTTCGGATAGCTTTGCGTCTTATATGATGAATGAAAAATCATCATATACCTTTTCCAATAAAATTTATTTATCGGGAAATACTATTTATAATTAAAGATTCCTTGGTTAACAAACATAAATTTGTCTCAGCCGCACCACTGAACCTTAATTTTCATCGGCTTAGTAGGTTTTTGGAATTACCACAGAACATCCCGTGCCGACCTAACCTTGACGTTGCTTATGTTTGGGATTCTCACAGATAACCATAACTCTGCCTTTTCTGCGGATAACTTTACATTTTTCACAAATCTTCTTTACTGAAGGTTTTACTTTCATCTTTACCCCTCCTGTTCTCTAGGTTATTTTCCTCTCCAAGTAATGCGACCACGAGTAAGATCATAGGGTGACATTTCAACCGTAACCTTATCACCTGGCAAAATACGGATATAATGCATTCTCAGTTTACCGGATATGTGGGCAAGAATTTGATGTCCGTTTTCAAGTTTAACCTTAAACATCGCATTCGGCATAGCCTCTAACACTTTTCCTTCAACCTCAATGACATCTTCTTTTGACAAATTCACACCCTCCTTATTCTTTCCTGGTTTTAAGCATTTCCTCTATATCCTTTATGGCATCTCTCAAATCTGAGTTTAAAACCTTCGAGCCGCTTCCTATTTTAACGGCAATATCTTCTGCTACAAAACCGGTATAATGCAAATGCTTAATTCTTTTCTTTTTGGGTTTTTCCAAAGGCCGCAGGTCACCATCGGCTACCAATACAAAATCTTCATCCCGGATTGCTATTACAATTAACAACCTGCCTTTGTCCCTGCCGGCTTTAGAATATGCTGCCCTGCCTATAACAGGATTCAAGCGAACCATTTTCATACCATCCTTTTTAAGCCTATCTTTATTATTCTAAAGGAAATCATATTACTTTTCAAGATTCTACCCAAAAAATCTATCATTTTGTCAATATTTCCGGCTCATTACCGGTAACCGCTACAGTATTTTCGTAGTGTGCTGATAATTTTCCATCAATTGTTACAACAGTCCAATTGTTTTTTAATACTTCCACTTTCCAATTGCCTTGGTTCACCATAGGCTCGATTGCTAATGTCATGCCTTTTACAAGCCTGGGTCCTCGCTCCCGAGAAACGAAATTTGGAATTTGGGGGTCTTCATGCATTACTGTCCCTATTCCATGACCTACAAAATCTCTTACAATGGAAAAGCCTTGTTCTTCAACAAATTGTTGAATTGCCTTTGATATGTCTCTGATCCGCATACCCTCTCTAACCATTTCAAGACCCTTGTAGAAACTTTCACGGGTAATTTCAACCAACCTGTGAGCATCTTCTGATACATTCCCAACTTCAAATGTCCTTGCCGCATCTCCGTGGTATCCTTCGAATATCGCTCCGATATCGATGCTAACGATATCGCCTTCCTTAAGCCTTATCTTGTTTGGAATACCATGAATAACTTCATGATTAACCGATGCACAAATACTGGCTGGAAAATCAATTCCACCGTACGGACATGGTACACCTTTAAAAGAAGGAATTGCTCCGTTCCTGAGGATAACCTCCTCGGCTGCTCTATTTAGTTCTTCAGTTGTAACACCTGGTGCTATCAGTTCTTTTATCCTTTCATGAGCCAGCTTTACAATATGTCCGGCTTTTCGCATTAAATCAAGCTCACGTTCAGATTTTATAGTTATCATATACTCACCTTAGCTCCAGTTATCTTTTCGTAACATATATTTCAATTTTACGCCCTCTACTGCTTTAAAGGTAGGCTTCGCCCATTTTTAAAAGGTAACCTTGTGGTTTCCTTCAACGGATGTCGTACATCCTGCGCACCCTCCTTTTAACTGCAAAGTAGCGTTTTAAGATCCTGCTTTTAATTCTCCTATAATTTCTTTGGTGGTCTCCATGATCTCTTTAGTACCATCAAAGCTATGCAACAATCCTTTTTTTTCGTAATAGTCTATCAGCGGCATTGTCTTTTCATGATAGGTTTTAAGACGTTCTAAAACCGTTTCTTCTTTATCATCATCACGAATAATAAGCTGGCTGCCACAACTATCACAAATTCCATCTACACTTGGCGGAAGAGTTATTGTATGGAATATTCTTCCACAGTTCTTGCACACTCTTCTGCCTGCCATTCTTTTAACAATTATACTGTCGGAAACTTCCAGGTTTATAGCTGCATCCAATGTTGCATCAAGACTTTCAAGAACCTTATCCAAGCTTTCAGCCTGGGGTATTGTTCTTGGAAAACCATCCAGAAGAAAGCCGTTTTTGCAATCCTCTTTTTTAAGTCTGTCTTTTACAATACTTACAGTTAAATCATCCGGTACAAGCAAGCCATTGTCAATGAAGTTCTTCGCTTCAAGACCTAATTTTGTCTCATTCCGTATATTCTCACGGAAAATATCTCCTGTTGAAATATGCGGTATGGAAAGCATTTTTGATAAATTTTCAGCTTGAGTACCCTTTCCGGCCCCGGGTGCTCCGAGTAAAATAATTTTCATTTGTAACACCTGCTTTTCTGCTCTTCAAAGGGAAGATAAGGCTCAGGAATATCCTGGTGCTTAACGCTTGTACAGGGTTATGCGCAGAAAAAAGGGTGAAAATACACTTACGTAAATTTTCAGAGCGCACTCCATGAGCCTCGTCTTTATGTTAATCCAAAAAACCCTTATAATGTCTCATGAGCATCTGCGATTCAATTTGTTTCACTGTTTCAAGGGCAACTCCGACCATAATCAGCAGTGATGTCCCGCCAAACCATACGTTTGTAATTTTCGTAAATGTCTGCAGCAGGCTTGGTAAAATAGTAATCAGTGCAAGGAACAGTGCTCCAAACCAGGTTATTCTGTTTAGTACCTTTGTAATGTAATCCGATGTCGGCTTACCGGGACGGATTCCCGGAACAAACCCACCGTTTTTCCTAATGTTGTTGGCTAGCTCAATTGGGTTAAAGGCTATCATTGTATAGAAGAAAGTGAAAAACATAACCAATAAAGCATAAGCCACCGTAAACCAAGGTTTATTCTGAATGTCTTTCAAATAAGTCAAAAAAGGTCCTGTTTCGCTGTTTCCCCAAATAAGGTTAATGATTGTTGGGGGGAATGTCATTATTGACATTGCAAAGATAATTGGCATAACTCCCGATACATTCACTTTTATAGGAATATGGGAGCTCTGTCCTCCATACATCTTGCGACCTACCACTTTTTTCGCATATTGTACAGGAATCCTTCTTTCAGCCTCCTGCACAAAAACAACAAGGGCGATCATGGCAACAGAGACTAATAAAATCAATAGAATAACAATATATCCGATAACACCCTCACCTAAGGTTCCGCCTATAAGATACCCGTATAATATCATTACTCCATCGGGTAATCTACTGACGATACCGGCAAAAATCAAAAGTGAAATACCGTTACCGATTCCATATTCATTAATCTGCTCACCTAACCACATTAAAAAGGCTGTGCCTGCGGTAAAAGTTAATGTTACGGTAATATAGGACCAAAAATTTCTAACAGTAACAACATTTCTTATACCGACATAGAGTGCTGAAGCCTGGATAAACCCGAGAATAACGGCTCCATACCGGGTCCATTCGGCCATAATTTTCTTTCCATGCTCTCCCTCTTTAGATAACTGCTCCAGCTTGGGAATCGCAATGGTAAGCAATTTGATTATAATTGAGGCTGTAATGTATGGACCAATGGACATGGCAAAAATACTCGCATTTTGAAAGGCACCACCGGAAATTATATTTAAAAATCCAAACAGCGAGCTGCCTCCTTGAGCCAAATCTTTCAAAGCAGCAGAGCTTAAACCCGGAACAGGAATATGAGTTCCCAACCTAAAAATTAAAAGCATTAAGACTGTCATAAGAATCTTTTTGCGTAAATCCGGGATTTTCCATGCATTTCTTACGGATGCGACCATGTTATTCCCCATAACTATACCACCTCTACCTTTCCTCCTGCAGCTTCAATTTTTTCTTGAGCTGACTTTGTAAATCTGGCGGCTTGTATGGTGAGGTTTTTGGACAAATCGCCCGCACCCAAGATTACAATACCGTCATTTACTTTCCTTATAATCCCTTTATCTTTCAGGAGTTCAGCGTTAACTACCGTACCATTATCAAAAACCTCAAGGTCAGACAGTTTTACTTCAGTATAGGTTTTAGCAAAAATATTGTTAAAACCTCTTTTGGGAACCCTTCTGTAAAGAGGCATCTGACCGCCTTCAAAGCCAAGTCTTACACCACCACCAGAACGAGATTTCTGTCCCTTATGTCCTCTTCCTGCTGTTTTACCGTTACCGGAGCCAGGACCCCTTCCTTTTCTGTAGGCAGGTTTTTTAGTTGCTCCTGGTTTTAATTCAGACAGATTCATGGGTTTTCACCTCCCCTATATTTCTTCCACCTCTACAAGATGTGCTATTTTATTTATCATTCCGCGAGTTTGAGGATTATCCTTCTGAGTCACGGAGTGTCCAATTTTTCTAAGACCCAAAGCTTCAACTGTAGCTTTCTGATCTTTTTTTGATTTTATAGTACTCTTAACAAGAGTTATTTTCAAATTGCCCATGGAAAAAGCCTCCTATCCCAAGATTTCTTCCATTGATATTCCTCTAAGCTTTGCATATTCTTCGAGTGTATGCAATTGAGAAAGGCCTTCAATGGTCGCACGCACCATGTTGGTGGGATTATTGGATCCTAAAGATTTTGTACGGATATCACGAACACCCGCAAGTTCAAGAACAGCACGCACAGGACCTCCGGCGATAACACCGGTTCCTTCTTCGGCCGGCTTGATTAAAACCTTACCTGCTCCGAAAACGCCTACTGCCTCATGGGGTATTGTAGTTCCAACAATCGGTACACGAATTAAATTCTTTTTGGCATCATCTATTCCCTTACGGATTGCATCAGGTACTTCCGCTGCTTTCCCTGTTCCGACACCGACATAACCGTTGCCGTCGCCTATAACAATGAGTGCGCTAAAGCGGAAATTACGACCACCCTTAACAACCTTGGTAACACGTCCGATATTTACAACCTTTTCTTTCAGGTCTAATGTGCTGGCATCAATTTTCAGCAAGTGACTCCCCTCCTTTGTTCCATTATTAGAATTCCAGACCGGCTTCTCTTGCACCTTCCGCCAGTTCCTGCACTCTACCGTGATAGAGGTATCCACCTCTGTCAAATACAACCTGTTTTATTCCCTTTTCAACGGCTTTTTCGCCAACTAGTTTTCCAACTTCGCGGGCTGCGCCCTTATTGCCGGAATAATCCAGCTTACCCTTTATTGCTTCATCAAGAGTTGATGCGGTAACCAGAGTATTACCGGATATATCATCTATAACCTGTGCATAAATATGTTTAGCACTTCTGAAAACACTGAGTCTGGGTCTTTCGGCTGTGCCGGCAATCTTTTTCCGTACTCTGACATGCTTTCTTACCCTGATTTTATTTTTATCCTGTAATTTTATCATGAACCACCCACTCCTTTCTATTTCTTCTTAGCCCCGGTTTTTCCTTCTTTTCTAAGGATAACTTCATTGGAGTATTTAATTCCTTTACCCTTATAAGGTTCCGGTGGTCTCTTTTCGCGTATCTTTGCCGCAACTTCACCAACTGCTTGCTTATCGGCTCCTTTCACAATAATATGGTTCTGAGTTGGAACCTCTATTGTGATACCTTCAGGCTCTTCCATCTCAACAGGATGAGATAAGCCAAGTGTTAAAATAAGCTTTTTACCTTGCTTCTGCGCTCTGTATCCAACACCGTTGATATCCAGCGTTTTTGTGTAGCCTTCAGTTACACCGATAACCATATTGTTGATTAGTGAACGTGTCAAACCATGAAGTGCTTTATGCTTCTTCAGGTCGGAAGGTCTTTTAATGAGAATCTCATTTCCTTCACGTTCAATAACCATATCCGGGTGAAATACTTGAGTGAGTGTTCCTTTAGGACCCTTAACGGTCACTTCCTGTCCATTTAACTTAACATCGACACCAGCGGGTATTCCCACCGGTAATTTTCCTATACGGGACATTTTCTGCACCTCCGCTCTTACATTGAAGATGAAACTTCTTGCTTCATCCTTTTCAGAACAATTACGCTGCTTTACATAGCAGCTTAATCTATGACTACCAAACGAAAGCGAGAACTTCTCCGCCAACGCCTTCTTTTCTGGCTGCTCTGTCTGTCATAACACCTTTAGAAGTTGAAACAATTGCTATACCCAAGCCTCCCAAAACTTTTGGAAGCTCATCCTTACCGGCAAAAACCCTAAGGCCCGGCTTTGAAATTCTTTTAATCCCTGAAATTACATTCCGCTTATTCTCGGTGTATTTCAGCGTAATGCGAATGACACCTTGCTTTTTGTCGTTAATTTCAGAGAAGTTTTTAATATATCCTTCTTCAACAAGAATTTCCGCTATTCTTCGTTTTAGATTTGATGCAGGAACATCAACAATTTCATGCCTTGAGCTCGCTGCATTTCTTATTCTTGTAAGCATATCCGCAATTACGTCGGTTGCATTCATGGTTACGACCTCCTTTCGGGACTTTTACCAACTGGCCTTTTTCACACCAGGTATCTGACCTTTATATGCCAGCTCCCTGAAACACAAACGGCATATGCCGAACTTCCTCATATAAGCATGGGGTCTTCCGCATATTTTACACCGATTGTATTGTCGGGTTGAAAATTTAGGCTGTAATTTTTGCTTATGAATCATTGATTTTTTAGCCAAAGCTATATACCTCCCTTAGCGGTTGAACGGCATTCCGAGGAGTGCCAACAGTTCTTTCGCCTCTTCGTCGGTTTTAGCGGTGGTGACAAAAGTAATGTCCATACCGCGAACCTTTTCAACTTTGTCAATATCGATTTCAGGGAAAATCAGCTGTTCCTTTATACCCATCGAAAAGTTTCCCCGTCCGTCAAAGGAATTGGAATTAATCCCTCTGAAGTCACGAACCCTTGGAAGCGCTACATTAAACAGCTTATCCACAAATTCGTACATTCTTCCGCCACGTAGCGTTACCTTGCAGCCAATATTCATTCCCTCACGTAATTTAAAATTCGCAACGGATTTTTTTGCCTTTGTAACAACAGGCTTTTGACCTGATACTATTGCCAGATCACTGACTGCAGCTTCTAATGCCTTTGCATTTTCCTTAACGTCACCGACACCCATGTTTAAAACAACTTTAACCAGCTTCGGTGTTTGCATAGGACTTGTGTATTTAAATTTATCTTTTAATGCCGGAGCAACATCATTTTTATACTTATCCAACATTCTTGGCATCGTCGGTTAAACCTCCCTTCAATTTAATTCCTGTCTTCCTTCAAAATATCGAGCACTTCTCCGCATTTTTTGCAGATCTTTGCTTTTGAACCGTTATCCAGGAATTTCTTTCCCGTTTTGGTCGGTGCACCGCATTTATTGCAGACCAGCATAACCTTGTCTGCATTTATCGGAGCCTCCTGATGTATAATACCGCCTTGCTGAAATTGGCTTCTTGGCTTTACATGCTTTGTAACCATGTTGATTCCCTCAACCAATACCATATGCTTGGACGGAAAAACACTTAAAACCTTGCCTTTTTTGCCTCTGTCTTTTCCATTGAGTATATAAACAGTGTCACCTTTTTTTACGTGAACCTTGTCTTTCATTTAGGTGCCTCCCCTCTTACAAGACTCTTACACTTTAGATGTTATTTTTTAAATAACCTCCGGAGCGAGAGAAATAATCTTCATATAATCCTTTTCTCTCAATTCACGGGCTACCGGACCAAAAATACGTGTTCCTCTTGGATTACCATCATCCTTAAGAATTACTGCCGCATTTTCATCAAACCGGATATATGAACCATCGGCTCTGCGTAAACCTTTTACCGTGCGAACAACAACAGCTTTTACGACTTCGCCCTTTTTCACCACACCGCCGGGTGTTGCATTTTTTACAGAACAAACAATTACATCCCCAACATTTGCATATTTTCTTTTGGAGCCGCCAAGTACCTTTATGCACATTAATTCCTTAGCACCAGTATTGTCTGCGGACTTAAGCAACGTCTGCATTTGAATCATTTCCGGCACCTCCTTTAATCATAAATTAACCGCCTGCCCCGTGAATGATTCATTGATAAAGCAGGTGTTTTTATTTTTCTTGTGCCATAAAATAACAGAGGTAACTATTTTGCTTTCTCAATAATGTCAACCAGTCTCCATCTTTTTTCCTTTGAAAGCGGTCTGGTTTCCATTACCCGAACCTTATCACCTATGCCACACTCGTTATTCTCGTCATGAGCTTTAAGCTTAAAGGTTCTTTTTATAATTTTCTTATATAACGGATGTTTTACATTATCAACAACCGATACTACAATGGTTTTATCCATTTTATCGCTGACAACTTTACCAACACGAATTTTTCTTAAATTCCTTTCTGACATGTGAACAAACCTCCTTCCGGCAATTACCTCTTAATACCCAGCTCCATTTCCCGTATTACTGTTTTAACCCGGGCAATATCTTTTTTAACATTCTTTAGTCGCATAGGATTGTCCAGCTGATTTGTCGCATATTGAAAGCGAAGTTTAAAAAGTTCATTTTTTAATTCCTGCAATTCCTGCGTCAGCTCATTCATGTTTTTATCTCTTAATTCATTCGTTTTCATTTGCTCCACCTACCTCTTCCCGTGCTATTATTTTGCACTTGATTGGCAATTTGTGAGCAGCCAGACGCAAAGCCTCTTTTGCCGTATCTTCGCCGATTCCGGCAATTTCAAACATAACGCGACCCGGTTTTACAACGGCTACCCAATACTCAGGTGAACCTTTACCACTACCCATACGGGTTTCTGCCGGTTTCTGCGAAATTGGCTTATCGGGGAAAATTTTTATCCATACCTTGCCGCCTCTTTTTATATAACGAGTCATTGCAATACGGGCTGCTTCAATCTGATTGCTTGTAATCCATCCGGGATCAACGGCTTGAAGACCAAATTCGCCATGTGATACCACGTTGCCACGCGTTGCCTTACCTTTCATCCTTCCGCGATGTACGCGTCTGTATTTAACTCTCTTAGGTATTAACATTACTTGTCTCCCCCTTCTTTGTTCTCTTTCTTAACGGGAAGTACTTCGCCCTTATATATCCAAACCTTAACACCGATTTTACCAAACGTTGTATTGGCTTCAGCAAAACCATAATCTATATCAGCCCGGAGTGTCTGTAGTGGTATGGTTCCTTCATGATAATGTTCGGTTCTGGCAATTTCAGCACCGCCAACACGACCTGAAACTGATGTTTTAATACCTTTAGCACCAAATTTCATAGCCCTTGACATAGCCTGCTTCATGGCTCTGCGGAAAGAAATTCTTCTTTCAAGCTGCCCTGCAATGTTCTCAGCTACTAATTGAGCATTGGTATCCGTTGATTTAATTTCAGTAATGTTTACTAAAACACTCTTACCGGTAAGCTTTTCCACTTCCTTGCGGAGCTGATCAATTCCGGCACCGCCTTTTCCGATAACAAGACCAGGCTTTGCAACATGAAGATTCAACTTGATTTTATTGGCGGCACGCTCAATTTCAATTCTGGCAATGCCTGCAATATAAAGTTTCTTCTTGATATATTTTCTGATCTTGAAGTCTTCAACCAAAAGATCGCCATATTCTTTGTTTCCTGCGTACCATTTGGTGTCCCAATCCTTAATGATACCGATTCTCAGCCCATGCGGATTCACTTTTTGGCCCATTAGAAAACCTCCTTATTTACGCCTTTTCCCTTAATACCAAAGTCAGGTGACTTGTTCTTTTTCGAATTCTGAACGCACGTCCCTGCGCTCTTGGTTGGATTCTTTTTAGCGTTGGTCCCTCTGTGGCATACGCTTCAGCCACATATAGATTGCTGCGATCCATCCCATTATTATTTACTGCGTTGGATTCTGCAGATTTCAACATTTTTTCCAGAAGGCTTGCTGCATTTCTTGGTGTATATTTCAAAATTGCATAAGCTTCGTCAATATCCTTATTGCGTATTAAATCAATAACTAATTTGGCTTTTCTGGATGAAACTCTTGCATGCTTCAATACTACTCTGCCCTCATCTTTTCCAATCCCGAGAGCTTTCTTTTCCTTTTTTGTAAGGACAGGAAGCTTTCTGGATCTTCTTTGCACCTGCTTGTATTGAGATATGAGTTCTTCTTTTTTATCCAGAAGTTCGTCCTTGGACATAACCTTTCTGCCCACGTCGAATTCCTCCTTCCAAGTGTCTGTTGTGTCTAAAGTTTAAAATTTAAAAACACCGCTCCACTCATATTAAAGTTTTACTTTCTTAGTTTACTGCTTTTTTCATCCTTGCCGTGGCCTCTATAGGTACGTGTGGGTGCAAACTCACCCAGCTTATGGCCAACCATATCTTCCGATATATAAACAGGTACGTGCTTCCTGCCATCATGAACAGCGATAGTATGTCCTACCATCTGGGGAAAAATTGTTGAAGCCCTTGACCAGGTTTTCAAAACCTTCTTTTCACCCTTACCATTCATTTCTTCAATTTTTTGCAGTAGCCTTTCACTAATAAATGGTCCTTTTTTTACTGATCTACCCACAGAACAAACCTCCTCCCGGCATCTTACTTCGTATTACGTCTCTTGACGATGAATTTGCTGCTCTGCTTACTCTTCTTCCTTGTTTTATATCCTAATGTAGGTTTACCCCAAGGTGTAACAGGACTCGGCATTCCAACGGGAGACTTTCCTTCACCACCGCCATGAGGGTGGTCATTGGGATTCATAACAACACCGCGGACATGGGACGTGCGACCCAACCAGCGATTTCTGCCAGCTTTTCCTATGCTAATATTCTCATGATCCAAATTTCCGACCTGTCCAAGGGTTGCTTTACAATTTACGCTCACCATGCGTACTTCGCCTGAAGGAAGTCTTACCTGCGCATACTTTCCTTCACGAGCCATTAATTGAGCCATATTTCCTGCTGAGCGCACTAATTGGCCGCCTTTACCCGGTTTTAATTCAACATTATGAATTACAGAACCGAGGGGAATATTCAATAATGGAAGAGCGTTTCCAACACGAATATCTGCTTTTGCGCCGGACATAATACTATCTCCGACCTTTAAACCATTAGGAGCCAGAATATACCGTTTTTCACCGTCTGCATACACAAGAAGTGCAATATTAGCCGAACGGTTAGGATCATATTCTATTGATGACACCTTTGCAGGTATGTTATCCTTATCCCTTTTGAAATCAACAATTCTGTACTTTTGCTTTGTACCGCCGCCACGGAACCTTACTGTTATTTTACCGTATGAGTTTCTTCCGCCGGTCTTCCTGTTAGGAGCCAAAAGAGTCCTTTCTGGTTCCTTCTTTGTTATTTCTTCAAAAGTAGATACAGTCATCTGTCTTCTTGCAGGAGAAGTTGGTCTGTATTTTTTAATTGCCATGACGTTCACTCCTTTACTAAATTACATCCATCCGTTAGCAGGCCGACTGTATAGCCTATTCAACCGGAGGATTGTATACAAATCCAAAAAATTTATTTTTTAATCCGATTATTGCATTCCACCAAATTCCGGAATCTCGGTTTTGTATTTCTTGCTGGTGGTTACTTGCTTACCTTTGCTTTCGTAGTAAGAAACCGCCTTCGGATCTGTGTCGATTTTAACTATTGCTTTCTTCCATTTTGGTGTGTTTCCTACATGGACACCCATTCTCTTTTCTTTGCCATCATAGTTCACTGTGTTAACTTCAATAACCTTTACACCGAAAAGCTTCTCAACTGCAATTTTGATGTCGGTTTTTGTAGCGCGGCGGTCAACTACGAAGGTGTATTTGCCCTGACTCATTTCGTCATTACTTTTTTCAGTAATATACGGGCGTACAATAATATCCTCTGCGAAACGCATTATGCATACACCTCCTCAACTTTGGCAACAGCATCCTTGGTTATAATAAACTTCTGATGCCTCAGGATGTCATATGTGTTAATGGTGTTAACAATTGCTGTTTTAATATCCGGAATATTTCTTGCTGATTTAACAACCTTTTCATTAACCTCCGGGAGAACAACAAGTGCTGAGTCTTCCACTTTCAGGTTGTTTAGAACTTTTACAAATTCTTTTGTTTTGATTTCAGAAAGTGCCAACTCATCAAGTACTATTATATTGTTATCTAAAATCTTGCTGGACAAAGCACTTTTCAAAGCAACACGCTTCATTTTTTTAGGCATTGTGTAGCTGTAGCTTCTGGGTTTCGGTGCGAAAGCAACACCGCCACCTTTCCATTGAACATTACGAATGCTCCCTTGACGAGCGCGGCCGCTTCCTTTTTGTCTCCAAGGCTTTTTACCGCCACCGCTAACCTCGCTGACAGTCTTGGTAGATTGTGTCCCCTGTCGTCTGTTGGCTAACTGATTCACTACTACCGCATGCATGGTCGCCTCATTGATCTTTGCACCGAATATATCATCGCTGAGAGTTATCTCACCGACTACTTCGCCTTTTATGTTGTATATATCCACTTTTGGCATTTCAGGCCCTCCTTCCATTTAGTAAAGTGTCTCAAGCCTTGACAGTATTCTTGATTATAACAAGACCGCCCTTGGGACCGGGAATTGCTCCCCTTATAAGTAACAGGTTTCTTTCGGCATCAACACGTGCTACTGAAAGATTTTGAACTGTTACATTTTCTGAACCCATGTGACCCGGGAGTCTTTTTCCTTTGAAAACACGACTGGGATCGGAGTTTGGTCCCAGCGAACCAACACCTCTATGATATCCGGAACCATGCGATTCAGGTCCTCTGGATGTGCCGTAACGTTTAACTGTTCCCTGGTATCCTTTACCCTTGGAAACACCGGACACATCTATCTTGTCACCTTCCTGGAACATCTCATTAACTTTAATTTCTTGCCCAAGCTCATAAGATTCGGCATTGTCAAGTCGGAACTCCCGTATAAATCTTTTTGTTGAAACACCCGCTTTGTCAAATTGACCTTTTGTAGGTCTGTTAAGCCTTTTTTCCTTAATGTCCTCAAATCCAACCTTGATAGATTTATAACCGTCAATTTCTTCACTTTTTACCTGAAGAACAGACAACGGACCAGCCTCAACTACAGTTACAGGAACCATTATTCCTTCGTCTGTAAATATTTGAGTCATCCCGATTTTTCTACCGAGCATGCATTTTTGCATTTTTATTTCCCTCCTGTCATTGGTTCGTTATTACCCGAACATAACATAATTTTTGCTCTACAGTTTAATTTCAATATCCACACCTGCAGGAAGATCCATTCTCATAAGGGCATCTACTGTTTTTGGTGTGGGCATTAAAATGTCAATTAACCTCTTATGGGTTCTCATTTCAAATTGTTCACGTGCGTCCTTGTATTTATGAGGTGCACGCAAAATTGTCATTATTTCCTTTTTTGTAGGCAGCGGAACAGGACCCGAAACTTTAGCACCAGTTCTTTTTGCTGTTTCTACAATTTTTTCTGCTGATTGATCCAGTACCTGATGATCAAAAGCCTTCAACCTGATACGGATTTTTTGTTTGTTCGCCATACATAAGCCTCCTAACCCGTGCTTTCCGACTCTGCAACTCAATGCGCCTGAAAGCCCTAATGTTTTGTGCCAAATGCACTGTTCAAATGACGCAACAAGTGTTTTTTATCTGTACACTCTGCCGGGTGTGTCGCGAGTGCCGATATAAAAAACCCAGCACAAACAAGCATAATTGCTTGCTAAATCTGGGCTCTGTAGCAAACATACTTGACGCATAAACGTATTTATGCGATCATGCAAGATGTACAGTGACTTGTCGCCCGGTTTCGCTGAATCGGACATTCTCCATTGAAGTTCCCCGTTCAAGCCGGCCATCTCCAATTTCATCGTATGTCATGTCACAACATTCAAGATTATACTATAAAACTTTTTCCATGGCAAGTATTTTTTTTAATTTTATTTTTTCCGCCCGCTCCCGCGTAAAATGAGGAGTTTAAGCAGAATATTTGATGTAGTTGGGTGCAAACCAATTTGATAAACTATTATTTCTTAGATAATAAGGATAAAAAAGAGTCAATGTTTATAGATTTAAATTTTAATAAAGAAGAATCCATCCACATCAAGCGGATTCCAAACCCAAAAAGCATCCAGAATATCGGGGATACTGCAATTGTACTGTCATTAAAAATTCCGGCAGCACAGTAGCCTAAAACCGACAACAGGATGCACGAAGATAAAATATAAGTTTTTTCAGATTCCTGCTCCGGATTTACTTCCTGTGTTTTAAATAAATCCGGAGCAGGATTATGTTTAATATTATTTAAAAATGTCTTAGCGACATACCAAATAATCATAGCTAAAAGAAACAAAAGAGATAAAATCCCTGAGCCAAATGCCGTTTGAAGATACCAGCTATGGGGTTTGCTTATGATTGTCCATATGGCACCATAATTCAGTTTCCCAACGATATCATTCTGCGGAAATTCATATATAAAATTGTCGGGACCATATCCTATAAAAAGAGCATTTTTTAGCAGAGGAAAGGTTCTTGACCAAATATAACCCCTACCAGAGGCAAAGGATTCATTTCCTTTGAACCCAAAAGCTTCAACCTCATTAATATCCGTTAGTTTCCCGTTGTATCCAACAATCTGAAGCTTTCCATTGTTAAAAACAAACTCAATATCTTTACCATCAACTTCAAGCATAAGCCACGCTATATCATTTTCATAATACTCATATCCGATAATGTCCCAAAAGGGTTCAGCTTCGAATTCGATTGCCTGATTGCTCGGGTTATACCGGTATATTAGCTTTTCATTCCTTTCATTGCTGAAGCTGAATCCATTATTGTTATGATTAATTTTTATGGCCCAGTGATCTGTTCTTATCACTGCAGCCGTATTTTCTATAATCTTAACATCTTCAAACCTTACATTGTTTTCCTGTCTTTTCTCATAGAACGGATTAAGACTTTTAATTTCTTCATATAAAAAACCATTACTTAATATGTTCATAAAAAACAGAATGAAAACGCTATATAAAATCGTAAGGGATACATAAATATATTGCTTTCTTATTTCTTTCCTCAACAAAATAAATCCAATTGGAATAATAACGGCAGCAGCGATATAACCGGCTCTTGACATGGAACCCGCAAGCAGGAAAAAGACTAATCCGTATGAAACAAGCAAGTACAACAGTTTTTTGGTTCTGTTTGTTTCAAGAAGTATCACAGCAATGGAAAGAGGCAGTAGAAGCACCGCATAGGTTCCCACATAATTTGAATTGCCGATTGTTGATGAAATTGCATAAGGAGGATCTATTTGAAGGATTCCGGTAAATTCCAGAATGCCAATAACAGAAACAACCGCGGCACCTGCCAACGCAATCTTTATTATTGTAAGCATTTGAGAAGTATCGGTTATCAGTAGATATGAAAGAATTAAAATGCTCAAATAAAGTATAATAGTCAGCCCACCCTCGTATTGATCTACTATACCGAAAACTGCTGAGATTTTATGCTTAGATAAAAGCATAGACAGCAATAAACAAACAGCATATGGGATCAGCAAATAAAAAACTTTAGGGAACCGATTTTTGCTATCTTTGCCGGCTGTATCGGCTTCGTTGGTTGTATCGGCTGTATCGGCTTCGTTGGTTATATCGGCTTTGTTGGTTATATCGGTTATGTTAGCTATATTAGCTATGTTAGTTATATTAATTATATTAGTTTTACTAGTTCTTCTGGTGCTACTTGCTTTACTAATTTTGCCGGTTTTGCTGACCTTGTTTTTTTTACTGTCTTTGTTAGCTTTACTGTCTTTATTAGCTTTACTGTCTTTGTTAGCTATATTGGTTACACATGCTGTATTTACTCTATTGGCTTTGTCTAAGAAAAATACGACTACTGCTAAAATTACAGCTACATAAAGGAAGCAAACTTTAATCAAACAAAAATAATCATCATACCACTGGGTTTTCAGCAACACTTCCGCTATCTCCGCATTATGGGTAACAGGAATATGGAGCTTTGCCAGTGGTATGATAAAAGCTATTATAAAAAATGGAATACACCGTAATAGAAATTTTGATGACCGAAAAACTTTCAATGTTTCCTCCGGGTTACACCGCTAATACAGTTAGGATACTTTGCTTCCCCGTATGGAGATGCGATCTTTCGAGATTGGGTTACACCGCCAATAAAATTAGGATACTTTTGCTGTTTAATGGTTGAAAAATTCATAACCAAGTAAGTTGTACCACTACTGCGGTTGGGTCTTCTTTCCAATACGCTTGTTTCGGAAGTAAAGCATAATATCGGTAAAAACCATTAACGAATTTAATATGTACAGGAAAATGACATAATCATATCTGTATATCAGCTTGTGTAATATTCCGAAGATATACCCGACAAACAGGATTATTAGGAAGAGAATGCTTTTCCCCGCAGTAGACCTGCTTTTGTATGATTTGATAATGGAAGCGGGCCAAGCCGCACCAAAGCAAACCAACATTCCAATTTCAAATACACTCATTTTTCATGTCCTCCTTTGAATATAAATTAAAATATAATTTGAGGAACCTTACAGCTGCAAAGCATAAATTTCTTGTTTTAGTTTAATGGTTTGCAGTAATAATGTATTAAGCTAATCCCTCATATATTTGACTGTCTCGGCAAACTTCTTAAGCTTTTTATAAACCAAATCATTAACGGTTCCCTCCGGGTATGTGCCGTCGGGTTGTTTTTTTCCTGCTTCTACACCTGTTAGTATCTCTATTCCTTCATCCACATTCTGTATGGCATAAATATTAAAAAGCCCTGAAGATACGGCTTCTACCACCTCTTCATTCAGGAACAGATTCCGTATATTTTGGTGTGGTATGATAACTCCTTGCTTACCGGTAAACCCTCTGTGCTTGCATAGCTCAAAAAAGCCTTCTATTTTTTGCGTAGCTCCTCCAATGGGCTGTATTTCACCCTTTTGGTTCACCGAGCCTGTAACTGCTATTCCCTGGTCTATTGGCAGATCAGATAAACTTGATAAAATGGCATAAAGCTCGGTGCTTGAAGCGCTGTCACCATCCACGCCGTTGTATAGCTGCTCAAAGCAAATGCTTGCCGTAAGGGACAATGGTATCTCCTGAGCATATTTCTGGCCTATGTATCCGCTTAAAATTAAAACACCTTTTGTATGAGATACCCCGCTCATCTCCACTTCACGCTCTATATTTACAATTCCGCTTTCCCCAATATATGTAGCGGCAGTAATTCGGGTAGGCTTGCCAAAAATATAGTCTTTGGTGTCTAGTACCGAAAGACCATTTATTTGCCCCACTACCATGCCTTCGGTATCTATCATCATTGTTCCGTCCCTCAGCAGCTCAAAAAGATCCTCATCATATTTTTTTGAACGGCGGATTTTTTCTTTTACTGCCTTTTTTACATGGAAGCTGTTTACTCTGTTACATCCCTCTATCTCACACCAGGTTGCCGCTTCGGATAAAATATTTACAACCTCATTAATCCTTGTGGTAAGCTTCCTTTGGTCAGAGACCAGCCAGGAACTATATTGAACCACTTCCGCAACACCGGTAGGGTCAAAATGTCGAATTCCCTCTTTCCTGCAAAATGCAGCAATAAAAGAAACCAGACCGTTTATATTCTCATCATTCCATTCCATTACATCATCAAAATCCGCTTTTATTTTAAACAGCTTACTAAAATCCCGATCATATTCAAAGAGAATATGATAAACCATTGGACTACCTACAAGAATAATTTTTACATCCACGGGAATCGGTTCGGGCTTCACCGGAGAAACCGCAACCAGGCCCATTAGCTCCTTTATATTCTCGATGGATATCTTTCGGGTTTTAAGTGCACGCTTTATAGCTTCCCATGATTGAGGATTATTCAGCACATCAATAGCCTGAAGGATAAGATAACCACCATTTGCTTGATGGAAGAGTCCCGGCTTGATCATGGAATAATCTGAAACTATTGTACCCATTTCATTTTCATAGTCCACCCTGCCCATAAGATTGTAATATGTAGGATTATAATCAACTATTACAGGTGCTCCCTCAAGGCGGCTGTTATCCACTATTAAGTTGACCTTATATCTGTCGGTGGGGTTATTTGCCGAATGCTTCATAAGCAGGGGAAGAATTGACTGTGACTGTGATTCATCAGCAGATTCATCGCTACGGAAATAATCAAGATTATCAAAAATATCCTCCTGAACATTTTTAAGGTAGCTTAAAACTTCAGGATAATCAGAGTATCTTTCTCTTAAGTCGTCAATGTTTATACCCACTGCAAACAAAGCAATCTGGTTCTCCCATTCCTTAATAGCTTCTTCCGCTTGGGATTCTATCTCCCTTATTTTTCGGATTATTCCCATAGCTTCTTTTTGAAGACCTTCGGATCTATCATTTAGTACCTTTCTCTCCTCTAAGCTTAAATCATTGTATGCTTCCTCGCTTATAGGCTCACCATCAATTGCCGGTATAAAGTATATTCCAGTACTTGTAATACGCACCTTAAACCCATGCTCCATGGCTCCCTGATCCAAAATGCTTAATAGCTCATCCTTTTTGTCCTTATATTGTTTTAGGATCCTTGCTCTTTCCTCTTCGTAATCCTCGCCTTCAAAAGCCTTTATAATTTCCTGTTCGAGGACTTTTACAAACTCCTCCATATCGCTTTTAAATTCCTTGCCTTTTCCAGCAGGCAAATGAATAGCCATTGGATTGTCATTGTCATCAAAATTACATACATAACACCAATCATCGGGAGTGTTCCTGTGTTTTGCTTTCTTTTGCGCAGCATCTATAGCATAACGGGTTTTCCCCTCTCCGGATTCACCCGCCATATAAATATTATAGCCGTCCATTCTGATAAACAGACCAAAGTCCATTGCATCAACGGCACGTTGCTGCCCTATTAGTTCCTTTGACGCCGGAATCTTTGAAGTGTCCTCAAATTTAAAAAACGACGGCTCGCATATACGCCGCAGCATATCTTTTGAAAGGCTTTGGTAACGATTCATGGTAATTCTCCTATCTCAATAAATATTGAGTTTCCTTCCTATAGCTTTGAATTTCATAGATTTTCAAATCTATTAATAATATCTTAAAGCAGTAATTCTTAGAACTCTTCAGAGACGGCTCTGACCTCGTATAATATTTTTGTTAAGACAATTCTATCAACCAAGATGGCACCACATAATAAGAGCGTCGTCCTGGGTGTCGCTGTAATAGCCCCTGCGTCTGCCTTCCACATTAAAACCGAACTGTTTATACAATGAAATAGCAGAAATATTCCCATCCCTAACCTCAAGGGTCAGGCTTTTTATTTCTTTTTCCTTGGATGCTTCAATTATTTTACTCAATAAACTTGTGGCAATTTTTCGATTTCTATAATCAGGATCAACCGCAATGTTTGTAATATGGGCTTCGTCCAGTATAAACCACACTCCGGCATATGCTACAATATTTTCTCCGGACAGAGCAACATAATAAACCGCACAGGGATTATTAACCTCGTCAAAAAACATTTCTTTCGACCAGGGAATCGTAAATGATCGGTCTTCTACTATAAGTATACCTTCAATATCCTCTTCTTGCATTTTTCTGATCACAATTTCGTTATCATCCATTAGGCTTGCTCTCCGGTAAGCTTTATTTCTTTCATTCGCTCGGCCTGAGACTTTCTGAGGTAATTAGGGGCTGCCTCAAAAGCGCTCACTGTGCGGCCGGCTTTATAGTTAAACCATGCCAGCCTTGCTACCGCCGCAGCTCGCGGTGTAAACATTTCATCGGATGCAAAATGAGCCTTTATACCTTGTTCCAAAATAAAATCCTTGTATAATGGAACCGCATCTCCTATAAAGCTAACCGGACCATCCATTTTCTTTATAATGTCTATTAAAGCTTCAATTGTCATACCGGCATCTTCGTGTATTATCGAAATATCATCCTGGCAAACCTTGTATACGCCTGTGTAAACCTGCCTGTTTCTTGCATCTGATATAGGGCATACTACAGTATCCTGCCCGCTTAAAGTAAAGGCAAGAGCCATAAGTGTTGATATCTCGGCAACAGGTATATTTATCGCATATGCAAAGGCTTTTATGGTAACGACGCCGATACGCAAACCTGTAAAGGAGCCAGGGCCATTTGCAACTGCTGCAAGGTCTATATCCTCAGGCTTTAAATCAAGCATTTCAAGCAGCGCTTCCATCATTGGGATAATTTTTTGGGAATGAGTTTTACCGTGGCGCATAGTAATCTCCCCTGTTAAAAAACCATCTCGTACCACCGCCACCGATGCTGTTGCGCCGGAAGTATCCAGTGCTAATATGTTCATGTCAAGTTCATCCCTTCTATAGTTATTCTGCGCTCATCGGTGTCATTTCCTGTCCGCTCAATATGAACCCATACCGCATTCGAAGGAATTAGGCCGGAAATAAGTTCTGCCCATTCAATAACACAAATATCGCCTGAATACAAATATTCGTAAAAGCCGATCTCAAACAGCTCATCTTCATCCGAAACACGATATACATCAAAATGGTGAAGTGTTGTATTAAGCCCTTCATAGCTGTGCACCAAAGTAAATGTGGGGCTTGTTATGTGGTCATGAATTGACAGCCCTTCTGCAAGACCTTTCACAAATATGGTTTTGCCCGAGCCCAGATCACCGGTAATTGCAATTATGCTGCCTGCTTTTATTTGCTGTGCAAGCGTTTTTCCCAAATCTATTGTTTCTTTTTCATTTTTTGTTATATATTCTTGCATTATTTTCTCCGAATTTTCGTTGAAATAAGTAAAACCCTTTAAGCTCCCATGCATTCTATGACATAACTAATAAAACTAATTAGGTTCCCATGCATTCTACAACATAATTTTAGCAAAAATTATTTGCCAAGGCATACGCAGAAAGATGGTTATCCCGCCTTCTTTCGAAGGCTGATAAAATTTAAGAACCCTTAAATTTTATCAAAAAGCTACTTCATGACTTTCTGGTAGATAATCACATTATAACATAGCAAAACAAAGCTGCAAGCATAATTGAAACCATTTTTGAACACATTTTTCAGCATGGCTTATTACAATTAGCTTCTACTATTTATGATGATTTAGAGGGATAGCTAAAGACCGCAAGAGCTCACTTTACTTTTTCATAATTTCTCCGGATTCATCTCTTAAAAGCCCAAAAAGCTTTATTATAAACGGCGGAACCGGGATTCCTAAAATAATGAGATTCTGTATAATACTTAAGCCCTCTGTTCCTATTAAATACACATATATTGCAGTTACTATTGCCCCATCAATACGCAATATAATTCCGGCTTTTTCGGTTAAATATACTATTAAAAATTCCAAGAGAATTGCCACTAATATTAGTACTAAATACATAAGCTTTTTTATAAAGCCCTTGATACCTTTCTTATAGTCAAATCCTCCATTTTTTATTAAACCGCACAATACACCGGTTACATAATCTAATATCATAAAAACAGCCAAAATAGTAAATATCTCATGCATGGATTTTGAAATATGGGAAAGCACAAGAACAAGTCCACCTATAAAGGTTCGCGTTTCAAAGCTGTTTGTAAGGTTATTCATATGACCTCCTCCTTTTTGCATAATGTATATCCAAATACAAAAGCAGATTTCACTACTTAACTCATTAGAAAACCTTATGTCTTCTGGTTCTTTTAGACGGTTGCTTCGCATATTAGGAGTCCTCCCTAAACTATCGAAGAGGTGTCCCCTATACAATCCGCATTGCATAGAAAAATAACTTTCCTATGCAACAAATAAGGGTATGCAATACATACCATCATTGATTTTACCGCCTTACTCAAAAATCATCGTATTTATTGCAGCAAAACCAATATTTCTTTGGTATTGATAATTTATTATATGCAAAAAGATAAGAGGTTGACATAACCAAGTTGTTTTCATCTATATTTGAATAGACAGATACTTCCGGTGCTTGAATGCGTAAAAGAAGTATAAGCCCCGTACCGGAACGCACCACGAGCCTGAACCGTTTTACATGAACATTTGGCGAAAAAGGATTCTTGCTACTTTAAGCTACGCCAAGTATCGTATTGATACTGCATTTCAAATAGCAAATCATCGACACCGGCTGCTCTGAGCTCGCGCTCGAATTGTTTTATTGTAGAATCGACATCAACAGATCCTGTAAATAGCACATCACAGTATGCCTTAACAACATTCCTGCAAGCAGTAATCTGAGGTTCCATATTTGTACGATCAAATGCAAAGCCAAGACTGTTAAGGGCTATGCTGCTATTATTATATTCCTGAATTTTTTCGTGTTTAAGAGGATCCTCCCAATCTAAAACAAAGCTTAAGAACATATTCCCAAATTTTTCGCTATAATTCGGTTTATAACCTGAATTTAGAGGGTCGGTAAGGCTTATGACATTGTTTTCTTCTTTTTTTGTATAGTGGACATTTTCAATGCCATGATCCAAAAGGTTTTTTAAATTGGGGTCTGTATAAAGCATCTCAATAAAAAGAAATGCTTTTTCAGGATTTTTTGAACCCGATGGAATCGAAAGAACTCCATCCATTATATCTTTATTAGTTGTAATGGGTTTAGTTATGTCAACCTGAACCCATTCAATTCCTGTATTCTCGCTTATTTCAGCATCTGTTCCCGGTGTTAACTGCTGCATAGCTGCAAAATACCTTCTGGATTTCAAAAGCTCTGTAATGCTTTCCATCGAAGCAGCATCCTTGTGCATATACCCATTAATAAACCATCTTCTCATAAGCTTATAGTATTCAACACTTTCAGGTGCTAAAAACTGGTTTACAATTTCTGTTCTCCAGCTGTTGGGATATAAAGCACCCGGAACATCCTCTTCGCATATTAAATCCCAATCAAGAGCCCCGAATGACAAATCCATACCTGCAACAGCCAGCGGGATATCCTGAAGCTCATTTACCCTGATAATCTCTAAATATGGTTCTATGGATTCGAGTGTCGTTATTTCATCAAGATTCATACCGTACTTATGTACTAAGTCTTTTCTTAACAAAAAGCCTCTGTTATGCGAATTTGTTTTTATTGCAGGAATGCCATATAAATCTCCGTTTACTTTAAAATAATCAAGATATTTATTGTCAAGAGTATTGCTTAATGTGGGGTATTTCAGCATGTATATACCAAGTTTTTTGTAATTACCGGCAACAGAATTAGCATGATAGTCTATGCGACCTTTTGAAGAAAGAACAATGTCAACAGCGTCCTTTGAGGCTAAAGCTGTGGTTACTTTTTGTATGTACTCATCCGCTGCAGAAAACACTTGCAAATCAAGTGTGGTATTTATTTTATCCAGCAAAAGCTTGTTAACCTCGTCAAGCACAAGTGAAATATCCGGTTCCTGTCTGTTTCCGGGCATATACCAGACAAGCTTGATATCGCTACCCGGTTTGGTATTATCTGATATATTCTCTGATTCCGAAACTGCTGTGTCTGTACCTCTGCTAATTCCTGTCTCTGTGCTGGTTCCATCGGTGCCAGGCTCTATTGTACATCCGGTTGGAACTAAACACAGAACAAGTAACAAAGCTGATAAAAGTACAAATTCAAATCGTCTTCTCATATGCTTAAAACCTCCAAGTTAGGTTTCTTTTTAATCGTATCAAAGGATCTGCAATAATTCAACATCATTTTACACGTTTCGAGTTTTTTAACTGCAATCGGTATTTATTGAAGGAGATATATTTAACGAGGATTATCGTTAGTCACGAAGAAGCATTCCGATATTTCACTCACTGAAGACAAAATCAGTGCTGCAAAGAATAAACAGTATCTTTCTTATGTATGTTCGTACAAAAAGGCGGATGCAAAAAATCAGTAGAAAACACTGTTATATATTCAAGCATGACAACTTTTATAGCAGTCGGATTGAGGAAAGCGCTTAAATCACTGTGGGTCAGTTGAGTTATTAAGCTCAATGATTGCCCTGCCTGCGGTTATGTAGTCGGAAAACAGTGCACTCTCTCCTATTATATTAAACATCGGCTCATCGGCAATTTTATCTACAAAAAAACATAGTATCTGTTCTTTATTAAGAAGATTCTTTATTTTGTCATATTCCTTTATTACGGTTGTAATACCCATAGCCTTTTTTGCTTCACTATACTGCTCAAAGGCCGCATCATGTCTTGATTTGAGTTCTTTTAGAAAAGCATCAGGTTTATAAATTGTGTTTTCATCCATATCATATAAATTTGCTGCAATCTCCAGCCCTTCTATTGTTTGGATGCTGAATTTTCGCAACATTTTGCAAAAATCATTAGTCTTAAAATAATATCTGCGACCCTGCAGCTTGCAAAAAGCTTTCATTGTATCCAAATATCCCAATTCTATGTTTCTTTTGATTCGTTCTCTATCGAAATCAAAGATTCCTCCAATCGATTCATTGGGGCGTATAAGCTTTATATATATATCCTTGTTGATAAGGCTTCGTTTAAGCCCCGGTCCGGAAATGTCAACAGCAATAAACCTCTTATACCCTTTCTTAATAAGCATATTAATGGGCATATTATCATAAAGACCGCCATCCATATATGTGTTTTCTCCGATTTTCTGAGCTTTGTATATCGGGAAACAGGCGGATGCAAGAAGATATTTTATAAAATCCTCTTTTTCTATATCACCTTTAAAAACTTCATTGGGTTTATGATCCTTAATTGAATATGTTACCATTCCGAAGTCAATATCTGAGTTGTATAGCCTTTCAATATCCAGATTCTGTTGAAGCAAATTACGTAAAGGTTCATTATTAAAACCCTTCTGGCGTATGAAATCTCTTGCGATTTTAGCTATATTGCTGATACTAAAGATATTTTTACTTTGGCTTATTTCAACATCCGTGTCTATTACATCATCCACATCGATGTTATAATACATTTGCTCAAGCTTTTCAGTTGAACCCTGGATCATAAATGCTGCATTTATGGCTCCAATGGATGTGCCCGCTATGGCGGATATTGTTATATCCAATTCCTTTAACGCTTTCCAAACACCCACCTGATATGCTCCTCTGGTTCCGCCACCGGCAAGGACAAGACAAAAATTCTTGTTCATAGCAATATCATACCCCCAATACCTACATGTTATCACTTCATGTGGGCCATGTAAATAATGTAAGCAACGTGCCTAATACAATTACATAAAGAATATTTTTGTTTAGTGCAGGTTTAATCTTTACAATATGTTATTGTCCTAAAACAACTGCAATAGAAAACAAGTTGTTGAAAACCTTAACCCTTGCAACCCTGTTATACCAATGATTACAAAAGATATTTTTAGACGGAGTTTTTATGGTTTTTTTCTGAATTCTGACTTCTGACTTCTGACTTCTTGCAGCTTTGCTGCGTTATGTTATATGATGCATATGGGTTCATGCAGTATTCCCATTATTAAGTTCACATTGAATAACATAACAAAAATATGCTGTACTTGTACAAAGAATGTATAATAATATTTTTATATTTTTATATTTTTATATTATGTGTAACATTTTTGATGTACTATATGTCTTATAGTATATAAGGGGTTAATGCACACCACAAATCCGGCGCTAATGAAACTAAAGTAACACATTACATAAATATCCATCTAATATAAAAGGAGTGAAAGAAAATGCCAAAGGATTTTGGTACTTTTCTTAAGGAAATAATAAAAGAAAGAATTGATGAAATACCCTGCCCCCCTAAAGAGGAAGTCTGGGAGTATATAATCACTCATTTAAGAGCAGAACGCCAAAAGGAAAGAAAAAAACAGTTAATGAAACGTTGCAAATTAGCTGCTGTTATTTGTATTACAATAGCGGTTTTTGCAACATTATTTGTTAGCTTTCAAGCTCCAGTGATGGCATTCGCTAACAGAATTATGAAGAAAATGATTGTGATAGATGACGATACTATAAAAATTTATAAAAAGGTTGTTTCGCCTTTTGATGAAAATACTCCTGACTACCTTTTTGGAAGGGACATCGATGACCCAAGAATAGGTGAAACACAAAAGAAAATACATTTTAGATTGTTTATACCCGAATATATCCCGAAGGATTTTCAGTTAATGAAAGTTAACATGCTGAATAAATACGAAGAGAGGGAAACGGTTACTTATTTATACGTTAGTAACGATAATAAAACGAAATGCTTTGAAATACTTCAGCAGAACTTCCCAGCCGACTCAAATGAAACATTAAATATCGTAAACGGTGAGAATACCCAAATTGAGATTTTAGAAACTGATAATATTGAATATACACTTATATGTTATGAAGAAAATCTCAATGGTATAATGTGGGATAATGATACTATTAGCTGTGAAATACATGGCAATATTAGCAGGGATGAAATAATTAAAATTGCAAAGTCAATGAAGTAGGTGGTACAACAGTACCACCTATTTTATCATTCCACATATATATAAGTAGATGTTGAAGTCTGGGTTTCAGTTTGTGAGCCAAAATTAATAGAATGCGTTGCTCTTGCTCTGTAATAGTTACCTTGCTCATAGCTTATTTCTTTTCCTTCAATTATGCTTTTCGTATTATACTCAATAAAAGACCAACTTTGTATATCCACCCACTGCAAGCCATTCCATTTTTGAAGATATAGCGTAAGACTTACTTTGTCAGCTAGATAATTGGCACTTGTAATACCCCCAATGTATAACTCAGTCCCTGTATTGTCTATAGTACAATTGTACTTATAGAAAAGCCCGCCTTGAATAGACTTTATACTGATTTCTATACTGCTGCCATGTTTGGGATCTGATGACTCAATTCCTTCCGTTGGCTTTGGTGGGCGCTTTAAATCCTCTTTTGCAAAAGAAACCTGCTGAAATGATAAAATAATCAATAGAGCTAAAACAAGCATCCTGGAATGCCTACACATTTTTTATTTCCCCTTTCGTAGTAAATTACCGAACATATTCTATTATTTATGACGTAGTATCTAATTAAAATGTTACACTTTCCCAAACTATAAAATAAATTTTTTTTCGAAATGCTGTAACAAAAGTTAGATTTAAACTGTCTTATATTATAAAAGGGGAAAATTTATCTCCCTTAACAAGAGAAAGGAGTGTACATGCAATGTTAAGTATAAGAGCACCGGATAAACAAGAACGGCTCTCATATATCCGCAACTAATCTTAGACACTTCGAATCTTTGGATTAAAAGGATATTTAAGAGCCACTTCTATTATACTGTAATGTATAATTCAACACAATGGGGTTTTATAAGGAATGGTCTATACCATTGCTTTAAGAGCTGGATAAACTTGATATGACTGATTAAAAAATAATTCATTATTATGGAATGGAGAGTGTAAAAATGAAAAAGCATCTGTCAAAACTTTCTCTTTTTATTGTGTTTTTTTATTTGGTAAGTATTGCGAACACTTTTGCAAATGAACCTCAACCAAATATTAAGCTTACGAAAATAGATGAGGTTTATAAAGCAATTGTGAACTTTATAAATCTGGATACTGACTTTTTTGGATATAATCCGAGAACCTTATCAATATCACAACAAAAGATAAATTTTTATGATGACTATGGCAATTTGGTTTCCTATGGTTTCCATATTATTAATAGCACTAACAACGATATCATTGGTTATGTTATTACATCAACATCCTATGATATGGATCCCATTATTGAAGCTGGTAAAGGTTCAATCCCAATAGTTACAAAAGACGAGTTGGAAATCCTAGTAAAAAGTAAAATTGACACAAATAATTTAATACAAAAAGCGGAGAACTTATACAACGGTCCATTAGCATACATAACAAGCATTGAGCTAAAAAATGGTGACGCCTACTATGTGAGCAATATATCGAAAGAATGGATTAAAAAGGATGGTGGAAATAAGCTTGTATGTAAACCACAGCTAACAAACGCTCAAAAAATTGAAAACAATAAGAGGTGGGATAATATTGTACACAAAGGATTATTGGAGGAGTATTCATCTAATTCTCTTTCAAATATAACCTATGCATCAACACAACCGGCCCCACCTACTGGAGGATATGATTCTATCTCATACCCACTTGACAGCACATACATACAAAAACAATTAGGTCCTGTATTTTCAGCTTGTGGATGCGGTCCTTCAGCTGGTGCTTTATTGCTATGGCATTTAGGAGAAAGAAATTCATCGTATTCCCAACTGAAGTGGGGTACAGGAGGAACACAAGTATGGTTTGAATATAACTCGCCAACATTTATCGGAATAGAATTATGTGGATATATGTCACCAATTGGTGGAACAAAAGCAACAAGCTTTAATAACGGGTTAAAAGCTTATGCACAAGCGCCTTCACGAAACTATACAATTCCTACTATTATGAAGTATAAAGGAACCGCACTGGGTTCTGGAGCGAATACATCTAGTAATGTCGATGTATGGAATACAATTAAGGACGGCATAAACAACAGAAATGCTCCTGTAGCTTTAGGAATAGGCAATGATTTAACTTCAGGTTCCTCCTATTATATTGAAGAAAACATACCGAGTAACTTTTCTTACCATTGGGTTGCTGTGTCAGGGTATATAGATGATAGAAGCGCAGATTTATACAATTGGTATGTTAAATGTAAAAGCTGGGGAATTGATTATTATTGCAGCTTCAACTCACTGTGTTATTGGAGAAATTCACTAGCAGTTTACATTAGTGTATATTATTAAATCTTATATTTTATTTGATGGGATTGGTGATAATGCTAATCCCATCAACTTAATTACAGGAGGGGCATAGCTTGAATAAAAAAATAATAATTTTGTTAATTTCTATAATGTCAATTCTTATTGTTTGTTTTTTTCTCGCTACACGGATGATAAAATATAACTCTATTAAGTATACTGTTAAAACGTATTTAAATGAAAAGTACGAGAACCGCTATTTGGACTTTCTAGATATTGGCAAGATAAATCATTCATCCATGTACCGTCTAGAATACATGGATGAAGACAGTAATAAGTTTCCTGTGGTCTTTGAAAACGATGAGATAAGAGAATCATATATTAACATATTAGCAGAACATCTCCTAAACGATTATATAAATGATTATGTAAACAATAAATTAGTAATTGATTCAGAGTTTTTTGTTTCAAACGCAACAGCCTGCTACCAATCTGGATATTCGCTCAAAGATCTATTTGATATCGAATTTGATCTAGTTGTATCAGGTGGTTATATGAGTGAGTCATTTTATGTAGAGCTAGTCAACAAAATTCTTGATGATTTAAGTAGTGAAATGGATTTAAAAGGAGTGCATTCGGTTTATTATGCTGATGGAAATATCTATAAATACACATTTGATAAAAAACAATTCGATTGAATTTTCTGTGTATATATGGTCACCCTACCACGCATCTCCAGGGACTGTGATAGGGCTTTTATAAATAGTGTTGTTCGTTCAAAACAGGTTTATGTGCAATATGAGTTTGGAGGTAATTCATGAGAAAATATATACTTCATTTTATAGTTCTGTTATTAGCTTCCATTAGCATCTGGATAGACCATTGCAAGTAAACCAACCATTTTTATCTAATCAAAATTTTCATCAAATATAATAAAAAGTGATATTTAAAAACACTTAAAAGGTGTTTTTTCTTGTATAAAAGGGTTAAAATTCTTTTTATACATGAAAAAGGACTGTTTGTGCAAAACCTCTTGACAAAATAATATATTTTCCATAGTATAGCAGTGAAGGTCTGCTAATAATTTCTATATTTGAGAAACACATGTGTGCTGCAAAAGGTTAAGTCAGAAAAAGGAAATGTGCATTTAAAATAAAGCTGAATACCGGAGAAAAGGCATTAAAGAATGTGAATTATGTATTTTTTCAAGCATTACCGGGTGTAACATTTTGTATATATTATATGTCTTACTTAAGTGAGGGGTCAAAAATATGATTTCTAACTTCACAAATGACAAGATAAATGAACTCTACGAGTACTCCATAGAGGTATTATTTGAAGAATACTATACTATGGCTTACAAAAAAGCACTTTTTATGCTTTCCAACGAGGAGTATGCCAAGGATGCGGTACAGGAGGCATTTATTAGGGCATTTCTTAATATGAACGAATTGAAGAATAAAAGTAAATTCAAGGCATGGATTTGTACTATAATTAAGAATGTATGCATTGATATGCTCCGTCAAACAAAAAGGCTAAAGGCTAAAAATGAATCTATATATGACGAAGATGGTAATTTAAAAAATCTAATTGAACTACAAGATTTTGATGTTCCGGACGCAATATGTGAAAATGCGGAGATAAGAAAGGAAATAAAGGAATGTATTGATGAGCTGGATAGCGATTCGCAGCAAGTAATAAATCTCCGGTTTTTTGATGATTATACCTATGAGCAGATAAAAACCGGAGAGACCGGCGGCGTAAACTATGAACAGGCAGATGGAAGCTACGGCCCTCAAAGAGAATATGGTTCCTCTAGAGGCTCCTATCAGGGAGATGATCCATATGGTGGATTTAATTTTGACTTTGAAGACATATTTGGGAGCTTTTTTGGAGGAGGAGATCCTTATGTACAAGCGGAAATGTATATGAGCAGAGGGCAATACCAGTATGCAGGGCAGATTTTATCACAGATAAATAATCGTGATGCAAGATGGTACTATTTGTGTGCAAGAGCAAATGCAGGAGCAGGAAATCAAGTAAGTGCTCTTAATTATGCAAATGAGGCAGTGCGAATGGAACCGGCTAACAGACAGTACCAGCAACTGCTGGAGCAATTTAAAAGTGGCAATTATACCTATCAGAATGCCGGAAGACAAAGTGGATACAATATGGAAAACATGGGCAGCAGCTTTTTAAGCATAATGCTTATGCAGCTATTTTGTTGCTTTTGCTGCAGACTATTTTAACTATAAATAACCAAAGAAAGATGGAGGATATAATATGGGTAAAACAATTGGAATTGACCTTGGTACAACGAATTCTTGTGTGGCAGTGGTTGAAGGCGGTGCAGCAGTAATAATTCCCAATTCACAGGGAGAGCGTACAACCCCCAGTGTAGTAGCATTTACAGATAATGGAGAACGCCTTGTAGGTCAAGTTGCTCTTAGACAAGCGATAACAAACCCAAAAGGAACAATTACATCTATTAAAAGAGAAATGGGTACAAACTATCGTGTAAAAGCGGAGGGAAGAAATTTTAACCCTGCCGAAATATCGGCAATCATTCTTGGTAAACTTAAAAAAGATGCAGAAAGCTATTTAG
>ENA-UOOK01000464-UOOK01000464.1-fermentation-metagenome-genome-assembly--contig:-NODE-464-length-53305-cov-4.686667_pt1 | contig 53305 bp, 57 predicted proteins | sample MGYA00245777_ERZ724023 | MGnify/ENA primary metagenome ERZ724023 (study PRJEB28704, sample SAMN03018312) | fermentation metagenome | biome: anthropogenic terrestrial biome; feature: soil; material... | reverse complement strand
AGATATAACCGGGTTAGATTTAATCTTGTTTCTAACGAAATTGTATATCTGCTTTAATTGGCTGTTAAAGATACATGAAAGCTTGTATCTGTTTTTATGCCATCATTATAACTAATAACCCCGGTGTGGTCAACCTTGTCTGCAGCCAATTTTCCGGGCTAAATCATGGTAAATTGAGTAAATGCGGATAAGCTTCCCTGTACTTTCCAGGTCTGGTTACCATCGGCATTCATTAACATACCTGTAAACACTTAGTACATGCAGTGATACAAGTCTGGTATTGGCTGACCGAGGTTTTAATATTAGTCATAATCATCCTCCTTTTGTTTTAAATTGAACTCTGTTCAATCAATTATTAATATTAACGTGTAAGTACCAGGCTGTTATTTAGATCTTTGGAGAAAAGCAACTGGTGAATAGATAGACCGCTGTATCGGAAGGAAGCAGCACAGGATTGCAAATACATGCGCCACATGCGAATAAACCTCTCGTCGAATTTTTCCTTCACTATTGGCAGGTTTTTTTCAAAATTGGCAGCCCAATGGTCTAGTGTCATAGCATAATGCATCCGTAAACATTCTACATCCAGCAGGTTGAAATTGTACTCAGGAAGTAACCATACGGTCTCCCGCAGAGAAGGAATGTAGCCGCCGGGAAATATATATTTTTCTATCCAGGGATTGACAGGGCCCTCAGTCGTATGGGTAATAGTATGCAAAAGTGACAATCCTCCAGTCTTGAGCATATCTCTGATAGCTGCCATATAAACAGGCATACCTCCCTGCCCCACATGCTCGAACATTCCCACACTAACTACTTTGTCGAATTTATTGCCGGTAGCTGTCAGCTCCCGGTAGTCCATTAATAAAACATCCACCAGGTGACCCAGCTCCAGTTCCTTAATGCGTTGTTGGGTTCGGTCATGCTGTTCTTTACTAACTGTAATTCCAGTGGCTTTTACGCCATACTGCTGGGCCGCCCGGATAATCAGCCATCCCCAGCCACTGCCTATATCCAACAGCTTTTCTCCTGGTTTAAGCTGAAGTTTTTTGAGAGTATGATCAATCTTTTGCAGTTGCGCCTTTTCTAATGTATCATCCGACGAGCAGAAGTAGGCACAGGAGTAACTCATCGTAGGATCCAGCCAGAGAGCAAAGAAGTCATTTCCCAGGTCGTAATGATGGCTGACTTCCTTTTTCTGTCTTTCGATCACAGATTTGTGCAACATAGATGTGACCTTTCGTGCGGCTTTACCCACCTCATATTTCTCAATTAAGTTCTTGTTTAAGTGTATCAGCCTGATTACTTCTTCTATCTGACCTTCCAATTCAATCAGCCCATCAACGTAGGCCTCGCAAAAAGCCAGGGAAGGATTTTTCATCAGCTTCCCAATTAAGGACCTATCTCTAATAATTAGTTTAAAGAAAGGGGTCCCGTCCCCGTATTTTTCCTCTGTTCCATCCCAGAAAACCACACTGAAAGCACCTGATTCTATATGCTCACACAGCTTTCGGAGCAGTTTCTTTTCGATTTCCCCGGCCTGATCCATCACATACTTCCGAGTCAGGTTAATGGGGGTAGATTCTTCTAACTTAGTTTGTTCTACTTTATTGTTGTTGCTTGAAACTGGCATTCACCCTCTCACTCCTTTCTAAGTGTATTTTCTAGTAATTGTCATCAAACAAACTATTCACTAAATAGAGTATCCAACGAAAACAACAATATACTTCGCCCAGGCTTAAATATCCATCACCAAATAAAAATTGAATACGACCTTTTCCCAGGGGCAACCTATAAATGTCCCGGATAAGAATCGATAGCCCTGAAACAGAGTCCTGTTAATTATCTGGAGAACGGTGAGAATTCAAAAAGAAGAGGTTGATAGGAAATGCATCAAGTAATAATAGTCGGTGCAGGACCGGGCGGTGCTTATCTTGCATATTTATTAGCTAATAATGGTCTTGATGTCCTGGTAATAGAAAAAGAGCAGCTGCCCAGACACAAACCCTGTGGCGGAGGTCTTACTCCCAAGGTCATCAAGCTCCTTGATTTTGATCTTAGTCCGGTCATTGAAGATGTTATTTATAGTCTGGTATTAACACGTCGCTTAAATGACCCTGTCAAAATAAATACTGAAAAACCGATCGTCTTCATGACCAGCAGAGACAAGTTTGATGCGTATTTACTCGAAAGAGCCAGGTCGGCCGGAGCCAGAGTTCTGGAAAATACCAGGATAGACCGCATGCAACAAAACTCTGCATGCGTCACCGTCGCATCGGGTGATACCGAGTGGCAGGGCAGTATATTGGCAGGAGCTGATGGTGCGCAGGGTATAGTAGGACGCACATTGGGATTGAACCGCAACTATAAGATTGCAAAGGCACTTGAAATCCATGTACCTTTACCACCCAACCATATGAAATCTTACCGGGGTGCAGTCAAAGTTGACTATGGACTGGTGCCATCAGGCTATGCCTGGATTTTTCCCAAGACTGATAATCTATCAATGGGCGTAGGTACGATTAATTCAAGAACCAAAGGTCTTGCCAACCATCTCACCGGCCTGGTCCAGGCCGAGGGGATCACAGCTGAAGCAGCGGCAGTAACAAAACGGGGATGGACCATTCCTCTGAACTTAAGCATGGGTGATTTGCACAATGGCAGGGTTATCTTAATCGGTGATGCTGCAGGACTTGCCAATGGTTTCACAGGGGAGGGCATTTACCAGGCCTTGCTAAGTGCCAGTATGGCTGCAGAAGTTATTATCGAACAAATTAAACAACCTAGTCCGGCCTTGCACAAATATTCCGCATCTATAAAAGAAAAACTGTTAAAAGAACATTCCAGTGCCTTTAGAATAACCCAGTTGTTTTACCCGGCTGCCGGAATGATTCACCGCATGATTTCCCGTCAAAATGATCTGGCCTTGGAGCTGCTTGAAACAATTGCCGGAGAAATTTCTTATGCCCAGATGTTGAATAGTTTTTGCAAGCAGCTTCCCGGTGCATTGATTCCCGGATTATCTATTCGGTAAAAGTAATACTCTCTACAATCAGTAATAGGGCTCCGTATTAAGGAGCCCTGATAGTTGTAACCTAATTAATCACGTCATATCCCTGATCTTCAATTGTTTCTTTGATGACTTTCAGCTCAACTTTCTTTGGATCATATTCTACCTTTACTTTTCCGGTTTCTAATTCCACCTGAACACTGCTTACGCCAGGCAATGAACCTACTGATGTTTTAACGCTGTGTTCACAGTGACTGCATGACATCCCTCTGACATCAAGATTGGCAATTATCACGATTTCCCCCCCTTCCTGGTTGAAGATTGGTCTATACGGCAAAAGGTTTTTAGTGTGATCGAGGGTCAAACCTCTTTAAGCTTAGCGAATTGGTAACAACTGAAACTGAACTGAAAGCCATCGCACCTCCGGCAATAACCGGGTTCAAAAAGCCCAGCGCAGCAAAGGGGATTCCGATAATGTTGTAAATAAAGGCCCAGAATAGATTCTGTTTGATCTTGATGATGGTTTTACGGGAGAGTCTGATCGCCGCCGAAACCGCTCTTAAATCTCCACGCATCAGGGTGATGTCGGCAGCCTCCATAGCGACATCCGTACCCGTCCCTACTGCCATGCCGATATCGGCTGTCGCCAGGGCCGGGGCATCATTGATACCATCCCCCACCATGGCCACAACTTTTCCTGCCTCTTTCAGCTTTAATATTTCTTCCGCCTTGTTTTCCGGAAGCACTTCAGCCAGAACATGCTTGATTCCCACCTGGGCTGCTATGGCCTGGGCGGTTCGAAGATTGTCCCCTGTGATCATATAAACCTCCAGTCCCATTTGATTGAATTCCGAAATGGCTTCAAGGGAATGCTCCTTCAAAGTATCCGCCACCGCAATGACTGCCTCCAGGGATTTGTTCACCGCCATGAGCATGGCGGTCTTGCCCTCATCTTCCATTTCCCGAATCGTAGTCTCAATCTCACCCAGTTCGATCTCTTTGTCCTTCATCAGCTTTCTGGTGCCAATCAGAATTTCAGAGTCCTGCACCAGTGCCGTAATTCCCTTCCCGGGAATCGCCTCAAATTTTTCCGGATCAGGCACCTGCCCCAGAGCGTCTAAGCCATGCTGATAAATTGCTGCCGCCAAGGGATGCTCGGATTTCTTTTCAGCCGAAGCTGCCAGCCTGAGGATTTCCTGATCTGATAAACGACCTGTTGCCTTGATATCAGTAACTTCAGGTTCTCCTTTGGTAATGGTTCCGGTCTTATCGAGTACAATAGCATTTAATTTGTAGGCTGTTTCCAGATGTTCGCCGCTTTTAATAAGAATGCCGCTTTCAGCACCCTTTCCGGTTCCTACCATGATTGCAGTAGGGGTCGCCAGACCCAGGGCACAGGGACAGGCAATGACCAAAACTGCCACCGCGCTGACAATCGCTCTGGTAAAATCTCCGCTGATTAAATACCAGGTTCCAAAAGTCAATAATGCGATACCAATCACCACCGGAACAAAAACCCCTGAAACCTGGTCTGCCAGCTTTTGTATAGGGGCCTTGAAGCCCTGGGCATCCTCGACCAATTTGATGATCTGTGCCAGCACTGTATCTTTGCCAATCTTGGTAGCTTCAAATTTAAAAGCTCCATATTTGTTAATCGTGGCCCCAATCACCTGGTCACCCACCGTCTTTTCCACCGGCAGACTCTCGCCGGTCAGCATGGATTCGTCGATAGAGGAATTGCCGGTAATGATTTTTCCATCCACCGGAATTTTCTCCCCGGGTCTGACAATGATCAGATCACCGATCTTTACCTCATCAATAGGAATATCTGATTCCTGGCCATTTCTCACCACCCGCGCTGTTTTCGGGCTGAGTCCCATCAGTTTTTTGATAGCCTCGGAGGTCTTCCCCTTGGCGACCGCCTCCAGGTATTTGCCCACCAGAATCAAGGTAATGATGACTGCACTGGCCTCAAAGTATAAATCTTTCATCATTCCCATCGGCACTTTCTGGTAAAAAACATTGTAAAGGCTGTAAAAATAGGCCGCCGAAGTACCCATGGCAATGAGTACGTCCATATTGGCACTCCCGGAGCGCAAGGCATACCAGGCGTTTCTATAGAATCTGAAGCCGATAATAAACTGTACCGGGGTCGCGATAGCCAGTTGAAAATACTGATTATGCAGAAACGCCGCCTCAAGGTTTAATAGTGACAAGACCATGGCTAAAATCAAGGGCGAACTCAGAACAGCCGAAACAATAAGCTCATTTCGCAGGCTTTTGATTTCCTTTTGCCTGGCTTCCTTTTCCCGATCCCGGCTTATCTCCTGGCTAGGCTCGGCCCGGTAGCCCAATTTTTCAATGATCTGAATCATATCGGATACACCAATCTGTTTTGTGTCATATACTACCAGCGCCTTTTCAGTTGCAAGATTGACGGCAGCTTTGGAAATACCTTCTGTTCGCGCTAGTTTCTTTTCTATTTTCGCTGAACAAGCCGCACAGGACATACCTGAAATTTTCAGTTCCACCTGCCCTTCTGCCTGAGCCTGTTCTTCAATAACTTCATAACCCAGTTTTCTGATAGTCGCTCGTAACTGTTCGTCACTTGCAACCTGATCATCAAATTCAACGGTCGCTTTTTCCACCGCCAGGTTTACATTGGCCTGTTTGACCCCTTCGATTTTGGACAGACCTTTCTCAATTCTGGCCGCACAGGCAGCGCAGGACATGCCGCTTATACTTAACGATTCCTTTCGTTCCATATCATCACTTCCTTAGAAATATGGTTTCAAATACCGCCCTCTTGTATCCTTCAAATATAATCCAAAAAAAAGCACTATTATAAATCCTATTTTCCTTACTTAATGACACGATTTATTTTCCTGCTCGGCTTTATCCTTACCGGAGCTATGAGAATGTCCGTGCCCGCGCATCATCCAAAGCATCATGAGCGGACATATTAAGAATGAAAGAGAAGGAAGAATTGCCTTCAGCTTCACACTCATTCCAGGTGCGGATAACAGCCCCCAGATCATAACGGCCATTAATCCGATAAGAACTAACCAAAACATTGAAGATCTCTTGCCCGGTGTCGAATGATTATTTTCCTTTGCATCTGAATTATGATTATGACAACACATTATTAAGCACCTCCATAACTAATTACAGTAAATCCCTGTTACGATCATCTTATTTGCATAAACCGTGCCAGCCAGGAAAAGAGTCAAATACGGCCGTTTTATGCAAGGAGTATTTATCATCTGGTTGTTTTGCCGTGGCATATCCCACACCCCGCCGCGGCATTTGCCCCAAGTACCAATCCATGTTTGTCCCTATAAATTGGTAATCAGCTACATAGCTTGGTTCTTCAGCCTGGCACAATAATTGCAAATAATGTAGTGTGTTCGCGAAAAGCATTTTCACTGCAGGAGGTCTTCCAAATTTTTAAACCCTTGCAGGAAACGGCTGGTCGCCAACCAGCTCTGGTAAAGACTTTATCTATTAATATAACAAGGAGGTTGAAATACTATGATGTTTGGAATGTTGGTTATTGGAGCAATATTGATATATCTGCTATTGGAACCAACCTACAATGAGGATAACAAATTATGGCTGACCGGAATTATCGGTGCTGTTTTAAGCATTGTGGGTGTTTATAATTTTTTCGTGAGCCGGGGACCCGTCACTGCGGCCGGCTTTTGGTCTTACTGTTCATTTGGGGGAGGATACCGGGCAGGTCTGATTACACTAATTGGCATAATCCTATTGGCAGCAACCGGCATTGCCTGGTTGAAATCCGATAAAAAACACCGCATCGCGAACGAACCGTCCGATCAGGAACTGCCATAAAAATGGATGATTATAAGCGGAAAGGAAAGGCAAATATGAAAAAAGTCATTCTGCAGATACAAGGCATGACCTGCCGGGCATGTGAACAGCGCATTTATCAGGCGCTCATGAACGTGAACGGCGTAACCGCAGTAAAAGTAAACTACAGCACAGCCATGGCAGAAGTGGAATTTGATGATAATACTACGGAACGAGATCTCGTTTCTGCTATTGAAAAAATCGGATATGGTGCGAAACCAATTGACCACGCCAGCCAAAAGACTGACCGGTTCATGCAGCTGGTCAGATTTATAATCATTACTTTACTGGCCTATTCGTTGTTAGGAAGAGTTGCCAATTTGAATACGATTCCTCAGATTAATCAATCACTGGATATCGGACTGCTTTTTCTGATCGGTATCCTGACCTCGGTTCATTGTGTTGCAATGTGCGGAGGTATCGTACTCTCGCAGACCGGCGGCAGGATTTTGCTGGATGAATCGCCCTGGAAACGCCGCATCTGGCCCAGCTTTTCCTACAATTTTGGACGTATACTCGCCTACACCATAATCGGTGCGCTGGCTGGAGCCCTGGGTTCCGTGGTTACTTTTACCGGTACAGCTCGGGGTATTGTTACCATTTTATCAGGTATCCTCATGCTGATCGTGGGGCTAAATATGATTGACCTGTTTGCACCGCTCCGAAAAATCGCCGCTGCTCTGCCAAGCTGGCACAAGATAGGTTTGTTCAGGTCCAGCACAAAAAATACACCTTTTTACGTTGGTTTGGCCAATGGCCTGATGCCCTGCGGTCCGCTGCAGGCCATGCAGATTTATGCCCTGGCCACAGGAAGCTTTTGGTTGGGAGCCAAAGCCATGTTATTCTTCGGTCTGGGGACGGTACCCCTGGTTTTTGCTTTCGGGGTATTGAATTCCTTTTTAAGCCGGAAGTACGCACGGGGTATGCTTAAAGCAAGCGCTGTATTAGTTACCGCCATGGGTTTAGTCATGATTTCCCGGGGCCTGGCCCTGTCCGGCAAAACCTTGCTTCCGACCGGTACCCCGGCAGTTGTTCAAGCCGCCACGGCAGTACCGGCAGAAATAGTTGATAACCGGCAGATCGTGCGTACAATTGTTGACGATAACGGCTATACGACCCCGCCTACCATTTTGAAAAAAGGAGTGCCGGTAAAGTGGATCATCGATGCCAAATCACTGAATGGTTGCAATAATCCTATCAGTATTCCGGAACTAGGTATCGAAAAGACCCTGACAGCAGGACAAAATGTTATCGAATTCACCCCTCAAAAATCGGGCAACTTGATTTTCTCCTGTTGGATGGGTATGATAACAGGCTATTTTCATGTAGCCGATAACCCCGGTCAGGTTAATCCCAAGGATCTGACAGTCCCTTCCGGGACAGGGGGTTCAGGAATGCCTTGCTGTAAATAGTGCCCAATTTACGTGATGAATACATCCCATTCCGGGCAAGCTTAATGCAAACCGGTTTATAACGCGGCTTCGTGAAGACTGCACCAAAGTTTTTATACAGGAGAAGTTTTGTTGGTAATTATGGCCACAGGAGGCAATATGGTTTCAGACAAATTTAATAAGTGGAAGGATCCCAATTGGTTCATTTTAATAGCTCTTATGATGATTGGAATTAGTTTACTTCATTTAACTACAGCGACCGGAGCCATAGAAATACACCAATTCTTGCGCAGACTTTATTATATTCCGATTATTCTGGCTGCTTACCGGTTCCGGCTTAAGGGAGGGCTGATCAGTTCCATTCTATGCGGAGTATTATATGCTCCGCATCTTCTGCTTTATCTTTCTTTTCAGTTCGAAGTCATCAATCAGTTTATGGAGATCATCCTCTTCGTCGTGGTGGGAACAACCACCGGAATTCTTGCACAAGCGGAATATAACAAAAGGGTTCAGCTCAGTAAACAGCTGCAAAAAGTGCGTGAAATGGAGGAGGAAGTACGGGTAGCTGACCGGCTGGCTGCTGTGGGGCAACTGGCCACCGGTATTGCTCATGAAATAAGGAATCCCCTCGGCATCATCAAAGCAGCGGCTCAGCTGGCCAGGGATGAACAGGTAGATAATCCGGAGATTAATGAATCGGTGGCAGTAATCCTTAGTGAGGTAGAACGCGCCAACCAGGTGGTCACTCAACTCTTGGATTTTGCCCGACCCGGCCCCGTAAAGTTTACTTTCGTTGATCTGAAGAGCCTGGGGAATGAAGTTGTCAATATCATTGGCCAATATGCAGCCCGGCACAAGGTAAAACTGGCCTTTCAATTTCCGGAACACCCTTTATACATTTCTGGTGACAGTGAATTAATCAAGCAGGTATTGGTTAATCTGATGATGAATGCCGTTCAAGCCTCATCTGACGATGACAAGATAGAATTAAAGATTTATAAGACCAATTCAGACAGTGCTGCCATTGAAATTCTTGATGAAGGTTCAGGCATACCGGAAGAGAATTTGCCCCGCATTTTCGATCCGTTTTTCACCACCCGCAAGCATGGAACCGGCCTGGGTCTGGCCATTGTACACCGTATCGTACGTGACCACGGCGGTAGCATAAAAGTTCGGAGCAAGCCGGACCTGGGCACAACTATAACCCTTTGCCTGCCGCTGATAAATACGATGGAGGGCTAAAAATGTCCGTTATCCTAATTGTAGATGATGATAAAAATATGCGCTGGGTACTGGAAAAGGCTCTAAAAAAGGAGGGACATCATGTCGTATCCAGACCTGATGGAGAAAGCGGGCTTAGCAGCTTAAATGAAGAAATGCCTGACCTGATTTTATGTGATTTAAAAATGCCCGGAATGAGCGGTCTGGAATTATTGGAAAAGCTTAAAGCACAGCAGCCTCAGTTGCCTGTAATCCTGATCACCGGTTTTGGAAGTGTCGAAACGGCTGTTGAAGCGATGAAGCTGGGAGCCGCTGATTTTATCCTCAAACCCTTCGACATTGAAGCCGTCAAGCTTGCAGTTAACAAAGCCTTGGGTGTGGAGAAATTAAAGGAAGAAGTACGCTTCTGGCGAACAGAAGCCATGATGGGAGGCAGGCCCAAAGGCATCATTGGCAGCAGTGCCGCTATGCAGGAACTTTTCCAAACTCTTGGCCAGGTAGCACCTACCAATGCAACGGTTTTAATTCTCGGGGAAAGTGGAACCGGTAAGGAGTTGATTGCACAGTCCATCCATGAAATGAGCCTTCGTCAGGGATTCCCTTTGGTAAAAGTAAATTGTGGTGCCCTGCCCGAGAACCTGTTGGAAAGTGAACTGTTTGGCTATGAAAAAGGAGCCTTTACAGGTGCTGCTTCCCGCAAACCGGGCAGGTTTGAACGTGCTAACCAGGGAAGCATCTTTCTGGATGAGATTGGAGAGCTGCCGCCGCCAATGCAGGTTAAACTGCTGCGGGTCTTGCAGGAAAAAGAGATCGAACGGGTGGGTGGAACTGAAACCATACCAGTGGATGTCCGTATTATGGCAGCTACCAACCGGGATCTGACCGCGGAAGTTCAAAGCGGAAGATTCCGGGAAGATTTATATTACCGGCTCAATGTCGTCCCGGTGCACGTGCCGCCCTTAAGAGACAGAAAAGAAGATATCCCTGAACTGATCAATGCCTTTATTGAAAAGTATGGTCGCGAGATGGGAAAAGGGGAGCTCCATTTCACTGATGAAGCCATGGCTTTATTGCTGCAATATCATTGGCCCGGCAATATCCGCGAACTCCAGAATGTGGTAGAACGTGCTGTCATACTTAGTACCCAGCCATTCATCGCACCCGACCTTTTGCCGGTTGAAGTGCTTAAATCCGAACATAAGGAAAATGATGAAACAGGAATTGCTCACTCATTGGAACTGACCGATGCCGGTATTCAATTAGACGCCCTGGAAGAGGATTTAATCCGGCAGGCTCTCAAACTGGCTGATGGAAACCAAACCAAGGCTGCCAGGCTTCTAGGGATTACCCGCTATACCTTGATTTATCGCATGGAGAAACACGGGATAAGGTAAGATCCAGGCTATTATTGGGGGTCCTGTTCGGTCAAAACCATCGGCCCGTTTTTGGTAATAGCAATGGTATGCTCATATTGAGCCGATAAGCGGTGATCCAAGGTCCGGGCGGTCCATCCATTCTGATCAATGGTAAGGGCCCAGGAACCCAGATTGATCATCGGTTCAATAGTAAAAACCATCCCTTCACGAAGCTTAGGCCCCTTTTTAGGAGGTCCGAAGTGCAGAACCGGTGGGTCCTCATGCATATCACGACCTATACCATGACCGGTAAAGTGACGTACTACGGAAAACCCCTGGGATTCAGCATGCTTTTGAATCGCATGGGAAATGTCACCAAGCCGGTTACCGATGACGGCTTGGTCTATACCAATATAAAGACACTCTTTAGTTACTTTAAGGAGCATCCTGGCTTCTTCGGATATTTGCCCCACCGGGTAAGACCAGGCTGAATCAGCCTGCCACCCGTTAAGATTGACAACCATATCGATCGTTACAATATCACCATTTCGGAGCGGCTTTTTAGTCGGGAACCCATGACAGATTTCATCATTAACTGAAGCACAAGTCGCGAAAGGATAGCCATGATAACCCTTTTGTTCAGCTTTTGCGCCATGGGAGTGAATAAATTCATCTGCGAATTGGTCAATTTCCAATGTGGTGATACCCGGACGAATGATCTCGCGAAGTTGGCGGTGGCACTCTGTTAATATTTGGCCGGCTTGAGCCATTAGCTCGATTTGCTGCGGGGTTTTTATTATAATCATTTTCCTGTTACTCCTTAAGATTACATACATTTCAATGGAACCTATCGCACACATCTTAACACTATTTTACAGTCTATACAATCGCCATTTGTTTTTAAAACTATTGGACATAATAGTAAGTAAAATACTACAATAATAATGAGCATATGCCAATTTGAAATACTATAAAGAAAATGGAGGGTGATTTCAATGAAAATAGGAATGCCGAAGAACGGAGAAATGTTGAACCAGCATTTTGGCCAGAGTAAATCGTTTTTAATCGCATCAGTGGAAAATAATCAAGTTGTTGACCGGAAGGAAATCAGCAGTGAAGCCCTGCAGCATAATCATGCCGGTCTTTCCGGTTTGTTTTTAACCGAGGGAGTATCTCTGGTGATTACCGGAGGAATCGGACAACCGGCATTAAATGCCCTCACCGAGAAGGGACTCAAAGTGATTAAGGGTGCCTCCGGCAGTTGTGATGAAGTACTGCAAGGGTACCTCAGCGGTCAGCTGACTGACCGGGATGTTACCTGTGACCATCATGGAGACCACCATGATCATCATTAAGCAACCGCCTGGAACGAAGAGCAGAATTTAGTTCGTCGATTGTTCAGCATTTTCTTTAAGTTATACATTGTATTACTTTTAATGATTGCCTTTTTAAATTATAATCAAATTAGAATAGCCGACATTATTCCCGGGCCGGTACAGGACTGATAAAACCGGAAAGCTTTGGAGAATAATCGGCTAAGTAAATTCACCAATTGTGGGCAACCTAGTTTTAAAATTAAATGGAAAGGTGACGATAACATGCGTGAAAAAGTTGAAGCTGTACTTGGGAATATCCGTCCGGCACTGCAGAATGATGGTGGCGACGTCGAACTGGTCGAGGTCACTGACGATGGGATTGTGAAAGTTCGTTTACAAGGAGCCTGCGGCGGCTGCCCGATGGCCTCAATGACTCTTAAAAATGGTATCGAAAGAGTCCTTAAAGAATCAATTCCAGAAGTTAAGGAAGTTGTAGCCGTCTAAAGATTTAGGATTTGCTCCCCTGCGGCAGCAGGTTTTGATTAACCTGTCTGCCTTGAGGGGAGTAATTTACACGAATTGGACGCGAATTAAGCATTCAATGGTCAGTCAATAGGGGAAAAATCTTATTTTGAATGTAAAAAGGCACTTATTGCTTTTATATGACCTTTCTCTTCATTAATTAATTGTTCCAATATATCAGCTCCAGCTTTATTGGCAACATTCTTAAACTCCTGAAAAATTGCAATTGAATCTTTTTCAAAACCAATAGCAAACCTAAGAATATCCTGATCGTTTTTTATTTCTTTGATTAAATCCTCTACTTCTGTTAACTTGAAAATGTGACTATTAACCAGCGATTTGATGTAGTCTCCGTATTCCCCCACATAGCGCTCGTTTGGTACAAAGTGGTATTTCAATTGTTCTCCTAATTGATTAAACGCTTGAATGTGTTTCTCTTCTTCTTGAGCCAGATAAATCAAGGTATCTTTTAATTTATTTTCTTTAGCAATAGTCAACGCTTTCTGATAGAATAATATACCTGATTCTTCCATTTGAAGTGCGATTTCTATAATTTCTTCGCCGCTAAATTTTAAAATGCTCCAACTCATTAGAACTGCTCCTTTTCTTTGATTTTAAATATATAAGTTATATTAACACAAAAGAAAGTTAGCATCATTCATTCAATAAATAAAGTAAGAATATTAAAATTATACACTATGATTGGTAATAAACAGGTGGTAAAATGTACCTATAGTATTTTAAGGAGGGATAAAAAGATGAACATAGTTGGAATTATAAGCAGTCCTCGTGAACGGTCAAATTCTGCCATAATTGTGAATGAAGTGCTAAGAGGCGCAGCCGACAAGGGAGCTGAAACTGAAGTGCTAAATGTAAATACTCTTAATTTGCATGGCTGCCAGGGCTGTTATAAATGTAAGGTCGAGAAACATTGCGGAACCGACGATGATATGCAAGAAGTTTATGATATGATTGATCGGGCTGATGCCATCGTTATGGGTAGTCCTATACATATGGGACAGATGAATGCCCAGATGAAAATGTTTGTTGACAGGCTATTCGCATACATGACACCGGATGGTGCGTTTCCTGCGCTTACCGGCAAGAAATTGGTCATGGCCTATACTCAGGGGCAACCTGACCCGGACAAGTTTAAGAAATATATTGACCTGACTACCGAAACCATGCAGATGATGCAGTTCAATATCAGTGACGTAATTGTTGCCGGCGGCGTTTCACCCAATATGTCTGTAAATGACAGTAATGAACTAATGTCCAGGGCGTTTGCGACTGGTCAAGCGCTGGTTGAATAACTCTAAAATACCCGGTTTGTGGTGCTCCAGGGATATTCCTGATCCGATTTTCCAAATTAAAAATATTGAATTGAGGTGATCTTAATGGAACACAAATTACCGGAATTACCCTACCCCGATGATGCTCTTGCACCTGTGATATCGAAAGAAACCATTGCATTTCATTACGGCAAGCATCACCAGACCTATGTAAATAATCTTAATAAGATGATTGCAGGAACCGAATATGCGGATATGAGTCTGGAGGATATTATTAAGAACTCCTCCGGCGCTATATTCAACAACGCTGCTCAGATCTACAATCATAATTTCTATTGGCAATGTTTGAGTCCAAACGGTGGAGGAACAGCGACAGGAAAGCTGGCTGAAATGATTGATAAGGATTTTGGCTCTTTTGCCGCCTTTAAGGAAAAATTCACGGCCACTGCTGTAGCCACCTTTGGTTCAGGCTGGGCTTGGCTGGTGGAAAACGCTGCCGGCAGCCTGAGTATTGAAAGTACCAGTAACGCGGGCAACCCTCTCACAGAAGGAAAAACGCCTTTGCTGACCTGCGATGTATGGGAACATGCCTATTATATCGACTATCGCAATGCCAGGGCTTCTTATGTAGAAAAATTCTGGGATATAGTTAATTGGGACTTTGCCGCCGCCAATTTGAAATAAATCGTTCTTGGCAGCGAGTGACCCGGAAAATGAATGATAATTTGGGGGGCTAAGATTTTAGATCTTAGTCCCCCTTTTATTTCGCTATCCGCTTCTTTGGTCAGTTCCGGTTTCTATTGCCGGGTTTAGGCCTAAGCCGGTTTTATCCCATTTTGCTTTTTCTTATGATTCTGCCACATGGTCCACAGTGGCCCTGCTATGCAGATAGTGGAATAACAGCCGGAAATCGTACCAAACATCATGGGCAGCGCGAATCCCCTGATTGATCCGATATCATAGATCTGGGCAAAAACATATATAACCGTAATGCTCGCAAAAACCGCCAGATTGGTATTGATTGAGCGCATCATGGATTGGTTGATACTCAAGTCAACCAATTCTTCCGTCGGTACTTTTTTACCCAAAAGGCGTTCGTTTTCCCTGATGCGGTCATAAATAACAATCGTATCATTAATGGAAAAACCAATAATAGTCAGTATCGCTGCAATAAACGAATCATTCAGCGGGATTTTAAATATGATAAAGACCGCTGTGACCACAAACACGTCATGAAACAAGGCCACAATAGCCATGGTACCTGCCGAAAGCCCACCAATGTTCTTAAAACGGAATCCCACATACATCAGTATTAAAAGGAATGAAAGCGCTATGGCGATAAGCCCGTTCGTGAAAAAATGCCGGCCAATAAACGGTTCAACCGTAAGTGATTCGGATAAAGCCAAATGTGCATCCGGATATGCTTTGGTCAGGGCAGAAGTAACCGCTTCCTGTTCCTGGGAAGTAATGGCTTCATTGCCGGCCAGGCTGACAATAAGCATTTTCTCATCTTTGGCCATATTAGACTGCAGTAGGCAGTTGGTGTTTCTCCCCACCGCCTGTTCCACAATTTTTTCGGTCTGTTCAGCGTTGATGGTGGTTGCATAGGTATATTTGAGGATGGTGCCTCCCTTAAACTGGATATCAAGTTGAATACCATTTATAAAGGCGGCAGTAATCCCAAATAAAATAATACAAATTGAAATGGCAAAATAGATATATCTGTGTTTATAGAATTTAATCATTACCCTGCCCTCCTTGCGCCGAAATATTGCGGCCTGCAAAGTTTTTCATAATTACTGAGCGAGCGTATCATCAAACGAGAGGCCGTAACACCGGCAACAAAGTTCATGATAACACCGCATAAAAGGGTATAACCAAAAGACAGCATGGAACCGGAGCCCAGCCAGATCAAAATGATGGCCACAATGATGACCGTGATATTGCCGTCAAAAACAGCCGAGAAGGCTCTCTCGAAGCCGGTATCAATAGCCCTCCGCAGAGTCTTGCCGCTATTGAGCTCTTCTTTAATTCGTTCGGATATTATTATATTGGCATCTACGCCCATACCGATGGATAAAATCAAACCGGCAATCCCCGGCAGAGTCAGGGTAAACTGCGGTACGGACAAGGCCAGTAACTGACCTGTCACCTGTAAAGTCAAAGCTATGCATGCGACCACCCCGGGCACGCGATAATAGAGCAGCATAAACAGACAAACCAGCACAAAGGCAATTTTGCCTGCCAAAATCATTACTGCCAGGGCGTTGCTGCCCAGGGTCGGGCTTATGATGTTGCAGTTTTTGACCACCAATGAAAATGGCAGGGAACCGGAATTAATTTTGTTGGCCAGGGCCGATGCCGCTTGCATACTTTCCATATGTGTAATCTGGGCATGACCACCCGTGATCTGGGTTTCTACAATCGCCTGGGAAATTGGAGTCTTATCCATATAAATATAAATGTTTTGTCCAATTAACCGGCCGGTAGCCTGGGCAAATTTTTCAGCCCCTTTATTAGATAAATCAAGCACAACACAAGGATCGGTCCCATCCTGGCTTGATCTGGCGTAACTCTTGGTTACATCGGTACCTTCCAGAATAACATTGCCGTCCGGATCCCTGAAAGTCAGCCGGGCGGTCTCGCCAAGCTCGGATACAGCCTTTTGGGGATTAAAATTTGCTTCATCCGATTTCCAGGGAAAGCGGACAATCACTTTACCATTATTTTTGTCTACGGTTACATCGCGGTCAGTAATATTTTTAGCGTCCATACGCGTTTCAATGACTGCCCGGGCCGCCTCAAGTTCATTTACGGTTGGTGTCCGGCCCAGATCCTTAGGTTCATAGGTAGCTTCCACTCCACCGCGTATATCTATTCCAAAACGCATTTGGTCTGCGCCTTTGATTTCAAAATTGCCAATTTTAAGTCCCATTATAGAAATGCAAAACAATGCAGCCGTTATTAAAACGGTCACAAAAAATACACGTTTAGAATTCATATATAATTCCTCCAATTGTGGCCCGTCAGTATGCACCATTCCTTTTGACAGGGACAGACCAGACGAATGATATGTCACGCAAGAGTGCGTTTTGGGCGCACTTAACCATTGCGGGCCATTTTTATGATCCCGTTATGAAGCAATAATCATATCATTTCATGCCGTCTTTTTTGTGGAGAAATGCCGTTATACTTATGGAATTAAAAGGTGTGCAAATTATATGAGATAGCCTGGAAGAACAGATTAAACCAATTAGCTGAGCCGCAGCTATGGCGGTTAAAACGTTAAAATTGGTTTTGCTAACCTGGCCGCGAAATTGCTTAGCTGAGAAGAAGGAAAAATAGATGAAGGCATCGACAGCAGACAGGCAATCAAAATTCCCAATATTAGTTCCACCGCTCATGGAAGAATGTTCACTGCCTCCCACGGAGGAAATATCAGATACATTCATATCTGAAAAAATACTGCCGGTGGTATTTAATATAGTTAAATAACTGGTTAAAAACAGGCAGCATAGGAGCAGACATATCCCCATATTCTTTTTACTTACTTTTATGTACATGCTCCATACCCCTTGTGTTAAATATATAGCCATTATAATGCATGCCCTCTATATGTGTCACGCCTAATATTTCCGATTTTAAATCATCTTGATATATAAGCTGTACAAAAATTCCAGAATTTTTATATGGCCATTTAGCTGGATCGGTGATAATAAGTTGTTCTATGTGACAATTTAAGAGTGTATCCATTTTGATAAGGTACAAAGTTTATTCTAATGGCTAAAATTTTTTGAAGGAGTGTTTATGGCTCATGCTTGCTTTGATTGAATCCATTAACAGTGTTTTATGGGGACCCATTATGCTGGTTCTGCTTTTAGGTACGGGGATTTATTTTACTTTGAGAATGAGGTTTCTGCAGATCAGGAAGTTCAATGTGGCATTCAGACGGGTTTTTGGACATGCTTTTAAAAAAAGCGAAAACGACAAAGGAGGTCTTTCCTCTTTTCAGGCCTTGACCACCTCGATAGCGGCACAAATCGGCACCGGAAACATCGCCGGTGTGGCGACAGCTATTGCATCAGGCGGGCCGGGGGCCGTGTTTTGGATGTGGCTGTCGGCTTTTTTTGGAATGTCCACCATTTTTAGCGAGGCGGTTCTGGCTCAAAAGTTCAGGACCAAAAAAGATGGGGTAGTGGTCGGGGGGCCCGCTTATTACATTTCGGAAGGTCTGGGAATGAGATGGCTGGCGGTGCTCTTTTCCATCTTCATCATTCTTGCCTTAGGGTTTATGGGGAATATGGTACAATCAAATTCAATTGCCGTAGCCATGAATAATGCCTTCGGGGTCAACCGGACTGCAGTGGGAATCGTAATCGCAATTTTAACTGCTCTGATTATAATCGGCGGCATCAAAAGGATCGGGAGAGTAACCGAATATCTGGTTCCAATCATGGCTTCTTTTTACCTGCTCGGTGCTTTTATTATCATATGCATGAATTTAACCGAAATCCTGCCCGCATTCAGAGACATTTTCGTAGGTGCATTTAATCCTCATGCCGTTGGGGGTGGCGTATTGGGCACAGGCATAAGGGAAGCTTTTCGCTATGGTGTTGCCCGCGGTATATTTTCCAATGAAGCAGGCCTCGGCAGTACACCTCATGCGCACGCAGTTGCTGACGTACAGCACCCCGCTCAACAAGGCCTGGTTGCAATGATCGCAGTATTTATCGACACCATCATCGTTTGTACAATGACGGCTCTGGTGATACTTGTAACCAAAGCCGATTATTTGACCAACACCGGGGCTGTGTTAGCGCAGAAGGCGTTCGCCGCCGGTTTCAGCAGTTCAATCGGCCCGTCATTTTTGGCCATTTCGTTGTTTTTCTTTGCCTTTTCCACTGTTATCGGCTGGTATTTCTTTGCTGAAGCAAATATTCGTTTCTTATTTGGGAAACGGGTGATTCGTTTTTTCCAGATTCTCGTTTTAGGCTTCGTCATTTTCGGTACTTCCCTTAAGGTTGATCTGGTATGGGCCATGGCCGATCTTTTTAATGGTCTGATGATTATTCCGAACCTGGTAGCCGTACTTGCACTATCAGGCCTGGTAATTAAGATATTGGCTGACTATGAGACAGATTTTGAAAAGAAATCTTCTGAAAAATCGTTAATATGAAATAGTTACCAACCAGAGCAGGGATTAACGGCGCTGCCCTGGTTATCTGTTAGCCCCTGTTGATGCAAAAGTGGTTCTTATTGAATTCGATAAGCCCTTCATCTCTCATTTTGCATAGTTCTCTCGACAGTGCACTTCGGTCCACATACAGATAATCCGCGAGCTCGCTCCGGCTTAACGGTATTGTAAAATCAAAAGATCCGGCCTCATTGGCCTGTATGATAAGGTACGCAGTAATCTTATCCCGGATATTCCTTTTTGATGTGATCTCCAGTTTTTGATTCATTTGCAGGTTTTTCACGGCCAGCAGTTTCATCATATTCTCGATTAGCTTGGCATGAAACATGCAGTTAATTGAGCATGTATTGACAATCCGGCGAAACTGGATCCACATGATTTCGCTGTTTTCGGCGGCCACAACAGTGACCGGTGACTTTTGTATTCCGGCGCAGGCCAGAGCTTCAGCAAACACCTCATAACTACCGAGGCGGTCCACAATCGATCGGTTCCCGGCAAAATCCTCCTTAACAATAAGGACTGCCCCCTGCAGAACAATACCCACGTGATCCACATTATCTTCGGCATGCATAACAATGTTTCCCTTTTTATATTGTTTGTTTTTCACACCCAGACAGGACAGCATAGAAGGCAGATCATTGGCGCTGATGTTATTAAACAGTTTGACGTTGTTTTCTAAATCACCTGTCATATGCAACTCACATCCTTTACTACTGTAAAATTTATCATTATTGTGTTGCATTTGCAACTGATGGAGCCTATAAGTTATGGTACTGTATTTCCAGAGAGGAGGAAACGATGACATGATCAGAAAAATCATTAGGATTGATGAATCTTTGTGCAACGGATGCGGAGCGTGCGCTGAAGCATGTCACGAGGGCGCAATCGGAATCGTGGACGGCAAAGCCAAGCTGCAGCGGGACGACTACTGCGACGGTCTGGGAGATTGTCTGCCGGTTTGCCCGACAGATGCGATTTCGTTTGAGGAACGGGAGGCGGCTCCGTACGACGAGGCGGCTGTACAATTGAAAAAGAACCGCGAGGCCGAAACCAATACGCTGCCGTGCGGCTGTCCCGGCACCAATGCCAAAATTATTGCACCGACTAAGGTGCAGCCAGAGCAGGAGTACATCAGTCCCGTGCAGTCACAGCTGAGGCAATGGCCTGTTCAGATTAAGCTTGTTCCGGTAAATGCGTCGTACTTCGAAAATGCTAATTTGCTCATAGCTGCAGATTGTACGGCCTACGCCTACGGCGATTTCCATGCCAAGTTCATTAAAAACCGTATAACGCTGATTGGCTGCCCGAAGCTGGACAGCGGAAGCTATGCCGAAAAGCTAACCGAAATACTAAAAGCCAATAACATAAAAAGCGTCACTATTGTGCGCATGGAAGTTCCATGCTGCGGCGGCATCGAAAATGCTGCCCGGACAGCCTTGCAAGACTGCGGCAAAATGATTCCCTGGCAGGTGTTCACCATTTCCTCTGATGGAAGAATTATTGAAGACTAAGAAAAAAAGATAAAAATGGATGGAGGTAATCATAATGTCGAATATGTTTTGTTTTCAGTGCGAGCAGACCGCGAAATCTATCGGATGCATGGGTAAAGCGGGGGTGTGTGGCAAACAAGCCGATACTGCCATATTACAGGATGAGCTGACCGGTGCACTGGTTGGCCTGGCCCGGGCAGCCCAGGTGAATAAACCCACTTCATTTACCCATCGCACCATGCTGGAGGGTCTATTTACCACCCTCACCAACGTTAACTTTGATGACGAAGCGATACGCCGCCAGATTGAATCAGTCCAGAATGCCAAAAACGCCCTGCTTCCTCAGTGTGCATGCTGCGGAGTCCCTTGTGTCAATACTGATGATTACGACATGGAGAAGCTCTGGAATGATAACGAGGATATTCGTTCCTTAAAATCTCTTATCCTGTTTGGTCTGCGCGGTATGGCCGCTTACGCCTATCACGCACTAGTATTGGGATATACTGATGATGAAGTCAATAACTTTTTCTACAAGGGTATGTTTGCGATCGGCGAAAGTTGGGGTATGGATGAGCTCTTGCCGCTGGTTATGGAAACCGGCCAGGTCAACCTCAAATGTATGGAACTGCTGGATAAAGCCAACACCGGAACTTACGGAACGCCTGTGCCCACCACGGTACCGCTTACGATTGAAAAAGGACCGTTTATCGTGGTAACCGGGCATGACCTGTACGACCTCTATCAGCTGTTGGAGCAAACCAAGGATAAGGGTATTAATATCTATACTCATGGAGAGATGCTGCCCGCCCATGCTTATCCCAAACTCAAAGCTTTCCCGCATCTAAAGGGCAACTTCGGAACCGCATGGCAGAACCAGCAGAAGGAGTTTGACAACATCCCCGGCCCTGTGCTGTTTACAACCAACTGTCTGATGCCGGTAAAAGACAGCTACCGTGATCGCGTCTTCACTACCGAGGTAGTAGCTTATCCGGGGATGGTACACATCGACGAGGCCAAAGACTTTACTCCGGTGATTGAAAAGGCACTGGAACTGGGTGGTTACACCGAAGATCACAGGATGACCGGTATTAACGGTGGTACCCAGGTAACAACCGGCTTTAGCCATGGAACTGTACTGTCGGTTGCAGATACGGTTATTGAGGCAGTAAAAGCCGGAGCAATCAAGCACTTCTTCCTGGTAGGCGGTTGTGATGGTGCCAGACCGGGCCGCAACTACTACACCGAATTTGTGCAGCAGGCCCCTCAGGACAGTATCATTCTGACTCTGGCCTGCGGTAAATACCGTTTCAACGATTTAGACTTGGGTGAAATCGGCGGATTGCCCCGCATCATGGATATGGGCCAGTGCAACGATGCCTATAGTGCTCTTCGGGTAGCTTTGGCATTGGCAGACGCTTTTGAATGCGGCGTTAATGAGCTGCCGTTGACCCTGGTACTCTCCTGGTATGAGCAGAAGGCAGTCTCTATCTTGCTAACCCTGCTTTCCCTGGGTATCAAAAACATCTACCTGGGACCGACTCTTCCGGCCTTTGTTTCGCCGAACGTATTGAACTATTTAGTAGAAAACTTCAACATTTCCCTGACTTCCACCCCTGAAGAAGATCTGCAGAAAATCCTCGGATAATCAAAAACATAGGAGCTATCCCGAGATAAAAACATCCTGGGATAGCTCCTGTTTTTGCACATATGGGCTGGTATGAACTCACATAAACTAGCTGACCTTAAAATTAGCTCACATAGATTAAGTGCAATTCTCACATCAATCATGCCAATATTGTATACGCATAAATATTTTTGAGCAAAACTATATAAAATGATGCGCATATCAGGTAGGGGGTATTTTCAGATGAGCGAAACAATATTAGAAAAGACTGAAGGCCGGGTTAGCTACCACGATTCAGTTGAGGAGATGCTCAAAAGAATTCGAGAAGATGGCATGTCAAATGTATTTGACAGATGGGCTGCTCAAGAAAAAATCAGATGTAAATTTTGCCTGGAAGGGTTAAGCTGTCAATTGTGTTCTCAAGGTCCATGCAGAATTAGTCTTAAAAGCGGCCAAGATAAAGGTGTATGCGGTATTGGCCCAGATGCAATGGCAATGAGAAATTTATTGCTTAAAAATATTATGGGCGCCGGTACGTACAGCCATCATGCCTATGAAGCCTTTAGAACCTTAAGAGCTACTGGAGCAGGAAAGACTCCTTTTACAATTAAAGATGCAGATAAGCTGAAATGGATGTGTGAAAAGGTTGGAATTAATACAAATCAAGAAGTTAGTAAGCTAGCGGTAGATTTAGCGAATTTTTTGGAAGCTGAGATGGGCAAAGACGTTGATGAACCAAGTGTTATGGTTGATGTTTTTGCACCAAAAAAGAGAAAAGATGTATGGAAAAATCTTGGAATCTTTCCTTCCGGTGTAGTTCATGAAGAACAAAATGCTGTGGCAAGCTGCCTGACAAATGTTGATGGAGATTATGTATCCTTAGCCAAGAAAGCATTAAGCTTAGGCTTAGCCACTATTTATACAGCACAGATAGGACTTGAAATGGTGCAGGATATCCTTTTCGGAACTCCTATGCCCCATGAAGTAAATGTTGATCTGGGAATTATGGACCCTGAATATATAAATATAGTATTTAACGGACATCAACCATGGGCAGGCGTTGCTACTATCCAAAAGGCGAAGCTGCAGGAAATACAAGAAAAAGCCAAAGCAGCTGGAGCTAAAGGGCTTAGAGTAGTAGGTTCTATTGAAACTGGTCAGGAATTACTGCAAAGATTTGAAATAGATGATGTATTTGTAGGTTTAATGGGAAACTGGCTTTCAATTGAACCACTATTAGCTACAGGTACAGTTGATGTTCTTGCTATGGAGGAGAACTGCTCCCCGCCTGCCATAGACTGTTATGCAGAAAAATACCAGATAACCTTGGTAGGGGTAAGCACTATTATAAATCTTCCTGGATTAAATCACACGATTCCATATAATCCTGCTAAACTAGATGAGATGTCTGATAAATTAATAGAACTGGCTATTGAAAACTTTAAAAAGAGAAAGGGCAAGATTACTCCTAAAGTACCAAAAATAACCCAGAAGGCAATTGCAGGTTTTTCAACCGAAGCAGTTTTGAAGGCTCTGGGAAATAAGCTTGATCCTCTGGTTGACGTTATAGCAGCCGGTAAAATAAAAGGAGTTGTGGCTTTAGCAAATTGCTCAACACTTAGAAATGGTCCTCAAGATTGGAATACAGTTAATTTAGTAAAAGAATTGATTAAAAAGGATATTTTAGTTATAGCTGCCGGCTGCGGCAATCATGCACTGGAAGTAGCAGGACTATGCAACTTGGATGCAATAAATATGGCTGGAGAAGGACTAAAAGAAGTATGTAACCTGCTGAAAATTCCTCCTGTTTTAAGCTTTGGAACCTGCACCGATACAGGAAGAATATCTATGCTGGTTACAGAACTAGCCAACCACCTTGATGTGGACGTACCACAGCTTCCTATCGCTGTCACTGCTCCTGAATGGATGGAACAAAAGGCTACCATAGATGGTGTCTTTGCTGTTGCCTATGGAGCTTATACCCATTTATCTCCAACGCCATTTTTAACTGGAGCAAGCAAGCTTGTAAAGCTTCTGACAGAAGATGCAGAAGGACTCACTGGAGGCAAAATTGCACTAGGTGATAATCCCCAGGAAGTAGCTAATCAGATTGAAGCACATATAATAAGTAAAAGAAAAGGCTTAGGTTTAAGTTAATTACCTTTTCAGTATGAAGAAATACAAGCATTTAACCCGAGCACCTTTCCAGGATTCTCCCAAGAGATGGGGTACCACCTGATATCACCCAACTCTCTTGGGAGAACTGCACATGGAATCGCCTTTGGAAAATTCACTTAATATTGCTCTTGAACTTCTTCCTATACATATATCTTAAGGATAGAACCGGGCTTTTAAAAAGCATCCTTGGGCCTGAATATCGCATAACTTCCTTGATTTTATTTCTCATTTCCGGCTTATAGCAATGAACCTTACATTTTGAACAAACCGGCTTCTGGTCTCCATAGAAGCACTTGTCAATGCGTTGTTTGGCATAATCCAATAGACCTGAACACTCACTGCAAAGTTCGCCTTTTTCTGTACCATGCACATCATGGCAATAAATCATAATCATTTTTTTAATTGTCTCTGTTTCCAAGCTTCTGGAAAAAGCCATATCACCCTCCACCTTTCCCGTATCTCCTCACGAGGTGAAGTACTAAATATTTTCGTAAAATCAGCCCACTATCCGGGTAAATCCTCAATATCTTATTCTTTAATAGCACTCTTTTTCATATTTGGCACTTTCATTACGAAAACAGAAAAGCGGCAGCCTTGGCTGGCTTCCAGAGCATGTGGAATCTGGGCCGGGCTTACGATAATATCTCCCGACTCAACTACCTGGCTTTCTTCACCGACGGTTACTTCGCCTTTCCCTTCCACAACCTGAAAAAGTACATCCACAGGTGTTTTGTGGGAAGGGACCTGCTCTCCTGGTTCCAGAAACAAATTAATAATACCTATTTCCGGCACGTCTATGACCGGCTTGCCTTTTACTCCCCAGGCAGTCTGCATAAAGGGAAGTTCATTCACTTTGATAACTTTCATTAATTCCACCTCCCGATTGATCTAGCCTAACAGCGGATATAATTCTTTTTCTTCTCTGTCGATACGATTGGCCAATACCTTAAAAACCTGCTTTGTTTCTTGATTAAATCCGTCAATATTATTTTCAATCTTGGTTGTTGTATTATATCTCGATTTATAGTCTGCGTACGCCCCGGTAACTTCTTTCATTTCCTCAGCATATTTCCTGCCAAAGGCTTGCAAAGCTGCATCAGAATGATTCAGCAGTTGCGGATACAAATATTCATCTTCATTCATCAGGTGTACTTTGAGTTTACCAGCCATGACATTCATGGTTTTAACAATTTCCTGTATATTCTGATGGATCGTACGTTTCTCAATATTATCCAATATGTATTTTGCCATGCTCATGATTTCGCTATGCTGCCTTCTCAAATTCGTAATATCCATTATCTTTGCCTCCTTAGAATTCGATATAACTTACCATGGGTGTCATCCTGAGCGTTAGCGAAGGATCTATATTGATAGGTTTGTCATGAGATCCTTTACTTCGTTCAGGATGACAATCTAAGTTATTTTCGTACTAATACACTAGAAATTCTTCTGACCATCTTTGCATCATTGCATGTAATTCTTCATGGACCCCATGTCCTATAACGATTTCTTCATGCTGTTCAAACTTCTCGAATAATTCATCCTGCTGTGCTTCATCCAGCATTTTATCAGCCATCACAAACAGGATATTGTTTTCCTTGTTTATGTGGTTAATCAGAAGATCGCGATAGTCAATGGCAGCATCATTGAACTCAGTAAAATCTTTGGATTCCAGAGATTTGCTCATCTGAGCAATATACTCCCTGCCCTGCTCGTGTTCTCCAAGCATCACCCCAACAGGGCCGCCTTCGTTGGGCATGCCATGTTTGACTAACTCAGCAAAAAGGTAATTTTCTTCTTTGCCATGATGGCATTTATCAGCGAATATTTTAAGAAAGTAAACCAGTTCATTATAATATTGAAGCTTGACACTATCTTTTTTATCGTTTGTTGAAACCATCCTGTCCAAAATGTTCAGTACCTGCAGAATGACATCATGCTCTTTTCTAAGGTTGCTGGTTGCTTTTCCCATAATGAAACCACCTCACATTATTAATTGATTTTGTTCATTGAACTGAGTATATCCCCTTAAAATTATTATTTATAATTAGATTATACTTAAAATATCTATACATTTACGTTGCATATGCAACAATTTAATTATTTTTCCACAAAATATCCCGCAGGCTGCAACTTAAGCATAACTATGCAAGCCTGGCAATAGTATGCTTACTCCAAACAGGGTAAATAGCACCACCAAGAATCCTATTACCACTATCCATATTGTTTTACGTCCTTTCCACTGACGGGAGCTGCGGGCATGAAGGTAAACAGCATATACGATCCAGGTGATTAGGGACCAGGTTTCTTTTGGATCCCAGCTCCACCAATTTCCCCAGGCTTGCTCGGCCCATATCGCTCCTGTAATAATAACGAAGGTAAGAAAAGTGAAACCCAAGACCACCAGCCTGTAAATGCGCTGGTCGATCTGTTGCAGTTCATGTGTACTGTCCGGCGATTTGGCCAAATAGACTATACCAAGACAAAATGCCGCTGCAAAAGCCCCATAGGCGATGATCGCAGTAGCTACATGTATGTGTAACCAATTGCTTTGTAAAGCCGGCATCAGAGGCTGTAAATCTGCAGAAATGGTGCTGGTGACGGCTAACAATACTAATAGTAATAATGTTACCGCCAAATCAAATAAAGGAGATAACAAAGTTCTTCGCAATATTATAGAAATAATCAGAATAAATCCCGTAAACAGAAGGGTAAATTCATACATATTGGCAAAGGGAGCACGATGTGCAGCTATTATTCTAAAGCTCATCAGGCCTAAAAAGGAGATAAAAGTCAGCCACCCAAGGAGCGAACCAAAATTACGCAACAGTTTGGTGTTCTTCCACAACCTCACCAGATTATTAATTACATCTACCAAGAGCAATAGAAATATAAGGGTAAGCAGATGTTTTTCCACTGACTAATCCACCTTTCGAATAAAAAAGAGCTGCCAATAGCGAGCAATAAGACCTATCAACAGAAAAACGAAACCAGTATACACCAAATATACCCCTGGGTCTGATTTAATCTCCAGGCCAGAATAATAGGAGTAACCATCAAAACGGAAACAATACCGGGCGAGTTGCGCTTTGTTCCCAACTGGTACAATGGCCATGTTCTGAACTTGATCATCCTTCACCAAGGCTAGAATTAAACGAGGGTTGTTGGGAAGCGGTGTTTTGGATTCTATTCCTGCCAGCGGATCATAGTCGGGAATAAAAATTGCTTGAAGATATAATCCCTGCGCTTTATCCAGCAGGATGGCATCATGGTCTTTTATACGAAGGGGTGTTACTTTCTCCCCGCTTTGATCGCTAAGCTTCAGGGTCCAACCCCAGGATCTCTGGTAAATTTTTAAAATCCCTGCTTGCAGCGGATGATTTACGGAAATCTCCCTGGTATAATCATGCCCCTGGTAGCCTTGCAGCTGCAATTGACTGCGATACTGGCGTGGCTGGTAATCCGGATAATAATCAATGGTAAATTGCTTAAGTCCCAGCTCGCTTGGAGAAAAGCCATAGTTGGCCAGATTTATTTTATCGCCTGCGTTGATTTCCACAGCAACAGAACGGGCATAACCCAATGACCAGGCTGCGCCTGCCAAAATGATAACAATGGCTAAATGGAAACTGAGAGAGGCTGCTTTTTTAATACTGCGAGCATGTCTTAATCGCCGGTAACAGCATACGCTGAGACTGAGACATAAAAGACCGATGAGAATTTGATACCACCAGGATTGATAAAGTGAGTTAAGAGAGCCAAGCAAAATACCTTTGCCAATCCAGGTTCCGTATTGGCTGAGGTAGAAATCCGGCGTCTGCCCCTGGGGAATGAAGGTCCCCAGAGCACTTATTACTCCGACTATGATCAATAAATCAATGGCAGTTTTCATGTTGCTGAGCAGACTCACAAGATCTACCCGCCGCTGCCTGTCCAATTTTTTCATACAAATATTCCCCTGGGCTAAACATCAAGCAGCCTAATTGGCTCCTCGTGCCTCCCGCGCTTTTTCCACTGATTTGTGCGCTTTATCAATAGCTGTATTGAGATTGTCAAGAGTGGCGGTAGGATTATGAAATCCATAGCCATTGGTTACCATGACATAATCCAGATACCATTGGGCTTCCCGGTGAAGCTTCATAGCCTCCTGCAGTTTGGCTTTATCAACCGTTGGGTATTCCCTGGAAATTTTCAATTGGTTTATTGCCCCAACCACAGCGGCCCCGGCCAGATCCTGACTTTGCTTGACCTGTTTTTGTATGGTTTCCACCCTGGTCTTTAGCCACTCCGTACCGTTCCGATGGCAGGTTGTGCAGCTCTGCTCAATATTATTTAAAGGACTTTGCCAGTTATGTGAAGATATTTTTTTATTGCCAACCATAATATAAGGCATATGGCAATCGGCACAGGCTACTCCAGCCGATTGATGTGTACTGCCCATATAAGTTTCATATTCTGCATGACGGGCTTTTACCAGGTTGGTTCCGGCAATAGGATGCACCCATTCTGTAAAATTCTTTTCATCATAATAGGAAAGAATCTCCTGGGCGCTTACCCCGTTATCCCATGGGAAGGTAACTTTTTTAGTACCCGGCTGAAAATAGTAGGTTACATGACATTGGGCGCAAACCAGTGTTCGCATTTCCTGGTTGGAAAGTTTGTTCACATCCCTGCCCTGCCGCTGCAAAGCTTCTATCAGAGCCGGACGGGTGATCCGTAATTTCATGGTTTTGGGATCATGGCAATCCAGGCATCCGATAGGTTCGGTGATCTGATTTTTCATTTCGTCAAAGGACATCAGATAATATTGATCCCCGTATTTTTTCATCATTTCGGGAGACTGGGTTGATTTGCAGGTAAAACAGGCTGCTCCGATTTTATATCTGGCCGGATTGATGGAAGTTACATCCTGAATGGTATACAGATGGCCGCGCGGCTCGTTGAATTCAGCAGCAAACCCGGTTCCTGCATAAATGGTTTGCATGTAAGGTTTGGTTATAAAATGAGAGGGCTTCTCTGCATTATTCATATTGGCCATATAGCTGTCCCAATGCGCAGGATATATTTTCCCCCATTCGGCTGATTTGACCTCATTAGCCGCTATTACACTTTGGGGACCTTCCGTAATGACCTGATTATGCTTATTGAAAAAGAAGACAGCGGTTGCAGCGACGACAACGATAATTGCTGCAACAAGCAAAACCAATTTCTTGAGTTTTGATGTTTCCAAACAAACCCTCTCCTTTTCTATTTGGGATGGACAATATTTCGATGGCACTGGAAGCAATAAGCACCTCCATTTTTGCTCGTATCTCCTATGTCTCCCATTATGTCACCGTGACAACGCAAACAGTTGTTTTGTATGACCTTCTTACTAAGGCTTGTGGTTCGAATTTCAGCGGGTGTCGTATTCGTTACAACTCTATAGACATCCCTGCTGCCCGTATAAGCAGCATACATGCTTCCTGTGACCAGGCCGTGCGGATCATGACAGTCCCCACAATTCGCTTCGCGGGCATGGGAAGAATGTGAATAGGTGCTAACCTCATAATCCATTGCATGGCATGAACCGCAGAATTTGGCTTCGGACAAACCCAAGGCTGGAATTCTGGTCATCAACATCATGCAAAAACCTAACACAACCAAAGCAGCTATCCATTCCAACATTTTCCTCATATGGTTTGCATCCCTTCTTTATGGATGACAATAGGTAGTCTTTTGTCGTTTATAGTCATGACATTTTCGGCGTTTTGTTTTAATATTCCTGCTCTTTCCTCAAAATTTTGGATAGTTATTCGTAGGATTAGACATAAAACACTTCCTGTTTGTAAATCCTTTCCGTTAGTTCTGTTTCTTAAATATATCAGTATTTTTATACCAATATCCGTTCCAATTGATTTCCTGGGCTATTTCAATTTCGGGGTTCAGGTCAACATCCTTGAGGACAGCTTCCTTGAAAGTTGCATATCCCGTTCTATCAACAATATAGCCGATATGTTCTTTGGGAAGAGTTCGATCAATATACTCATCAACGAACCGATAGGTGTTCTTAATAATGGCAAGTATCACATCAAACGTAGCCCACTTCACAAATGGCAGGGCAAGTCTCGGATTCTTCTTGCCGGTACGTCCCATAATCACCATGCGGTAGTATTTTTTATCACTTCTCGTCCAGGCACCGGTGGGACATTGCAAAATACACTCCCCGCATCCGATGCAAAGATCGGCATCTCTTACAATGTCAAAATCCTTCATGGTAAGAGCTCCCGTAACCCGTTTTCGGCAATTATCAGCGCAGGCACTGCAGCTGATGCATTTGTCAGCATCATATTGTGGCTCTGTAGTACAAATGACACCAAAATCTTGCATATGGGCTTTAATACAGTCATTGGGACAACCCGTTACAGCTATTTTGAAATGAAAATCATGCGGGTAAACGGCAGTCTCAATTTTGGCTGCTAATGCTGTAGTATCATCGTTCGCAAAAGGACATACTCTATTTCCAATGCAGGCTGATATATTACGCGTTCCAGCGGCCGGGTAACCAGCTGTGGTTACTTCGAAACCAGGGTTGATCATATTTAACAAAGGTATGATCTTTTCATTAATTTCGTCCATCTTTTCTAATGGTATATCAGGGATTTCAAAACCCTGGCGGGTGGTCATATGAACCGAACCATCTCCAAAATTATCCGCGATCTGTTTGATAATATCAAAGTATTTTGTTTCAAGATGTCCACCAGGTACCCGGATTCGCAGGCAAGTTTTGTCTCTTGTTTTGGTTATTCTATACGCATTTTTTTGTACAACTTTACGATTATATGACATCGAACTTCCCCCTTAATCGATTAAGTGCTTGGCTTTTGAATATGCAAATACCGGGCCTTCAAGGCACACATAGGTCTCATCAATCTTACAGTGTCCGCATTTGCCTATACCACAGCTCATATTTCGTTCAAAGGATACGATAATGTCGGATTCGTCCAGGCCTTGTTTCATAAGTTCGAGCGTTACAAACTTCATCATAATAGGTGGGCCAACAACGATAACCTTGCGACTCACACCATTATCCAGGCGCAAGTCAGGAATGTATTGCGTCACCAAACCCGTTTTCCCTTTCCATTGGTCCGAGCCATGGTCAACCGTCACATGGACTGGAAAGCGTTCTTGCCAACGATCTAGAGTACTTTTAAATAACACATCATCAGGTGATTTAAACCCAGCCAATAGTTCAAGCCCATCTGAACATTCCAGTGATAAGCGCTCAATTAAACCACGTACCGGGGCCAAGCCCGTTCCACCTGCTATAACCGTGACTGCGCTGCCTTTTAATCTATCCATGGCAAACCCATTGCCATAGGGTCCCCGTAAATAAAGGCGGCCGCCGATTTCTTTTTGAAAAATTGCATCTGTTACTCTTCCAACTTTTCGGATCGTCATATACAAAACGCCATCCCGATAATCTGATATGGATATCGGAGCCTCCCCAGCTCCAGGAATAGAGACTTCGAAAAACTGACCCAGGACAACCGGATCATTCCATTCCAATTCGTATGTTCTGTCAATTGCAGTTTCATCATAGAAATTTAAAACCCTAACTGCCTGAAACGAATACGGATTTTTGATCATACTACTTCCCTTCCTTCTCAGCGATGATATCGGTCAGCCTATTAATACATTTTGAGAATGAGATATATTCCGGACAAACATCATCACATCTTCCGCATCCTACACACATATGGGTTCCAAACCTTTTATAATAGTCATTAATTTTATGCATGGTTTTAAAACGCATTCTTTCACCAGTTTTACTTCTATATCCGTCGCCACCGGCCATATCCGTATAGCCTTTTATATGGCAGCTGGCCCATCTGCGTCTGCGTTCTCCCCGCCGCTCATCATATCTTATATCCTGCATTGTAAAACAGCTGCAGGTTATACAGGAGGTGTTGCACCTGCCACAGCCGATACAGCGTTGAGTATATTCATTCCAAACAGGATGGTCGAAAATACTATTATTCAGTTTTTCGGTTGAAGGAATCGATACTTGAGTCAAATTCTTAGTAACAAACACTGGCATAAACTCATCAATTTCTTGGGCAAATAGCGTCAATCCATTTGTTAATTCGTTTATTATGTCCTCTTCGCCTGCCAGATCATTGTTAACTTGCATGACAATTCCATTATCAGCCAGGCGGACAACCGCATGCCATTTATTTGTAATATTCGTTCCCATTGATACGCAAAAACAATTTTTAAAACCATGGTCGGTGCATTCAATAAGAAGAAAGCGCAAACGGTTCCTGCGGTTTGCATAATATGGATCTACATGCGGGCCATTATGAAGAAATATATTATCAAGACGATCAAAGCCATTTATATCACAAGCCCTTAAAAACACGTAGATAGGGCGTTCACTCATTTCGGGCGTGGTTGCCGAATCACCGTCAAAGTAGAACAATGTCTCACGAATTGGGAAGGCAGCAGCCTTTGGTGAAAGATAGGTCTTATGGTCTAAGACCAAATCATTTCGAGAATGAATCAGCCCATAACTGTAAAGCGTCGTATCAGAGAAGGCTCCCTTATTTTCGAACCTGGTTGGGCCAAAGACCTCTCCCTCCTGCCATAAATGTTCTAACCATTCATCAAAAGCGGAATTGCTCATCCAATATCCCATATATACCTCCAAATGCTTCAATAGTTGGAAATAACTTCACAAATACTTCCCGACGAATTTATCAATTCGTCAATTAATCTGGTGTAATTTTCAATTCAATGGTTATTATATACCTGCCTGTTATTTCGATAAATAGAGACTAATTCCTGCAATAACATCCTTTTCAGTGGTAGTTTGACCATATTTAAAATAAAACCCCTGGATGACTTGAATCTATCCAGGGGTAACTAACTCTATTGGTTTGATATAATGCCATGGTCTTCATCAGATAAACCGTAAAGACCCTATTTTTGCTTGAAAATCTCATTAGCTATTCTCTATGCTTCGCATTTGTAAGTAGTTCTTGTTTCCAATCTTAACTATGCAGGTCTGCTCTGCTCTGTGAGTTTTCCGCACAAGAAAAAATAGGGGCATATGCAGAGAAGGACAACAATAGCCATACATATGTACAAGCCTCTGTATCCAATCAAAGGCACCAATAGGCCAAGGAAAAATGGGCCAAAGCCCATGCCTACTTCAAGAAAACTGTAAAAAGTCGACGTAGCAACACCTGTCCGATGTGGTAACGAGGCTTTTACTGCAATTGTCTGGGCGCTTGATAGAAATGTTCCGAAGCCGCATCCGACAAAGGCAGCTGCTAGAAGTAGAATCGCACCCAGATGGGATACACTGATGATGGCAAGTCCGATGGCGAACAGAACAAAACAAGGGTACATCACTGAATTTTCCCCTTTTTGGTCAAATAACCTTCCTGCGACTGGTCTGGACAGTAAGAGAAAAATGGCATAAACCACAAAAAAGAGATTGCCCGCAGCGACTAAATCTGATTGACGTGCAAAGGGATCTATAAAGCTAACGATGCTCGCATAGCAGATTCCCACAAATATACTAATACCTGAAATAGGGATGGCTTTGATTTCAAAAAAGTTGCTTAACTTGAACTTTTTCATGTCCGCCAACTGTTCCTGACTTACATTTACTTCGGGTATTTTAAGAAAAAGCATGGCAAGACAACTGACTGCGATTACTGAAAAACAGATAACAATAATAACACTGAAACTACCATGCTGATTCAGATACATCCCGATAAACGGTCCGACCGCAGAGGCGATTGTGGAACTTAATGCGATAAAATATCCGATTCCTTCTCCACGGCGTTCCTTTGGCACGATATTTGCGATAAAAGTCTGTGCAGAGGTGGCTGAAATGCCAAAGCCGATCCCATGCAATATCCGCACAAGATAAAGGAATGCAAGGCTGGTGACTCCAAAATATAAAAGAGTTGTAATCAGAAAAAAGATCAGCCCGATATAAAGGGTTTTTCTGCGCCCGATCTGCTCGATATATCGTCCCGTAAAAATTCGTGCGATCAGCGACCCGACGATAAATATGCTGGATGCAAACCCCGCCTCGCTTGGCGTAGCGTGCAGAGTATCCATCGCATAAGGTGCAATGATCACCAACAGCAGATAAAAGACAATATAAATAAAAAAATTCGCGATGGTATCAATTAAAAAATCTTTGTTTATCAAACTTGGTCTTTCCATATCGTTCTTTTCACCTTTCTCATTAAACCATGAATAAGCTGTTCTTACATTTTCGTATAATTTTTATTGTAGCATTGGCTTATTATAACTTAAAATATATAATATGCTATGTTATAATGCCATTAAAGCTATATGAAGGGTTGAAATGGTCATGCAATTACGTCAATTGGAATATTTTCAGGTTGTCGCACGTCTGGAAAATATGACGCGGGCTGCAGAGGAACTGCATATCGCCCAGCCTTCTCTGAGCAAAATGATGTCCCGCCTGGAGGAAGAGGTCGGAGTTCCCCTGTTCGAAAGGTATGGAAGAAAAAGACTTCGCCTGAATCAATCTGGAAAATGCTTTTTAGAACGAATCCGGCGGAGTTTTTCAGAATTAGAGCAGGGTCTGTCTGAAGCAAAGGATATGGCAGGTCTGGAAGGGGGCAGTGTGGTTATCGGTGCCACTACCTCCCGTATGCTTCCTAAACTGTTTGAAGGTTATTTGGTTAAACATCGACACGTTAAATTCCGCCTTTATCAGGTCACGGAACAATCGGAAATTCAGGAACGGCTTTTGAATGGTAATATTGACCTGTGTTTGTCTTCTTTGCCGATTCAGCAGAATGCAATACACTGTGACCCCCTTATGAGCGAAGAAATTTTTTTAGCAGTGCCTCCTGGGCATCGTTTGAGCGGAAGCGACGGGATTAAGCTTTCGGAAATAGCGGACGAACCGTTTATTCACTTGACTTCAGAGTGCGGACTTCGGGAAATAACAAACGAATTTTGCCGACAGGCCGGATTTAACGCCAATATTGCCTTTGAAAGCAATACTGCCGAGGTGATATGCAGCCTTGTCAAAGCCGGGTTTGGGAATGCCTTTATTCCCGAGTATTGGTGGGGCGGGGTCAATACAGAATCTCTGGGGAAACTTCATATCAACAATCCAGTCTGTAAACGAACAATCTGGCTTTCCTGGGTTAAAGATCGTTACCTTTCAGCAGCGACCCAAGACTTTAAAACATACTTGGTTTCAGAATTAAAATCAAAATCATAGAACCTGCACCGGAACCAGAACAAATGAGCGTCGGCTCAGCGAGGCTTAGTGGCTTGTTATACACTAAAGGATGGGATGCCCGGAAAAATCTGAGCTGGCTACATTGCCATTTGTCCGATAGAAAGCCTTAACTGGAGCGCACAAGCTCATCATGGAGTTTATTTAAAGAGCAGTATTATTCCCATTGCGATAACCATCAAAATTAGAACTGGCTGCAATATCTTTTCAATTTTGTCTTTACTCACCCGATGCAGAATGATGGGGGCCAGAAAAGCTCCCGCCATCGTGCCGATGACCAAAAGGCCGACAAGTTTCCAATCCACATTGCCGAGGCCGAGATGCATCACAAAACCCGTGACGGATATGCCTACCAATACAAGCACCGAGGTCCCGACAGTTTCAAGCGCCCCGCAGCCAAGCACCGTAAGCCCTACAATGATGGGGCTGCTGCCGCTCAAGCCGATCAGTCCGGACATGGCTCCACCGAGAAAACCGAACAGGATGGCTTTGAGCGTCGCGGACAATTTCTTTTCTGATTTTTTTTCGGCCTGATCTTCTGTTTTGCCCCGCCTTTTCCTTCAGATATGCAAGAACCATCTGGACACTAAATATCAGGAGCAATATGCCAGTAAGCTTGTTATAGAGGCTTTGCGGCAGCAAATGAGAGCACAATGAACCTGCAATTGCGCCTATCACCCCTCCGACCAACATGGTAAGTCCAAAACGGATATTAACATTTCCAGCCTTCCAGTGGCTGAAGGTGCCCATCAACGTTGTGGGAATTATAGTTGCAAGTGAAGTAGATGCAGCGATCGCAGGCGGAACATTGAAAAACGCGGTCAGTATACCCACATAAAAAACGCCGCCGCCGCCACCAAGAGCAATAATCAATAACCCTATCAGAAATCCGATCAGCGGCAAAGCTATAAGTTTAATCATCGTTTTCCTCCAATTTGTCTATAGCAGCAATCGTATTTTTAACGGCTCGCAGATAGCTTTTCTCAATATCGTATCCAACTTTAAAAAAGCCAGCTTCCTCTAAAGAGACAAATCCATGCAAGAGACTGCGAAACTCCCTGACAAAATGAATCGTATCTTCATCCTCCAAATGATACGGATTCAAAACCTTACAGATGCTGTAGACGACGGACAATTTTGCCTCCCGGACCTCGTCATTTTCAATGGACGGAGCCTTCATAATGCTTTTGTAGAGCTCTGGATGTTCTTTTGCAAATTTTCGATAGGCAAAGGCAATCTCTAATAAGGCATCCTCTTTAGCTTTTCCCATTGCTGCATCTCGGATAACATCTTCAAGCCTCTGCATAGAGAGTGTGGCAATTCCTTTATAAACTTCGTCCAAGCCACTTATATGGTTATATAAAGACGGTGGTCTAATATTGAGCTTTGCTGCTAACTGTTTTAATTCAATATGATCAAGTCCTACCTCTTCAGCAAGCTCCGAAGCAGCTTTAAAAACAAGTTCCCTGTTTAGTGATGTTTTGTGCTTCATAAAGCTAACCTCCCTAATTACAATAAACTATTATATACTAATTCAATTAGTTTATAAATTATCAAAATAGATATTAATAATTAAAATATTAATAATGCTCTAACTGGCAGCATGGCTCTGCCTATCGTGATATGACATGGGAGCCTAGAGATTCATTTGAAGCTGTGGTAAAATATTACGGAAGTGATAAGACCTATTGAGAACAAGGAATAATGATATTTTGCGTATATCACAGATACCCTTTTGCCTGCTAAATTAGAGATTACAAAGAGAAATCGGGTAGGAGGCTACCCATTGTTGGATAGGGCTCTTGATAATATTGGGCTATGGGCAGTGCGCCAGTAGCCTCTTCTTGTATTGGCCCACATCCATGCCTGTTCTTCCTTGATTCCCAAGGCATCTATTAATATAACGCAGTACATCATAGATTTCTGATTTATAGAAATGCGTATACAATTGCATATTATTACAGTCTAAATAATTGCACCAATTCATGTGAAAAGGCCACGTTTCCTGTTTTGAAACATGGCCTTTTTTGACAGTCTGAGGAGAGGAGAAAGGTTCTCCTCTCCCCCATTATTTCATCCGTTTTGGGCGTCAGTTACTGTGTTTTTCCATAATCCCCGGCGAGCAATTCCCCGGGGTTGTAAATTACCATCACCATTTCCATTTCCACGTAGTCCTGGTCGTGTGCAAACACCATTTGCTCTTTTCCCGGCTACACCTGTACATCCTCCGCGAATCCTGCCTGTTCCAGGCCCTTGACCCATTGGTCCGGTACCATCTCGGTTTGGCATTGAGGTCACTCCTTTCCTTTAAACACCATCCAACTGCTCTATAACCTTTTCCCAAAGGGGAAAAATCATCTCTCTTAACTCATTGTTTTCTGCTGGAATCCGAGCATTGGCAATGGATTGTGCAATCAGTACACTGAATGGAAGCCTGCCCAGCAAGGGCAGCTCGTTTTCTTGTGCCCAGTCTTCTATTTCATTACATACCTCAGGGTTGAGATCCCATTTATTAATGATCAGTCCACCTTTTAGGCTTCGCTCACGTATTAGCTCACTGACTCTTTGCAGGTCATGAAAGCCGGAGCGGCTTGGTTCCGTCACTAGAACGACCAGATCAACACCCACCATGGAGGAAATGACAGCACAACCGATGCCCGGCGGTCCGTCAGCAATGATAAGGGGAATCTTGTCTTGCTCAGCCGTTTTGCGCGCCCTGGTTTTGACTTTAGCAACCAGTTTTCCTGAATTCTCTTCACCAGGGTGCAGCTCGGCAAAGAACACCGCCGTCGCTTGCCGGGAGAGGCCGCTAAACCAACGGCCTGATGATCTGGCTCGCAGCTTAATCGCCTGCACCGGACAAATCTCAACACAAAAACCACAACCTTCACAGAATAGAGGTATCACTTTATACTCCGAGTCAATGGCATTAAAACGGCAAATATCGGCACAGAGGCCACAGCGGTTACAAATTTCAGAATCAATCGCAGCCGTATCTCCGGCACTGAAGTCAAAACTGAGTAAATCATAAGGTTTTAGAAGTATGGGCAGATTAGATGCATCTACATCATAATCACAGGCTATGCAATTATCTGCCAAATGTATAAAAGAAGAACTTATTGAGGTCTTGCCTGTACCGCCTTTGCCGCTTATCACCAGAATCTCCTTCACGACAATTCCTCCTTAACCCTTTTGATCAAATCTTTTAGAATGCTCCGCAAAGCGGGAAAGGCCTCCAAAGCTTCTCCTCCCTGCATATAGGTTTGGGCAAGCTCCTTACTGAAGGGAATACACGCTAAGATCGGAAATCCGGTTTTGCGGGACAGGCATGTGAGTTCCTTTTCTTCACCCTGCCAGCGGTTGATCACCAGTCCCCCAGGAATACCAAGCATCCGAACTGCTTCCACCGAGAGTTCCAGATCATGCAGCCCAAAGGGTGTGGGTTCGGTCACCAGAATACAATAGTCGCTGTCGCTGATGGCTTCGATCATGGCACAGGTCGTTCCCGGTGGACAATCAATAATTCTAACTGCCGACTGGGTATTTCTTTGCTTCGCCGCCTTTATGAGCGGTGGGCTTTGCGCTTCTCCAACTGTCAGCCTGCCGATAACCAGAGTTCCGTTACCTGGCAACCGGGCCTCTTCAATAACCCCGATCGAATGCTCTTTTTCCTTTATGGCACCGTGCGGGCATAAATATGCACAGGCACCACATGAGTGACAGAGTTCCTTAAATACCAATACCTTATCTGCAATTACTACCAGGGCATTGAATCTACATGCTTCAGCACATTTTCCGCACAGCACACAAGCATCCGGATCTATTTCCGGAACCAGTCGATGAACTGTATTCCTCTCCAACGATGCGGGGGTGAAAAATAATCCTGCATTTGGTTCTTCGACATCAGCATCAATAAGGGCCGCATTTTCTTCCTCAAGAATTTTCATCAGGCAACCGGAAATTAAAGTCTTGCCCGTACCTCCCTTACCGCTGGCTACTGCGATTTGCATAATTAACTCCTTTTCCGGGTTTGTTTCATCAGCATAGTTTAATCATGGCCATGACATTCGCCCGCATGTTGGTGCTCAGAGCAGACTGCGCCGCTGCTTTTCAGCTCCCCTTTTTCATAGGAATTAATAACTTCTTTCAAGGTGCCGGAAACTCCAACCATCAGTTCAATACCCTCCGCTTTGAACAAATCTTGCGCTCTCTCCCCCATACCGCCGGCAATGACCATGTCTGCTCCCTGTTTTTTTAGAAATCCGGGCAAAGCCCCCGGTACATGTCCCAGATTGGGGATAGTTTTCAATGTCTTACGGCTCGTATCATATAAAACAAATTCTTCACAATGTCCAAAATGTGGACAAAGCATATTACCTTCACCAGGAATAGCGATTAACATAATAAATACCTCCAAATCTATAAATTGTCCCAATCAACCTGCCAACAAATCAAGAAAGTAGTTAGTTATTGAGAGCCGGCAGTTCCGGTAACTGGTCTGTCTCATACCTTTGTCGTGCTTCATCTACCGTCTTGTCCGCCACATCCGTGAATACCTTTATCCCCGCTTGCTGTATAGCCGTTAAAGCTTTTGGCCCTACCCGCTGGGCAATAACGATACCTACTTCCCTTTGCACTAATTCCTGAACAGCTCCGGTGCCTGCACCATGAGCAGATTCAGTGCCACTGTTTGGCAAAGTCTCATATCGCCTGGCTTTTGGGTCCCAGATCATAAAATACCTGCACCGGCCAAAGCGTTCGTCCATCATAGACGATGGGGCTGAACCGGTAGAGCAAATTGCGATTTTCTTAGACATTTGTATCACTCCTTTCAGGCCGACTTAAATTTATTATGGGCATATGCTCATAATCTCATGCTAATTATTAACCTGGTTTTTGTCAAGTAATTTTGAAAGTTTTGCATAAGTAACTTTGCAAATGTCATCCTGAGGCAAAGCCGATTCTTCGCTGAAGCTCAGAATTATCATGCGATCGCACCACAATAAACGAATAGAGTGTCATTCTGAACGTTAGTGAAGAATCTTTATGTCTTTGAGCGGGAAAGATCCTTCGTTGCACTCAGGATGACAAAACAGCACTTATTCATAGCAGTGACAAATAAGTAAACACGTTCATGAAATTGGCCGGGAGTAAAATGGTGGCCGTATAAGCCTTGAAAGGCAGGATAGAAAGGTAAAGGCATAAGTGATAATGGACTCCCTTTATCACTTATGCCAACAATTTTTTTGATGTAATTCTGTTATTGAGGATTGTACATTCCGTTACTGCTCATGTAATTAAAAATGCCTTCTCCATGTTGCTGTTCTTCCTTCTGGATATGGTTCAATACCTGGCGTACATTGCTGTCAACAAACTCAAAAATAGCAGTGTTATATGCATTGGCGACATATTTCTCGGTCATCAGCATATCGTTGCATAGAGCGGCATCGGTCTGATCAGCCATTGTTCCCTGCAGCTGGGAGGGTTGTTGTGCAGCACTCTGCTGTTGGTTTCCCTGGCTGGTGGCAGGAAGCTGACCATTAAGCAGCTGGTTAATGCTGTTTAAATGCTGGTTTTCCTGCTGAGCATAGCCCTGGAACAATGTTTGTAATTGAGGATCCTGGGCCTGGGTGGCATAGTTGTTGTATTTGTCGACACATACTTGTTCATGTTTCTTTTGGTCTTCAAGCAGCATTCTTTCTTTCTGAGTAAAATTTAACATTAAACATTACACCTCCTGCTTATATTGTGCTTAGGATATTAATAATTATTCTTGCAATTGCAAAGTCTGGGAAAAAAGGAGGAGATGTTGTTTTATTTATCAGTGTTAAGGCAAAGTCAGCTTTTTGAATCCGCCAAAATCTTTAGCCATCTGAGCATACAACGGTTTACCCAGCAGCAGTTGATAAATTTCATCCGCCTTTTTCTCCGGATCGATATCCTTAAACTGTTCCGGATAAATTACCTGGCCGATATAGTAGGCGTCAGCCACAGCCGTATCTATATTGGTCCAGTAATAATTGAAAGGTAATTGGGAATACAACTCGCCCTGCTGGACTGCTGACAGAACATTATAGAATTTGGGGTTCTTGCTATAATCCTCTTTTACCATGGGATATCCGGCCAGATCAATGAAAATCTTATCCGGATTCCACTCCAGCAGCTTTTCTTTATCGATCATAAAAGAGCCGGTTTTGCCGGTCTCATCAACCACATTCACAGCATTAACCGCTGCAAACAAAGCATACTTGCCCTGGGTGCTTTCAATCCCGTGGGTACCTCGAGCACCTAAAGCTCCTATGTAAACCCGGGGCCTTTTCTCATCCGCTATACCCTTGGTGCGATTATCCAAATCCTGTTGACATCGCTCAAAATAAGCGATCAATTCCTGCGCCCTTTTACCTTGTCCGACAATTTGCCCTATCACTTTTAATGACTTGTCGACATGGGGATCAAAGGCCGCGGCTGTCCCATAGTCAAGAGCTACCACCGGTATGCCTGTCCTGGTCTGCAACTCATCGACGGCCGTCTTGTCACTGGTATAACAGCTGAATATGACATCGGGTTTGACCGCCAGTATCTTCTCCGGGTCGGGAGCATTGTTGGGTCCGCCCGGACCGATCACCGGAAGCTCGGTCAGGAAGGGATGGGCCAGAAGATACGGTCTTCCGGTAGGATTATCTTTTTCCATCTGTTCCACTCCCACTACTTTATCGGCGCCATTGATATAGCAATAAAGCCTAAGTGCTCCGGGACCAATTGCCACCACCCTTTCTACCGGTCCGGTAATTGCAACCTGCCTTCCCACCATATCCGTAACGGTGATCTTCTTTGGGTCGGAAGCTTTATCCGGTGCGGTCTGGGAACCACAACCGCCCAGAGCCATTAACATGACTGACAATAATAACGCGATCATACTTTTTCGCATATTGTTTCACCCTCCTATGTATTAGCAGATGTTCCGGAATATCATTACCGCCATACTTATACTTAAAGAGGCACCACCACTGGAACATTACGGCAAGATTCGATCGTTACCGGAACCGAATAAACACTTTCCACATTTTCGGTGGTAATAACTTCTACTCCGCCGGCCGCAAAGATGCGGCCATTTTTTAACATCAGGAATTTATCGGCAAACCGGATAGCCAGGTTCAAATCGTGCATCGTGACGATAGCCGCTATATTCTGGCTTTTTACTACCTTTTTGATAATGCTTATTACCTCCATCTGATTTTTCAGATCGAGATTGCTGGTCGGTTCGTCCAGCAGGAGCAAATCGGGTTCCTGGGCCAGAGCCCGGGCTATAATGACTTTCTGTAATTCTCCTCCGCTGAGTTCATCCAGATAGCGCAGCGCATAATCTTCCAATTCCAGCAGCTCTATAACCTGGCTGGTTATCATCAGGTCCTTCCGGCTGGCTTCCCACGTGATATAAGGTCTTCTGCCCAACAATACCGCATCAAAAACCGTACACCGGTTGCGTTCGTGTTCCTGGGCGACGTAGCCGATCCTCCTGGCTAATTCTTTATGCTCTAATTTGAAGAAATTATTTTTTTCAATATATACAGCACCTGATTGAGGCTTTAATACACGGTTCAGACATCTCAGCAAAGTAGATTTGCCCACTCCGTTGGTACCTAATACGGCTAAACAATCGCCTCTGGCAACCTGGAAATCGATATCCTGAAAGACCGGCCGGCTGGGATACTCGAAGGATAAACCCTGTACTGATAGAATCATCTTTTATATTCACCCCTCGCTAATAGGTAAAGAAACAAAGGTGCACCCATGAATGAAGTGATGGCTCCGACCGGTAGAACCAGAGGCTCTATGATAGTCCGGGCCAGCGTATCGGAAACCAAAAGGAGCAAAGAACCGGTCAAAGCTGAAGCCGGAATCAAAAAGCGATGATCACCGCCAATAATTCTCCGCATGATCTGCGGGCCAACCAGACCGATGAATCCGATAATGCCCAGGAATGACACTGTTACCGCCGTAATCAGGGAAGAAAAGAACATCCCTTTTAAACGGACCTTTTTTACATCGACCCCCAGCCCCTTGGCCGTATCCTCACCGCTATCCAGCGCATTATAGTCCCACCTCATAAGGGTAAAATAAATGATGGCCAGGCTGATGATAACAGCCATGATGATAACTTCCTTCCAGGCGGCCCGGCCCAGGTCGCCAAAGGTCCAGAAAACCACTGCTGCTACCTGTACATCCTGAGCAAAATACTGAATAATGATGGTTCCAGCCGTAAAAAGCGATCCCAGGGCCACTCCGGCTAAAACCATGGCTTCCGGTGAAAATCCCCTGAATCCGGCTAACATTAGAATTACCACGGCAGCCACCATTGACCATATGAAGGCAAACAAAGTAACTATATAGGGATTATTAATAATGACCGCGTCGGTATTGGTGCTCTGGATACTGCCTGCTCCCAAAATTATGATGGCTATATTAGCTCCAAAGACTGCCGCATTGGATATACCCAGGGTGGAAGGAGATGCCAAAGGATTTCTCAAATTATTCTGCATTACGCAACCGGCCACCGCTAAACCCGCACCGGCAATAATAGCCGCTATGACCCGGGGCAGGCGGATGTTCCAGACAACTGCATCGGAAACAGCGCTTCCCTGCCCCAAAAAAGCCATTATAACCTGATAGGGATTCAAGTTAGTTGACCCGGCGTTGACAGAATATAAGGCCATAATAACAATCAGCAAAAGCAGAGCAATTAGAACCAGTTTTTTCCGGGCTATGTATTGGTGGTAGGTATCCATATGGACTAATTCCGGCGCTGCAGCATCCCATTCATATTTCACCGCTTTATCAATTCCTTTATTTAAAATTACAAATTAGACGGGATTAACAACAATTGCAGGGGTGGGGTGTTAAGATTAGCGCAGCACCGGTAAAGGCGATTCTATAAGGTTCGTCATTAACTTAGTTAGCGATAATACTCAATGCAGCTCCAATACTCGCTCTATACTAATGTAAGTCCGGGGTGCAAGCGTTCTTAATACCCCAACCCGGCATCATCTACCTCTTATATTCATTTTCATAACGGTTGTAATTACAAATCATGGACGGTTATTAAACTTTCCAATAGAGCCAGGCGAATTTAGCCTCTACCTTCTCCCGGATTATGCCATCGACACAACATTGCTGAAGATAACTTTCAAGGAATGTTCTTTGCTGCGGGGAGAGCCCTCCTGGCCTGGCTAAGGCAGTTGAATAATAGTCGACCGCCTCCTCATAGGAAAACTCATGCTCCCATTGCGAATCCATATAAGTGACCTCCGGATAATAATCGCCCAGCCAAAGGATGTTAAAACAGCAATATATTCCATTCCCCTGTTGATGCAAGTTCCACTCCGGTAATAATTGTTCCGCCAGCCTATCGCGAATACTCTCATGCCGGTAGGCAAAATGACTCATAAAGCAATAGCCTCTGCTGGCATGGATCATTTTCTCCAGTGCTCGCTGGCTGTTAATAGCCGGGCACATGGAGGCAAAGACCAGATCGAAGCGCTTCTCCCAATCAAAATCGGCCAAGGATACCTCTTTCCAATCAAGTTTTTGAAACCGCAGGTTGTCTAATTTTCTTTCTTGGCCGGCGTTTTCGGCATGGGCCAGCATTCTTTCCGATATATCAATACCGATTACTTCTTTACAAATTCCGGCCATCTCTACTGCAAATTTACCTGGCCCACAGCCTATGTCGAGGACCGAAGTGTTTTCATTCAATATCCCTTTGTGCCTGAACAGACCCAGAAGTTCAGCTACGCGCTGGGCTCCGTCATCTTGATATGCAACAGCGCTAAAACGGTCCGCCCTGCCGTTCCAATAGGCCTCCGCATCATTTCCGTTTTTATTGGCCGACCCCCATTTTTCGCGCCACAATTTGTCATAATAGGCAGTATCCATCTTACCAACCCCTGCCGTAGTCCTGAAAACAATCCAGGCATACTTTTTTTCCGTCTTGCATTCTTACTTTATTCTCCGGGATGGCTTCCTGGCAAACTTCGCAAATCTGGCTGGCAAAGATGCGGGCCTTGGACGGCACTGCCCTGACGCCAATCGCCAGTCCAGGACATTCATGGCCATGGAACTCCACGGCCTTTTGCCAGTTATTTATTGCTTGACTCATAGTTCTCCCTCCCTAAAAAAATAAGCCACCAAAACTGAAGGACTGCTCTTGCAGTCTTCTCAGCCTTCGTGGCTAACTTTCAACCTTTACTGATTCAAACAAGCACTTTGAACCTTCATGGTCCAATATTAATAGTTATACTATTCTATTTGTTTAGAATTGTCAATAATGCTCAATCATGCTCAAAAGAACAATCCTTGCCATCAATTTTTTACTTTACCGCCCCTTCTTCTCACAAGTATTTTCATCCAGATTTAATAGACGTTCGTTAACTTGTTCAAAACCCGCCAATTGATCCAAAGGTGTTTCCATAAAAGTATTAAATTCTTCAATCAGTGCAGTAAAATTTCGTTTATTAAAGGAGCAAATCCGTTTTTGTGCCTCCCTGCGTTCCTCGACTAGACCGGCCTGCTTTAATACCTTTAGATGTTGAGATATACGCGGTTGGTTCATCTGCAACACTTCCTCAAGGTCACACACGCAAAGATCCTGTTCAAAAAGCAAACGTAAAATCTTTAAGCGGGTTGGCTCTCCCAGTGCCTTAAAGACTATTTCTAACATGGTAAAAATCATCCCTTCTGGTGTATTTAATTATTAGTCTTTGTGAAGATTTATCTGTATAAGACTTTAAGTCATTTTTTCTAAATTTTGAAGAAATCGTTTCTGCAAATTTTTGTTGTTTTTAAATTGAAATAGGTTTATATTATTATATGCTTATATTATATTCTATAATTATTGCCGTCAAGTATCCCACCTAGAATAAGTTGGGAGGAAACGGGTATGAATCAGGATATCCAACCGTGATTATACCCGGATTATTAGATATTTAAATTTAAGGAGGTAATTTAGATGAAAATCGAAGTATTGGGAACCGGGTGCACAAAATGTAAACAGTTGGAGAAGGATGTGTACAATGCCCTTGCTGAATTGGACATCGCTGCAGACGTAGCAAAGGTACAGGATATTAAAAAAATAATGTCGTACAAGGTAATGTCTACCCCGGCACTGGTTATTGATGGAAAAGTAAAAGTTTCAGGCAGACTGCCGCGTAAAGAAGAGCTGCATGGGCTTTTGAAAGACTCCCAAAAGTAATAAAGGAGTTCCAAATAAGCAAATTTGGTTAAGGCCAGGCACAAGAGAGCCAATTTGCAGATGGAAGACATTGGCGAATTGTAAATCACAAATGCCGGGTCAAAGCAGAAGGCTGCCACCGTAAGGGTATCTCTTTCCGGATAAATCATTAACATTTATGGGAATATAAGGAGTTTTGATTGTGATAATATTTCAGTGGCTTAATAGTCAATTACTCAAAATGGAATGGCTCTCTGATTTAGTGAGACTGCTGATCGAAAACGGTTTTAAACTGGATATAGGTACACGTTTAGGTGGAAGCATCCATTTTTTCATTTATGATGTTATCAAAATATTTATCTTGTTGGCGGTTTTGATTTTTACAATTTCATATATTCAAAGCTTTTTCCCTCCGGAAAGAACACGTGCTATCGTTGGCAAGTACAAAGGGTTCTGGGCAAATCTATTTGGTGCTTTGTTGGGGACCATCACCCCGTTTTGTTCCTGCTCATCGATCCCCTTATTCATTGGGTTTACCGGTGCTGGTCTTCCGCTAGGGGTTACTTTTTCTTTTTTAATATCTTCTCCTCTGGTGGATCTGGCTTCCGTCCTTCTGCTAGCCAGCATTTTCAATTGGAAGATTGCTATAGCCTACGTTATAGCAGGACTGATCCTGGCAGTGATATCGGGCACAATTATTAGTAAATTAAAATTGGAAAGCTATGTGGAGTCCTTTGTTTTTGGCGAAGAAAAACAAGATTATGAACCTGAAGCCATAAGCACCCGTGAAAGAATGTATTTTGCCAAATCACAGGTATTGGACATCGTCGGAAGGGTGTGGCCGTACATCATAATCGGGGTGGGGATTGGCGCAGCCATCCACAATTGGATTCCGCAAAATATTATTTCAGCCGTTCTGGGTCAGGATAAATGGTATTCTGTTTTAATTGCTACTTTAGTTGGGGTACCAATGTATGCAGATATATTTGGCACACTGCCTATTGCTGAGGCACTTGTCGGTAAAGGTGTTGGAATAGGTACCGTTTTATCATTTATGATGGGAGTTACGGCATTATCTCTGCCTTCGTTGATTATGCTCTCACAAGTAGTAAAACCACGGCTACTGGCGATATTTTTCGGTTTGGTAACAACCGGTATTATTATCATTGGCTATACTTTTAACGCTATTGGCCATATCCTGATCTAGGTAATCGCTCCTCCTGCAAACAGTTAAGCAATCTGGATAAGAAGTAAGCAGCCCCGCGGCTTCTTTTACTTATCCAGGTTGCTTTGGCAATTTTAAGTTTTAGCTCCCAAGGTGCAGGAGCGTTGCCGCTGAAGTGGAATACCAAACAGCGTGGCAAATTGAAGATATTCGTACAGCAGGGTCTCCAGCCCCTATTCATCCTTCTCTATGGTCAATCCTTCAACATGTCTTTTACTAATCGTTTTGCGCTTTTTGCGATTTTCCTTGCTTTCAAAAATAATATCCATGTCATAGTTTTCAGGATATAAGTCTTGTCGGTCTATTTCCAGGGTAAGGCGTTTTTGGTTGATGACATATTTCTTCCCCATTACCATAACCACCACCTCACCCCGTCCATTTTCCTCTTCATAAATCACACCGCTTCGCTGCATGGTGCTAACGTATACCCGATCACCAACCTTTAAGTTTTTCTTACTGTAATGACTGTTTCGTTCCCGGCTCTCTTTAGCTTTATATACCTCCTGCATTTCGGCCTTTTCCGCCATTTCAATCTTCAAATCTTCTTGATCGAGCACACTGTTAATATTGGTTTCTATCTCATAATTAGCTCTTTCCCCATAGGTAATCTCATGTGCCCTTTCAATAATATGACGATCCATGCCCAATCTCAGTGCGATAAGGAAAGCATTACTATCTCCCCAATTACCAATCTGCAGCTTATAAAGCGGCTGCAGGGTTTTAATATCAAAAGCCATACAGCCGTTCTCAAAACCGGGTGTATTCAGCGCATATTCCTTGATCTCTCCATAGTGAGTAGTAGCCAGTATAGTAGCACCCCGGCGGAAGACTTCTTCCAATACCGCAATCGCAAAACCATGCCCTTCTCCGGGGTCGGTGCCCGCCCCCATTTCATCCATAATTACCAGGGCAGATTCATTACATGCTTCCATAATCATGAGGATATTTTTCACGTGTGCTGAAAAAGTACTCAGAGATTGCTCAATACTCTGCCCGTCACCAATGTCACACAATATATTAGAGAATACCGCCAGTTGACTGCCTTCTGCTACTGGTACATGGAGGCCGCATTGAGCCATCAAGGTTAGCAAACCCACCGTTTTAAGGGCAACGGTTTTTCCTCCGGTATTGGGACCGGTAATTATCAGGGCCCGATAATTTTGCCCTATTTTCAAGTCAAGCGGCACAGCCTCCTGACCCAGCAAAGGATGCCTTCCCTGATAAATCTCAATAATCCCTGTTCGGTTCAATTGGATAGGTTTCATGTCCAGACTGCAGCTATATTTGGCCCGGGCAAATATAAAATCGTAAACTGCCATGACTTCGATATTAATGGCCAGTTCCCGCTGATGTTCAGCTATTTTTTCCGATAGATCAGCTAATATCCGGTAAACTTCATTTTTTTCCTCCAATTGCAGCAAATCATATTCCTGCTGAAGTAAAGCTATGGCAGCTGGTTCCATAAATACAGTTGAACCGGTAGAGGAAGTATCGATAACTTGACCAGGGAATTTTCTCATATCTTTTCGCTGCACAGGCACTACATAGCGGCCATTCCGGCTGCTGATCAAAGAATCCTGGAGCATGCCTTTGTAAGCCGTAGACCGGAGAATATCATTTAGCTTTTGCCTGATACGATCTTCCACAATTAATATCCTGCTGCGAATCCGCGCCAAATCATGTGAAGCCCGGTCATCAACCCGACCGTTTACAATACAGCGTTGAATTTTTTCTGCCAACTCCAGTAGTTCATACATGGATAAGGCATATGAAGCAATTTTAGGTCCTATTGACTGCATCTTGCTCATATATTTTCTAACCCGCTGCACAGCTTCCAGCAAATTCTGGCACGAACTTAACTCTTCCGGAGTTAGGATCATGTTCTTCTGAGCCTTTAGGATACTTGATTGCATACCTGTCATTGAAATTAGGGGAATACTTGCATTAACCTTAAGCATTGCCACAGCCTCGGTGGTTTCACTCATCCGGTTATGAATAATATCAATATCCGTACTTGGCTGAAGATTGTCTATCATCTCTAAAGCCTTTTCGCTTAAGGCATATTTTTTTATTTCTTCGATAACTTTGTTAAACTCCAAAACATTCATAGTATTTTGATTCAATTTAATTCACTCCTTCTAAACAAAAAAAATAAAGGCCGTGAAAGAACACAGCGGATCTTTCACAGCCCTATAAGCCAGTAACTGACTATGCGTAAAAATGGGTAAAATAATACCGTGCACCAAGCACGGCACCCATTGTACGATTTAATTTAATATGCCGCCCGTGTTCATACTCCTTAATCCGCCCAATACCAAGCAATCCATAATACATGGTATCTTATATCTTCGAATCAAGGCCATATCGAATTATGGTTAGTTTTGAACTACCGCGGACATACATTCATCCCTTACTTCAAAATTACATCTTAAAACTAACTTACTTTGAGATAAAAGTCAACAATTTATCGTATTAGTCTGATTTATTATGCTAGAGGTGTTAAAAATGAAGCACAAATATTTAAAAAATGTTGTCACACTAAAACTTGATGAGAAAAAATGCAAAGGATATGTGCTATTATATGTCCCCACGAAATTTTTTCAATAAAAGGGGATAAGTAAAGCCATCATTATCTTTACTTGGATTAAAACGCTTCTTCGGATTAGCGTCGTTCATACTGAAATTCCACAATGTTGACAGAGTTATGGATAACAGTATATATTGATATATAGATATGTATCTATATAAGGAGACAAATACATGAATATAAACTATGAGGATAACGCCAAAATTATCAAGGCGCTTTCAGACCCAAATCGATTAAAAATAATTGATATATTATCTTGTGGGGAAAAGTGCGCCTGTAATTTGTTAGAGGATTTTGACTTTACCCAACCAACACTTTCTCATCACATGAAGATATTGGCCGAATGCGGTATTGTGCAAACCAGAAAAGAAGGACTTTGGAGTTATTATTCACTGAACAACACTAACTGCAATAAGCTGATATTGTTTCTAATGAGCATTTTCACCGATACGGAAGATTGTATCTGCAAACAAAAACCCCAATGTATCAAAAATGTTGTAGGAGGAATGTAAATGCCGGGTTCTGTTTCAAGCAAACTATCTTTCTTAGATCGATATCTGACTATATGGATTTTTCTAGCGATGGCAGCAGGTGTTGGGCTAGGTTACTTTTATCCTGATTTTTCGAAATGGCTAAGCAGTATGTCTATTGGGACCACGTCTATACCAATCGCTATCGGGTTGATTATTATGATGTACCCGCCATTGGCAAGAGTCAGGTACGAAGAAATCGGGAAAGTGTTCTTGAACCGGAAAGTGATGCTGTTGTCCTTATTTCAAAACTGGATACTGGGCCCGGTATTTATGTTTATCCTGGCGGTCGTTTTTCTACACAACTATCCTGAATATATGGAAGGATTAATCCTGATTGGCCTCGCCCGGTGCATAGCAATGGTTATTGTGTGGAACAGCCTGGCCGATGGTGATAATGAGTATGCGGCAGCTTTAGTTGCGCTTAACTCCGTGTTTCAGGTAATTTTCTTTTCAATCTATGCCTACCTTTTTTTAACCGTTTTTCCCACCTGGTTAGGGTTGAAAGGTTTGGCGGTTCATGTTTCGATCGGTGAAGTGGCACAAAGTGTAATTATATATCTTGGTATACCTTTTGCGGCGGGATTTCTTACCCGAACCATTTTGAGGCCCGTAAAGGGGAAAGAATGGTACGATACCAAATTCGTTCCTGCCATCAGCCCCGTAGCCCTTATCGCACTGCTATTCACCATAATTGTCATGTTTTCTCTAAAAGGGAAATACATCGTTGCTCTGCCTATGGATGTAGTGCGTATAGCTATTCCGTTGGTTATTTACTTTCTGGTCATGTTTATGGCTTCCTTTTTCAATTCCAAGAGAATGGGAATCAACTACTCGCAGACAGCTACCCTGTCTTTTACCGCTGCCAGCAACAACTTCGAACTGGCGATTGCGGTAGCGGTAGCTATTTTCGGAATTCAGTCCCAACAGGCTTTTGCGACCGTAATTGGTCCATTGATTGAGGTGCCGGTAATGATTGCGCTGGTTAATGTAGCATTACATTTTAAGCGCAAATATTATTCAGAGACAGTGGCAGAAGACCACTAGTAATGATTGGAGTTTAGCAAATGAGAGAAAAGATCAAAGTTGCATATGTGTGTGTTCATAACTCCTGTCGCTCCCAAATGGCAGAAGCTATATCAAAACTAATTGCAGCGGATAGCTTCGAAGCTTATTCGGCCGGCACTGAAACAAAACCGCATATAAACCAGGATGCAGTCAGGATCATCAAACAGCTATACGATGTTGATATGGAAAAAGAACAGTTTCCCAAGTTAATTTCTGATATCCCGCAGCCCGACATTGTGATTACTATGGGTTGTAATGTTAGTTGCCCATATCTGCCATGTAAATACCGGGAGGATTGGGGATTGGAAGATCCAACCGGAAAAAGCGATGAATTTTTCAAAGAGATTATATCAAAAATAGAAGTATTAATTTTAGAATTAAAGAATCAATTCGGTAATCTTGAAGTTATCGATACCGGTAAGCATTCTGCTATGTATATTTGTAAAATTGAATAAGGAAACACTGCGAGATATGGTTGTGGAGTCTGATGAGTTGGATACAAATCTTATATAAGGGCAAAATAACTCCTAGAAGGAGGTGCCTACATGTACTGGAAATATTCCCTTGGTTTTTTAATCGCTTCCCTTACTCAAGCCGCAATAATTGCAGCTTCAGAAGCCCTTGGGATTTCTACCCTAGGTGCTAAAATAACTTTTGGTCAACTAATTATCCATATTCTTGCCGGTCAGGCAGTCGGGTTTCTGCTTATGGTTATAATGCAAAGTATAAAGGGTATAGCTAAAACAAATTTTTGGTTGCGTGGCAGTATTTATGGGTCTATTGTTTGGGCAGCATTAGTTTCAATCAACTCTATGCAGGGCACTATTAATGCCCCCTGGACACAAGGCGCATCTACCATAATTGCAAGTTTGCTTGCATTTGTTGTATATGGAATAGTAGCAACTTACACCATTAAAAAGCAAG
>ENA-UOOK01000463-UOOK01000463.1-fermentation-metagenome-genome-assembly--contig:-NODE-463-length-53313-cov-5.736077_pt1 | contig 53313 bp, 44 predicted proteins | sample MGYA00245777_ERZ724023 | MGnify/ENA primary metagenome ERZ724023 (study PRJEB28704, sample SAMN03018312) | fermentation metagenome | biome: anthropogenic terrestrial biome; feature: soil; material... | reverse complement strand
TCCCCCCTGAATTTGAAGCAGGATTTCCCGCCTCGCTCGAAGGAGCAGAGGAAACAGAAAAGCTGGAATCAGATGTTATTGCTGATTCCGATGAAGTTGAAGACGTTTGACTATTACTTTCTGAAACAGGTTGGGATTCCACTTGCTCCTGCGAAAAAGAAGAAAGTGCATTTTCAGACGACGAAGTCGGCCCTGCAGCATATACCGGAGTCAGAGCAGTCCCAACTCCCAATAATGCCGTTATCAACATCATTCCAAATTGTTTGTGTTTCACGGGAGGATGCCTCCTTAACGAATTTTAAAATTAATTTGATAAGCATAGCATAGATCTCCAAAATACACTTTCCATGCTCCCTTTGTGGTATGGTAATATCGCTCATATTCTTTTAAGCTTCCTATCAAAGAAAGCCAGGAAAAAAAATGTTTTTTAGAAAGAAAGGCCAGTCTCTTTTTTTCGAATGCAATTGCTTTTCGAATTTCTTCAGTGTCCCGGTCGGTAAGGCATGGATATTCATCTCTCGTTTTTAAAATCCATTCATGCGCTTCTATCGATTTTTGGAGAGCAGTTTTTCTTTTTTCCGTATCATCAATTAGGGTCTTACGGGAAGCTGCAGAAAGAGAAGTGTTATCTCCATGAAAGCGATACTGAAAAAGCGGCTGATGTAAAATCTGATTTTCTCCCAAAAGAGCAGCCATCATATTAAGTGCCCAATCATGTCCTAAAATAGGGCTTAAATGCTCCCGGTCTGCTTTCTGAATCACCGGGCGCCGCAAACACATCGCACAGCCTCGAATACGAGAGCAAACGATCTGACTATCAACTGAAACTAGCTCTATGTTTCCATTCTGATCTGTAATCGCATTTAAAACTTTATTTTCTTCGGAAAACGGATCTCCATTGCCGTCGATCAGCGTATATGCGGAAGAAAGCGCCATACATTCCGGATGGTGCTCCATATATTCTGTCATGATTTTTACTTTGTTTGGAAGCCATACATCATCTTGATCACTCAAAAACACAATTTCTCCGTGCGTATGATCCAATGCAGAAAAGAAGTTCCCGTTAAATCCTAGATTGTGTTCATTCACAATCAGGTGCCAAGTCTCTTCCAGATGATTTTCTTTAATAAACCGCGCGACGATTTGTGCGGTTTGATCTTTCGAAGCATCATCGCTGATCACTACTTCATCAACAGGGCGCGTCTGATGCAAAATAGAATTCAACTGCTGTAAAATATATTTCTTTCCGCAATAAGTCGCCATCGCAACAGAAATCATTTTGATTTTTCCAACCTTTCTTGTTCGGGTTGCTCGGCGCTAACCGTTGCCAAAGCAAGATACATAATAAAGCTCAGAGCATTAGCCGTAAAGAGCAATGGATTTGTCTGAATGGTCAGGAAAAAGCATGTGAAAGTTGCGAACCAAACTGCCAATCTCCACGGCTTCTTTTTCCAGTTTCGAATTGCATGAATGAACATACTGACCACTAAAAGCACCCATGCGGCAAACCCTACCACTCCCATTTTAAAGAGCAGAGAAAGGGAGGTCATCTCATAAGCATAAGGAGCAGATTTTCCTGGATATCCTTCGATACTCCCGCCATAACCGCTGCCTAAAACCGGCTTTTGCAGCCAAGCATGAATCAGTTTTTGGGATTCTTCCTTCTTATAGGTATTGGAAACTGCGGTTCCAATTGTATCAATATCTTCATCGAAGGCGCTCTTCGGCGACGCAGAAAGATCCGAAGAAGTCACCGCATTCCCATTAAACGTATTCATGAGGCGATTTAAAATTGTTCCATGAAAGAGGGTCCCGTTGAGCAGCAAAATCGTAGCCGCCACTACCACAACAAATGCGAGCATTTGTCTCCAAACTTTCTTGCGGCCTTTATAGACAGCAAAAACAAAATAAATTGCCATAATTCCGAATCCTGCGGCAGTTCCTCCCCAAAGGGAACGAAGACCCGGGCAAATAACGCCAAAGGTCAAAACTGCTCCAAGGACATAATCCAAAGGCTTAAAGCTGCCTGCCTTAAGGAAAAGCATTAAAAGTCCAATTCCCAAAAGCAAAGAATTAGAAAATACAATCCGTACAATTCCCCATCCGGAAATCAAATCTGCCGTCCGAAAAATCTTGCCAAAATGAACGCCTATGTAATTCAAAATCCCCTGCACGCCATTTTTATGTCCGGTTTCAAAAATCCAAAGACCAATATGAATCACAGCCAAAACAACAATGGTGCGGAAAAAGATTTTCAAGATCTTCTCAAACTCAATCTCTTTTATACGAATCAAAATTGCCAGCGGAAAATACAAAACAAATACCAAAAGCATGCCAGCTTCTGAAACCGCTTGAGAAATGGAACCTCCATTCATTTTAGGAATAATCAGCAGCCAAATACTGTTAATTAACAAAAAGATAAATAAAACGAGGTCCAATTTTCCGATATAATGTCCCAGACTTTTAGGATCATGACGATTTCTCAAAGAAAATTGAATGTTTTTATATTTCAATGTAATAAAAATGTGAATACACAGCACTACAAAAAACGCCGCAATAATAAACAAATTAGATAAGCGAAAGCTGATTGCTGTACATTGCATGACATAATAGATGACAAAAAATACCAGCATAAAATTTGTAACTGCTCGGCTGATATTCCATGTGCGCTGTAAATGGTCAGTTTTTTCTGTCAAAAAGATCCCCCTCTTATGCTCCCATATTTTTCCGCTTTAAAAAGAAAAATAACTTCTTATTTTGATATTTCATTCGATACAAAATTTTTGCAAACGATGCAATCCTTTTTGGCTTTTTGGATTTTGCAATCTTTAATACTAAATTCTCCATCTTAGAACTGCCGTCTGCATCTGCCAAAGCTTTTTGAAATACCGGTTCTTCCAAATCTTTTCGAATGAGCTGCAGCCGTTTTTCGGCTGTCAGGTGACATTCCGGCAAAAACAGGTCAATCCATCCCGAAAAGACATATTTAATGTAAATAAAATTCGCCGTTGCAACCGTTTCTCTTCTGATCTGCGGGAATCTTTCCAGATACTTCATCAGGCTTAAATGCCTTTTTTTCAGAAATACCGGTTTTTCCGGATGGTAAGAATTCGTAATTCGCTTTGCGTCACGCTGCATATAATGATAAAAGCATTTATTTAAAAAGTCAACCGATGACAAAAAAGGAAGCAGCGACAGATTAAATGCCGTATCCTCAAATATTTCGCCCTCAGGCATTCTGACTTGACTGTTTTTTAGAATCTCTGTCCGATATAATTTATTCCACGCCGGATCAAACAAAAAATTCCGCTTGAGAGAAACCATCCGCTCCGCAATCCCAACCGGATCCGACAAAAACGCTTTTTCTGGAAGATTGCAGGTACGATCTTCCAGTTTTCCGTCTTTCACCACATCTACATAATACCCGAAAAGAATTAGATCCGCTCCGCTTTCCTGTGCTGCCGAAACGGTCTGTTCCAGTGTATCCGGCTCCAAAAAATCATCAGAATCCACAAACAGAAGATATTGCGCGTTTGCATGATCGATCCCAACATTTCTTGTATGAGAAAGGCCTTTGTTTTCTTTATGAACCACCGAAATACGAGAATCTTTTTTTGCATATTGATCGCACAAGCTCCCGCTTTTGTCGGTGGAACCATCGTCTACCAGCAACAAAGAAAAATCAGAAAATGTCTGCTGCAAAATAGAATCCACACAGGCCGGCAAAAAATTTTCTACATTATAAACCGGCACAACCACATCTACCTGAGCCATAAAATCCCCCTAAAATTTTATTTGCCGCGGAATACCCGCCGGCTCTCATGCAGGACAGAACGGATACTCTTGCGGAAGATAAGCAGATAGCCGCCATAAAGTGCTGCATAACAAACAAATCCCACCGCCGAAGGCAAAAGCCATGTAAAACAGACAAATCCCACTGAAAGAATACTTTCGGTGAGAACGCTGCGCAAAAACGACAAGTCCAAAAAGCGAGACAGTACCCATTCGGAGAGAATCTCACGGAACGCTACCGAAACCACCATAAATACAATAATCAGGTAAATATTGTGGAAAACATATCCTCCCAACAAGCTCAATCCAATGCTGACTCCAAAGCTGATTCCATTGATCCATAAAAGTGTCCGCTCCAGACGAAGCACTTTCATATAAGTGGTGCAGAGCAGATTCATCTTACTGTCAAAAGTACACAGCGGCAAAAGCAGAACCAGATAGGTCAGGCTCTCAGTATACTGCGGCAGCCATCTGCTCAGAATCACTTTCACCGGAATGTAGAACAAAAATGCCCCCGGCAAAACCAGATCCAAAAGGTCCCGAACCAACGAATAAAACTTTTTTAAATTCTTGTCATTTGCCTGCCGCAAAACCGGAAACAGCACCATACTGGCCTGTGAAATGAAGAGCAGAAAAAAGTTTGCCAAAGAAACCGAAAAAGAAAATTTTCCAAAGGCGTTAATCCCCCAGAGATTATCCACAACAAAACGCCCGCTGCCTAAAATCAGCATGCTTGCAATATTGGAAAGCATGAGCGTAATGCCGGTAAATACATTGATCTTCACTTCCGGCATTGCCTGAGCAATCGGAACTCCTTTATGGAAAACTATATCTCTGCCCTTGATCACGGTATAAATAAAGCTGATGGTCTTACCGGTCAAATACAGCAAAATAAAAGGAACAAAACTGCGTTCTTTATAAAAGAGCAGCACTAAAACTGCAACAATAAAGGACATCTTATCGATCAGGACGGAGGTGGAATAAACATTTACCCGATTCGTTGCCTGAAAGACATAGCAAAGCATTCCGCCTACATTGCCGACGACCATATAGGCAAACGTAATATAAAGCACAAACTGACGATTCGGATCAGAAATCTGCGTCATCGTATAGATGACACCCAAAATCGTCAGAATGATCTGAAACACTGCCGAAATCCAGAATTCTGTACAAAGCAAAGAATCATCTAGATCTTCATAGCGTTTCCCGCCGTAACGCAGATAGATGCCGTCGATAAAGCCGAACGAAAAGAAGCCCACATAGGAAACATAAAACAGAAAGAGCTGCCAATAGCTAAACTGTTCTTCCCCGAGAATCTTTGGAACGACCAGAGACATCATCATGCTCAGCAAAAGAGAAATTCCTTGAACCGCAAACGCATAAATCAGATTGTGCATCACGGCCTTAATGCCGGAACGTTTTTCAGACATGAAATTGAACTCCTAAATGTTTAAAATCAGGATGTTTTTGATCTTTATCGCTCAAAAGAAGCTTCATATCTTTAGAGATCGGCCATTTCACTCCAACAGTGGAATCGTCCCATTTAAGGCCGCCCTCATCTTCAGGGTGATAATATTCATCACATTTATAGGTAAATTCCGCTTCATCAGAGAGCACCAAAAATCCATGAGCGAAGCCGCGCGGAATATAAAACTGACGCTTATTTTCAGCCGACAGGATCACGCCGGTCCACTTGCCGTAAGTATCGCTGCCTGCACGCAGATCGACCGCTACGTCAAAGACTTCTCCGGAAACGACTCGGACCAGTTTTCCCTGCGGATAATTCTTTTGAAAATGAAGTCCGCGTAAAACTCCCTTTGTGGATTTAGACTGATTGTCCTGCACAAAAGTCATACCAAGGCCTGCTGCTTTAAACTCTTCATATTCATAAGTTTCCATAAAATAGCCACGTGAATCGCCAAAAACAGTCGGCTCAATAATATAAACACCCGAAATCTCAGTCTCTATAAAATGAAATTTTCCCATTTTGACTCTGCCTCCAAAAATTAAAGCTTTTTACTGTCCCGCCGTCCGCGCACAATCGCGCGGATCTTTGCGCATTTCTGCTTTTCAAACAGGACTTTCATCATCAGCCAATGCTTTACCTCATGCTTTTCCTGCGAAAGATCGGAAAGATACTCTGCATACTTCCGAATATAATAAGCGGAATTTCTTGCATAGTAATAGGTTCGCATCGGAGAATGATTATAAACATAAATTTTCTTCTGCAATCTTTTGATATGCAGAAGCTTTCCGAGATTCTCTAAAAAATCAACTTCATCCGCCCTGCCGAGCTGTTGATGAAGGCAAACGGAATTGACACGCAAAATCCGATAGCCGCGCTTTTTCAGGCGGATACAAAAATCATAATCCACATAATCGATAAAAAGCCGCTCATCAAATCCGCCGATTTCTTTCCATGCCTTTATTGAAGTCATCCCGGCAGAAGTAATACAGCGTTCCACTTCTGTAAAAGGTTCTTTAAATTCCGGCAAAGAAAGGGCCTCTCCCTTTTTTTCATAGAGAATCACCGGCGTGAAAATTGCGACATTTTTCTGCTCGATCTGTGAAAGATAAGCCCCAACCAGATTCTCCTCACAGACAGAATCCTGATCCAACGTTATGACCCACTCAAAACCATCTTTCTCGGCCATCTTCATACAAGCATTGAGTGCTGCGGCGATTCCTTTATTTTCTCCCAATGGAATGAGCGAGACTTTCTTGAAAGAAGATAAAAAGTTTTGTACAGCAGATAAATTTTCAGAACCGTTATCCGCAAGATATAAATGATCCACCTGCGGAGAAATATGCTTCAGATTCTGTTCCAGACGGGAAAGTTCCGGATTATAGAGAACAATTCCCGCAGCAATTTTGGGATTCATCGATTTGTGTACATCCTTTTATAATAATTCTGATAGTCACCGGAAGTCACATTTTTCATCCAGTCTTCATGGTCGAGATACCACTGAAGCGTCTTTTTAATGCCGACCTCAAACGTCGTCTCCGGATACCAGCCAAGTGCATTTTTAATTTTGGTCGGGTCAATTCCGTAGCGGCGGTCGTGCCCTTTACGATCCGTCACATGGCGAATCAGGTCTTCGCTTACGGTATCGTCGACATGTTCTTTAATATACCCAATAATTGTCTTAACAATGAAAATATTCGGCCGCTCATTATGGCCGCCAATATTATAAACTTCACCCAAAATGCCGCCGCGAATGACCATATCAATCGCCTTGCAGTGATCTTCTACATAAAGCCAGTCGCGAACCTGCATGCCGTCTCCGTAAACCGGAAGTTCTTTATGGCTGAGGGTATTATTCATAATCAACGGAATCAATTTTTCCGGGAACTGATAAGGCCCGTAGTTATTGGAACAGCGGGTAATATTAATCGGGAAATGGTAGGTATCAAAATAGGCCTTCACAAAAAGGTCTGCCGAAGCTTTGCTGGAAGAATACGGGCTGTGCGGACAAAGCGGCGTTGTCTCCATAAAGAAGCCTTCTTTGCCCAGAGCGCCGTATACCTCATCTGTCGAAACCTGGAGATATTTGACCCCTTCACGATACTGATCGTCTCCGATCAGCCATGCATTTTTTGCGCAGTTCAAAAGATTGACCGTACCGAGTACATTGGTCTCCACAAAAATTTCCGGATTGGAAATACTGCGGTCCACATGGCTTTCTGCTGCAAAGTTAACGACATAATCGATCTGATTCTCTTTAAAAACGTTTGTTACTGCTTCTTTATCACGAATATCAGCCTGTACAAAAGAATATCTCGGATCTTTTTCAATCTCTCTGAGGTTTTCCAGATTTCCTGCATACGTTAATTTATCCAGATTAATGATCGAAATATCGTCATATTTTTTTAGCATATAATGAATAAAGTTCGAACCGATAAATCCGGCGCCGCCGGTTACCAAATAGGTTTTTTTCATTCGTATCCCTCTCATTTCTTTAAGCTTTTTCGTTGATTTCAGTCAAATAGCGGCTCAAAGCATCCTGCCAGGTCGGCAGCCTATGAAACCCATTTTCCACCAGTTTATCTTTGGACATTCTGGAGTTTTCCGGGCGATGTGCTTTTGCCGGGTACTGATCGCTTGGAATTGCATGCACCTTTGTAGAACGTCCGGCCTGACGAAAAATCTCTTTGGCAAAATCCGACCAGCTGCAGTAACCCTCATTGGTTGCATGGTAAACCCCATATTTTTCCGTTTCGGCCATATCGCAGAGAAGCGGCGCCAAGTCCGCTGTATAAGTAGGAGAACCGATCTGATCGCAAACGACCGAAACTTCATCGTGTGTTTCGGACAAGCGCAGCATCGTCTTGATAAAGTTGTTCCCATTCTTGCCGAACACCCACGAAATTCGGACGATAAAATAGCGGTTAAGCAGGGCTTGTACCGCTTTTTCACCTTCCAGTTTCGTTTCTCCGTAAACACTCAGCGGACCGGTGGGATCGTCAGGCTCATAAGCATGATCCCCCACGCCCGGAAAGACATAATCCGTACTGATATAAATCATTTTTGCATTGAGTTCTTTACAGACCTTTGCAATATTTCGCGGCCCTTCTTCATTGACTTTACGGCAAAGATCAAGCTGTTCTTCCGCACGGTCCACCGCCGTAAACGCGGAACAATGAATCACGGTGTCCGGATGATATTCTTTGATAAACTTTTCCGTTGCCTCTAAGTCTGTAATATCAAACTGCTCCAGATCAGCCCCGATACAGTCAATCTTTCTGCTCTTGAGCACTTTCATCACATCATAGCCAAGCTGGCCTTTTACGCCTGTTACCAATACTTTCATAATCGGTTCCTTTCCAAAATCAATACCGAATTTTTCCTTCTAGCACTTTTTTTAAATGCACCCCATACGTAGACTTTCCGTAAAGATTGGCAGAGTCCAAAAGTTCTTTCGGACTGATCCAGCCGTTACGGAAAGCAATTTCTTCCGGAGCGGAAATTTGAATGCCCTGACGGGTTTCAATCACTTTGACAAACTCAGAAGCTTCATTGAGTGCGTCCATTGTGCCGGTATCAAGCCAAGCATATCCGCGGCCCAATGTCACCACATTCAGAGTTCCCTCTTCCAGATATATTTTATTTAAATCAGTAATTTCCAGTTCGCCCCTTGCAGAAGGCTTTACGCGGTGCGCGTATTCGCAAACATGGCTGTCATAAAAATAGAGTCCGGTTACCGCATAGTTGGATTTTGGATGGCTGGGCTTTTCTTCCAGAGAGACCGCCCGTCCTTCTTTATCAAATTCAACGATTCCAAACCGCTCCGGATCCTCCACATAATAGCCGAAAACCGTTGCGCCGGATTTCTGAGCGGCTGCTTTGCGCAGATGGTCTCCCAGTCCGCTTCCATAAAAGATATTATCTCCCAGCACCATTGCGCAAGAATCCCCATTAATAAATTCTTCTCCCAAAAGGAATGCCTGAGCAAGTCCATCGGGAGAGGGCTGTTCTTTATAAGAAAGATGAACCCCGTATTTGGAGCCGTCCCCTAAAAGCCGTTCAAAATTCGGCAGATCATGCGGCGTAGAAATAATAAGGATATCACGGATTCCCGCCAACATTAAGGTGGAAAGCGGATAATAAATCATTGGTTTATCATAGATTGGAAGCAGCTGTTTGGAAGTAACCATCGTAAGCGGATAAAGCCGCGTACCGGACCCCCCTGCAAGAATAATTCCTTTCATCAGAAAAAAGCCCCTTTCTTATTTTTTCTCTGAGCTTTGAATTTTATAAAAAGCACATGTGGCTAATTCTTATTTGGTGGAAGCGATGCCCTTTCCGGATGATTTTTCCATTTTTTAAAATACAAAAGCATCGAAGAAATCTGAATCTTCAAAAAATGAAAGCTTTTGGAACTGGCACGCTCCCAGAGATGTGTTACACTGGTAAACGGGCAAAACAAAACTTCTCCGTACTTTTGGGCTCTTCTGGTAAGATCGGCGTCCTCAAAATACATAAAGAAATCATCGTCAAAACCGCCCAACTTTTTTAGGATATCCGTACGGATAACGGAAAAACACCCCGTACAAAAATCAATGGGAGTGGGCTCTGTCAGCTTCTCATCTTTCATGGTATATTCTGCGCGCCACTTGGAAAAGGGTCCCCCGAGTCTTTCCAGTCTACCACCCATTAAATAGCGAATTTTGGGTCGGCGTTTTGGCAGAAACTGCTCCGTTCCATCCTCATTTAAAATTTGCGGCGTTACCATAACCGCCTCCGGATGGTTGTCCAGATACTCGCAAAGCTTTGGAATCGAATCCTCCCGAATGCTGATATCGGGATTGACGATTGCGTGATACTGAGAATCAATTTTTTTGATAATTTGATTATGACCGTGGCCGAAGCCTTTATTTTCTTTAGAACGCAAAACCGTTACAATGGGATAATGCTGCTCAATCCACTCTGCCGTGCCATCTGTGGAACAGTTGTCCAAAATGACCACTTGACATTCTTCCGGTGAAAAAAAAGAAGTCAGCTGAGAAAGCAGCCGTCCAATTTCATTTTTACTATTATAAGTGACAATCCCAACGGAATATCGGTACATGAAACCTCCCCTTCCCTGATTCCTCATCGAAAACAGGTTTTGAATTTCGTGTAAAAATTCTATCTTAAAACTCGTAATTCACATAATTCAACTAATATTTACAGTCTTATTAAGTATATACAAAATGAATTTCAAATGCAAGACTTATAAAATGAACGTTTTGTAACGTCAAAATGTTCCATTTTTTCTATTGATCCGTCGAGAATAAATGCTTAAACTTATGCTCCGAATTTTAATATTGTATTTTTTATCTGTAAAAAGCTTCTAATTAAAGTGTAAAAAAATGTATCTTTTCATTGAATTTTGTAAAAATGACTTTTATAATGAGTACATATGTATAAAAAAGGAAAAGTTGCGTTTTAAACTGTTGAATTGCTCTAGAAAGAGGCCTTTTCTTTTTCTGTAAAATTCTTTTTTAAGGAAGGCGGCAATTAAATGAATTCCCCCAAAAATGAATTTTCCGTTTTGCAATCGCATCCTATCTTTGCTCTCTCCTCGAGTCAGAAAAACATCTGGAACTTAGAGCAACTTTATTCTGGCACTCCAATGAACGTTATTACGACTTCTCTTTCAATCAATGGAACTTTTAAAATTTCTTTTTTGATAGAAGCAATTCAATTTGTTTTAAAAAACGACTCTGCTCTACGCATTCAAATTCATCAAAAAAATGGAACTCCTATCCAAAGAGTCTCTCCATATACAAAGCCGTCGATTTCGGTGTTCGATTTTTCACAAACCGGAAAAGGAGGGCTTTTATCCTGGGAAAAAGCAGTGGCTCATGAAGCATTTCCGATCAATGACCACCCGCTTTTTTATTTTTCTGTTTTTAAAACAGGAGAGACAAGCGGTGGTGTGCTTTTTAAAATCCATCATCTGATTTCGGATGGGTGGTCTCAAACGCTGATTGCCAACCGTATCGCTTTAACTTATCAGGCACTTCTAAATGGAGAAGCCCTTCCAAAAATCTTTTTTCCAGACTATTCGGAACATTTAAAGCGGGAACAAATGTATCTGGATTCCGAGATACAAAAATCGGATGAACTTTTCTGGGAAAAGCAAGCTTCTCTTTTTAAAGGAATCAACTTCCCCCAAAAACAAACTCTTTTCGCCAAAAGTGCTGTCGGAGAGCGAAAATCTTTTGTCCTTACTGATAAATTAGACAAAACTTTAAAAGTGTTTTGTCAACAAAATCACATTGCGCCATTTCTGCTTTTTTACGCGGCACTTGCAATTTATCAACAAAAGATTTCCGACTCTTCAAATATCTGTATCGGTGTTCCGATTTTAAATCGCCCGACTTTTCTTGAAAAACAAATGACCGGCATGTTTGTCAGCACTCTTCCGTTCGTTTTCGAAATAGACGAATCCGAGACATTTGAAGAGCTGATTCAAAATCTTGTCGTAGCCTGGTATGATTTACTGCGTCACCAACAGTATCCTTTTCAGAAAATCACAGAACTTTTCAGAAAATCGATTCCCGGAACCGATCGAATTTTCCAAGTGGCACTCTCTTACCAGGATACCCATCTTATTCCTGCTAAATCTTCTTCTCTGAATTTTTCCGGGTACTGGTTTTACAGCGGCTGTCAGGCGGAAGCTTTGGTCATTCATTTAGGCAATTTAGAGGTAGGGAGCCCCCTCTCAATCGACTATGATTACCAGGTACAGCTTTTTTCTGAAAAAGAAATCACGAATCTTCATGAATCTTTGATAGAGATTTTAAAGGCAGCAATCGAATCGCCGCAAGAAGTGCTCTCTCAGCTTCCGATTCTTCCAAAAGCGGAACAGGAAAAAATTCTTTTTGAATTTAACAAGAATCATGCGCCGATAAAGTCGGGCAGTCTCTATGAAAATCTCTTGAAAGCGGCCGAAGAAACTCCGCAAAAGACTGCTCTGGCCTGTGAAAACAGCCAGCTTTCTTTTGAGCAGTTATTTTCGATTGCAGAAAATTTTGCATCTGCAATTCATTCGTTTTGTCCAAACGGTCATGAACTGATTGCCGTCACTTTGCCGAAAGGATTCCTCTTAATTACCGCCATGATCGGAATTGCTCAATCCGGGAATGCGTGGCTCCTGCTTCCTCAGGAATTTCCATCGGAACGTTTAAAAGTTCTTTTAAAGGAAAGTGGAGCCGCCCTTTGGATCTGCGACGAAACAAATTTGGAACAAGCCTCTATGCTGACAAAAATCCCCTGTCTGTCTGCAGAAGCAATTTCTTCAAAAGAAGCTTCCTTAAAAGCGTTACCGGTTTCTCAGGATTCGCTTGCCTATGTGGTTTATACCTCCGGCAGCACCGGTACGCCTAAAGGAGTGGAAATCGAGCAGAAGAGCCTCCTTAATTTTGCATTTGCAATGGCAGCTATTTATCAGGAAAAAACAGTTCTGTCCATCTGCAATATCGGCTTTGACGCTTTTTTGCTGGAAAGTATCTGCGCTCTTTTAAACGGGTGCACCGTCGTTCTGGCAACGCAAAAAGAGCAGGAAAATCCGGACGAACTTGCTCGATTGATTCTCACACAAAACGTATCGTTTCTTTCAACAACCCCATCCCGTCTGGCAGCTTATCTGCAAGATCAGGCATTTGCAGACTCTATTTTGGGGCTGGAAGGAATCCTCTGCGGAGGAGAATCGATTCCATGGGAACTCATCGAGACACTAAAGTCTAAAACCCATGCTAAAATTTACAATCAATATGGTCCGTCTGAAGCCACCATTGGAGTCAGTCTGCAGCTCTTAAATTCAGAAAAGATTCTCACAGCGGGAACCCCTATGCAGAACTGTTCTCTTTATATTCTGAATTCTCATTTGCAGCCCCTGCCGATCGGCGTTTCCGGAGAACTTTTTATCGGAGGAGTGTGCCTAAGTAGGGGCTATCGCGGCAGAAAAGATCTGACCGAATTCGCCTTCTGCAAAAACCCATTTGTGCCGGGAGAACGTCTTTATAGAACCGGCGATCTTGCCCATTTTACTGCCGATGGAAAAATCATCTTAGACGGCCGGAAAGATCAGCAAATCAAACTTCGCGGCTATCGTATGGAACCGCAGGAGATTATTTCCTGCCTAACCTCTCACCCACAAATAAAAGAAGCCGCCCTGCGCCTTTTTCATCAGGGAGAAGCATCTTATCTTGCGGCTTATTATACCTCGGACTCCGATTTATCTGAAACACAGCTGATTACCTATATGGCCTCCTATCTGCCCGCTCCAATGATTCCAACAGTATTTATAAAAATGTCTGCACTTCCGCTCACTGCAAACGGAAAAGTAGATGAGAAGCGGTTGCCAAAACCACAGAAACAAATGGGGGATTCTTTGGCAGAAACTGCCGTGCAAAAAACGCTGCTGCAAATTTTCAGCCATGTGCTAAAGCAGGAATCTTTAAACATTGACAGCGATTATTTTCTTTCAGGCGGAGATTCTCTCAACGCAATGGGAACTCTTTGTCAAATTCACGATCAACTGGGAGTCTCTCTAAAAATTTCAGATCTTTACGCTTTTCGCACGGTACGTCGTCTGGAAAAGAAAGTGCAGGAAGAACGCACACAATGCGGGATTTCGGTCTCTCAAAGAATTCAGCCAGCACCGTTTCATGAGAGTTATCCGCTTTCTCCTGCACAGAAAAGTCTCTATTTTCAGTCTCAGCTCGATCCCCAGAAGATCTCCTACAATATGCCGGGCGCTTTTCTTTTCTCCGAAAAGCCGGATGAATCTCGGCTCGAAAACGCTTTTTGCGAACTAATTGCCGACGAGGAGATCTTCCGAACTGCTTTTTATATGAATGAGTCAGAACCGCGTCAAAAAATCCTGGAAAATGTTCCTTTCCGTCTACAGCATCTAAAGGACGAAACCTTCGAACAAGCGGCTGGCCGTTTTGTCCATCCGTTTCAGCTTGACAAGCCCCCGCTTCTCCGTGCTGCACTCTGGCATTCTCCAAAAGACAAGTGGATTCTCCTTATCGATTCACATCACATTATCGGAGATGGTCTCAGCACGCCGCTTCTTTTGCAGCGTCTCAATGCCCGCTACTGCGGGGACCCAAGAGAGCCACAGAGAATCTTCTATAAAGACTATGCCTACCTGCTGGGAAAACAGAATCCATCGAATTCTGCCCATTTCTCCTACTGGGAAAAAGCGCTCTCAGGCACGCCGGATTTTCTGGACATCCCTTTGGATTTTGCTCGTCCAAAACAGTTTGACTACTGTGGAGACTCTATCGAATTCTCGCTCAGCCATGATCTCAGCGAAAAGTGTCAAAAATATTGTCAGAAAAACGATCTCTCTTTCTTTACCTTTTTCATTGGGATTTATGGGATTCTTCTCTCAAAATGGAGCGGATCAGAAGATTTTCTAGTTGGTACTCCGGTCTCGAACCGACCTGATCCCGCACTTCAAGATGTTCTGGGTGTTTTTATTCATTCCCTGCCCTTAAGAATCACCCCGCAGCGTAAAGAAACCTGTACACAATATTTTTCGGATTTAAAAAAATCCGTAATCGGGCTTCTGGATCATCCTGACATTTCCATGGAAGAACTGATTTCCATCACAGGCGCACAGCGCGATCTAAGCCGCAATGCTCTCTTTAATATTCTTTTTTCCTATCGGCCGATTTCTGAAGAAGCATTTCGGTTTCATGGAAAGCCATTAAAATATCTGCCCATTCCTACCAAAACCGCAAAGCTTGATCTCAATCTGGAAGCACGCAATGAAAATGGGCAATTTATTTTTTACTTGGAATATGCGAAAACTTTATTCCTTCCGGAAACGATTCAGCTTCTCTCCAGAAGTTACTGCACACTGGTGAAACGTATTCTTCAAAATGATCAGCAGGAGATCTATGATTTAGACCCGACCTCAGAGAGAGACCGTCTGGAACTCCTCGTTCTCCCGAATCGTATGAGTATGCCTTACCTAAACGAATGTATGGATCAGATTTTTGATGAAACTGCGGCGATCATTCCAAACTCTCCTGCAATCCGCTGTCATGGGCATACGACTACCTTTGCACAATTACAAGCCCGCTCTGATTCTCTTGCCGGACAGCTGCAGCGAGCAGGCGTAAAGCACGGTGATTATGTTGCATTGGCAGCCTCCAGAGGCTCCGACCTCGTTGCGGGAATGTTGGGCATTTTAAAAGCAGGCGCCGCCTATATGCCGATCCTTTCCAATTTTCCGAAAGAACGCATCTGCTATATGCTGGATATTTCGGGTGCAAAACTGCTTTTTTGCGATCCGGATACGCAAAAGGAACTGCCAGACGACCTTCCCTGTAAAATTTTAACGATGACAGATAAAATTGTCCCCCGTCTGCCTGTTTCGGGACGTTCCCCAGAAGACGCTATCCATATTCTCTTTACATCAGGTTCTACCGGCAAGCCAAAAGGAGCTGTCCTTCCCCACCGCGCCCTGGCAAATCTTTTGGGCACCATGCGGCAGGTTTTTAAGAACGTCCGCGGGGCAAGTCTCTGCATTGCCGGTGTGATTTTTGATACGTTTATTACAGAAACGCTTCTGACCTTTGCAATGGGAAGATGCTGCGTCATGGCAGACGAAAACGAAATGCTTTTGCCTTGGGAAATTGCCCGCCTTGTCCGTGAAGAGCATGTCGAATTTTTGCAGTTTACCCCCACAAGACTTCAGATGTGTTTAAACAACGAGGAATTTCTTAGCGTTTTGCCTCAAATCAAGCTATTATTTTCCTGTGGAGAACTGCTGACTCCTCAGCTTTTGGAATCCCTGCGAAAAACCGGTGTTGAACAAATTTATAATCTCTATGGACCAACAGAAGTAACCGTTTATATGACCTGTATTGACATGACACACCGCAAAAAGATTTCCGTCGGAAAAGCAATTCCAAATTGTCACACCTATGTCTTAGATGAAAATCTGCGTCCGGTTATGCCGACTGCACGCGGCGAACTTTATATTGGCGGAGACTGTCTTTCTATCGGTTATGTAAACCGGCCGGATCTGACAAAGAATTCTTATCTTCCAGACCCGTTCTGTCCGGGAAGTCGAATGTATAAATCCGGAGATATTGTTCGGATGCTGCCCGACCGCTCCTTTGACTTTGTAGAACGCCGGGATTTACAAGTGAAATTAAACGGCCAGCGTGTGGAACTGGACGAAATTGCAGGACAAATCCTCGCTTCAAAGTTGGTAGCAGAGGCAGCTGTGATCGCAGTTCGCAGTAAAATTGCCATGGAACTTCGCGCTTTTGTCGTGCCCAAAAAAGGGCAGTCTTCTCCCGATCTTTCCGCACTAAAATCATTTCTTTCTGAAAAGCTTCCAAAATATATGATTCCCTCTACTTTTATTGTTTTGGAATCCCTGCCGAGAACCGCCAGCGGAAAAACAGACCGGCAAGCTTTAAAAGCTTATCGGGTGAATTCTGCAGCCTCCCTTTCTCCTCAAAAGGACAGTTGTCCGCCTGCTCTACCACAAAAGGAGATATGGCCTTCTTCCGATGGATCGCACGATTCTCCTACCGAAGAAATTCTCTTAGAAATTTGGACTTCTGTCCTCAACCGTGAAAGCTTGGACCCTGATGAGTCCTTCTTCGATCAGGGAGGAACCTCTTTAACCGCACTGACAATCCTCAGCCGTTATTTTCGGAAAGGCTGGGCGATGACGTTGGCACAGTTTTACGAGGCGCCCACCCTCAATGGTCAGCTAAAGCTGCTATCGAAAGGATCTGACAATTCCTCTAAAACAGAACTTTATAAAAAGCCGACAGAATCAAAAATTTTCTCTTCGGCAATTTCTCAAATTGACTCGGAATTTTCAGCTTCCCAAGCAAAAAAGAGCGCTGTATTTTTAACTGGCAGCACCGGATTTTTAGGCGCTCATTTATTAAAAGAGCTCATAGATAATGGATGTCAAAAATTATATTGCCTTGTTCGCGGCGGGGAGCCGGAGCGTCTGTTCCAAATTCTCTCCGATTATTTTGGGGAACAATGGGTCTCCCAAAACAAACAAAAACTAAAAATTTCGGATGGGAATCTTTGCCGTCCGCTGATGGGACTTTCGGAAAATACATTAAATGAATTGACCGGTTCTGTCGGAACCATTCTTCACGCAGCGGCCGACGTCCGTCATTATGCAGAAGAGGATCTCTCTCTCCGCACAAATGTAGACGGTACGGTACAGGCAATTCATCTCGCCCAAAGGACTGGTGCAGAACTGCTCCATATTTCCACTGCCAGCGTCTGCGGCGATTATCTTCTGGAACATCCCTCAAAGGAAGTCCGTTTTACAGAAAACGATTTGGATATTGGACAAAACTGGGAAGAAAATCTCTATGTAAAAGGAAAATTCCTAGCAGAACAAAAAATATTCTCTGCTGCTTCTCATGGGCTTCGCGCACAGATTTTTCGAATTGGAAGGCTGGTTGGACGCAGTCAAGATGGAAAATTTCAGCGCAATCCGAAGAGCAATGCTTTCTATGGGTTTTTGCGCGGTCTGCTGCTTTTAAACTGCGTCCCGGATTCTCTTAAAAATACCCCGATCGAGCTTTGCCCTGTTGATGAATGTGCAAAAGCGATCGTACTGCTTTCTCTTCATTCCAGCGCAAAATCTCCTGCGGTCTATCATTTACTGAATCCGCACACCTGGCCGTTATGGGAATTAGTCCATATACTTTCTCCATCTGCTCAGATAGTGGAAGATTCCATATTTGAAAAACAAATGCTGCAAAAAATGGAGCAGCTTCCTGAACTTTTAATTGCTCCTCTCGTAGAAATCTGGAACCGTTCCCGCAGCAAACCGGTACATATCATTCCCTCCTGCGAACAAACGGTTACGCATTTACAACAACTAGGATTCGAATGGAAAAATCCAGAACCGACCGTCTTATTAAAGCAATTTCTTCAATTTGACTCTTAAAGGAGGCAAAAATTTTGATTCCAGACGTTGTTTGCACGATCTTTTCCTTTTCAATTCTTGCGATTTTATTTTTTGTAACACACAGTGTCAAAAAGGGAAACCTTCGTCTGATCCATCGGCTGTTTTTTACGCTGGCTCTTGCAATGGCCGTCTTTATGGGTGCCCTTCTGGTCATGCGCTGTATTAATCCAGACGATACTTTTGGGCTTTGGCTCTGCGATTCCACCACTTATTTTGGCGGACCGCTAGCTTCTACCGATTGCCTGCTCATTGCTTTAATCTTTATCAACGGGTTGGAAAAATTTCCGAAACACTATTATTGGTTTCTGGTCATCCCGACCTGCACCGTAATTCTAGCATGGACAAATCCACTGCATCATTTGATGTATAAACATTTTTCCGTGATCCCCGATCAAATTGTTTTCGGGCCGTTTATGATGGTAAATGGAATCTACTGTTATATCTGCATGATTGCCTCGATTGCCCTCATGACAAATTTTGCGATTCACAATCATAACCGCTTGTATATAAAGCAAACCATCTGCTTTTCGATCGGTGCTGCTGTGCCGTTAATCGTCAGTTTCCTTGCAACCTTTAGAATTGTTGATTTTCAGATTTATGCAACGCCGCTGGCCTTTAATGTAACGATTTTTCTTGATGGATTCGCAATTTTTTATTTTCATATTCTTGATATCAAGCCATTGGCAACTCAGCAAATCCTAGATTCTTTCACCGACGGTTATCTTGTTTTAAGCGATCATTATCTGGTGTTGGACTATAACAAACCATTTGAAAAAGTTTTCGGAAAAGCAAATGGGATTCAGGAAAATCAGTATCTTCCCAGTGTTCATGGAAATTCTTTGGACCGCTCCTGTCTTGTCAATTTGCTGACCTCTTTGGGAACTTGCCGCCAGACCGGTTCCAGTATCTCCTATGAACAATCCATCACACTCCCCAACGAAGGAGAAGGTTACCATCAAAAATACTACATGGTGGAGATCACTCCCCTCATTCTTCAAGATAAAATCGGCGGATTTTTGGCCAGCTTTAAAGATGTCTCCATGATGAAAAAAAGCATTCAGCGTTTACAGGAAAGCCAAAAACGCATGGTGGAACAAGAACGGCTGGCTTCCCTTGGACAAATGATCGGCGGGATTGCACATAATCTAAAAACCCCAATTATGGCAATTTCGGGAGGAACGCTTGCCATTAACAATCTGGTTGATGAATGCTGCAAAAGTTTAGGCGACCCAGAAGTAAACGAAGACGACTACCGCCAAATCTATCAGGAGATGACCGAATGGCTCAGCCGGATTCGGGAATCCTGTTCTTATATGTCCGATATTATTTCGGCAGTCAAAGGACAGGCCATCAGCATGAGTCAGGAAACGCCAAACCAAACATTTGCTTTAAACGATGCAATTAAGCGCGTGGAAATTTTAATGCGCCATGAATTAAAAAGCAAAAAATGCACTTTAAAAATCCAGCAGGATTTTTCCGGAGAAGCTTTACTGCAAGGAGATATTAACGGCCTTGTTCAAGTCCTTAATAACTTAATTTCCAATGCAATTGATGCTCAAAAGCCGGACGGAGGGCTGATCGAACTGTCTCTCAAAAAAGACAACCAGGCCTTGATTCTTTCTATCCGTGATCATGGCACAGGTATTCCGCCGGAAATCATGGCAAAGCTGTTTAAACAAATGTATACCAGCAAAGGAAGTTTAGGCACCGGACTAGGACTTTATATTTCAAATTCAATTATAAAAGCAAAATTCAATGGCATCATGTGGGCAGATAATCATCCTGAAGGAGGTGCTGTCTTTGGTATCTCTATTCCTGCCGAAACGGTTACTTTTTCCGAGGAGGGAACTTTACAATGAGAAAACACCGCATCTCCGTACAACAAAATGATATTTCGATTCTTACACTTGACGATGATGAAATCATGACGCTGACAGTACAGTCTTATCTGCAGGAATTTGGATATCATGTAGACACCGAAAACAATCCGGAACGTGCGATCGAGCGCATTCGTACTGGAAATTATGATATTTTGCTTCTGGATTATCTGATGTCTCCAATTTGTGGAGACGAGGTCGTTACAAACATTCGCGCTTTTAACCAGGATCTTTATATTATTCTTTTAACAGGTCACAAAGACCTAGTTCCCCCGGTCAAAACAATTCGAGAACTCGATATTCAGGGGTACTATGAAAAGAGTGACCGCTTTGATCAGCTTGGCCTTTTGGTAGAATCCTGCGTAAAATCAATTCGGCAGATGCGCACGATTCGCTATTACAAAAATGGTTTACAAGATATTTTAGAAAAAAGTCTCGAACTATTTCAAAAGCAGCCATTGCAGCAGCAGATGGATTTAATTTTGGAACAACTCAAGTTTTTATTTTCGATTGAAGACGGATTTGTTTATATTTCGCAAAAAAGTATAGGAACACTTTTTTCCGGAATCGGGAATCTGAAAGAAGGGAAGAAATCAGCAGATAAAATTTGGGAACAATCCCGCGACAAAGAGGATGATTCCCAAATTGATTCCGAAAATCCGTTTCTAATAATTCCATTAATTGATGAATACCATCAGCAAATCGGGATCATCGGAATTTCAAGTTCCACCCATCATTTTCCAGATCATCAACTCTTACAGCTTTATGTCCGCCAGGCAACCGCAGCTCTGCAAAACCGCATGCTTCAAAATATGGTTGACCTGACAAATGCGCATTTGCAAAAAACGTATACTCGATTGGAGCAGCAATTTGCAGAAATGACAAATGCAGTGCGTTCCATGGTAGATGCAAAAGATATTTATACGTCTAACCACTCCAACCGGGTCTCTTATTATTCCGAATTGATTGCAAAATCGATGGGCAAAAGTAAGGAATTTGTCAAAAGGATCCGTGTTGCCGGTCTTTTTCATGATATCGGAAAAATCAAAGTTCCTGATCAAATTTTGTTGAAAAGCGGTCCTTTGACTGATGAAGAATTTAAAGTGATCAAAAGGCATCCAAAAGATGGTGCCGTCTTGCTTTCTTCCATTCGTTCCTATCAGACAATTGCGCCTATTGTTCTAAGTCACCATGAACATTGGGACGGAACTGGATATCCAAACGGAATATCCGGTTACGAAATTCCGGAAGAATCCAGAATTATCAGCGTCGCAGATGCGTTTGATGCAATGACCTCTCACCGCCGCTACCGCAATAATTTAACCCTGGAACAAGCAAAACAGCAATTAATTGAAGGCCGTGGAAAGCAATTTGCCCCGGAACCTGTCGATGTATTTCTTTCCATTTTGGATCAAAATCCGAATATTCTTTCTAATTCCAATTCCACAAGCAATTCCACTAACTTTTAAAGAAAAGGAGACAAAACCATGCATTCTTATCCATATTACCCCACCACTTGTTATGATACTTTTTCATCCTTCCTTTCTGGCATTCAGGTACGGTATAAAAATCAGCCGGCCATTACGGAATATAATCAGGACGGGGTCCCTCATACACTTACTTACCAGCAAATTTATCAAACTGCTCATGAATTTGGAGAAGCACTTCTTCAAAAAGGATTACAGGGAAAACACATCGCTATTGCTGGAGAAAACAGTCTGGAATGGTTGATTTCCTTTTTTACAGTAACTGCTATCGGTTCTGTTGCGGTCTTAATTGACATTGACCAGGATACGGATACCATTCGCAAAATGATTTCTTCTGCAGACTGCGATTTTTTGATTATGTCCGATTCTGTAAAAAAGCTTTTCTCAAAAGATGGCCCTATTTCACAAATGGCAAATGTCAGCATATGCTCAGATGACAAAAAAGCGCCGAACAGTTTTCAGAATGTCTGTGCACAAGGTGCTCAGTTAATTGCGCAGCAGGAAAAAGCATTTTTAAATCTTAAAACAGACGGTAATGATTTGGCGGTAATTGCCTTTACCTCCGGAACAACCAATGCTTCTAAAGCGGTCATGCTCTCTCAAAAAGGAATCTTAATTAATGCCGGTCAATCTATGGCGATGGTAAAATTTACAGAAAAAGTATTCACCTTTCTTCCGTTTTTCCATACCTATGGAATTACCTGCTGCGTTTTGAATGCACTGATTGCCGGTTGCCATCTCTGCATTAACGGGAACCTCAAAACGTTCCAGCGCGATCTTGCTCTTTTTTCTCCTGGAACCTTACTGGCTGTTCCCCTTGTTATGGAAATTATAAACAAAAACTTATCACAAGCTTTATCAGAAGCCGGTTTGCCGGAAAATCCACCCGAAAAACAACTTCTTTGGTTTCACCGAAAAAAAGAATCGGTCCCACCTGAATGGAAAGCAATTAAGCAGAAATGTTTAGGCGATCTTTCTCTTTTGATCTGTGGAGGTGCTTGTCTTGCTCCGGATGTAGTTGAGAGAATGCACAAATTCGGCATCGTTTGTCTAGAAGGATATGGAATTACAGAATGTTCCCCACTTATCAGTGTAAACCGCAACAAGGATTATTGCTTTGGCAGTGTGGGAAAAGTTCTTCCCTGCTTCCAGCTCAAGCTGCAAGAGGATGAAATCCTTGTGCGCGGCGACAGCGTGATGATCGGATATTACAAAGATAAGAAATTGACGGATTCCGTTTTAACTGACGGCTGGTTCCACACCGGTGATCTCGGAGTTCTGGATAAAAACGGTTTTCTACATATTACCGGCAGAAAAAAGAATTTGATTGTTCTGAAAAACGGGAAAAAGGTCTCTCCAGAAGAAATAGAAACCCGCGTATCTCAATTACCACTTGTAAAAGAGGTCATTGCCTACGGAGCAAGCATTGGAGAAGTTAAGGATAATGCCAGACTTGCCGTCATGATCTATCCGGACCCTGACAAAACACAGGGAATGAATTCTTATGAGGTCTTGAACCTTTTGCAAAAACAAATTGATGAGCTGAATGTTGAATATCCATCTTACAAACAAATTCAGCTTGTCAATCTGCGCGAGACACCTTTCGAAAAAACATCTGCGCAAAAAATTAAACGGCAGATTTAGCGATGGAGATAATAAGAGGAGGAAGCGAATTTTGGAAAATTTATTAAATACACTGCAATCGATCATCTATGAAATCACCGGAAAACAGGGAATAACTTATGAAACCGACCTCGTAAAGGATTTACAGCTAAATTCTTTCGACCTGATCAACATTGTGTGTGCCTGTGAAAAAAAGTTTCATATTACGATTGAAACACGGGAAATTTGGAAGCTGCACCGCATTAAAGATGTCATTTCTTATTTACAGGATAAGGGCGTACAATGACAAAAATTTTTCTCTTTCAAAAAGGTCAGGATTTTTCGCCTGAATACGCGCTGCAAAAATCTCTGCATCTTTTTGATTCAGATTCCGATTTTCATGCCGTAAAATTAGAGCATCAAAAAAGTGGTCAACCCTATCTAAGCGGAATTCCTTACACGATCTCCATCTCACACAGCGGTACTTTTTGGGGGTGTGCGCTCTGCGACTGCGACAAAATTGGTTTTGATATTCAGATCGTTGAACAAAATCGGGAAATGGATTCTATCGCCAAACGGTTTTTTCATCCAGCAGAATATTCTCATCTATGCCAAACACAGTTCTCTGATTTCTTTTCCATATGGGCAGCAAAGGAAAGTTATGTCAAATACTTAGGCAGCGGCATCGACGAAAATTTTTGCCGTTTTTCTACCGTTGATCAAAACGGACTTTTGTCTGCAATAAACGGAGCCGCTCTTTATCCCATTAAGTGCGACTCCTCCTATCGAGTTTTTTGCTGCGGTGGAAAATCGACTCCGTCTCTTTATTATTTTGCTAAAAAAAAGGGATACTGAAATTCTTTCAGCATCCCTTTACTATTTTGTTTCTGTCATTCAGATTTCATAATCAAACGCGGTGCGCCCACAAATCATCTTTGCAACCAAAGCCTTAATTTTTAAATGTTCCGGGTGAACTTGATACTGCTCTTCGTCCTCTTTAGAATCAAATACACACTCTAAACATAAATCATAATCTCCGGGTTTATAATTGGCCCCGACTTGTACGGATTTTAATCCATCAACAATTCCAATCAGTGCATTAAAGCGACTGCGCAACAGTGCCGCATCTGCTACTGCATTTCTTCGTTCTGAGTCTTTTAGCTTCCAGAAAACAAGATGTTTCACCATGGATGGGGAACCTCCTTTGAGTACGAATCGACTTTAAGCGAACTATTTTGTCGTCTAAAGCCGATTTTTACTATATCACATTTGATAAAAAATTTCTATGCTTTTTCAGAACTTTTTAGATTTTCGTTTCTCTTATTTTTGAGAAGAAGCGGTCAGTTCCTTGCCGTCATAATCCACTACGATCGTGCTGCGCGGCGCAATCTCACCTGCAATCATTTTTCTTGCAATCAACGTTTCGACCCTGCTCTGCAGGAATCTCTTAAGCGGACGTGCGCCATAAGCAGGATCAAATGCCTGATCCACAACATAATCGCGGGCACGGTCAGTAATCGTCACATCCAATTCTTTATCTGCCAGACGGCGGCGAAGATCTTTCATCTGCAAATTAACAATCTGATCAATCTCCGAGCGCTGCAAAGGTTTATAGAAGACAATTTCATCTAGGCGGTTTAAAAATTCCGGACGGAACTGTTTTCTGAGCAGTGCCTGGACCTGATTTCTTGCTTCTTTGCTGATAGAACCATCCGCTCCGATTCCTTCCAGAATATACTGGGAACCCAAATTAGAAGTCAGAATAATAATGGTATTCTTAAAATCAACGGTACGGCCCTGACTGTCTGTAATTCTTCCATCATCAAGGACTTGAAGCAGCACATTAAAGACATCCGGATGGGCTTTCTCCACCTCATCAAACAGCACCACACTGTAAGGATGGCGACGAACGGCTTCGGTCAGCTGACCGCCCTCTTCATAACCAACATACCCCGGAGGCGCTCCGATTAAACGGGATACGCTGAATTTTTCCATATACTCCGTCATATCAACCCGAATCAGATTTTTTTCATCATCGAACAGCGTCTCGGCCAACGCTTTTGCAAGCTCTGTTTTGCCGACACCGGTAGGCCCAAGAAACAAGAACGAACCGATCGGGCGATTAGGATCCTGAATGCCTGCACGGGAACGCAGAATTGCATCCGCCACCTTTTGGACTGCTTCGTCTTGGCCAATCACCCGCTGATGAAGCTGTTCATCAAGGTGCAGAAGCTTTTCTCTTTCGCCTTCCATCAATTTTGCTACGGGGATTCCGGTCCAGCGCCCTACAATCTCTGCAATCTCCTCGTCCGTCACGCGGTCATGCAAAAGCTGTGCATCCTGTGATTTTTCAGCGATTGCTTCCTGTTTCTCCAGCTCTTTTTGCAGCTGCGGCAGACGGCCATATTTCAGTTCGGCGGCTTTATTCAAATCATATTCCCGTTCTGCCTTTTCAATCTGCGCATGGCAGTCTTCCAGATCACTGCGCAGTTTCTGAACCTTTTCAATAGACTGCTTTTCGTTCTCCCACTTTGCCTTCATTTCTTTAAATTGCTCACGGCGCTCCGCGAGTTCCTTCTGAATATCGACAAGGTGAGCCTGGCTCAAACGGTCGTCCTCTTTTTTGAGCGCTGCTTCTTCAATTTCCAACTGCATGATTTTACGCGAAACATCATCCAGCTCGGTCGGCATGGAATCCATCTCGGTACGAACCATTGCGCATGCTTCATCGACAAGGTCGATTGCCTTATCGGGCAGAAAACGATCCGAAATATATCGGTCGGAAAGGGTTGCTGCCGCAATCAACGCCTGATCCTGGATTTTAACGCCATGGAACACCTCATAGCGTTCCTTTAATCCACGCAGAATCGAGATGGTATCTTCAACAGTCGGTTCTTCTACCATGACCGGTTGGAACCGACGCTCCAGTGCAGCATCTTTTTCAATATACTTATGGTATTCGTTTAAGGTCGTTGCACCGATACAATGCAGTTCACCGCGGGCCAGCATCGGCTTTAAAAGGTTTCCGGCATCCATACTGCCCTCTGTTTTGCCGGCGCCTACAATGGTGTGCAACTCATCAATAAACAGAATGATTTTTCCTTCGGATTTTTTAACTTCATTGAGAACCGCTTTGAGACGTTCCTCAAATTCACCGCGGTATTTGGCCCCCGCAATCAACGAGCCCATATCCAGAGAATAAAGCTTGTGATTCTTTAGGTTGTCCGGAACATCTCCGCGAACGATTCGCAGGGCAAGTCCCTCGGCAATCGCAGTCTTGCCAACGCCCGGCTCGCCGATCAAAACCGGATTGTTTTTCGTTTTACGCGAAAGGATTCGAACCACATCCCGAATCTCCGTATCACGGCCAATCACCGGATCCAATTTATGGTTTCGCGCAAGCTCTACCAGATCCTGCGCATATTTAGAAAGAGAATCATAGGTTCCTTCCGGGTTATCACTGGTTACTCGTGTATTTCCGCGCACGCTGGAAAGTGCCGCAAGAAATCCGCTCTCGGTAACTCCAAAGGTGCGAAACAGATCCTTTAACGTTTTATCTGCCTTATGCAGCAATCCTAAAAGCAAATGCTCAACACTAACATATTCATCTTTCATGTGAGAAGCAGCACTTTCTGCCTCATTCAGAGCAGAATCCACTGCCTGAGAAACATAAATTTTTCCTGCCTCTCTGCCTGGTCCAGAAACGCCCGGCAGTTTCTTGATCTCTAGATTGACCGCATTTAAAAATGCCTGTGGATCCACATTCATCTTTTTCATCATCTGCGGAATTAGACCATTTTCCTGCTGGAGCAATGCCGCCAGCAAATGTACCTGTTCAATCTGCATGTTTTCGTTGGCTGTTGCCAAACTCTGTGCGCCTTGAACCGCGTCAATGGATTTCTGTGTAAAATTCTGTGCATTCATAGCATCTCACTCCTCATAATTCAACTGAACGTCTGAAAAACCATCTTTAAAGTCTTTCCCAATCGTTCTAAATTTAGTATAATTGGGATTCATGAATCTGTTGTGAACAAATAATTAATTTTTAGCACTCTACTTAGTTAAGTGCTAATTTGCTTTTATGAAAATCTTTCCAGCTCCATCTTAGTCGAAATTAATCAAAAAAACAACCGGGGCAGAAAATTTTTCCGCCCCGGTTGTTTTTATAAAGTCTTAAAAATTTCGGCCCCGCGCGTCAAAAGCCATCGATGAATTGCAAGTGCCAGTAAAAATAAAAATGCACTTGCGAGGAATAAAAACTGCTCAATTTCAAGATGAGAAGAAAGCAAGTAAAACGCGCCTGCTAATAATGCCGTCAGCAGCATTCCTCCGAAAATACCACAAAACGCCGATGCAGATTGCTTTACGATAATGGTATCATTCTCTCCGTTCATCTTCGGAAATTTGAGATTGGCCATCAATCCAAATTGTGCTACAAAGATTCCCATCGCAAGGCCGACAAGCAAAAGACTGATTGTGCTCAATACCGGTAAAGAAAAAGCTATGCCCAAAAGAGGAACACTTACAATCGTACCAACCCAACAAATGATCAGATTAAGCGCTGCCTTCGCACTAAAAATTATTTTTGTTGGTACAGGTGATCCCTTTAAAACCCAAAAAGTGTTGCCTTCCAGGCTAATTGATACACATGTTGTATTCGTCATCGAAATGATCGCACAGATTCCAAGCGCCAAGATCGGCACAAGAATTTTTTCTCCGATCTGTTGGACAAAGTCAAGGAGACTCTGCCCGGCAACAAGCGCATAAATAGAAAATCCAATCATAATTAATACGCCTATTCCGGTATTAAACAAGTAAATCGTCGTTCCAAAATAGCGGCCGCATTCTTTTTTAAAAAGTGCAGCAAATTGACTGTTGCTTTGAAGCTTTTGCAAGTGATAATCATTGCGGAGCACATGGCTCTGCATTTTAGAAAGCAGTTTCTGATAATGTGAACTGAGTGCCCACGAAATCAGCAAAAACGGTAAGAAGCAGAATAGGACCAGCCATAAGAGGGAAAGAAAATTCCCCTGCAAACCATCCATAAGCCAGCCAAACAGAAAAAGCCCTGTATGCAATGTCTTTTCAACTTGATTTGCATTGAGAAGCAGCGCTTGAAGAATATGATTGACCCGCATAGAACCAATCAAAACGACTGCCAGTAAAATGCCGCTGATTAAATTCCCCATCAAAGCGCGATGACGGCTATGTGCAGAAAGAAATGCAATCAGCCAGCCGCCCAAAAGGGCAAACAAAGACGACAAAAGCGGTACAAAAATGATGCTGATAATAATTGGAAAAATCAAAAAAGCGCTGCCGCCGCCATAAAAAAGATATGCAACCGTTGCAGGGATCATCCAAAGCCCGCTGAACACTAAATTTTCAAGATAAAGTGCGAGCACCTTACTAAGCATCACCGTAAATGCCGAAACCGGCAAAGGCAGCAATAAATTGCTGTCCTTACTGCCAAAGACAAGGCCACTAGCCGCAAAGATGGTAAATATTACAGAAACAATGGTTGCTAGAATTGTCATCATCGGAATTAAAAGCTGCAAATTTCCTATCGATGATAAGAGATCTGCCAGCATAAAGCTATAAACTCCAGAAAGATACAGCGCTAAAAACGCCATTAAAGCAAGCGCACCAATCCAGCCTGCCGAACGCTTTTTTCCGACAGAAAACGAGCGCAGCATCGCCTGAAAATTAATCTTTAAAAGAATCCCGAGCTTACGCATGCGGCACATCCTCCTTTTCAAGTTCCAGGAATACCTGCTCCAGACTCTCATCACCGACAATGGAAGCTGTTGTATCCACCTTAATCAGTTTCCCCTGTTTAATAATCGCAACCCGGTCACAAAGCTTCTCTGCCACTTCCAAAACGTGTGTAGAAAAGAAAACTGCTCCTCCTGTCTCGCACATTTCACGCAGAAAACCTTTGAGCAAAAAGGAAGCCTGCGGGTCAAGCCCCACAAAAGGTTCATCTAAAATCAGCAGCTTTGGTTTGCGCATAAAGGCAGAAACCAGAGACAGTTTCTGCTTCATCCCATGGCTGTATCCGCCGATCGCGCTTCCCAGAACCCCTGTAATTTCGAACGCATCTGCATAAGTTTTAATCCGCTCTTCCCGCACTTTCGCAGGAATCTCATACAGATCTCCAAGAAAATTTAGATATTTAATTCCGGTAAGGAATTCATAAATATCAGGGTTATCCGGCAAAAAAGCCATCTCTCTTTTGGCTTCTACCGGCTCCTTTTGAATTGAATGCCCGTCAATAGTGATTTCTCCTTCGGTAAAATCGAGAATTCCCGCAACAGCGCGCAGCGTCGTCGTTTTTCCCGCTCCATTATGTCCGATAAAGCCAAGAATTTCGCCGGAATGAACCTCCAGATTTAGGTGATCCACCGCCTTTTTTCCTCCTGCATATGTTTTCGAAAATTCAGAAATTTTCAGCATAATTTTCCCTCCGGATTTTTCTTTATTTAGATGCTCGTCTATTAGACAGTCATCTAATTGTAGTATATCATAAGCTTTTAGAATGTCAAGTATTATCTTAAAAAAGGAAACGGAAAAGAAAAGCTTGTGGCTTTCCTTTTCCGTTTATTTAAGTGGATGCGTTTCTTTTTGTCCGCAAGGTATCCGTTGCCGTAATGACCCCCTGGCTCCAACTTTCCGGGGTAACCTCTCCGCTGACAAGAGCTCCAAAAGTACCGAAAAGGCTGCTGCGAAGATCTTTCATATCAGAAGCGCTCGCTGGAAGAAATTCGTCCGTAATCAGGCCGTTTGTAAGCTGATCTCCATGCTGAGAATAAAACGCTTGATGTGCCTGATCAAGCTGTGTTTCGGCTTTCTGGACGACGGTTGTTTCTCCAAATTGAGCACAAATAGCAGCTGCTTCATCGCTATAAGACCAAACCAAAAACTTTTTAGCCAGCTCCTGATCTGCTGCAGCTGTTGGAATCCAGCATTCACTAATTACTGTATAAAGAGTCTGATCTTTTTGAGATTCAAAAGACGGCACTGGAGCAAATCCCCATTCAAAGCCTTCTGCCTTTGTCTCTTGTGCAGTCTGGTCAAGAATTCCGCTTTCACCGGGCATAAAGAGCACCTTATCCTCCAACAAAAGCTGTTCATTTTTAAGATAATTTTCATCATTTGCATTAGCAGGAACTGTCCCATCTGTATAAGAAGCTAATTTTGCAAAAGTATTGAGCACTTTTTTCCCTTGATCCGAATTCCAGACACCTTCCTGATAGCTGCACACATTAGACAGCAGTGTCGGATCGGTATTTGCCAGCATTCCATAAAAGAAAGTTTCCAGATCTTCCGGTTTTGAATAGGCAAAAAGTGAAATTCCTTTTGCTTTTGCCTGATCGGCAAGAGCCCACATTTCGTCCCATGTTTTTGGCACCTGCCACCCATTTTCCTGAAACAGATGCTGATCGTAAACAAGGCCGGCGGGACTAAAAAAGCTGGGCAGCAATAGCTGCTTTCCATTTTTAGAAAATGCCCCATTATTAACGCCCGGCAGCATTTTATCTTTTACCGTTTTCGCTTCGCCCGGGATTACTTCTCCCAGAAGATCAGATAGATCAAGCATTGCGTTATTCTCCAATTTGGTTTCCGTCATTCCCTGTACACGTCCAAGGGGAACAAACATCAGATCCGGGCAATCCCCGGCCTCTTTCATCTGACCAGTAAGCGTCTCGATTTCAGGGTCTACTGTAATCGTGACTTTTACACCGGGATTTTCTTTCACAAAAGCGTTGGCAAGTTGTTGCCACATGTTTTTAGCATAGCTTCCTTGGGCCACATTAATTTTAAGTTCTCCCTCTAATTTTGCAGCGCTCTCCGAAGAAGCCTTCCTACTTTCTGCAGAAAGTGGAGAAACTTGTCCGCAGCCACTCAATAACATAGAGAAACAAAGTGCTGCCGTCATCAAAATACAGATTACTTTTTTCATCTTTATCCTCCTTTTAAAAGGAATCCTATGAAAGGGCTCCCTTTACGGCCACTCCTTGTATTATACGGGTTTTCCCGTTATATGCAAGTAAAAAGCCCCGATTTTTGCCGCTAGTCCCAAAATAGCCCTAATTTTTTATCAAAATTGGCTATAAAAACCATATTTTATGAAAAAAGCATCTCTCTTTTGATCCATTCCATCAAAAGATTTACGATCTGCTCTTGTTGGCGGGAAGAAAGTTCTATATGTTCCGGCACTCGATACCATTTATAAAGGCACTCGCGGCAACAGCAGGCACAAGCGTGCTGTGCAATAAAAACAGGATGTCCACGCATCGGAGTTTGCTTGCCGTCATTTGAAATTTGTGCAGGAGCAAGCCGCTCCCGCACAAAATCCTGCGCATGGCATCTGATTGTTTCCATTCCCTTTTCCTTGATATAGAGCTTTTCTTTTTCTTTTAAATGAAAGCGAGAACGAAATTTAGAACGCTTTAGTTTCTGCAAAGCTTCATCGATTGTCTGCATAAAAATCGATCTCCATTGATGTATTTTCAGAGAAACAATAGCGCAACATGTGCCCAATTGTCAAGCATTGAGCAAATTTGCAGTTGTAGGAGAGCTTTCTTTGCAATATAATAAAAAAGATTTGATAGAATTTTGGGGGGATTCCATATGAACCAAAAACCTGTGCTTGTCGTAATGGCTGCCGGAATGGGGAGCCGCTACGGTGGTTTAAAGCAAGTAGACCCTGTTGGAAAACACGGTCAACTGATTATCGACTATTCTCTTTATGATGCACGGCGTGCCGGATTTGAAACCGTTGTTTTCGTCATCAAAAGAGCGATCGAAAAAACATTCAAAGAAGCAATCGGAAATCGCCTGGAAAAGGTGATGAATGTAAAATACGCTTATCAAGAACTTTCTAATTTGCCTCAAGGCTTTTCCGTTCCTCAAGGCCGCGAAAAGCCCTGGGGAACCTGCCATGCAATTTTAAGTGCAAAGCCGTTTCTTGACGGCCCGTTTGCTGTGATCAATTCTGACGATTATTATGGCGCTCACGCATTCAGCGTCATTTATAACTATCTCAATACTCATTCTGCCAAAGATAGCGTGGATTCCTATTGTATGGTCGGATATGACCTGCAGAACACCGTTACCGAAAATGGTCATGTCGCAAGAGGCATCTGTGTATCCGATTCACAGGGAAACTTAAAAAGCGTTACCGAACATACTCATATTGAAAAGCAGGGCAATAAAATATGCTATACAGACGATAACGGCAAAAGCTGGGGAACTTTTCCGGGAAACACGACAGTCTCTATGAATTTATGGGGGTTTTCCGGGCATTTTTTGGAAGAAGCAGAAAATCGTTTTCCTGCTTTTTTAAAAGACAATCTCCTCAACGATCCGCTTAAATGCGAATATTTTCTGCCGAGCGTTGTCAGTCAGCTGATCGAAGAAAAAAAAGCAGTTGTCAAAGTTCTGCACAGTCCGGACAAATGGTATGGCGTCACTTACAAGGCGGATAAGCCAACCGTTGTAAATGCAATTGCCGAAATGACACAATCAGGACTTTATCCGGAAAATCTCTGGAACAGTTCCATCTGATAAAAACGAAGGACCGATTTTGGGTCGAATTTTTTAAAAGCACCTCAAAAACGAAAAAGAGCCGAACAATGCCTTAAAAAGCACTGTCCGGCTCTTTTTTGTTATGAAAGCCGCTTAATGAAATTCCCGTCCACCGAAAGGCCCTCTTTCACGACCATAAAAGCCTGTGGATTCGCAGTATAAACAATATCTTTCAGTATCCCAATTTCATATTTGGAAAGCACGGTATAAAGTACATCGATATTTTCTCCGGTAAAACCGCCTTTTGCCTTCCAACAGGTGATTCCCCTTCCAAGACGTTTTAAAATCTGTGCCTCAATCTCATCATTATTCGTTTTCGAAAGAATAATTGCTTCCACCCGAATATTCTGCGCATGAAATTTATCCATCGTAATCGACATGAACACAGAATAAATCACAGAATAGACCGCAACAGAGGGTTCAAATAAAAGGAGACAAACCGCATAGATCACTCCATTAACAATCATACTCATTCTGCCCACACTGAAATTCGGCTTTGTTCTTGTCAGATAGATTCCTAAAACTTCAAACCCTCCTGAGGAACCGCCCGCCCGCAGATACAGTCCGATTCCAAATCCGCAGATAATTCCACCGATTAGACAGCTAGTGAGTTCTTCTCCCAAAATTGGTTTTTCTGGAATTGGAATAACCGAAAGAAAAATCGTGCAGGCAGTTAAGGTAATCAACAGTTTTTTAACGAAAAGCTTATCCATCATTTTGACTGCCATAATCACCATCGGGATATTGAGGATATAATAAAAGATACCGGCTAAGTCCAGCTGTCCCGACTGAATTCCAAAACTGTTGGATAAAAAAGTCCGAATCAGCTGTGCAATTCCCATCATGCCGCCGCTGTAAAGATTCAGCGGAACAATAAACCAATTTAGCCCAAACGCATAAATTGCAGCCCCGATTACTGAAGCCAGCAGCCGTAATTTTTCATTTTTCCGAAAAATTTCATCAAAATTTTTTTTCATATTAATTCCTCTTTAATGGGTCATTTAATATGTCCATTCGGTACCGCAGAGGTACCATTTTCGTGAAGATAGGTACTCTCAAGATCAGAAAGATGTAACTTTACTGCCAGAGGATAACGTTCATATGCCTGAGAAATCGCGTTGCAGCCTCCTTTCACCGCATCATCGAACCCACCCATATGCCATCGAATCGCCATTGCTTCCCCAGTCTTCAGCCGTAAAAAGCGTTCAATCAAGAAAACAGACTTTTCACCGTGACCATACGGGAATTGATCCTCGATCGAATAATAGGGCTTCTTTTCCCACTGTCCTGTCTGTTCATTCTTAACATTTCTTGAGCTGACCTTATAAAACTGAGCCTTACAGATATCGTGAAGCAGTCCGCAGATTGCAAAGCTTTCGCGGCTGTCAATTCCTTCCTCATAATATTTCTGCATGGTCTGATAGACGCTGACGCTGTGCTGCACCAATCCTCCGAGACAGGCGCAATGATAGCGGGTGCTGGCGGGTGCTGTAAAAAAGTCTGTCTGCTGCAGCCAGCTAAGAAGCGGCTCGCTGCCCTGCCGTTTGATCTCACGTTGATAAATTTCAATAAACTCTTCTTTATATCCCATGGTAATCCTCCCAGTATTTCAAAAATATTTTTTATTATACCACGGAAAATAGGGTTTCGCATCTTCTTTCATTGTTTTTTAAAAGCTTTTCTTTAAAATCGTCAGAAAAAGCTATATTTTTCCCTTTCTTTTTTTTATAATGGAATCCTAATTAAAAATAAAAAATTATGAAAAGGATCCGTTAAATGACACCAAAAAATAAATCTATAGAAGAAGTGTTAAAAAAGCGAAAAAAAAAGCGAAGAATCATTCCGGCAACCTTAATGATGATGGCAGTTATCCTCTGTCTGTTGCTTTTTCTGAATCAAGATTTGAACTCTGCCCCTTCAAAAGAAACCTTTTTAAATACTGGTGCTTCCAAAGTAGAAGGAGGTTCCTCTCTCTCCCTTTCCTCTTATCCAGAGGGCAGCGCACTTTCTAAGATTTCGCTTACCGCACAGACAAATCCCCGTTATCTGACAATCTTAGAAAATTCGAATCAATATCCGGACGAGCTGCTGACCTCTCTCTCCCAAAATGATGAACTTTTAAACTTTACATTGGGATATCCGGAGTGCAAAGGGACTTCTGTTTCTGGAAGCGACGCTTCCGATGTAGTAGAAAACGGAGTGCCGCTTTACCTTCAATGGGACCCCAGATGGGGATATTTACCCTATGGAAACAGCATCATCGGGCTTTCCGGCTGTGGACCCACTTGCTTTTCCATGGTCGTAACCGCTTTGACAAAAGACGATTCCAACACGCCGGATAAAATGGCACAATTCAGCAGTGAAAATGGCTTTAAATCGAAAGATGATGGAACCGATAGCAGTATTTTTACAAGCGGGGTGCAGCTTCTGGGACTCTCTTCAAAATCACTTTCTATGAGTTCTGAAAAAGAGCTCACCGATGCACTGCAAAGCGGCGCTCTTTTAGTCTGCAATCTGGGCCCCGGAGATTTTACAAAGCGCGGACATTATATTGTAATCCGCGGCTATGAAAATGGGGAATTTCTTGTAAATGACCCAAACAGCAAAACAAGGAGCCAAACCACCTGGTCATTTGACCGATTGCTTCCTCAGGTCATCACAATTTACGCAATCAGTGCATAAATATAAAAAGCTGCCATGATTTTTTGAAGTCATGACAGCTTTTTTATTTTATCTTGAAATAAAATATCAGGAAAGCGTCGCAATCGCCCGACGAATCGCATCGCAGGATTTTCCAAACGCTCTTTCTTCCTCCGGTAAAAGAGGAAGCTCCGGAACATATTCGATTCCATTTGCTCCAACCATTGCAGGGACACCTGCATAAACATCGGATTGCCCATACTGCCCCCTCAGAAGCACTGAAACAGGGAGAATGCGGTGCTCATCAAAAAGCACTGCTTTTGCAGTATCGGCTAAGACTGCACCAATTCCAAATTCGGTGGAACCTTTCCCCTCAATGATGTCTGTGCCGGAAAATGCAGCATCATGCACTGCTGCTTCTAAATCCGCCGCTTCCAAAAGCGCCGGAGAGTTCTTGATGAAGTCAAATAGGGATTCTCCCCCGACCCGTACCAGAGAAAGCGGGGCGGACTGACTGTCTCCATGTTCTCCCATTGCAAAGCAGGAAATGCTGCGAGGATTTACTTTTAATGCTTTAGCAAGTGCACGGCGCAGCCTCGCCGTATCCAAGCCTGTTCCGGTGCTGAACACCCTTTCTGCCGGGAATCCGGTCAACTTGCGAAAATAAGATGCAATCACGTCTGCCGGATTGGAAATTGTAATTATAATCCCCGAAAATCCGGATTTCTTTACTCTGGGTGCAATCTTACGAACCTCTTCTGCAGTATCTTTTAAAACGTCCATTCTGGTCTGTCCCGAAAGTCTCGGAACCCCAGCCGCTAAAACCAGCAGATCGGCGTCTTTGCAGTCCTCATAATCTCCAGCGGAAACTTCTGTGGGCCGTGGCTGAAAGCTATTTGCGTCCTGCAGATCCAGCGCCTGACTTTTGGCTTTTTCCGTATCTTTATCAATTAAAATAATTTTGGAACAAACACCTTGCTGCATCAACGCAGACGCACAATGGCTGCCTACATGGCCGGCACCGATGATCACAATTTTTCCCTGTTTCATTGATGATTCCCCCTAAAATAATCTCAGCCTTGGCTGTTGACAGTCGTGGTTGTAATCTGCTGAAAATCTCCCTGCAAACTTTGCGGAATAATAATTCCTAACTTTTTGGCTGTATCGGTATTAATCATTTTCGCATATTTCTGAATGGATTCTACCGGCGTCTGTGCAATCGTTTGGCCGTCAATCACGCGTTTAATCATCTGTGCGGTTTGCTTTCCAAGGACCGTATAATCGATTCCAACGGTCGCAAGGCCGCCGTCCTTCACCATAGAATCCGCACCGACATATACAGGGATCTTTGCTTCCTCTGCAATTTTTTCATAAAGCGGCATCGCAGAAGCGACGGTATTATCATTCGGTGTGAAAAACGCATTCACTTTTCCAACCAGAGACTGTACTGCCTGCTGCACATCATTGGAATTGGTAACCGTCGCTTCTTTATAGGCGATCCCATTCGCATCGCAGTACGCTTTCGCACGGTTAATCCCAGTCACAGAATTGACTTCACCCGGGTTATAAACAAACCCATAAGTTTTTACGTTAGGCGTCAGCTCTTGTGCCAGTTTAAAGATATCTTCTACCGCAATCGAATTTGAAACTCCGGTAATATTGCCATCTGTCTTGTCAAAAGAATCCACCAGTTTTGCTTCAATTGGATTGCTGACCGCCGAAAAAATGATCGGCACATCTTTTGTAGCTTTGGCGCAAGCCTGTGCCGGGCCGGTAGCGATCGGCACCAACAGATCCACATTGGACGAAAGCATATTATTGATAATTGTCGTGACCGCTGCTGTATCACCCTGTGCATTTTCATAATCGATCTCGATTTCATCGTCCATGCCTAAAGCGGAAAGTTCCGAAACAATTGTCTCCCGAATCTGATCCAGCGATGGATGATCCATAGGCTGAATAATCCCGATCTTATACTTTTTTTCTCCTGCTTGAGAAGGATTCGTTGAAGATGCGGCACTTGTTCCGCACCCCGCAAATACTGATGCCATCAGTGCTCCCACCATCAAAACAGCCGTTCCTCTTGTCAATCTCTTTTTCATCTTGAATTGCCCCTTTCTTTTTCTCGAAAGGTACAGTTGTTGGACCGCACCGCTTTGTTCCGCAAATAAAAAAAGATCTGCCCCTTCTTTTAAAAAGGGCAGATCTTATAAAAATCTGTGGTACCACCTTTATTGGCCGCAAAAGCGACCCTCTCAACGGAATGCCAACACATTCCTTATCGTTAACGCCGACAATACGTCTCAGATACTGGGCCAAAAGGCCTTTCCCCTCGCTCTCAACGGACCATTATGCCATACCGATTTCCGCAGGTTCTCAGCATTTCCTGCTCTCTGTAGGCGCGTATACGGATTCACTTCCGTCTCGAAGATTTCTTCTTGATTGGTTCTATTATATGCACATTCAAAATCTGCTGTCAAGATTTTTTTAAATTACTTAGGAAGAAAAAGTCAGATCCCGTTTTTTATTTCATAAATCCGGCGACAATTTTTTCTTCTGCTTCTTTTTCGGTCAATCCCAGAGTGCGAAGCTTTAGAATCTGTTCTCCGGCAATTTTTCCGATCGCAGCCTCATGAATCAAAGCGGCATCCGGATTGTTGGCAGAAAGTTCCGGCGCGGCATTAACGGTGCCTTCCCCCACCAAAATTGCATCGCACTCGGAATGACCGTTGCAGCGGGTATTTCCAACAATGCGCGACTGATATTCCTGATGGGAATGGTCTTTTGCCACCGACCGGGAAATCAGGTTTGCTCCACAGTTTTCGCCATTCAAGTTGACCTCAAACTGTGTTTTCGCAGTCTGCTCTTTTTCGGTCAAAATCCGCTCGTGGATCACAAGTTTCGCATCTTTTCCCAAAGTTCCCTTGGTCGTACGCAGCGTATGATCTACACCGCCGATTTGAGAAGTATCCATTTCAAGAAAGGCGCCCTCTTCCAGAAAAGCTTCCGTCACAGGGTCAATCGTGCGAAGCCCGTTGCCTTTTCCAGTCCCGATATGCTTTTCCAGATACAGCGCATGGGAATTTTTCCCCATAAAGAAGCGATGAATTCCATTGTGCCGGGCAGGCTCTCCATTTTCCGTATGAACACCGCAGCCGGCTACGATCACAACATCGGCTCCCTCACCGACATAAAAGTCATTATAAACAAGGTCGTCCATATCTCCGTGCGTCACACAGGCGGGGATGGAAACCGTCTCGCCTTTCGTGCCGGGAGCAATCCGAATATCCAAGCCGGGACGATCTTTTTTGGAATCGATCTGAATATGCTCCGTAGACTGCCGTCCGGCGCATTGTCCATCCTCCCGAATATTATAGGCTCCGTGAAACGTTCCTTTCCAGTCAGAAACGATCTTTAAAAGTTGTTCTGAAATATGATTCATCGTTAGCACGCCTCCCCTTCCTCTTTGGGACATTTTTCGCAATGCGGCTCCTTTAAAAGCGTCGGCAGAATCTGATCCGGTTTACCGGAACATCTAATCTGCCCGTCCGCAATTACAACCAGTTCATCCGCAATCTGTAAAATACGTTCCTGATGAGAAATAATCACCATAGATCCATTGATTTTTCCGCGCATCTCCTGGAACACATCAATCAGCGCGGCAAAGCTCCACAGATCGATCCCCGCTTCCGGCTCATCGAAAATCGTCAGCTTTGTATGGCGTGCCAAGACGGTTGCAATTTCAATTCGTTTAATTTCACCGCCAGAAAGGCTGGCATCCACTTCGCGGTCTATATATTCTCTGGCACAAAGTCCAACCTTGCTTAAAAGCGTGCAAAGCCGATCCTCCGAGAGCGTTTCCCCAGAGGCTAGTTCTAAGAGGTCGCGTACGGTAAGCCCTTTAAACCGTACCGGCTGCTGAAACGCATAGCTGATCCCTTTTAAAGCGCGCTCTGTCACATTGAGCCCCGTAATATCTTCCCCATCAAGAATGATCTTTCCGGAATCCGGAGTTTCCACACCGGAGATCAATTTGGCAAGGGTCGTTTTTCCTCCACCATTTGGGCCGGTGATAACCATAAGTTTTCCATCTGGAATTGTCAGATTCATATTTTTTAAAATAGATTCTCCGCCGGGTGCGTGCCAACAAAGGTCAGATAATTGCAGCAAATTGGTTCCTTCTTTCTTTTTAAACAAACAATCAGGAACGAATGAAGTTCCTTCTTTTTCTATTGTAAAAAATTTGACAATCCCTGTCAAGATCAGTTCGCAAAAAATCATACTTTTTTAGTGTACTTTTAGAGTTTCCAGATTCAAAAAGAAAAATACAAATAATTTTTTCTTTTTGAATAAAGAAATTTTTCGCCGATTATCTGAAAAAATTCGGGAAAAAACTTTAGGAACACTTGACAAATTCCCGTTCTGTATGCTATATTAATATCCGTTGCCAATATGCGAGTGTAGTTCAGTGGTAGAACCCCAGCCTTCCAAGCTGGTTGTGTGGGTCCGATTCCCATCACTCGCTCCAAAGGACATGCGCCAATAGCTCAGCTGGATAGAGCAACTGCCTTCTAAGCAGTAGGCCAGGGGTTCGAGTCCCTTTTGGCGCGCCAAATGGTGGATGTAGCTTAGTTGGTTAAAGCGCCAGATTGTGGCTCTGGAGACCGTGGGTTCGAGTCCCATCTTCCACCCCATCGATTGATACGAGGTCTTTTTTGGCCTCGTATTTCCATATTGGGCTGTAGCCAAGCGGTAAGGCAACGGACTTTGACTCCGTCACGCGTGGGTCCGAATCCCGCCAGCCCAGCCAGTTAAATATTGTTTGAACCCCGCATGAACACTATGTTTGTGCGGGGTTTCATTTTATAAGTAAACAGACATAAAAAGAAACCACCCCAACTGTGGGGTGGTAATGTAATGGATAAATTCACTTAGCAGAAATTACAAAAACTGCAGCAATTAAAGTAACGGCAGATATAGCTCCAAAAAGAACACATATAATAGCCTCCTTTGTTCATATATTTGCTCTAGAACAACATAATTGTAACAACGTTGTAACCAATTTGCAAACGAAATTTTTCCCAGTTTAAATTCCACTGTAAATCTATATAAATTCAGATTGTTCAGCCAACAAAAAGCTTTTAGACAAAGCATCATCACTCTGTCTTATATGTTTTGAAAGTTCCCTGATGTAGAACAAAAGCCGCACAGGGAACTTATTTATAGTACGTTTAATTATGAAAGCAAGCAAAAAGCTGTAATAATTCCGGCACCGATTCCGCAAATAACCGGGATCAGATTTTTTCGTGCTAATTCTGTTGGCTTTACATTGCAAATTGCCGCAACTGGAATAACACCCCATGGAATGATGGTCCCGCCACCAATCCAAATCGTAATGACCTGCCCAAGGGCCGCCAATGTTGCTACATTAGCGCCCGTTGCAACAGAGAATGTCTGCGCAATGGAACCTACCATAGGCAACCCTGAGAAGCCTGAGCCATCCAATCCTGTAATCGCCGCAACGGCAGATTCAATCAGAATTGTTGGTGCACGCCCTACCGGAACTGCATTTGTCATTGCGATTCCAATATCGCTCAGAATCCCAGGCGCATCTTTTCCCAGTACCTTTGCAGCAAATTCTCCGTTTCCCATAAAAAAGAGTGCTGCGATCACGATGACCGGTGCAAAAATGGAAATCGAAAATTTAAATCCATATTTGATATGATCCGTGATCTTTTCCAGAGAAGAAAGAATGTCTCCATTAAAGAGCATAATAATTACCATAATGATGAGAGCCGTTCCACCAACGAGAGCAGTCGCATCTTCTCCAACAATTTTAAATCTCAACATCACAACGATATCAAACAAAAATGCCGCCGGCGTGAGGACCGCAATCACATAGGCAAACTTTGACGGGTGCTTTTCATCATCTGTTTTTGATTCTGATGAAATCTGCGGCTCCTTTTTCATATCCCGTAGAAACATAACATAAGAGACAATAACCGTTACAATGCTAACAGCCGCCCAAATTGGGATAGAAGCGGTCATTATTTCTGTCACCGAAACCCCAGCAGATTTTGCCGTAATCGATGGAGCTCCCTGAATAAAGAAGTCACTGGAAAGCCCAATGCCATGGCCAAAAATATTCATGGCAACAGCGGCCCAAATTGCTGGAAGTCCTGCATTCAGCGCAACCGGAAGCAACAAAGCTCCAATGAGTGCAACTGCTGGTGAAGGCCAGATGAACCAAGAAAAGATCAACATTACACAGCCAACCAAAAAAAATGCCGGCTTTCTAGTGTGGATCATATGCTGCAGCGGACGGATCATAATTCGGTCAGCGCCCACCATTTCCAAAGATTTTGACATAGACATAATCAGCGAAATCACAATAATAATTCCGATAAATTCACCGGCAGAGGATACAATGGCACGATAAAGCATTTGAACTGCCAGAATAAAATTATGACTATAAGCTAAGCAGATCGCAAAAACCCCAATAATACAGGGAAGAACGATCTCCTTTTTCTTAAGCAGAGCGGCAATAATAAAAAGCACTGCGGCAATATAAATAATGTGCAGTGTTCCTAATTGAGCCATCTAAGATTCCCCCTATCACGCCATTATATGGATTTATCGTCTTAGATGATTTCTTTTTTAAAATTCTTTTCCCCTTTTTCGGCTGTATTTTCTCAGCTAAAATTTTAAAAGGATATTTTCTAAAAAGAAATTTTGCTTGACGAATTGCTAAAATTTGCTAAAATAGAATTAATATTAATTCAAAACTTTGGGCTGAATGTAAAATTCACTTTAAAGCTATGAATATAATGAAACAGGGAGGAAAATTTATGATGCAAATTTTGGACGGGTTAGACAGTTTTCTTTATTACCCAATATTGATTATTGTCTTACTCGCAGCAGGTCTTTTTTTTAGCTTTCGAACGCGTTTTGTTCAGCTCCGCATGTTCGCGGAATCCATTCGGGTCGTTTCCGAAAAGCCTATAAAAGAAAACACTGTTTCTTCTTTTCAGGCGCTAATGGTATCTACCGCTTCTCGAGTTGGTACTGGTAATATTGTTGGTGTTTCCACAGCGCTTTGTCTCGGCGGTCCTGGTGCAGCCTTCTGGATGTGGGTGATTGCATTGATCGGTGCAGCCTCTGCTTTCATTGAGAGCACACTCGCTCAGATTTTCAAACGCCGTGATGAAAATGGAGACAGCTACGGCGGCCCTGCTTATTACATTGAAACAGCTCTTCACAATCGTGGATTGGCAGTTCTTTTCGCTGTTTGCTTGATTCTTACTTATGCCGGTGGATTCAACATGCTTGCCTCTTATAACCTGCAATCCACTTTTACAGTCTACGGCTTTTATGATTCCACCTCTACTCCATGGATTATCGGTCTTATCCTTGCTGTTCTTGTTGCATGGTGTGTGATGGGCGGCGGAAAACGAATCGTAAAAGCGACCAGCCTGCTTGTCCCAATTATGGGCATTATCTATGTGGCAGTTTCTTTAGTCGTCTTCTTCGCGCATCTCAATATTATTCCTGCTGTTTTTGCCATGATTTTTGAAAATGCTTTTGATTTCAAATCAATCTTTGGTGGAATTGCAGGTTCCTGCATGATGTACGGAATTAAGCGCGGACTTTATTCCAATGAAGCCGGTGTAGGTTCCGCTCCAAACGCAGCAGCCGCTGCCGATGTTTCTCACCCTGTCAAGCAAGGACTTGTTCAAGTTCTTTCCGTCTTTATTGATACCCTTTTGATCTGCACTGCAACCGCTTTTATGTGCCTCTGCTCCGGCGTTACACCAACCAAAGAGCTTGCCGGTGCTCCTTATGTACAGCAGGCTGTTTCGAGTGTTCTTGGCGGATTCGGACCAATTTTCGTTACAATCGCAATGGTACTTTTTGCTTTTACAACACTTTTAGGAAACCTGTTCTATGTAGATAACTGTCTGACCTTTATTCATCGCAAAAAACCCAGCAAAAAATTCATGGTTGGATTCCGGCTGTTCTGTTCCTTTATCGTTTTGATCGGTGCAACTTTGCCAATGGCAGCTGCATGGGATCTTGCCGATATTATGATGGCAATCATGTGCATGATTAATCTGCCGGCTTGTGTAGCGCTGAGCAATGTCGCTGTTAAAGCCTGTAAAGACTATGAAAAGCAAAAAAAAGCCGGAAAGGATCCGGTATTCCATGCTGCAGATGTTGGTCTGAATCCTGATGATCTGGATTATTGGAAATAATCATTCCTTAGTTGTGTGAAATAAAAAAGTGCAGACTTTTTGCCGTCATAAGGCAGAAAGCCTGCACTTTTTATTTAACTGATAAAGTCTTTCCTATTTAACAATCTCTTTATGATTTTCCTTTTGTTCTAACAATCGCCTGATAGGCTCCGTTGCTGGAAGTTGAGACTAATACCGCATTAAACGGAATCAAAGCCCAAATCGTCCATGGCTGCAAAAATCCTCCCGTTGCCGCGGTAGAAATCAGCAGCACAAAGAGCGCAATTAAATAGCTGAGTATCTGCGTCGGCATTTTACTCAGTGCCCCAATGTTTTTTAAAAACTGCGTCAGCAAACTTGTTACAGCTGCTGCACCCACAAACGTTGCCAAGAAATCCCAACTTAAAAATTCAGTCATGTTCATCATGATCCTCCTTATCTTCCAAATCACTAATTCTGTGATTTGCAGCTTTCATCTGCTCTTCCAATCTATAAGTACGCTCGACGACCTGATTATGTTTTGCAACTTTCTCCTCCAATTTCTGCAAACGAAAATCCACCAATTTGTTGGCGGTTCGAATTCCGCTCCAACTGCCGACCGCTGTTCCCAAAAAAGCAATCAGCGCAACTACTACTTCGGTTGGCATTCCCATCACCTCCTTTATCGGACCGTGATCTGGAATCGGTCAATCTTTTCTCCAAAGCAGCCCGCATAGCCGTCTTGGCTATTTTCTATTTCGTTATCCTGCTGCCAGTCATAATAGCCGCAGTTGAGCGGAGAAACCCGGTAGCAGGCTTTTCTGTAAGGCCGAATGAAATTAGGTGTCTCATAATAAACAGCCACTGCGTCAATCGGTGTGCCATTTCCTGCATATCCATTTTCAAAGTCATCCGTATCATAACCGCTGACTTCAGGCAGCCAGTTTCCGTCTTTTGTATGGACTCGATATCGAACAGAGCCACAGTCAACTCCAACGGCAAGATCAGTAATTGCCTGTCCCTCGATTCCGGCAAAATCCGAAAGATCGTTTACCTCTGATAACCAACCGCTTTCCCGAGTTCTTACACGATACCGTACTCCAACTTTTTTGATTTCAGAAGAGGAAGGCTGTACCGAAACCGTCGCTGCGTGATTCCCCAAATCCCGATCAGCAAGATCGGTGTCAATGCTGCCTCTGCAGCCTGCGACGGAAGTTCCCCCAAACTGCCAAAGCGCACAGGAAATACTTGGCGAATTAACATCATACTGTGCGAACCACATCGGATAATCTTGTAGCCGCTCCATTTGGAACCAGTTCCGGCAATAATCCAAATTAGCATAATTGCCAACCTTATATCCTGCTGATTGCATAGATTGTAAAAACGTTAATGCCATATCGGTTACGAGTTGCGCACCGGGGTTGACTCCGTTTTGTCTACACCAGCGTACAGAGTCATACTCAAAGTCGAAAAATACAGGCCATGTAATCTTATCTTTATATGGAGCAATGACAGTTTTGCAAATTTCCGCTTCTTTTTGCGCATCCAGGATAGAGGTGGCATAGCTAAACCAATACACGCCTACTGGAACACCTGCGTTGATTGCCCCCTGCATATTCCGATCAAAGAATTTATCTTTCTGGCTGATATCATTACCATAACCGGCACGGATAATGGCAAAGTCGATTTCATCATTTTTTACGGCGTTCCAATCGATAGAGCCATTGTGTGCCGATACATCAATTCCTTTTAAACTCATTTTGTGCCTCTAGAATTTCTTTGACTTTTTTCAATTCGAACTGTAATTGGATAATCGGGTCTGATTCTTCCTGCTTTTTTATTTCAGCTAATTCTGCATTCGTATATTTTGTAAAAACTAAATCACCGTCAGTGTTTTGTAAATACCTTCCTGTACTGAAATCAGGCGTACCAGTAATCGGATTTCCGTTTTCATCTAAGATTTTCATAAGTCCTCCTTATCCCAATAAAAACATAGGGCGCAATCCGTTGGGATTGACTATGTTGCTGCGGTTAAGATCTCCAGTATCAGTGATAGTGCTAAGCAATGATGAACTCACCATATTTCGCAGCCAATATGTATGCCTAATGCAAATTTTGTCGGGGGAAAGTCGGAACAATGGAAGTTGGCCATAAGAAATTCCAATATTATAAGGATACCAAGTATAATAAGCTCCAAACGCATTACATCCCGCGACTTCTTCCAAAGTCATGATTATGGTTTTTCTGCCAAACCATGACCAGCCGGAAGGCATGTCCGAAGCGATTTCATTCACCATTAGCTCTCGAAGTGTCAATAAATGTGTTCCAAATGCGGTACTGAAATATCCATCCCATAGTGGCAACGTATCAGCATACATCTTTGTGCCTACATATCCACCATCAGTCGTTGCAGCGTCGTGCATTGGATAGTCCCCTAAAACCGTATCGGGAATCACAGCGATATGATGCGCAGTCAGTGCTGTATCTGATCGATTAAGATATAAGTCACATCCGGCAACGCGCAGCACATAACTTGTGCCGTTGATCGTCTTTGTAAAATAATCCCCGACAAAAATATCGTCAAAAGTTCCATTTGCAATATTGGTATACATGGAACCGTCAGCCTCGTTTGCGCTGATATCTTTACCGCGATAAATACTGTTATGATATCCGGAGTTTTGAAAAGCTGTAGTATACTCAATTGCCTTATCGGCGGCTTGATTTGCCTTTTGAATTGCTTTTTCAGTTTCAGAAATCAACTGATACAAAGCCGGAACTTGCCCATCATCAGGAACTGCTTCATCAATTTTGCAGGGAAAAACCCGCAGGATCAGATTGTCAACCCGCAGATCATAGGCTTGGGGTTTTACAATTTGAATCCAACATTTTAAATCTCCAGAAGTTCTGCATGCTTCATTCGTCAAAGTGACGGATACCGAATTTTCGGAGATCGTCATCGGAAGCTGCAAGACTTTATCTTTTTCGGAAATATAAAACATTGCCGTTGTTCCAGAAAGATCAATTTGCTGACCATCGGGTCCATCAATTTCTATTTGATAAGTTCTTGCATTGTGTTCTCCCTGAAACGCCCGGAGAATTTTTGCTGTTCCTCTTCCGTCCGCAGAAATTTTTATTTTTTCATTCATGTGGCTGCACCACTCCTTTCACTCCTCCGAAAAAAAGCGCTTTAAATTCGCCTTTTGGGGCAAAAAAGAAAAAATTGCAATAAAAAAGACCCGTCGAAGTACAGATTTCTCTGTCCCTCGGCGGGTCTTACTAATTTTTTATTTTTTAGGAACAAGTAACATAGCCCGGATAATTGAGCGCAATATAAGTTTTTCCACGGTTTAGTTTTAGTTCTTTCCCACTGTTGTCATAAAACTTAAGATAATCATACTCTCCGGTTTTCTCCCATGTAATCGACTGTACCACTCCGTCAGAGAGATAATATCCTTTACAGGTTCCCTTGCCACCCTTCCAGTTTACACTTTTGTGGCCAGTACTGTCCATCTGTGAAATGTCTGTCTCCAAAACAATCACATTTGTAAAGCTTAACTGTGTACCGGTAACTCCATCGACATGTGGTTTTCCATTATGCTGTTTTAGATAAGTTCCAGTCTTTAAATCATAAGTAAAGGTGCTAAAATAATCCCCTTGACCAAACTGTACATTCACCTTTGTACAAGCATTGCCATCAGGCTTTATTAAATTCGTCCCTGACTGGAATGAAAAAGCCGGGCCGGTTTTTTCCGACTTCAAATCCGTACGTGCACCATTTTGTTTTAAAGCGGCAGCAAGTCCGGTCCCATCAAAATAGCCTGTATGTTCCAAGCTCATCCCGCTATTTAAGCGAGCCTGATCTCGTCCATAAAGCCCGTAAGTATTTTCTGTGCCATTGAGATGGTCAATATCCAATGTATTCAATACCTGCTGTGCCATTCCAGGATCCTGCCCCCAATGCACATAAAATGCATCAAAGCCGACCGCAAGAATTGGATAATAGTATCGGCAGCTGCGCAAAGAACAAATTTTTGGCACTTTTGTATAATCACCATACATTGCCATCAGACGAGTAATATTATCCTCCACCGGAATCTCAAAAATTACATTGGCATCAGAAACTCCATACTGCGGCAAAGAATCCACCAGGTTATTCACCATGACCGCCACGGGACGTTTTCCGACCGCTCCATCAGTTAAAGTACCCAACCCTGTTAAAAGATTCATATTTTTGGGATTTCCTTCGTTTTGAGACTGCGAAGAAACAGACGCAGAGGAAGCCGGCGCTTCCGGAGCAGAGGAGACCGGAGCAGTCTGTCCACAGCCAGCCATTAGCAAAGCTGTAGCCATCACTAAGGCCAAAGTTTTAGACTTTTTCATAAAAATCTCCTTCCCTAAGAAACATTTTAAAAATATTGTATCATATTTTCTAAAAAAAGGAAGGATTAAAAGGCGAAATATTCCAAATGTACTTTTAATGAAACGAAAGCTACTTTGCAATGGGAAGCGTCACCGTAAAGGTGCTGCCTTTTTCCGGCATACTCTCTACACTAACCGTACCGCCATATAAAACCGCTAGATGTTTGACAATCGAGAGTCCCAATCCAGTACCGCCGATTTCTCGGGAACGAGAAGCATCTACCCGATAAAACCGTTCAAACAAACGTCCAATATGTTCCGGTGCAATTCCAATCCCGGTATCCTTTACATTGATCACAACCATATTTCGCCTCAAAAGGCCCTCAACGCTGACCGTTCCACCCTTGCGGTTATATTTAATTGCATTCTCGACCAGATTAGAAATCATCTGTTGAAGCCTTGTGGGAGAAAAGCGCACAATCGCTTTGGGATCAACATGATAGCTGAGCTGCACCTCATTCCGCTTAGCCGTCTCCGAAAGGCGTTCCACCACTTCTTTTACCGCTTGTTCTACAGAACACATTTTTGCAGAAGGATCTTCTTTTGCATTTTCAATTTGGGAAAGTGCCAGCATATCGTCGATCAGATGCTGCAGCCGCTGCGTCTCCATATCAAGCACATCATAAAAGTAAGCGCGGGTTTCTTCATCCCGGTCAGCGCTCTTTAAAAGCTCAATACTCCCCCTGATTGCAGTCAGCGGTGTTTTTAGTTCATGGGTAACATTCGAAACGAATTCGGTACGCAGCTGCTCCAGCTGTTTCATTCTGGTAACATCGGAAATCACCGCTAAAGCTGTATGTCCATCATCAACGCGAACAGCATAAACGGTCAGCTTCTGCTCTTCTTTCTGCCCGCTCAGTTCCTGACGAACTGCTTCTCCGCTTTCCATTGCGCGGTGCATCAAATGCCCAATATGAGCTAGGAGAAGACTGCCTTCCATCTGTCCGCCAACTGCAAGATGTGGAATTCCAACCAGCTCTCTGGCACGTTCATTTAAAAACTGTACCCTGTCTTCTTGATCAATCGCCAAGACTCCGCTGTCCATGCTATCCAAAAGGCCCTCCAGCTGATTTTGGTTATGCCGCTGCGCTTCCATCGCCTGCTGGGTACTTTCGGCCATTTTGTTAAAAGAACTTGCCAAATCCCCTACTTCGTCTTTTTCGGTCACCTTAACACGGCTGGAATAATCCCCCTTGGAAATGTTTCCAGCAGCCTTTGTCAGTTCCTGCAAGGGACGCGTTGCACGGGAGACCATCGCTCCCGTAATAAACAGGACCAACAGAACTCCCAGTGCGATACTGAATGCTGCTGTTTTCCAGAGCCCCAAAATTTCCTGATCGATTTGAGTGGTCGGCAGAGCTGCTCTTAAAATAATGCCGTTTTCTAAAGAAATTCCTTCATAATAATAGCTTTGATGAACGGTAGCGCTCATGCGAGTATCTGTTCCGCGTCCAAATTCTTTTGCGGCTTTTACTTCCGGACGATTCGCGTGATTTTCTGAAATTTCTTTTTGCGTACTATCCCCCAGCACTTCTCCGTCAGAAGAGATAATACTGATGCGCATCTCGTCCCCATTTTCACTGAGCTGTTTTCCAACTTCCTGTGCAATTTCCTGTGGGTCCTGCAAAATTTTATCCTCTTCGGCAGACAAAACAGAAAGCGCCGTTGAAACCCTCTGCGCAAACATTTCGTGATAGCGCTGTTGCACTTGAAAAGCAGAGAACAGAAACGCCGCAGAAAATGCTAAAATAACTGCGATACTATTTAAAAGAATCAGTTTTTTCTTCATAAGTGATCTCCGACAAATTTATATCCGACCCCGCGCACCGTAATTAAATATCGGGGGCAATCCGGATTCTCTTCGATTTTCTGTCTCAAGTAGCGCATATGAACATCGACCGTGCGGGTATCCCCGTAATATTCCACGCCCCAGACTTTATCAAGCAGTATCTCTCGGGTAAGCACTTTTCCAGTGTTCTGCATTAAAATACAGAGAAGGTCAAATTCCTTTGCAGTCAGTTCAATCACTGTTCCATTTTTTTTAACCGTATGACGCGAAATATCGACTGAAAGGCCGCCTTCTTCCAAAACTTCTTCTTCGTTTTCTTTGGAGTCATTTACTCTCCTGAGAATTGCCCGCACTCTTGCACAGAGCTCTTTGATTCCAAACGGTTTTGTCACATAATCATCGGCACCCATTTCCAGTCCAACTACCTTGTCGATTTCTTCTCCCTTAGCAGTCAGCATTAAAATCGGAATTTTTCTCCATGATTTCTCTTCCCGCAGCCGCCGGCATACTTCCAAGCCATCCATACCCGGCATCATCCAGTCAAGAATAATGGCATCCGGCTTTTTTCGATTCATTCCTTTCAGAAGGCTTTCTCCATCCGAAAATTCCGCAGTTTCAAATCCCGCGTCTCTTAGTCCAAAAGCCACTAACTTTCGAATATTCATCTCATCATCGACAACATAAATAAGCGCCATAACTTCCTCCGTTATTTCCCGTTAGGAAGCTCCTCTTCTCCATTGAGGTCCGGATGCTCCCCTGTTCCCCGATAGATAACCCATTCTGCAATATTGGTAGCGTGGTCTCCCATACGTTCAATATACTTAATAATAAAAAGAAGGTCAACCTCTTTCATCACCTGTTCCGGATTTTTAGAGATAGAAGCGCAAATTTCCAGAACTAGTTTTGCAAATGCAGAATCGACTGCATCATCTTCTTTGCAAACCGCCTTTGCTTCTTCCAAATCGCCGCTTAAAAAGACATTCATCGCTCTTTGGAACATCAACTGTGCAATTCCCATCATCTGCACCACATTATTGATCAGCAAACTGTTGGGATCAAGCGTTCCTGTCTCTAAAATTTCACAGATATCGGCACACTGATCGGCTTCGCGTTCCATATCGGTCAAAATTTTGAGGCAGGCGGCGATCTCCCGCAGGTCATGAGCTAACGGCTGCTGCATTGCAAGCAGGTTCATGCAAAACTTTTCGTTTTCCTGCTCTAAAGAATCAATTTCCCGATCTCCCAAAACGACCTGCTGGGCCAACTCCCGATCATCTGTTTTCAGCACCCGGATCGTCTTTTCAATTCGGTCGCTGATCATAAGAGCCATCTTTATCATTTGTTCGTTAAGATTTTTAAGTTCCTGATCGAAATATTTTCTGGGCATAATTCGGTCTCCTTTTGTATCATACCATATTTTTATAAAAACGCGAGCAAAAAGATCAGCCAAATCTTCCTGTAATATAGCGCTCTGTGCGTTCGTCTAAAGGATTATTAAACATATCCGTTGTATTGGAATACTCAACAATTTCTCCAAGCAAAAAGAAGGCGGTATTATCCGCAATTCGTCCTGCCTGCTGCATATTGTGGGTAACGATAACCACCGTATATTTTTTGCGCAGATCGCCCATCAGATCTTCAATTTTTAAAGTAGAAATCGGATCCAGCGCACTGGTGGGTTCATCCATTAAAAGAATATCCGGCTCCACTGCCAGTGCGCGAGCAATACAAAGTCTCTGCTGCTGCCCACCGGACATTCCCAGCGCACTTTTTTTCAAGCGATCTTTCATTTCGTCCCACAAAGCAGCTTGTTTTAAACTGGTCTCTACGATTTCGTCCAGTTTCTGCTTTTGCTTGACTCCATGAATCCGCGGACCGTAAGCAATATTATCATAGATCGACATCGGAAATGGATTTGCTTTTTGAAATACCATTCCTGCACGTTTTCTTAAAAGAGTGACATCCGTGTGGGAATCGTAAATATCTTCTCCGTCAATTGTGACCTTTCCTGTAATCTTGCAGCCGGGCACCAGGTCATTCATTCGATTGAGCGTTTTTAAACAAGTCGATTTTCCACAGCCGGAAGGCCCAATAAACGCCGTTATTTTGTTGGCTGCAATGTCCAAATTTACATTTTTGAGCGCTTGAAAAGACTCTTTTGCACTTTCATAATAGAGATTCAGGTCATGAATCCCTACCTTGATATTTTCGATCCCGCAAAGATTTCCGTAAACTGTCTCATGGGGGGTAGTGTCGGCTGTTTCTTTCAACTGCCATGTTTCCTGTCTTTCGTCTACTAAATCGACCAAAGCAGGTGTTTGATTTATAATATTCTCCATCATTTTATTTCTCCTTTATTTGGAAGAGCCGGTTGCTTTTTCATCAATTTTTCGGCTGAGAATTCGTGCCAGCAGGCTAAACAGAAGAACCATCAAGATTAATACAGCCGAACAGAAATTTGCAATCTGCGTTGCATTTGCAGCGATGGATTCTGTGCGCGAAGCCCAAATCTGTAAAGCCAGCGTTTCGCCGGGACGCATAGGGTTGAGTGGGCAGGTCGGAGAAGTCAGATTCCAGTTGCTCCAGTTGATATCCGTGCTCATCCCTGCCGTATAAAGCAAAGCGGCAGCTTCTCCGAATCCCCGTCCGGCAGCTAAAATAATGCCAGTCATAATGCGTGGGACACAAGCGGGTAAAAGCATATGCATAATCGACTGCCAGTGAGTGGCACCAACCGCAAGAGATCCGCTTTTATATTCTCCGGGCAGTGCCTGAAACGCATCCACCGTGGTCGACGTAATCAACGGCAGGCAAAGAATAGAAACAGAAAAAGCGCCTGCCAAAAGGTTCCAGTGCTGATGAGTCATCACAATAAAAACGAGATATCCAAAAAGGCCAATGACAATGGAGGGCAATGAAGAAAGCGTCTCAACGCACATCCGGATAAAATGGGTCAGCTTCCCATCTTTTGCATATTCCGCAAGATAAATCCCGGCAAATATGCCGATAGGAACACTGATTAAAAGAGACAAAAATACCAGATAGATTGTATTAAAAAATTGATTTCCGATTCCCTCTGCTGTAAAAGAAAGAAAACTGCTGTCAAAACTTGAAAAACCTGAAATCAACACATCCAGTAAAAAAGCGGCTAGCAAAAGGAGAAAGAATCCCGCTACCACATAAAATAGTCTGGTCATAAACCGATCTGTTGCGCGGCATTTTCGGCTAAAACGATCCACTTCGTTTTTTTGATTATTGTGCATTCATTTTCTCCTTTCTGCTTGAAATCAAATGAATCAGAAAAATAAAGAGCAGAGAAATCAGGAAAAGCAGCAGCGCCATTGTCCAAAGTGCCGTATTATATTCCCCGCCCTCGGCAGCGCCTCCCATATTAGAGGCGATTGTCGCAGTAAGGTTTGAAGTTGGCGAAAAAATTGA